>Ga0070708_100001875_pt1 | contig 16140 bp, 14 predicted proteins | sample KBSK5503metaG_FD_65469 | JGI IMG/M metagenome (GOLD analysis project Ga0070708, IMG submission 65469) | Corn, switchgrass and miscanthus rhizosphere microbial communities from Kellogg Biological Station, Michigan, USA - KBS K5-50-3 metaG | ecosystem: Host-associated > Plants > Roots >... | reverse complement strand
TAGGTGCCGCAGATGAAGTTTTCGAAGGCCGCGCAGCTGCTCGGGGAGTCCCGTACATCTCGAACGAGCACGCGAGACAGCTATACGACTTCGTCGTTGAGACACGCCCTCATCAAGTGCTCGAGCTTGGTTTCGCGCACGGCACGTCGACCTGTTACATGGCCGCGGCGATGGAAGAAACCGGCATCGGGCGGGTCACGACCATGGACAAGCCCCACACGCGGAGCCTGCAACCGAATCTCGAAGAGCTGTTGGGGCGCCTCGGTCTGGGCCGCCTCGTGGACCCCATCTTCTGTGAGGTCACGTACACCTGGGAACTCATGCAGTTGATCGAGCGCCACACCGTGGATGGTCTTTGCCATCCCTCCTACGACTTCTGTTTCATCGACGGTGCGCACACCTGGGAGGCCGACGGGTTCGCCTTCTTCCTCGCGGACAAGCTCCTCAAGCCGGGTGGATGGATGCTCTTCGACGATCTTCACTGGCGGCACGCTGACGACCCCGCCGAGATGGAGAAGCCTTGGATCAAGCCGCTTCCCCACGACATGAAGGCCACGGCGCAGGTCGGCAAGATCTTCGGCCTCTTGGTCGTCCAACACCCCGGCTACTCCGATTTCAGGGTCGAGGGGGAATGGGGGTGGGCGCGCAAGATCGCGGGCGCCCCCGGGGCAGCAACCGTGGGACGTGACGTGCTCGATCGGATCTATGGTCGCCCCGGTTCCGGTGGCAACGCGCGCCGGCTATCCCGTCGCGTAGCCGATCGACTTCTCAAGAGGAACCCCGGCGGCTAGCCAAACGACGCGAGGCGCCCGAGGGCGCCCCGCGTGATCGAAAACCGCTCCTAGCCTTCCGTCGCCTCCGGCTCCGTAGGCGTCGGCTCTTCGCCGTCGCCCGAAGGCGGTTCCGCGAACTGCGGCGGCACCGGCATCTGGAAGGTGGTCGGCCGCTGCTCGAGCGTCGGACCGAACTCCTCTTCCTCTTGCGGCAGCGCGTAGAGGCGTTCCGGCATCTCGGTCGGGAAGACCTTGATCGTCCGGTATCGCGACATGCCCGTGCCGGCCGGGATGAGCTTGCCGATGATCACGTTCTCCTTGAGGCCGAGCAGCGAATCGCTCTTCCCCGAGATCGCCGCGTCGGTCAGCACGCGAGTCGTCTCCTGGAACGAGGCCGCCGACAGCCACGATTCGGTCGCGAGCGACGCCTTCGTGATCCCCATCAGCATCGGTCGCGCCGACGCCGGGTCCCCGCCTTCTTCGACGACCTTGCGGTTCACTTCCTCGAACGTGCGGCGGTCGACGAGCTGGCCGGGCAGGAAGTCGGTCTGGCCGTTCTCGAGCACGTTCACGCGCTTGAGCATCTGACGCACGATCAGCTCGATGTGCTTGTCGTGGATGACCACACCCTGCGACTGGTACACCTGCTGAACTTCTCCGACGAGGAACCGCTGCACCATCTGCGGACCCTCGATACGAAGGATCTCGTGGGGGTTCGCCGAGCCCTCGGTGATCCGCTCGCCGACCTTCACGGGGCCGCCGTTCTCCACGCGCAGGCGGGAACGCCGCGGCACCTTGTAGACCATCTCTTCCTTGCCGTCTTCGGAGGTGACTTTGATCTCGCGGGCCTTGTCGCCCTCGATGATGTCGATCGTCCCCGTCAGCTCCGAGATCTGCGCTTCACCCTTCGGCTTGCGCGCTTCGAACAGCTCGACGACGCGCGGCAAACCGTGCGTGATGTCCTCACCGGCGACGCCACCTGTGTGGAACGTACGCATCGTGAGCTGCGTGCCCGGCTCGCCGATCGACTGGGCCGCGATGATCCCGACGGCCTCTCCGACCTCGACCATCCGGCCGGTCGCCAGATTGCGCCCGTAGCACGCCGCGCACACGCCGTAGCGAGACTCACACGTCAGCACCGAACGGACCATCGCCGTTTCGGCCTCGGCATCGACCAGCGCGTCCTTCTCGACGTCGGTGATCTCCTCGCCGGCCTTCATGACCTTCTTGCGCGACCCGTCCGCCTTCGACCAGACGTCCTCGGCGAGCACGCGTCCGAACAGCTTCGTGTCGAGGTGCTGCGCCGGGATACGTGCGCCGGTCGCCGGTTCGAGCACGGTCACCTGCACCGGCACGCCCTTGTCTGTTCCGCAGTCGGGGTCACGGATGATCACATCCTGCGCGACGTCGACCAGACGCCGGGTGAGATACCCGGAGTCGGCGGTCCTGAGTGCGGTGTCGGCGAGACCCTTGCGGGCGCCGTGGGTCGAGATGAAGTACTCGAGCACCGACAGGCCCTCGCGGAAGTTCGCCTTGATCGGCCGCGGGATGATGTCGCCCTTCGGGTTCGCGACCAGACCGCGCATTGCGGCGATCTGACGGATCTGCATCAGGTTCCCTCGAGCTCCCGAGTTCGCCATCATGTAGATCGGGTTCAGCGGCGTGAAGTGCTTCTCCATCGCGATCCGAACGTCGTCCGTCGCCTGCGTCCAGATCTCGATGAGCTCCTGCCGGCGCTCCTCGTCGGTGATGACGCCCTTGCGGTAGAGGTCCTCGACCTTCTCGGCCTTCTTCTCGTACTTGTCGAGGATCTCCGGCTTCTCCGGCGGCGTCATGACGTCCTCAACGCCGATCGTCACACCAGCGCGGGTCGCCCAGTGGAACCCGAGCGCCTTGAATGCATCGAGTACCTGAGCGAGCGTCGCCTTCGGGTAGATGTCGGCGCAGTCGTCGACGATCTCGACGAGCTGCTTCTTCTGCACGACCTGGTTGACGTACGGATAGTCGTCCGGCAGCGCCTCGTTGAACAGCACCCGCCCGATCGTCGTCTCGATCCTCGGCGTGGTGCCGTTCGATCCCCCGTCTCCGTTCTCCGACGCCGGCAGGATTCCGACGTTCTTGCCCGGCAGCCGCACGTTGATCTTGGCCTGGAGGTCGACCTCCTTGAACTCCAGCGCCATGATCGCCTCGGCGGCCGACGAGAAGGAGCGGCCCTCACCCGGCGCGCCCTGCTTCTCGACCGTCAGGTAGTAGAGGCCCAGCACCATGTCCTGCGTCGGCACCGCGATCGGCCGGCCGTGAGCCGGCGAGAGCACGTTGTGAGCCGACAGCATCAGCAGTCGAGCCTCGGCCTGCGCTTCCGCGGAAAGCGGAAGGTGAACGGCCATCTGGTCGCCGTCGAAGTCCGCGTTGAACGCGGTGCAGACGAGCGGGTGGATCCGGATCGCTTTGCCTTCCACGAGCACCGGCTCGAACGCCTGGATGCCGAGACGGTGCAGCGTCGGCGCCCGGTTCAGCATCACCGGGTGCTCACGGATGGCCTCCTCGAGCACGTCCCATACAACTGGACGCGCACGCTCGACCATGCGCTTTGCGCTCTTGATGTTCTGCGCGTGCCCGAGGTCGACGAGCCGCTTCATCACGAACGGCTTGAAGAGCTCGAGAGCCATCTGCTTCGGCAGGCCGCACTGGTGCAACTTCAGCTCCGGACCGACGACGATCACCGAACGGCCGGAGTAGTCCACGCGCTTTCCGAGCAGGTTCTGGCGGAAGCGGCCCTGCTTGCCCTTCAACATGTCGGACAGCGACTTGAGCGGACGGTTGCCGGGCCCGGTAACGGGACGGCCGCGGCGTCCGTTGTCGAACAGCGCGTCGACGGCCTCCTGGAGCATGCGCTTTTCGTTGTTGACGATGATCTCGGGCGCGCCGAGGTCGAGCAGCCTCTTCAGGCGGTTGTTGCGGTTGATCACGCGCCGGTAGAGGTCGTTCAGGTCCGACGTGGCGAACCGGCCGCCGTCGAGTTGCACCATCGGTCGCAGGTCCGGCGGGATCACAGGCACGCAGTCGAGCACCATGCCCTGCGGCGAGTTCTTCGTCCCGATGAAGCACGTCGCGACCTTCAAGCGTTTGATCGCGCGCGCGCGCTTCTGGCCCTTGCCCTCGCGGATCGTGGTGCGAAGGTTCTCGACCTCGTCCTTGACGTTGAGATTGACGAGCAGCTCCTTGATCGCCTCCGCGCCCATACCGCCCTGGAAGTACTCGCCGAAGCGGTCCTTCAACTCGCGGTACATCAGCTCGTCGGAGACGAGGTCCTTCACCTCGAGACTCGAGAAAAGATCGAAGACGTCGTCGAGCTGCTTCGCCTTGCGGGCGGCCTGCTCGTGGATGTCCTTGATCTCGCGCTCCGCCTTCGTCTTCTCCGACGAAAGCTGGGACGACTTGGCGCCCTCCCCCTCCATCTCCTTCAGGCGCTTCTCGAGGTCCTTCAGCTTCTGGTCCACGCGCTTGTCGCGCGCCTTCTCCAGATCGCCCTTCTCGGCCGCGATCTCTTTCTCGAGCTTCGGCAGATCCTTGTGGCGCTTCTCTTCGTCGACGAACGTGATCATGTACGCCGCGAAGTAGATGATCTTCTCGAGGTCCTTCGGCGCCAAGTCGAGCAGGTAGCCGAGGCGCGACGGAACGCCCTTGAAGTACCAGATGTGCGTCACCGGCGCGGCGAGCTCGATGTGACCCATGCGCTCGCGGCGCACCTTCGAGCGCGTCACTTCCACGCCGCAACGCTCGCAGATGATGCCCTTGAAACGAACTCGCTTGTACTTCCCGCAGTAGCACTCCCAGTCGCGGGTAGGCCCGAAGATCCGCTCGCAGAAGAGCCCGTCCTTTTCCGGCTTCAGCGTGCGGTAGTTGATCGTCTCCGGCTTCTTGACCTCGCCGTTGGACCACATGCGGATCTGATCCGCGTTGGCGAGTCCGATCCTCAGCTCGTCGAAATAATTGACATCGAGCACGGGTTAGCCCTCCACATCCACACTCGAAGGTTCGCGGCGTGACAGGTCGATCCCGAGCTCATCTGCCGCCCGGAACACGTCCTCGTCCGTCTCGCGCATCTCGATCTCCTTGCCCTCCGCCGACAGAACTTCCACGTTCAGACAGAGGGACTGCATCTCCTTGATAAGAACCTTGAACGACTCGGGGATCCCCGGCTCGGGGATGTTCTCGCCCTTCACGATGGCCTCGTAAACCTTCACGCGGCCCATCACGTCGTCCGACTTGATCGTGAGCAGCTCCTGCAACGCGTACGCCGCGCCGTAGGCTTCGAGCGCCCAGACCTCCATCTCTCCGAAGCGCTGCCCGCCGAACTGAGCCTTCCCGCCCAGCGGCTGCTGCGTGATCATCGAGTACGGGCCCGTCGACCGTGCGTGGATCTTGTCGTCGACGAGGTGCAGGAGCTTCATGATGTAGACGTAACCGACGGTCACCGGCACATCGAACGGCTCTCCGGAGCGTCCGTCGAGCAGGTTCGCCTTACCGCTGGCCTTCACGAGGCGGAGCCCGTCGACGTTCGTACGGGCGTTCGCGAGCATGTCTTCGATCTCGCCTTCGCGGCAGCCGTCGAACACCGGGCTCGCAAGGCGAACCGGCCCTTCGACGCTCATCTTGTCCGCGTCCCACCCGACGGACTTCATCCATGCCGGCTCGCCGTTCGTGAACTCCCAGCCGACCTTCGCCGGCCAACCGAGGTGTGCCTCGAGGATCTGGCCGAGGTTCATGCGCGAGGGCACGCCGAGCGGGTTCAGAACGATGTCCACCGGCGATCCGTCCTCGAGGAACGGCATGTCCTCTTCGGGCAGGATCTTCGCGATCACGCCCTTGTTGCCGTGCCGGCCGGCGAGCTTGTCGCCCTCGGCGATCTTGCGCTTCTGCGCCACGTACACGCGGACGAGCTCGTTCACGCCGGGCGCCAGCTCGTCGCCCGCCTCGCGCGAGAACTTCCGTACGCCGATGACCTTGCCGGTCTCGCCGTGCGGCACCTTCAAGGAGGTATCGCGGACCTCGCGCGCCTTCTCACCGAAGATCGCGCGGAGCAGCCGTTCCTCCGGGGTCAGCTCGGTCTCGCCCTTCGGCGTGACCTTGCCGACGAGCACGTCGCCGGGGTTCACCTCGGCACCGATGCGGATGATGCCTTCCTCGTCGAGGTCCTTCAGCACCTCGTCGGCGACGTTGGGGATGTCTCGGGTGATCTCCTCCGCGCCGAGCTTCGTGTCACGGGCGTCGACCTCGTGCTCCTCGATGTGGATCGAGGTGAGGAGGTCTTCCTTCACGATCCGCTCGGAGAGCACGATCGCGTCCTCGTAATTGTGTCCCTCCCACGGCATGAACGCGACGAGCAGGTTCTTACCAAGCGCGAGCTCGCCGATGTCGGTCGAGGGGCCGTCGGCGAGCACCTGACCCTTCTTCACGGCCTGGCCTTCGGCCACGATCGGCTTCTGCGTCAGGCACGTGCCCTGGTTCGAGCGGCTGAACTTCTGCAGCCGGTAAACCTTGCGCGTCGAGTCCCCGTGCCGGACGACGATGTGATCTGCGTCGACCTCTTCGACCTCGCCTTCCTGCAGGGCCACGACCAGGTCGCCGGCGTCGACCGCCGTGCGGTACTCGAGGCCGGTGCCGACCAGTGGCGCCTCGGTACGGATGAGCGGCACCGCCTGGCGTTGCATGTTCGACCCCATCAGCGCGCGGTTCGCGTCGTCGTGCTCGAGGAACGGGATGAGCGCGGTCGCGACCGACACGATCTGGTGCGGGGCGACGTCCATGTAGTCGACATCGTCTGCCGGGATGTACTCGACCTCGCCGCCCTTGCGGCGCACGAGGATGCGGTCCTCGATGAACTTGCCCTTCGGGTCGACGGCCGTGTTCGCCTGCGCGATCACGTGCTTGTCCTCGACGTCGGCAGTCAGGTAGTCGATCTGGTCGAGCACCCGGCCGTTCGTGACCTTGCGGTACGGCGTCTCGACGAAACCGAACGGGTTCACGCGAGCGAAGGTCGAGAGCGAACCGATGAGGCCGATGTTCGGACCTTCCGGGGTCTCGATCGGGCACATGCGGCCGTAGTGCGAGGGGTGCACGTCGCGAACCTCGAACCCTGCTCGCTCACGCGAGAGGCCCCCGGGCCCGAGCGCCGACAGGCGGCGCTTGTGCGTCAGTCCCGCGAGCGGGTTCGTCTGGTCCATGAACTGCGACAGCTGCGACGTCCCGAAGAACTCCTTGATCGCGGCCACGACCGGCCGGATGTTGATGAGCGTCTGCGGGGTGATCGCCTCGACGTCCTGCGTCGTCATGCGCTCGCGTACGACGCGCTCCATCCGGGAGAGGCCGATCCGGACCTGGTTCTGGATCAATTCTCCCACCGAGCGGAGACGCCGGTTCCCGAAGTGGTCGATGTCGTCGATCTGATATCCCTCTTCGCCCGCGTGAAGCTTCACGAGGTACTGAACGGTCGCCACGATGTCTTCCTTCGTGAGGACGGTCGTTGAGGGATCGATAGTGACTTCCAGCTTCTTGTTGATCTTGTACCGCCCGACCCGTGCGAGGTCGTACCGCTTCGAGTTGAAGAACAGTCCCTCGAGCAGCCCGCGCGCGGAATCCACCGTCGGCGGCTCGCCGGGGCGGAGCTTGCGGTAGATGTCGAGCAGCGCGTCGTCGGCCGTCGCGAGGTGGTCCTTCTCGAGTGTCAGCCGGATCGACTCCGCTCCGCCGAACATGCCGAGGATGTCTTCCTCGGAGTAGCCGAGCGCTTTCAGGAGCACCGTCACGTTCTGACGACGCTTGCGATCGACGCGAACGCCGACCAGATCGCGCTTGTCGACCTCGAATTCGAGCCAGGCGCCCCGGCTCGGGATCACCTTGCAGGTGAACAGTTCCTTGTCCGTGGTCTTGTCGAGCTCCCGGGCGAAGTAAACGCCGGGTGAACGGACCAGCTGCGAAACCACGACGCGCTCGGTTCCGTTGATGACGAAGGTTCCCTTGTTCGTCATGAGCGGGAAGTCGCCCATGAAGACGGTCTGGGCCTTGATCTCCCCCGTAGCCGTGTTGTGGAACTCGGCCTGGACGAATAGAGGCGCCGAGAAGGTCATGTCCTTGTCGTGGCACTCCTCGACGGAGTACTTGGGGTCTTCGAAACGGTGGTCCTTGAAGTAGAGCTTCATGACCCCCTGGTAGTCCTCGATCGGAGAGATCTCGGCGAAGGTCTCTTTGAGGCCTTCCGAGAGGAGCCAATCGAAGGAGTCGCGCTGGATCGCGATCAGGTCCGGCAGGGGGAGTGTTTCGGGGATCTTTCCAAACGACAGACGTTCAGGGACGGCGGTAGGCAAAGCTCTTCCCCCTCCTCGATCGAGGACGTGCGTTAAGACGTGCGGAAAGCAGGGTCACCCCAGATGAGAGAACGCGAAAGAGCAGGGTAGCATTCCCGCTTCCCTGCGGTCAAGCAGCGGTCACCGTGCTCTATATGAGAACAAGCCTGCGCGCAGGGTACGCCTCGCCTCATCCACGGTCAAGACTCAAAACCAGCCGGGGCGGTCGGGGTGGGTCGAGGGCCATCGTGAGACCCGAATCGAAAGGCCAGGGTCTCCCGACGGCCCTCGACCCACCCCCTCAGGCGCTCTACCTGTTACTTGATCTCGACGGTGGCTCCGACGGCTTCTAGCTGGGCTTTTGCTTTGTCGGCGGCGTCTTTAGCTACGTGCTCCAGGACCGGTTTGGGGGCGGCTTCTACGAGGTCCTTGGCTTCCTTCAGGCCCAGGCTCGTTAGGGCGCGGACTTCTTTGATGACGTTGATCTTCTTTTCGCCGGCGGCGACCAGGACGACGTCGAAGTCGCTCTTTTCCTCTTCCTCGGCGGCCGGGGCCGCTCCCCCGCCTCCTGGAGCCGCCATGGCGACCGGGGCGGCGGCGGTGACGCCGAACTTCTCTTCGAACTTCTTGATGAACTCCGAAAGCTCGATGAGGTTCCACTCGGCGACGGCGTCGAGAACCTCGTCGGATGAAAGCTTCGCCATTGTCGTTCCTCCTCTTAGGCGGCCTCTGCGGCCGCGAGCTTTTCCTTGAGCTGAACCAACACCGCGCCGAGCTGGTTGAACCCGGCAGCGAAGACGTTCGCCGTCTGCTGGATCGGCGTGATCGCCATGCTGGCGATCTTCGTCAGCATCACCTCGCGCGACTCGAGCGTCGACAGCGACTTCGCCTGCGCGCCGTCGAGAACCTTGCCCTCGAACACGCCGCCCTTCAGCGTCAGCGAGGGCGACTTCTTGGCGAACTCCGCGAGGTCTTTCGCGACCTTGGCGACGTCACCGGTGACGAACGCGATCGCCGTCGGACCCTCGAGCATCGGGATGAGGTCCTCGAGCCCGGCCTCGCGCGCGGCGATCGTCGCCAGGGTGTTCTTGATGACCTTCAGTTCCGCGCCGCCGGCGAGCGCGTTGCGCAACGCCTTGAGCTCCGCAACGGTCAGACCGCGGTACTCCGTGAGAAGCACCGGCCCCGTCGTCAGCTTCTCTTTCACCGTCGCGACGGTGGCCGTCTTGTTTGCTCGCGGACCGCCATCCGGTGGGCGGGGCCCGCCGAGCTTCTTGCGGGTCTTCGGTCCGCTCTTGACCTTCGCCACTTCTTCCTCCCGACTTCCACAAATCAAAACGGCCGCCCAAAGACAGGCGGCCGCTCGCGCGGTCTTTACCTCGGGAGGCTCCCTTGCGGGCGCTTAGGCCGCTATGGCGGCACCCCCTGTCTTTGGCAAAGAGGCAGGATACGGGCCCTTCCGGGCCCGGTCAATCCGCCTACTCCTCGCCGGGCTTGCGACCGGGCTCGACCTTGATCCCGGGCCCCATCGTCGAAGAGACGGTGACTCCCTTTATGTATTTCCCTTTCGCCGCCGACGGCTTCGCTCGCTGGATCTCATCGAGAACCGCCTGCAGATTCTCTTGGAGCTGACGCTCTTCGAAGGAGGTCTTGCCGATGATGAGGTGCACGTTGGCGCCCTTGTCGACGCGGTACTCGAGCTTTCCGGCCTTGATCTCCTTCACGGCCTTGCCGACGTCGGGGGTGACCGTCCCGGCCTTCGGGTTCGGCATCAGACCGCGCGGACCGAGGACGCGTCCGAGCTTCGATACGACCGAGCCCATCAAGTCTGGTGTCGCGACGACGGCGTCGAAGTCGAAGAAGTTCTCCTTTTGGATCCGATCGGCGAGGTCCTGACCGCCGATGACGTCGGCGCCGGCAGCCTTCGCTTCTTCTGCCGCGGCGCCGGCAGCGAACGCAGCGACGCGGACGCTCTTACCGGTGCCGTGCGGAAGCGAGACCGTGCCGCGAACCATCTGATCGGCTTTCCGCGGATCGACGCCGAGGCGGATCGCCACGTCGACCGACTCGTTGAACTTCCGTTTCGCGCCGGACTTCACAAGCGAGATCGCTTCGGTCGGTGAATACAGCTTGTCGCGGTCGATGCTCTTCGCGATCTCGGCGTACTTCTTGCCTGCCATCCCGTCCTCCTGTGGTCCGCGGCGGGTCGGGCCCGCCTCCCACTGACTTCGAAGGTGCTAGTCGACGACCGTTACTCCCATCGAGCGAGCGGTTCCCTCGATGATCTTCATCGCCGCGTCGACGTCGTTCGCGTTGAGATCGGGCATCTTGAGCTCCGCGATCTCCTTCACCTGCGCGCGCCGCAGGGTTCCAACCTTGTTGCGGTTGGGCTCGCCGGAACCCTTCTCGATCCCCGCCTTCTGCCTGATGAGAACCGCCGCCGGCGGCGTCTTGGTGACGAGCGAGAACGAGCGATCCTCGTAGATCGTCACCTCGACTGGGATGATCTGGCCGGCCTGGGATTGCGTCATCGCGTTGTACTGCTTGCAGAACTCCATGATGTTCACGCCGTGCGGCCCGAGCGCGGTACCCACCGGCGGCGCGGGCGTCGCTTGCCCGGCCGGGATCTGCATCTTCACAACCGTCATGATCTTCTTCTTGCCGGGCATCGCTCGCGCTCCTTCGTTCCTAGACTTTGGCGACCTGATCGAAGCCGAGCTCGACCGGCGTCTCGCGACCGAAGATGTTCACGAGCACCTTGAGCTTCGAACGATCCGAGTCGATCTCGGAGATCAAGCCCTGGAAGTTCGCGAACGGTCCGGTCGTGACGCGGACCGGGTCGTTGACCGACCACTCGAGCTTCGGCTTCGGCCGCTCGCCGACGGGCTTCCGCTGCAGGATGCGATCGACTTCCTTCTCCGACAGAGGGATCGGCCGCGCGCCGGAGCCGACGAACCCCGTGACACCCGGAGTGTTGCGCACGACGTACCAGGAGTCGTCATCGAGATCCATTCGTACGAGCAGGTACCCGGGGAAGACTTTCCGCTGGACGACCTGCTTCTTGCCGCTCTTGATCTCCATGACGTCTTCCATGGGAATGACGACCTCAAAGATCTTCTCCTCGACATTCATCGACGAGATGCGGCTTTCGAGGTTCGTCTTCACTTTGTTCTCGTACCCCGCGTAGGTGTGAACGACGAACCAGTCGCCCGGCTGGAACGCGCGCGCGAGCGCAGGATCCTCTTCCTCTTCGCTTTCGCCGGCGGGCTCCACCTCGGCTGCGGCCGCGGCATCCCCGTTCGAGGACGGTTCGGCGACGGCGACCGCCGCCTCGACGACCGGCTCGGGCTCCGCCGCGGGCTCGGGCTCGGGAGGGGCGGGTTCAGACTCGGCTTGAGCGGCTGCTTCCTGCAGCGCACGCTCGATCTCGGCTGCGATCCCCGACGGTTCCTCTTCAGCAGCGGGTTCGGCCGCGACCTCCGGCTCGTTGGGAGCCACCGGCTCGGGCTCCGACACTGGTTCGGGTTCGGGTTCGGCGGCCATCGGCGGCTCGGGTGCCGCGACTTCGGGCTCGGCCATCGTGGCTTCGGTCTCGGCGGGAGCGGGTGTCGACGCCTCCGGCTGCTCCTCCGGGTTGCCAGGCTCCCCGTTCGAATCCTTCTCGTCCGAACCGTTTGGCTGGGGCGTAATGGGCGTGTCTTGTGTTGCCGTCGGCTCGTCGCCGTTCAGGGCGGAATCAACTGTGGGCTGGTCGTTCTCTGCGCTCATCGAGATCCGCTATTTGGACGAGAAGACCCAGAAAACGAGGCGAGAGAATCCGTTGTCCAAGCCAAATACGAAGAGGGTAACGAAGGTAACCGTGAACAGCACGACCACGGTGTACGTGACAACCTCACCGCGCGTCGGCCAAGCGACCTTCTTGAGTTCGTTGCGCACCTCTTTCAGGAATTGCCGCGGAGGCGTCCGCTTGCGTTTCTCCCCGCCCGGCGCGACACGCGCAGCCGAAGGCGCGGGTTTCGTGCCCTTGTCCTGCGCAGCCTGCTGCTTCGCGAGGAGTCGCTTGGTTTGGCGATTCATGATCGATCCTTACCTGCTTGGCAGGGCCGGAGGGACTCGAACCCCCAACCCCCGGTTTTGGAGACCGGTGCTCTACCGGCTTGAGCTACGGCCCTCCGCGGTTAGGGAAACCCCCTCCGCCGAAACGCGCACAGTATATGGTCGGGCCGCAGGAGTGTAAAGCGAAGCGAAGCCCACTCAGCGCGCTGACCAGCGCAGATGCGTCAGGTGGCGAGACGGGTTCGTGTTGAGCGCACCTTCCGCCACAACGCGTATGCCGCGCCGGCGGCGAGCGCGACGCCAGCAGCGGACGCGATCGCGTCGCGGTTGTCCTGGACCAGGCGAACGAGCTCGGCGGGGACGACAGGTGAAACCGGCAGGTACCGCCTGTGCGATTCGGCGCGGACGTGCTCGACGATGGCGTCGGCCAGATAGGCGGGGGGCGCCGGTTCGTGATCGCGGAGCGCCACGAGTCCTATCGACACCGAGCGATAGCGTGCTGCGTCGGCGCGGCACGACGCACACGTCGCAAGGTGCGCATCCACCCAGCGCATGGATTCGTCGCCGAGCTCATCGCCGGAAACACCCGGAAGGTAGGGAGCAACCTGTTCGCAGTTCATCCTGAGGCCTTCTTCCTTCTCATCGGCACCACGACATCGCTTCCATACATCAACTGTGCCAGCCGGCGTCGCGCTCGGAAGAGGCGAACCTTGACGGCGCCCTCGGTTGCGCCGACATGTTTCGCGATCTCTTCCAACGAGAAGCCGTACATGTCCTTCATCACGATCACCGTCCGCATCGCCACCGGCAACTTCGGGAGCGCCCGTTCGAGCACTTCCAAGTCGAGCGGTTCCTCCGGCAGCAACACCGGGCGCTCGAACGGCGTTGGTTCCGTCGGATCGACCGGCTCCGGATCTCGGCTTCGTTTCTTCAAGTGGCTCATCGCCGCGTTCGCCGCGACCCGGTAGACCCAGGTGTCGAACGCCGCGTCGCCCCTGAAGCTGCGAAGCCCCCGCCAGACCCGGAGGTAGGTTTCTTGCATCACATCCGCCGCGTCGTCGTGGTTGCCGACGAGCCGGTAGACGAGTCCGTACACCGACCGATGGGTTTCGCGGACGAGCGCCTCGAAAGCCCCCTGATCGCCTCGTCTGGCCGCCTCGACAAGCGTGGCGTCTACGTGCAACAAGCCTCCCGATCGTTCGACCCGGTCCGACGCTTCTAGGTTACGCCGAGTCGTCTCGATGGCTCAGGAGCATCTTGTGCTGGTGCTTCCACCGGTCGAAGAAGATGTTCCAATTCCGCTTCGAGCGTTTGGTCCGTTCTTCGTCGCCGAGGGCAGCCCAGCCCCGGTGGGTGTGTTTCTCGGCCGGAACCTCGACGACGACCGCCTTCAAGCCGAGGGTTCGCAGCTGGAAAGAGAGGTCGATGTCCGCGTGACGGTACCACCGGAACTTGTCGTGGATGAGTCCTTTGGCGAGGAGCTCGCGACGCGTCGCGAGGAAGTAGCCCTCGACGGCGTCGACCTCCGGTCCCTCCGATGAGGTGAATTCGCGCATGTCTTCGCTCACGATTCCCCATGGTCCGGCGATGCCGACCCCTGGATTCGTGAGGGCTTCGTCGATCGGACCGATCACGTCGCCGGTGGGTTCGATGGACAGGTCCGCGAGGATCACGATGCGGCCGCGGCTCGTCTTGAGCCCAGCATTGCGCGCCTCGGCCCAACCCAGCGCGGTTTGGAGATGGATCACGCGCACGCGATCAGACGCGAACGACTCGAGCGCTTCGCCGTCGGAAGACGCGTTGTCGACCAAAACGATCTCGTAGTCCCGATGGGCGCAGTGCTTCTCGATCCCAGAGAGGAAACGCTGCACGTCATCCAGGAAGCCTTCGTACAGAAGATGGATCGAAGCGTCGAGGATGGCCGGCCTGTCGAGGACGCTCTCGATCCGGGCAGGGTCGATCGATGAGTATCTCGCGCGTGGGGAGAGGGTCGCACCCTGTGGGGTGTCGTGGACATCGAAACCGAGCGCGGCTATCTCGTCACGTAAGGAATCCGCACGATCGAAGTCTTTCGTGCGCCGCGCCTCTTCGCGCGCATCGAGGAGCTGTGCGACGTCCGCCGGGATGTCGGACATGAACTACCCTCGCTGATGAGCGGAACTACGCCAACTCCACCTCTGCTTCGGCGAGCCCAACGTTCGTTTCCCCGACCGCGGCCGACAGCTCGACAAGCACGCGGTTCGCGTCGAGCTTCTTCGTCACCTTGCCGGAAACGGTCACCTTGTTGCCGGTGTCGTTCGGCACGACGACCGGTTGAGTGAAGCGGGTTTTGAAGCGCTTGACCGCCCCCGGATCGCCGGCCCAGTCGGTCACGAATTGGCCGATGCGCGCCATCGTGTACATGCCGTGGCTGATGACGTCGGGCAGCCCGACCGCTTTGGCGAACGCCCCGTTCCAGTGGATCGGGTTGAAGTCCCCCGACGCGCCGCAATACATCACGAGGTCGAGTCGTCCGACGTCGTAGTTCCAGGGTTTCAGCTCTTCGCCTTCGGACACGTCCGCGTAGCTCACTTTGGCGGTCATCGCTATCCCTCCTGCGGAGCCGTGCCGCGGCTCACGATGATCGAGCGCGCGATCGCGACCTTCTCACCCGACGACGTGGTTATCGAGGCTTCGTAGGTCATGAACTCGTTCTTTCCGCGGGCGGTGATGTCGGTGATCTTCGGCGTGCCGATCAGCACGTCACCGGGCTTGACCGGGCGCAGGATCTCGAATTCCTGCTCGCCGTGAACGACCATCGCGTAGTTGAGGCCGAGCTCCGGGTCGCCGACGACCTGCGGACCGAACTTGAAGCCGAGCGTCGTCAGGAAGGTCGGCGGCGCGATGATGTCGTCGTAGCCGGCCGCCTTCGCGGCTGCTTCGTCGTGGTAGATCGGATTGTGGTCGCCGATCGCGATCGCGAAGTCGCGGATCTTCTCGCGGCCGACCTCGTAGGGGACCGACTTCGGATACTCCTTGCCGATCAGCGCTTTGTTCAGCGGCATCGGATCTTCTCCTTGTCCTAGACGCCGAGTTGCGCGCCGGTGACGGGAAGGACGACGCCCGAGACGAAGTCGGCGTCGGACGAACAGAGGAACAAGTGGGCGTTCGCGATGTCCTCCGGACGGCCGGCGCGACCGACCGCGATGAGCCCGATCGCCATGTTGCGTAGCGGCTCGGGGATACCGAGGTCGGACCCTTCCTGTTTCGGCGCGGTGAGCCGGGTCTCGATGAAACCCGGAGCAACCGCGTTCACGTTGATGCGGAACGGGCCCAGCTCGCGCGCGAGCGTCTTCGTAAGCGAGATGATCGCCCCCTTCGCCGCGGTGTAGTTCGCCTGCCCGGGGTTGCCCGAGATGCCGACGCTCGATGAGGTCAGCGTGATCTTGCGGTGGTAGGAGACCTCGCCCTTCTCGGAGAGCTCCTTCTTCGCGACCTCCCGCATGTACGGCATCGCGGCGAGCGCGGAGTGGTACGCGGTGTAGAGGTTCACCTTGATGACGGAATCCCAGATCTCTTCCGTCATGTTGTGGAAGGTCTTGTCGCGCGTGATGCCCGCGTTGTTCACCAGGATGTCGAGCTTGCCGAACTCTTTGATCGCCGCCTCGACCATGCGCTGCGCGCCCTCGAGCTCGACGGTGTTCTCGACGGCGATCACGGCTTGCCCGCCGTTCTTGCGGATCTCCTCGGCGGTTTCCTCTGCCGGTTCCGGATCCACGTCGTTCACGACGATCGCGGCGCCCTCTTCGGCGAAGCGGAGCGCGGTCGCGCGGCCGATACCGCGCCCCGAGCCGGTGACGATGGCGACTCGATCATCCAGACGACCCACGGTGCCCCCCTCGATAAGTGAACGGGCCCGGGCGGGCCCGGCGCGCTAGCGGGTTTCGCGGTGTTGGGTGTGGTGTCCGCACCAGCGGCAGTACTTC
>Ga0070708_100001874_pt1 | contig 16143 bp, 11 predicted proteins | sample KBSK5503metaG_FD_65469 | JGI IMG/M metagenome (GOLD analysis project Ga0070708, IMG submission 65469) | Corn, switchgrass and miscanthus rhizosphere microbial communities from Kellogg Biological Station, Michigan, USA - KBS K5-50-3 metaG | ecosystem: Host-associated > Plants > Roots >... | reverse complement strand
CCTCGAGCTCGGAGATGACGGCCAGGGCGAACTGGCGCTTCTGGGCGGCGGTACGGCCGCGGCGCAGGTCGGCGTTGAGGAAGGCCGTACCGCGGGAGGGGTCGGAGCGGCCGAAGGCCAGGTCTTCGCGGGAGAGGCAGCGGAGGGAGACGGCGATGTGGTCGGTGCCGGTGTCCATGACTCTGGAGAAGTGGTGGACTACGGCGGTGGAGAAGCGGGCTTTCGCGTCGGGAGTCGGCGAGACGCTCAAATCGAATGCGAGATGAGGCATGGCGGTCCTCCGGTGATCCACTTAGGAAACATAGCTTGGTTGACGGATCGAAAATGATCGGTAGCTCTGACCCCGATCCATAACGTAGATTCCGCCCGGCTCAGGGATAACGACGGACAACCCGTACATCCCGAGATCGCCGACGAGGGGGGAATGACTTCGCGCCTGACGATCCCGGCTGGTGTCTTGCTGATTCTTGCAACACTCGCCGCGTGCGGCAGTCCGCCCGTGTTTGAGCGGTCGGACGTCGTCGAGCGCTGCGCAAACGTCGTTTGCGAGGCGTTGGACCAATGCCACGCTCCGGGCGTCTGCGATCCGAAGACCGGCATCTGCTCGAATCCGATCAAACCGAACGGAAGCTCGTGCGACGACGGAAACAAGTGCACCCGCACGGACTTCTGTAACGCGGGAACTTGCGTCGGCGGGAACGCTATCACCTGCACGGCCAGCGACCAGTGTCACGAGGCCGGTACGTGCGACCCGGCGACCGGCGAGTGCTCGAATCCCGCGAAGGCCGACAACACGCCGTGCGACGACGGCGACAAGTGCACTCTGGTCGACTCCTGTCAGCGGGGCATCTGCGTGGCCAGCGCCTCCGTCACCTGCACTGCCGTCGACCAATGCCATGTGGCCGGCATATGTGACCCGACCAGCGGCTGTTCAAACCCAACGAAGGCCGATGATTCACCGTGCGACGACGGTGACAAGTGCACCCAGTCCGACAGCTGTCGATCTGGCTCCTGCGTGGGTACGAACCCGGTCACTTGCGCCGCTATCGACCAGTGCCATTTGGCCGGCACGTGCGACCCCACAACCGGCAAGTGCCCGAACCCAAAGAGGCCCGATGACACGCCGTGCAACGACGGAAACCAGTGCACCGAGTCCGACACTTGCCAGGCGGGGGTCTGCCGCGGCAGGCCGCTTTGCGTTCTCAGCTATCACAACGATGACGCGAGCACCGGGCTGCACCCCAACGAGAACGTGCTGACGCCCGCGAACGTGACGGCGTCGAGGTTCGGGAAGCTCTATTCCGTACCCCTGGACGGGCAAGTGTATGCACAGCCGCTGTATGTCGCGAACGTCAATATCACGGTGGGCACCAACAAGAGCCTGCACGATGTCGTCTACGTAGCCACGCAGCATGACAGCCTGTACGCAATCGACGCGGGTACCGGGACAGTCCTTTGGCAGGTCTCGTTCCTAGATCCCGAGCACGGCGTCACCACCGTTCCATCCGCCGACGTCTACCTCCCGGGCGGGGCCGACATTAATCCGGAGGTTGGGATCACCGCAACGCCGGTGATCGATCCAATCGCAGGCACTCTCTACCTCACGGCGAAGACTAAGGAAGTGGTCAGCGGAGACGCAGCCAATCCGCACTATGTGTATCGACTTTATGCTGTCGACTTAGGAAGTGGCGCGCACACAAGTGTAGTCATTGCCGACACGACTTGTGTTGGCATTACAGATCCAAGTCCAGGTGTGCCGACGACATGTGCGAGCTATGCATATAACAGCGGCCCGTTCAGTATCGGCACAGGCGATGGCTTCATTACGGAAGAGGGCGAGCCGAGGGTGTACTTTAACGCGATGCGCGAGCTGCTCCGCTCAGGTCTCGTTCTTGTCAATGGCTTGATCATCGCAGCCGCGGGAAGCCACGCCGACAGGCCGCCCTGGCACGGATGGTTGCTGGCGTACGATCGAACGCTCTCGTTGGTCGGAGCTTTCAACACGACGCCGAACACCTGGGGCGGAGCTATTTGGCAAGCCGGCGGTAAAGTCGCCGTCGATGCCGCCGGATTCATGTATGTCATGACGGGCAACGGCCCGTCGGATCCGCCCGGCGGAAACGGCTTTCCGGACTCGGGTGACTACCCAAACTCTTTCTTGAAGCTTGCTCTGGATTTCAGAACGACCCAGGCAAACCAGAACTTGAACGGCTGGGGATTTAGAATTGAGGATTTTTTCATCCCCTTCAACCGTGACTCTCTCGACTTCTTCGACTTGGATCTTGGGTCAGGAGGACCACTTATTCTCCCCGACGGTGTCGGACCCGTCGGTCATCCCAACTTGCTAATAGGCGCCGGCAAGGAAGGACGGATCTACGTCCTTGACCGAGACAATCTGGGTCATTTTACGGCGGATGGCCCGGATGCGGTCGTTCAGGAGCTCAATCCAGATGGCCCGATCGTAGATGCGGTCTTCAATACGGCTTCCTACTTCGACGATGGAACCACCAAGCGTGTTTACGTAGTACCAAAAACGGGGACCGTGCTAGCGTTCCAGTTGTCGGACGGCCTTCTCTCTTCCGTTCCACTATCGCACTCGATCGACCTCTTTACCTATCCGGGACCATCGACGAGCCTGTCGTGTAGCAACGACAGATCGGGAGCGATCCTCTGGGCCCTAGCACGCGGTGCCAACCAGCTACGTGCATACGATCCAACCAATCTCACCCATACTCTGTACACCAGTAGCGATGCGGCGGCCGGGCGTGACGAGCTCGACACCATTGGCAAGTTTACGGTCCCCACGGTTGCCGGTGGGAAGGTATTCGTGGGCACCTCCAGTTCTCTCGTCTCGTACGGGTTCCTATTCGCGCCCTGAGCCGTCGCCGTTGCGCCGCCGGCAGGTTCAAGAACCCGGTTGCCCGCTACGGCTCCGAAGCAACCAAGACTAGTTTCGTCCGCTCCCCACGGTTCTTATCGCTCTAGAGCGCGCAGGTATGCCTTCGCAATATTTGCACGCGTGTATCGGTCCCGCAGCCTAGATAGTGACGCATGTGGACCAGCTGGGCCGCCATCAATCAGGGCGGCTAATGCATGGGCGTTAGCAAAGTACCGGACGGCTTCTCCGGCCGTGGAGCGATTGAAGGGGCAGTCGAAACTCAAAATGTCGCAGTCGTAGAACAGCATCTCGACGAGAGATGGGTTGGTGCCGCCCACGCTATGCCCGTGCAGATAATACTCGCACGTCTCCCGCAGCTGGGCCAACCGACGCTGGTCGTAAATAGGATCCAACAATTGCAAGCGAGGCTCTGCGCCCCACGTCTCGCGTAGCGACCGGCCGTAGGCGCTGTTCGCCCAGTTGCCTACAATGGTATAGCGACGCAACCGTGACCGCATCGCCCCGTCAATCAGCATGTCGACGTTGTTCTCGGGCTCGATCCGGCAAATCGTGAGCGCCGAACCTGACTCGCGAGTACCATCCGTGCGGGCGACGTGATCTCCAGCGTACGGAATTTCGATCGCCTTCGAAAGGCACCCCCGCATGACAAATTCCCGCAGCGCACTGTTATCGTAGATGATGTGATGAGCGCTCAACTGCGCTGCCGCGTCGAGCACGCGAAGCACTAGCCGCTTGACGCGGGAGAACTTCAACCTCCGCCACTCAACACCGTCGATATTCACGAGCAGCTTTTTTCCAGACAAAGCGCACATCAACCTGAACGCTGGGAACCAGAATCCGCCCGACACGCCGAGCGCCACAATGTGGGTCGAACGAGAAAACACTGCTAAGAAGGCTACCAGATCGTGGAACATCGATGCACCACCGTTGGCTGGAACACTTATGAACCTCCGGTGCACACCGCGGTATGTCGTCGCTTCTTCCTGATATAGGCGCCTCTCACATGTAACAGTGACCGCCTCGACCCGCGTAGCCAGGTCGGGAGCGCAGTGCTCGAGAAAGGACTCGAAACCACCATAGCGGTTAGGAATTCCAGCGGCTCCAATGAATGATATTCTCATCTTACGCATAAGAGGTTGCACCGGCTTCTTGCCCGACCAGAACTGCGAGCATATGCGTGCGAAATTTCTCAGGCCCAAATCGGCTTGCGGCTAACTGCGCTGCTGCAGAAGCCCGCCTCCATATTGCTGGGTCGCCTTCAAGGCTCTCGATGAGACCGTATAGAGACGTGAGATCGCGTGATGATATGTGCCACCCGCCTCGTCCGTGTTCGAACAATTCCACGCAGCCACCGATTGTGGGGGATACTGCCGGGAGCCCGGTCGCCATTCCCTCCAGCAATGTTAAGCCAAACGACTCGATCCAACCCTCTGGATGGCTCAAATTTACAACGAGATCGCTTTCCAAGTAGTATCGATAGACCGACGGTGGACGCAGTACGAAGTTCACATTGCTTGCTGCGTTGGATTGCGCAAAGTTCTCACAACTAGATACATCTCCGTTGAGCACGAGGGTGAATCCGCAAGCCAGGCCCTCTCTGTGCGCTCTCTTGGCGATTTCCAAAAATGAATCGATGCCTTTGTACCATTTAAGTGAGCACAGCATCACAACACCAAAGGGCCGATGCGGGATCTCACCTCTGGCCGCCGCGATCGCTCGGGCCGTATCCCACTCTCTTTTCGCAAGGGAATTGTAGACAACGTCGTGATTTCTTCTACTGTAACCACCATTGACTGCCACAAACTGCGAAACGCAAACGACATGATCGGCAAGCAAGCCGACAAGGCGCTCCAACGACCGTAGGAACATATTGCGCCGCGCTGGGGCCTCATGCACGTGGCATATCAACCGAGTGAGCGCGAGACGTGCGCCCACGACAGCCCCGATCGGCAGAATCGTACTTACGTACACGGCGGCGGGCCTATTCACCACGCAGTGACAGAACACTCTGAGCATCAGCTGCAACTGCGCCATGAAGTACCAGAGAAGGAGCGGTATTCGGTTCCTAGAGGTCCTGTACCAGAACAGACGCGTGGATGGTCTTGAACGCCTGATGAAACCAGCCTCGCCGGCGGATCCTACCCACACCCGTACATCGTGCCCTTCTTCTTCGAGGATAGCGACGACTTCGGCGCATACCTTTGCCGACCCGCTAAAGTCATCGAGCAAGTGAACACAGAGAAACCGCCGCCTGGCCCCGTTCCTCTGCGAACTTAGCGTCATTTCGGTTCCATCCTGCGTCTCGTGTAACCATACAGTAGTCCTAAAGAAAGAAGCGCCAAGGGTAGGAACGCGGTATATTCAAGAGCCTGCAATACTGACTGCCCGACTATCGCAGCGACCACTGCGAAGGTAGATGATTTCCTAATAGCGTCCCCAGCAAAAGACGCGATCAGAATCACGACGGCCAAGAGCGAGATGTAACCGAAGCTCACGATGAAATTCAGAACGTAGCTATCGAACCAAATGCCCAAGGGACCGGTCGGTATCGACGCGCCGAATGGGTGCGTGAGTATTCCCTCAAGGGCGGCGCCGCCCCACTGATCTACACGACCCAATACCGATGTATCTTCGACCCCATCAAACAGCGACGTCCCCGCTCCTGCGACGAGGAGAGCTATTGCCATGGCACCTAGCCATGGCCGAATCCGCAAGCGCATGGCTATTGGCACAACCATCGAAGTGACCAAAGCCAGCCGAGACCGAGACACGATGCACGCCAAGATGCCCGCACCCAATAGGATACCGTACCGAAGCTTCTCTGAAGTGCGCGTTTCATCTCTTTCGCCAGGCCGCAGCCGCACAGCGGCGTACAACGCTGCACCGAGACCAAGGTACGCGAGGGAAAAGGGTGAGAAGCCAAGCCCGGTCCCACGCGCGCCTCCATCGCGAAAATAGTTGAAGTCGTCGAACATCTCGCCTGTATTACTTAGATGCTTGAAGAACCAATACTCTTCGACACTTGTCACCGTCAGCACCTGGATTACTCCCACCGCGATCGCGACAGCTAAGACCGATAGCAACGCTCGAGCAGCGAGCGTGTCCAGGCGCTCGGACGGGAATCTCGCCATTACGACGCCCGCGATGACAAATGCAACTGGAAACACCATTTCTCGAATCGAGCGGAACAGCAGCATCGGTTCGCGGGTTAGCGCTAGAGCCGCCAATAGGCACACTTGTAGGCAAATAGCGAGACCGCGTTGCAATCGTGAGAACGACTGATCGACGACTACGGACCAAATCGCAAGCGCGTAGAACAGCAGATACAACCCATCGAGACCACGCAGCACGGCGGACGCTATACTTGGCTCGAGGCCGTAAAGGAACGCTCCGACCCAATCCCGCACGGCCAAGCCGATAACTAGGCAGACTGACAAGGTAGCGAATCGATTAGATCGCATGGTGGGAACGACTCATGCACCACGCCCGAACTGTGCGACGCCCGAGAAAGTATAAGATATACAACGGTGCGACCCACAACCATCGACGTTGGTATGTCGCTACAGTCCACCAAATGCCGATCGCCTCCAGCCACGTCCGCCGGAAGTGATCTAGGATACCTTGATAGACATCGCGACTTAAGCGGTGCGTTAGAGAAGTCTCCGCGACGGCTGTCAGTCCCCCCACCGCATGATTCGCGCACATAAACATCGTGTCCACGCCGTAGAGCGGCGTCTTTACGCAAAATCCTTCCGAGCCAATCCTCTTCAGATGGCGCTTCGTCGTCGCTAACCCGGACATCACGGCAATCAGGCCGCTATACCTTCCAGCCGGCAACGACGCTATGGGTTTACCTCGAAAGACCCGTTGGCGCGCGGGACTGAATAGTCGGCCACTCTGATCGAAGATGCGTGGGACGCATACCACCTTGAGCTCAGGGTTCCGTCCTTTCTCCAATATTTTTACCGCTTCAGCTATGTACCCGATGTCAGCTTCAGTGTCATCGTCGAAGAACAACACGATATCGCCGCGGGCCCGCTCGGCAAATCGACGATAGACCTCGCCGAGAGGACGATTCACGCCATCATGGTCGAGAACCACCACTTCAAAGCCACCGATACTCAGCTCTGAGGCTTCGATTCGGCTCGATGTACTGTTATCGCGAACAATGAGCTCGATTCGGCTGCGCCACTCAGATGGCAGTCGAAGTAGGCTCGACAACGTGGCCGATTCGCCGACAGCTTTGTTAAACACGACGCAGAGAACCGAGATCTGGGGAATCTCCTCGCGCGCGTCCATACCTACTCCCCACGCATTAAGACGCTCGAGAAGCGCAATAAGCGCAGCCTGCCAATTAGTGTCAGTGCTGGGCTCCAAGGTTTGATGATCTTCGCAAGAACACGTCGCACGTGCCGATCCGGAACAGCGCCTCTCCTGGGAACATTCAAGCGGCGGCGATCACACCATACCCGCGTAAAGAATGTGACGTCGGGATTTCCCGGCGGAACTTCGGCGAATGCGGATCCGCTCAGCGCGGCAAGGTACCGTCGGCCCACGGCAGCGAGGTCATGCACCTCCCTTAGCCGGTCCTGGGACGCGCGAAGCCGAGCAGCATATGCCTCGCGATTCTCGATTACGGACAGAAGCTCGAACGACGTACGGACGCGAAGCTCATCAGCCGGTGACCACCCATTGACCCCAGACCACAGCGCGCAGGCATACTTTCCTGACCAGACGGCCTCGGGAAAAGCAGTGCCACCAGTTACAGGGTAGCTGTCTAGCCAGACGTCAGCCGAGGATGCGACGTTGATGTAGTCACGATATGGAAGCAATCCGCGGACAGCAACCCGGTGCCAGTAGCGTAGCTTCAGTGGCCACCACCAGTAATCCAGGAAGGGGCGAGCGCCGATAACGGTAAATCTAGCGTCGCGGCGTGCCGAAAGGAGGTGCGCCATCACGCGTGGCAGCGAGAAGTCCAGCGCAGGCCGAAACTTCCAACTCGCTCCGCCGCTCACAATTCCCAGCGATCCGGCTGTCGACTTCCGAGAATCGTCGTGGTGCGGTTTGCCGGCGAGAGGGATGCCTACGAAGGAAGACTGCGCGTCTGGAAGGTGCCTGCGAGTCAGGGTCTCGCCAAACGAGCTGACCTGCAGTATGACATTGGCTATTTCCCGTCCGAACGCGAAGTGATGGTCCGCATGGTTCACGAAAAAGATCTTCGCTCCGGCTTGCCGCGCCCGCCAAGCGCAGACAGCGGCGCAGAAATCATCCTCCGCCGTGTGCATAACGATTGTTCGGTAGCGCAGGAGCTCCGAACTTAGGCGCTCGAGGCGCGACGTCTCATCCATCCCGGCGAGATTCATCACGTTCTCGAACTCGCGCTCGTCCTTGCGAAGATAATCGATGTTCGTGGATCGAGTGACGATGAGGTCTGCACGCGGAGTATGAACTGAGGCAAGCCGCTCCATCAGCCGGGTGTGTCCACCGAAGGCAAAAGCCTCGGATATGACATGAACGATGTCTTTCTTCTCACTGGGTTGGTGGTCGCTTACGCGGGGAAAGCGGTCGGCGAAGGATCTGATGAGGGAATCGTCCGCGTATATCCCCGGATCATTGATAAACGCCACCGTGCCATATAGGCGGCCAAGCCCTAACGCCTGCTCGGTCCTCGGCTCACTCTCAACAGCGGTTTTTATCACATGGAGATATTGATAGCACCGCGCCTTGAGGTCTGCCGAGTCCCTAGCCGCGTCCGCCGAGTTGGTCGCGCGAGCCATTTTGTTAGTGCACGAGTGCGCACCCACGACGTTTTTACCGTCCACTTCCGAAATGTTCGATGACAAGTTGCCCAATTTGGCACCGGCATACCGGATACTGTTGTTCGAGTTCAACGCCTGTCGTCACGACTTGAATCATGTTTTAGGCTCCAAACGACGAACTAACCACGAGTTCTGACCTCAGCGAGAAAACGGTCGTAGTCTCGTATGTAATCATCAGTCTTATATACGTCCGAGGCTAGCACGATAAGTCTCGCGTCTGGTGAGTAGTTAAATTGCGCCGTCCATATCATCGGTGAAATGTGTAGCGCCTTGACCGGCGCGTCGAGGACAACCGTCCCCCGTTCATACCCATTGTCGACCATCACTGACACCGATCCCGTTATGCATATTAGAACTTGCTGCAATGTACGATGAGCGTGCTCACCGCGCACTTTGCGCGTAGGAACGTTGAAGATTGTGAACACGCGCTGTGGTACGAAAGGAAGAGGTTTATGGATCTCTGCAAATGTAAGATCACCACGAAGATCTCGTACCAAAGGGAAATCCAGTATATGTGCGCCCCTAACGTTCAAATCCTGGATCTTCTCAGTGTCCGTTTTGTGGGGTCCTCTCTCGCCGTTTTTCCCAACGTAACCGGTGATCACAGCAGGATTGCCTACGACGGTGGCATGCGGCGGCACGTTATTGGTTACGACGGCCCCTGCGCCGACCATCGCATACTGCCCGACCACGACGCCGGCGAGGATGGTGCTGTTGGCACCGAGTGATGCACCCTGGCGGATGTGTGTCGGAGCGAACCGCTCGGGACGCTGCTTGCTCCGAGGAAACAGGTCGTTCGTGAAGGTCACGTTCGGACCAACGAACACGTCGTCGTCAAGGCGAACTCCGTCCCAGACCTGGACCCCGCACTTGATCGTCACGCGATCACCGATCACGACTTCATTTTCGATGAAGGTCTGGTCACAAATGTTGCAGCCTCGGCCGATGACTGCACCCCCGAGAATGTGCGCCCACGCCCAAACCCGTGTCCCAGCGCCTATGCGCGCTCCCGGTTCCACTAGTGCACGCTCATGGACAAACACGCCATCGTTCATCTGTACTCCTCCTGCGCAACTCGAACATCGACGTCGGCGCGTTTTCGCGACGCCAACGACCAGACTGTCTTCCACGTAAATTTCGGCTCCGCAAGGCATACAAACGTCGCGGCCGCGCATAGGAACGCTGCGACAGGCATCAGTCGCACGACGGTGTCATTCCAGCAGAGCACTGATACGAGCAGAACCAACGCGAGGCCGCCGCCGAAGTGAGCAATCTCCCGACGTAGCACGTGGTATCCATGTCTGCTCCGCGCGTAGTACAGCACACCTGCGAAATACAGCACGTACGCGACTAGAAATACCGCGCCGAATCCTTCTACGTTTTGACCCGCTAGTAGCCAGCCGAAACAGCCTGTAGCCAAAACGACCCAGAACAGTAGCTCGGACAACACAAACGTCCTTAGCTCAGCAAATGCAAGCATCGGAAACGCGAGCACCCAAGAGACCCCTTTGAACAGATCGCCGATAAGCATCCAACGCATCACCTTCAACGCGGGAAGCAGCGACGCGCTGAACATGATCTGAATGATGAGGGGTTTGAAGACTACAACCGTGGCGACCAGCAGCGGCAATGCGGTCATGCACAACCGTAGGTACGCGCGCATCAATTCGACGCGTTCAGCAGGACTCCTCAACTGACTCAGCTTTGGCATGTAGTATGTGCCCAACGAGCCCAGAACAAGCGTCACGTAGGACATGCTCAAACTCCACGAGCTCCAAAAGATGCCCGCTTGCTCGAGCCCCAACCATTTCGCGATGCTCCAACTTTGTAGATATTGGACGCCCGTCGCGATGCCAGCCGTGACGAGGAGTGCGGACGAGGTGCTCAGGAAGCGCGCTGCATGCTCCCGATGGACTTTCAACCTAATGTTCGCCGGCCAAACACGAGAGCGACATGCGGCTAGACCTCCGGCGACCGCCACGGCGGCGGCTGGTCCCGTCAGCATGAGCACATAGCCGGACGCGTGGCCGTTGCGGATCAACCACAACATTGGAAACACGAGCAAGAGCACCGATAAGGGTCCTGCCAGCTGAGCTACGACGAGCTGACTTAGCAGGCCATTACCAGTCAATAGCCCGTAAACATAGGACTGCGCGACGACCGCTACGAGAGCTATCGCGAGCCAGCGCAGAAGCGAACTCCCTTCCGGATGAGCGATCAGTAGAGGCCCGAGGGTAGGTGCGAAAATCAACAGCGTCCCTATGATGAAGACGCACAATCCTGCCTGGATCACGAGTACACTCGCCGCATACTTGGACTTCTCTTCGCTCGATTGGGCTGCCGCAACCCCCTGCACCAGCGCAGTCTGTCCATTCAAGGAAGCCAGCACCAATAAATTCTGTAGAAGCTGGCGAAGTAGGCCAAAGGTGCCGACGCCAGCGGCTCCGAACTGCAGCGCGAGCAACTTGCTTGCAACAACCCATCCGAGGAGGCTGGCCACCGTTGCTGCAGCAACCTTCAAACCGGATCCAAGGATCTCGCGCACAGACGACATCGCGTTATGCCCTCCGAACTGCGTCAGCGATTGCCGTAATAACTTGATCCTGTTGGTCACGGCTCAGGTGCGGACCGATCGGAAGGCTGAGGTGCATGAGAGCGGCACGCTCAGTAATGGGAAAAGAGCCCCAAGTTCTGTCGACCCGGTAAGCATCGCTCAGGTGTGGCGGGACAGGGTAGTGAATCATAACGCCGATTCCTAATTCTCTCAGCCGCGCCTGGACGGCGTCGCGAGCCTCGAGATCTACGACGTAGACATGCCACACGCAGTCGACTCCCTCGATCACCTTCGGAAGCACAAGACCTTGGATATCCTCGAGACGCTCCGCGTACCGGGCCGCGATAACGATGCGCCTTTTGTTCCACTCGTCTAGGAAGCGGAGCTTTACTCGCAGCACAGCGGCCTGTATCTCGTCGAGCCGAGAGTTCTGTCCCTTCACTTCATTCTGGTACTTGACCCTGCTGCCGTAATTGCGCGACACGCGCAAACGGTCCGCTAAGTGCTGATCGTTCGTCGTCACCGCACCGCCATCGCCGAAGCAGCCAAGATTTTTGCCGGGATAGAAACTCCAGCAAACCAGGTCGCCATGGGCCCCGATTCGCTTGCCCCTGTACCGCGCACCGTGCGCCTGGGCCGCGTCCTCGACCACGCGTAGTCCATGCTTTTGCGCGACGTAAAGAATCGGGTCTAGATCAGCAGGTTGCCCGTACAAGTGTACGGGCAAAATGACCTTCGTCTTGCTAGTGAGACGAGCCTCGATACGACTCGGGTCTATGTTCCACACGCCCTCGATCGGGTCGACCGGAATCGGAGTTGCGCCAACGTACGAGACGGCGAGCCAAGTTGCAATGTAAGTGTTGGCAGGTACTATTACTTCGTCGCCAGGACCAACACCCAATGTCTTGAGGGCCAACTGCAATGCATCCAGACCGTTGGCAACACCGACGCAGAATCGTGCCTCGCAGAACGCAGCATACTCTCGCTCGAAGCATTCTAGTTCCTTGCCAAGCAGATACCAGCCACTGTCAAGCACTTTGGAAATAGCATCGTCGATTTCGCTTCGCAGTTCGCGGTACGCAGCGCCAACATCGAGAAAAGGAACGCTCTCGGTCTTCATCGCACTCCCATCATCGCTTGTCGACCGAAGGTTACTCTCGTGGAATACAGTCCGTGTCATGCGTTCTTCGCTTCCAAGCGCTCGGTTTCTGCCGCTCCCTTTACCTCCATCTCGGGTTAATTCGACGTGTTTTCCCTGCGAGAGATCTGCACGGCCTCAGATTCTGGCGACCCTCTCAAACCGAACAGTGCACTTGACGTACGATTCGTCTTCCACCACTCCAATCCTACGCCACATGCTATGCCGAGAACGGCACACGCAAGCAGCGCAATTAGAAGCTTCGGTCGCGATGGACGCGTAGGCAGTGCGGGCGGATCGAGTACCAAGAACGTTGACACGTCTCGTGCTTGATCTGCCCTAGCGCCCTCCAATCGTTCGAGAGCGAAGACGAGGGTCGCCTCAGCAACCTTGCGATCTCGATAGAGGATTTCGAATTCCGCTCGGAGCTTCGGAACAGAAAGTGCCGCAGGAAATATACCACGCTTGACGGGATTGGTAGTATGCGGTCTGCGGGTATCCGCCGGTTCAGGCGTCGCCGCGGATGGTTCCTCCAGATCGCGCAGCTTGCTCTCCATGACCGCGATCTGCGACTGCAGCTGCTGCAGCGTGGCTTCGTCTCGCGAGGAAAAAGTGCGCGCGTACTCAAGCTCCAGCTGCTTGGTGATTCTTTGGCTATGCAACGACGCGATGTCGGCCACGACGGCTTTCGTCTGTGTGTCTAGATCGATGATCTGGTGCTTCTCCTGGAACTCGCGCATGCGCGACGCGGTATCATCAGCCTGCTGTCGTAGCTCAGCAACACGCTTCTCCAGGAATCGGACTTGCTCCGAAGCGGAACTCACGCCGACCCGACTGAAGACCTGATTCCCATACTCTGCGAAGTAGGCCAACATGTCCTGCACGAACCGTGGATCTCGATCTTCGCACGAGAGTTGCACCAAGTTTGGCTTCGGAAGGGGTTTCACATCGCAATGCTTCCACAATACCTCGCGCGTGTTCTCTTGGTATTTTTCCTTGTACCGAGCTCGTAAGTTAAACTTTGCAATAACGGCATCGGTAACCGCAATGCTCTGCAATACCGCGGCGATCCGTTGCACGTCGGCTCCGGAAATCGACGCGTCGAGCCCAGCAGCGAAGCCGGCGAGGTCGCTGCCGAGCATGGAAGACAAGCCGCCACCCTTTTGTGACTTCGTCGGCACGACCGTCAGTACGGACCGATACCATTTCGGCGCAAGGAGCCCGTACAGCAGTCCGATGAGCGCGCCGGTCAAGGTTACAATCGTGAGCCGCCGAAGTGCCGTGCGACTCCGCAGGAACGATATATCCAGCGAGGTTTCGACAATCGGGGCGTTCATCTTTTAGCCGCGATGACAACTGCAACGCCGCTCAGGACAATTCCCGCCGCTCCTAGAACGATCTGCACTATCTCCGAGCGAGAGAAGTTGCGCTCCGGCACAACCAGCGAAGACCCCGGCTCCACTTTCACGGAAGGGTCGAACGACTTCATTTCGCCGTTGGGATTCACGACCTTTACTTCCGAGAGTGACTGCGCGAAACGGTTGCGCCCACCCGCGAGCGACAAGTACTGCTCGACGCCGAAGCTCGGGTTATACGGGTACGCACCGGGTGCAAAGACAGCACCTTCGACCAGGATGTTTCGCCGCTTGAACGGTACGACCAGCGTATCACCCAACTCAACAGGGTAGTCCGCCTTGAAGTCGCGGAGCATCACAAGACTATAGAGATCGACGGGAATCGATCGTCCACTGCGCAGGATGTAAGAGCCGCTCAGATCGGCGAGCGGGCCGATTCCGCCGACTCGCTCGAGTAGCGTTCGTACGGTATCGCCTTTCACGAAGGCCAAGCGGCGTGTGGCGCTCACCTCATCTGGCGCAATGCCACGGTTGGATGCCGCCGCCTCAGGTACAGTCGCGCCGGCTATCGCGCCGACAATGGTCACCAACTGCTGCAGGTCCGTGACGATCGGAAGCCGCACCGTATCTTCCTGCCGGATACCGACTGCTGGCAGGGACCCATTGGATCCAAAATCAAACGTCTTGAGATCGGCACGGTCGTCTTGCGAGCGACGGACAATCGTCACCGGAAGAAGCTTCGTCGCAGTCGGAGCAACGCCGCCTGCGAGGTCGACCAACTCGGCGAGATCGCGCGTCGCGATGAGCTCGTAACGCCCTGGGCGGTTAACAGCGCCACCGATTGTCGCGGCGAGGTCCTCAAACGGCACTCGCACTACGTCGCCATCGAGGAGGTATGGATTGTACTTGACGTCGCCTGTTAACGTGTACAGGAGCAAGTCGGCCCTGACGACGTCACCATCGCGACGATGTATCTCAACGCGGCGCTTGGAAGCATTCGGTCCGAAACTTCCGGCGCGAGCGATGATTGTTGCGACACGGTCGATGGCACGCGCAGGGTAGGAGGCAGGGTGGACGACGTCGTCGACGACGTGGACCAGGAAGGTCCGCGGTTCGGCGAGGGTCACGTCGAAGCTGAGGCGAGGGTAATAGCGGGCGACGGAATCGCGCATGATCCGCCGCGCTTGCGTGAGCGTTTTTCCCCGCAAATTGAAGTAGCCAACCTTGGCGACGAACGCGCGCCCTTCCATATCGATGGTGACGCGCAGCTTGAAGTTCTGGATTCCCCAGAAATTCAGCTCCAGAACGTCGCCGTTCCCGCACACGTACTTATCGGGATCTAACGGCTCATCGGTCGCAGGTGGCGCCGCAATACCGGCGCTGACAACTCCCCTTTCCGGCCGAACGACTTCAGGATCGCTAGGCGCTAACGGCCCCGCGGAGGGCAGGCTGATAGCGGGACCAACAGATTGCTGAAGCGTTTGCGCGAGCGCCACGTTGCTCATCCAGAAAACGGGCTGGACGCAGAGCAGAGCTGCAACCGCACGGCGAATGTCCTTGTGATCCACGTTACTGGACGAGGTCGAGGAGCCCAGTTGCGCTTCGACCGAGGAAAGCGTGGGAATTCCGGGCCTCCATGCGTGGCGCGAGGCTACGGGCGTAGGGCCACTGTGGTCAAGGAACGAATGTTCTGCCGCGCTCAACTTCGACGCGTTCGTGCGCCGGTCAGCTTCGTCAGCCGATACGGCGCAGGGACTGGCGCCGGAAGCGCCGCGGACGTCGACACATGCTCCTCCACCAACGTGCGCTCCAAGGCGTAAGAGAGGACCCGGCAGAGCCTCTCCGCCGCGATTTCGTGATCGCGGTCCGGTTCGACGCGGCCGTCGGTCCACTCGATCTCCAGATGCCCGAACCCCGGCTCCACCGGGAACCTCGCGCGCAGGACTTCGGCCACGGCATGCAGAGCTGGTTCCCCGTTCGCAGCCTGGCCTCCGCCATGAATGACTGAGGTGCCGGGCAATTCGAGGCGGATAACGCTGGCGTGAAGCGCAGGGCCCAGGCCCACCATCGAGTCGACGATATCGTTCACCGAGGTCGCCCTGCGCAGGTTCGTACTGATCGTCTTCACCGCGACGCGGAGCTCGAGATTGCGCCGACGCATCTCGAGCACCTCAGCCGTGTCCTGGAACCTGAAGAACCCAAGCCACCAAAGACCGATGAGTCCGCCCGCTACCAAAACGACCAAAGCGGTGAAACCCACTTGGGGGGCGAATGCGGCGAGTGTGAACGACAGCCCGCCGAGCGCCATGGCTACGGCGTACATCAGTACGACCACTTGGCGATGCGAGAGGCCGAGGGCCAGCAAGCGGTGGTGGATG
>Ga0070708_100001873_pt1 | contig 16145 bp, 14 predicted proteins | sample KBSK5503metaG_FD_65469 | JGI IMG/M metagenome (GOLD analysis project Ga0070708, IMG submission 65469) | Corn, switchgrass and miscanthus rhizosphere microbial communities from Kellogg Biological Station, Michigan, USA - KBS K5-50-3 metaG | ecosystem: Host-associated > Plants > Roots >... | reverse complement strand
GCATCGGTGCCGATGCCCATGCCCTCGCACGTCTTGCGCATCGAAATTTCTATCCTGCTCGGAGCAGCCTGAGCAAACCACTTCTGCCACGGGCTGCTAGGATATCCGCAGCTCGCGAGCGATTCAGCAGTTCTCTCGGTCCAAGGGGAGGCAATTCTGGAGGTGTTCTGCTCATCTCTAATGTTGTACCCCTCATACGCGTGGACGAATAAAAGATAATGAAAGATGTACGATGCTGGGATGGACGAGGGCCGCAAACGAGTGCTGGCCATTGTGGCAGGAATTCTAGTGGCTCGGCATTTGAAAAGCACGGAAGACTTTGCGCCACTTTTTGTCGGTCTTCCTAAAATTAGAGTCGAAACACTATAAGGTTCCCGCAAACCTGCGCTGGTTTGCTGCGGTTCTACTCACGGACGGCCTGCATCAGGTTTTGATCCATGTTGCCCAGATAGAACTTGAGACGAGCGTGATGATCCCATCGAGTAGCACCCAGCTTGATCCTCGCATTGATCGCATCTGGAAAAACAGGACTACATCCAAGATACCTTCAATCAAGTCATCCAGACGCGGGCGCAGGACAGATAAGCGACCCGGCCGTCCGGTCGGATGATTACTGGGTGAACAGGAGGCAACTGGTACACCAAAATCTCTTTTGGCATAATCGCTTAAACCTTCCCGTTGGAGTTGTAATGGCTAGATCAAAGGCAGTTCCTGCTCCCGCTCCGAGCCTCAGACCCGAAAAGTCAATTCCGTTTCTTGAGAACCTGATATCCGAAGCTGACGAGCTTCGCCACGCATCTTGGCGTTCCCCAAGATTACGCCATCGACCGTAATAGTCACCTTGTCTGGTTGACTCCAAGTAGCTTTCCCATTCTCCAGCTCTAACCGGTTCATGGTGACATTCACCTTGCGCTGTTGGACCTCGACCAGAAGGTAGTGATAGTTGATGTGGTTGTCTAGAAATGGATCTCCGGGGGCTCGCGTGATGCGGTAGGCGTGCGCGCCACCACCGCCGCTGACGAAATATGTGATTCCGTTGTGTTCGTGTCGTTCGTAATTGTGCACGTGACCGGAGAAGACCACAAAGCGAGCGTGAGCCGAGGGTTGCCGCTTCTCCAACAGCTTACCAAGTCGCGCTTCCTGAGATCGCGCCGAGTGCCCGCCACCATACATCTTTTCATCGGACGAACTGGTATAGGGCGGGTGGTGGAGGAGAACGCAAACAAATTCAACATCGGAGGGTACGCTGTCGAGCTTATTCACGAGCCATTCGCCCTGGGGCCCGGACAACTCGTCGAGCGAGCTGTCGAGCACGAGCAAAAGCGTATTGGCAGCTCGAACCGAGTAGTAGCGATTGTTTTTCAGCTCAGGGAAACGCTGAAAATAATTGTCCAGCGCGACCTTACCCCCACTCAGATCGTGATTGCCAAGTACGGGGTACACTGCGATGCCGTGCTCGCGCCAAACGGCTGTTTCCTGGGCCCAGGTCTTCCAGTCGCCCGCCTCATCACCGTGGAAAACGATATCTCCCCCTACCGAGACAAAGGCCGGGTGAGCATCAGCAATAGCTTGAACCAGCATTCTGCGCGCGGCAGCATTTGCGGCTTTGGTGTCGGAAGAGGTGGTGAAGCGCGTGTCACCAAGAAATGCAAAACGAAACGGGGTTCCCACGCGCGCGTTCAGCTCAATCGGCTGGTTTTGAGCGAAGCACATGGAAGCTCCCACCAGCAGCACGAAAAACAATCGGATAGACTTGTGATGAGAAGACATAAAGTGCTTTTCACTCCCGCTCCTTGAGCGATTTGGATGGTTTTTCCCCGCCCCGAATTAGAACACGAGACGAACCATAAACTGAAGCTGCCGTGGTAAGCCGGTACCGGTATTTGGGGACGCTTTGTTATCGTTGTTGTTATTGAAGTTCACCGTTGAGGTGATGATCCCAAAGTTCCCTGGGGCGGTTAAGTTGGTCGGCGTTGCTCCTGGCGTGTAAATCAGCGTCAGGTTGCCGGGGTCACCGAGTTGAACGTGGTTGAAGATGTTGAATGCCTGCACGCCGAACTCGGTCGAAAAACGCTCAGTCAGTTTAGTTTTTTTCGTGAGACCCAGATCGACCTGCCAGCTAGCCAAGGCGCGTATGAGGCCATTGCCCGCATTGCCATACCTGGTGAAGTCTCCATTCGCGTCTACGGGCGGTGCCTGGAAGGCGGCACTGTTGATAAGTGGCACGCCGTTGCGTCCACCGCCCGGGAGCGTCAGCGGCACACCGGGAACCACGTCAGGCCGTTGACTCGTCTGATCGTTGCCATCGGGAAGCAGGTAGGTAGCGGCAAAGTTGTTCGCAAACGGGTTTGCGGGATTCGTTATCGTCCCGCCAAGGTCCATCTGCACGGTCAAGGGGTGGCCGGTGTGCCATAGGCCGATGCTGCTTAAGCTCCAGCCTCCTACGATTTTGCCGAGCACTCCAGAATCGTTCAGGTAAGCCCTACCGGGCCCAAACGGAAGTTCATAGACCACGTTGGCGGTGAAATTGTGGCGAATGTCGAAGATACTTGGCCCTTTGTCGCATGGCAAACAGTTGATATTTTCGGGCCCATTCGACTCACCACCGCCGACCGACCCATCGTTGATGGAATGCGAGAACGTATAACGCGATTGAAAGAACAGCCCTTTGCTAAAGCGCCGTTCCAGGGAGACTCCCAAGGCGTGATAGCTGCTGGATCCGAGATCTCTCTTTAGGTCAACCGAGCCAAACGGATCGGACGTGGTGGAGCCGGGCACAGTCGGATCTGGAAGATAAAACTGGTCCAACGGCCGGATGCAATCCGAGCCAGCACCATTAAGTGTCACCGGAGTAGTACAGAGGTTTACGCCCCCGCGGGAGAATAGTCGCACACCGCGGCTCCCAAGATACTGTGTCGAGAACAAGAAACCGGCGGGCAATTCGTGCTCGACAGTTAGTCCCCACTCCTCAGCATACAGATCCCGCCGACCTTCCCGCTGCAAGGCACGAGGATGTGAGGCTGCCTTTTGGACAGCACTAAGTCCGGAAAGGTCTGGCGTCGTTTGCTCGTAGGCAGACCTTAAGGGAGTAAACTGGTTGACTTGTACGCGAAACGTGTCGCTCTCCAGGCCTGCGTTCAAATCGTCATTCTGCGCGGCGCCGTGATAAATGCCAAAGCCTGCGCGAATGACCGTCTTGCCATGCAGCACGCTCGGGGCCCAAGCCACGCCTACTCGGGGATCCAAGTTCTTGTAATTCGGATTGTACAAGGCGGGATTTTTGGGGCATGGCGGAGTATTAATTGGACCCAGGCTTGGCGACACGGGCAGCACATTAAATGAGCCAGACCCGAGGCACACCCCATGAAACTGGTTGAGGTCGAACACCGTGGTCCGGTTGGTGGCTTCGTGGGCAACCCCGTAGTATTCCCAACGGAGTCCTGCGCTCAGGGTGAGAGTGGGTGTGACCTTCCATTCATCCTGGAAGTACGGCATGTAGAATGTGCGACGCAGCCGGTGGCAGCACCACGGGGCGATAAACGTGATGCCGGTCAGCTGGGCATTTATGAATGCCTGATCGGTGCCCGTGCTATCAGAGAAGCTGAGGGTGTTGTCTGCGGTTTGCCCTTGATTGAGCCTGATGCGGCGGATCTCAATCCCCATCTTGAATGCATGGCGCCCGCGAGTCCAAATCAGATTGTCGATCACACCATAAGTCGTGCCGACTTCGACATCTTGGGTATTGTTATTGAGCCCGACGAACGTGTTCGTGCTCACCGCAAAGGGAAGGGCGCTCGCCTGAGGATTGTGAAATGGCGAGCGATTGATATAGACCTTACTTTCATTAAAGAGGCTCGGCGTGAACGTGTGCTGAAGCGCCAAGAGGTAATTCGCCGGGTGGTTGATGGTTTGAATTTTATCCAGGGGAATGCTGCTGCCATTCGGCGCGCTTACCAGGCTGATGTCACGTTGTGCGCGCCCGTACAGCAGGGTCTTATCACTGAATCTATGGTCAACCCGCACCAGCCAAGTGTCTTCATGGACTGTGGTGGGTACCGCGGCCGTAAATTGGTCGGCATCCGGGGTCCCTTGCGAAGCTAAGGACAAGAAAGCGGCATCCGGATAGACAAAACGGGGTGCACAGTTCCCAATAGTTCCCGCAGAGGCACGCCAGGGATAACCCTGGAGAATAGGGCACATCTGCGGGGAGGTAGGCAATACTATCTGCTGAAATGTAGGCCCACCACCCGTGGGGACACTACCCGACGGCACCACGACCTGCGTGGTCGTAGACTGGAACTGGCGAAGTCCTTCGTAGCTGAGGAAGAAGAAGGTTTTGTCTTTCAGAATGGGGCCTCCGACGGTCATTCCGTACTGTCCCATGCGGAAAGGAGGGATGGCGGGATTGCCATTAAGATTGAAATCATTGAAGTTCCGCGCATCGAAGACGGAATTTCTCAGGTAGCCAAAGACCGTTCCGTGAAAGTCATTCGTGCCCGACTTGGTGACTACATCCACCTGACCTCCCGCCTGAGTACCGTATTCGGCATCGTACAATGCGCCGTTGACCCGATACTCGGCGATTGCGTCTTGAGAAATCTGCAGACGGGTTTGTGATTTTTGGGCTTGCTCTTGAATACCGCCTGCGTCGACGCCGTCAAACTGAAAGTTATTGTCATCGCGCGCGCGCCCGGCGAATCGAATGGTTCGCTGATCGCCGCCCCCGTCATCTTGCGCGAAGGGGGCGAGGAGCGTGAAACTTGCCCAGTCGCGGCCATTGTTGGGCAGGTTAGCGATCTGATCCGTAAGAATGACCGTGGACGCTTCCGCAGAACTCCGGTCCCCAGCATTTGTGGTTGCCACGACTTCCACTACTTGTGTAGCCGCGCCAACCTCAAGTCCGATGTCCAGTGTGCGTGTCTGGCCGACCTGCAACACTACTTCCTCGATCATCCTGGCTTTGAAATTGTTACTCGCCGCAGTTACGGTGTAGCGACCGACAGCCAACCCAGGAAACCGGTAGTAGCCGTTCGCATTGGTCCGCTGTTCCTGAGTGATCCCGGTATCCACCGCCTGGGTTTTGACCCGAGCGCCAACGATTACGCCCCCCGTGGCATCGCGTACCGTGCCCTCGAGCACGGCACGATCCACCTGCGCAAACAATTGAGGCGATCGAAGCGCAACCAGCACAATGGATACACTAAGCAGTAAACCGCACTTTCTCCGCATGCAGGCCTCCTGTCAGACGAGCAATGGCGTAAGAAATCCAGCCTCCGAGAATCTAAGAAGCACTAGTTAATCGGGGGTTACGCGTACATGAAAAGCGGATGAATTCTTTTCCACAGGCTCACTTACGGGGTCCTGCGGCGGAATGGCCGTGACCGGATTTGGGGTTGGCATAGGGAAACCCCGTGCGGGCAAGATCATTCTCGAGGGCTGCCATCCCTTAATTAGAGAATCCGGCCCCCTGGCCACGCAAGGTCGCCTTCACCGGGAATTCTCATACGCAGGTTGGCGCTGAAGGAGTGCGGCACATCGTACTCCACCGGTCCGTAGGCGCCCCGGAGATTGTTGGGTTGTCGGCCAGAGACAGTTGAGGTGGACTCCTCCGTGACTCACTTTATCTCTAGTGGTCCTCGCCCCCGCCAAACAGGTCGGACATTACTTTGACGTCCTCGTCGCAGGCATGGTTCAAGCAGGGAAGCCTGAAGCCTGCTTCCAGCGATTTAAGCAGCGAAAAGTGCGTGTAGGGTTGGGCGCTATGCACGCCGTGTGCGCCATAGTTAGTGTCCACGATGAGCAGGACCCGATTGGTATTCGGCACGAAGCTGTAGTCGTTCTCGTCCCACAGGATGACGATGGCGTTACGACCTTCTTTCCAGGCTGGGGATTTATGAATTGCCTTCACCAAGTTCCTCAGCGTGAGGTCCCCCAGGTAGATCAATCCCGGGTTTAATCCGACCTGCGTGCCGTTGTCGTTGGGATCAAAATCGCAGGCTGGACCGGCGTTGCCACGCCCATGCTGGTCATTACACTGATTCGGCGCAATAAACGAGAACTGCGGGACGTGGCCAGATCCGAGGTCTTCAAACAGGCCCCGCGCTCCCTCAAATCCGACTACATGCCGCAAGCTGATACCCGGGTTTTCGCCTTCCTGGACACTACGGAAGTACACAAACGGATTGTGCTTGGCTGCATAGAGCTTGATTAGAGTCTGGGCTTCGGTGGCCGGGACGGGATGGATGTTCGGGTTATCGGTGAAGAAGCCGTCGCTGAAACCGATATTGTTGGCGCCGGTGGACGGCAGGCTTTCCTGGTAGCTCTTCCAACTGCGGCCTTCCGCGGCTAACTGGTCGGCTATGCTTTTACCCAATGTGTTGTCGGCGGCAGGAATGGATTGAATCCCATCGATACTGATTAAGCCCGGAGGACAGGCATTGGGAGGATTAGGACACTCATTGGTTGTGTCCACAACAGGAGTCGTTGCGTCAGTACCGGTTCCTGCGATCGGGCAAACGTCTCCGCTCGGTACAGGTCCATCCAAATTAGGAATACCGGACGTGAGGTTAGTCGTGCAGGGATTGGCGCTGTGCCAGTTTGGATTGTTGTCGCTGCGCACGCCGAAGTTCGATCCGCCAACCACTTCCAGGTAGTTGGTCAGGCTCGGATGTCCGATGGCAAAGTAATTGGTCCCAGAATTGGCGGATCTTGCCAGTTGGTTGGCGAACGGCGCGTCGGGATTGTTGAAAATCTGTTTGTAGCCGTGGTTTTCCATCATGATGACAAAGACGTGGTCTAGATGCGGAATGCCTCTAGGAACTGGACCCTCGGCAGCGAACACCGTGCTTACCAATGCCATAGCTAACAAAGCTAGAGTTGCGGCTTTCTTCTTCATGTCAGTCACCTTTTTTCTACATTCGAAAATAGAGTCGGGTTCTCGTCGCGCTCCGCGACAGTTCGACCGTCGGCAACCCTAGTTGAGGCTCGTTGCTGTTCGGTTACAGCGAGGTTAAGAGTTGGTAAATATCGGCCCGGATAGGGATGGATCCTGGAGCAACGCAGCTGAGACTGCAGATGCCCCTGCCGACGGCCACTTCGCGTTAATGAGAAATTAATTTGTTTTTAACAGCACTGTAGCAATCAGCGGGTCTACTACTGGGTGCTCGTATATCCCTTTGGGAGGCGCACTACTGTGAGTAGACGAAATCTCCTATTTGCGTTGTTGCTTTTGTTGCTCGGCTCCGTCTTCGCAGTCGCGGAAAAGGGCTCGGAAGAGAAGTTTCGCCATGTGCTGCTGATCAGCGTGGACGGCCTGCACGCGCTCGATGTGGCACGCTTTGTTAGCAGCCATCCACACTCGGCGCTGGCCGAGCTGTCACGTCACGGCATTACGTTTTCGAACGCACGCACACCATCAAACTCGGATTCTTTCCCTGGCCTTCTGGCGTTGGTGACGGGCGGTTCGCCCATCACCACAGGACTGCTCTACGACGTCAGCTACGACCGCACTATTTTCGCTCCCACGAACACGACCTGCGCCGGTAGTCCCGGCAACCAGATGGTCTTCGACGAGACCATCGACAAGTACAACTCCCAGGGGTTTTCGCTGAACGTGATTGATCGCACCCAGCTGGCGCGTCATCGAGACGAGAACGGTAACTGCGTGCCGCTGTTTCCGCATAGCGCGCTGCGGACCAACACCATCTTCGAAGCAGTAAGAGCTGCGGGAGGGCACACGGCGTGGGCGGACAAGCACCCAGCTTACGATCTGGTGAACGGTCCTTCGGGCAAAGGCGTGGATGATCTCTACACGCCTGAGATCACCCAGGCCACGGGTGTATTCGATGCGACTCACAGCGTGGTGTGTACGGTGGAGAACGATCGCCTAAAGGTCAAGGCGATCATCAATGAGATCCACGGCCTGAGGCACGACGGCACGCCTGGGCCCGGCGTTCCTGAAGTTTTTGGCATGAACTTCCAGGCCGTGAGCGTAGGGCAGAAGTTGGCGGTGGACAACTACGACAACAGCTGCGTGGACGACACCGATCCGTCGATTAACCAGCAAGCCGGTGGTTACGCGAACGGTGCCGGAACCCCTAGTGCAGTTCTCGCCTATGGCCTACGGAGGACCGACGAGGCCCTGGCCAGCATGATCCAAGCGCTTAAGAGCCAGGGGATCTACGATTCGACCTTGTTCATCGTCACCGCGAAGCACGGCCAGTCGCCCATCAATCCGGTGAAGGTTAACAAGCCGGGACCTTTTGCAGATCTGGTTGCAACTTTGCCTGACGCCGGAACCAACCCTGCCGGCATTGCCATCGCTCATGCCAACGCCTGCTCCAGTGGCTCGTGCGGCTTCGTTCAGGACGACGACATCGCACTGATCTGGTTGCAGGGACAGAACATTCCTACCCGGCAAGTCGCAGACTACCTGAACACCAATGCCAACGCGCTATTCATCGAGGAAGTGTTGGGAGGGGCGGAGCTCAAGCTCAGATTCAACGACCCGGCCAAGGACAGCCGCACGCCCGACATCATCGTGCAGCCGGTGTACGGCACCATCTATACCGGCTCCTCGCACAAGAATGCCGAGCACGGCGGCTTCAGCTTTGGCGACACCAACGTCGGGCTGATCGTCTCAAACCCAAGGCTACGCGCCCGAGTAGTGAAGACTCCAGTGGCCACCTCGCAGGTCGCACCCACAATCCTGCGGGCGCTCGACATCGATCCCGAGCAACTGAAGTCGGTTCGCGTGGAGCACACCCAGGCACTGCCCGGCTTGCCTGAGTAAACGCCTCAATCGTTGTGCCAGCCGAGATCCATCGACAGGCTGCTCGTCTCATAGCAGGCGAGAGCTAGACCAGAATTCTGGTTTTGCCGTAGAGGACCGTGGCAATTGCAACGTGGATGCTCGCCGGTTGTTTTGTTCCAATCACCGTCGTCTTATGCCTTAGAATCGCGCTGCGATGGTATTGGACAAGGGGAATAGGCGGTCGGAGACTGAGGAGACTGCCGGGAGTGCCATTAGGCGTCTGCGCTTTCCGGCGGGTTTTCTATGGGGCGTGTCAACGGCAGCTCACCAGGTCGAGGGTGGAAACGATAACAACCAGTGGTCAGCCTGGGAAGTTGCCGGCCGAATCAAGTCAGGAGACCGTTGTGGCCGAGCTTGTGACTGGTGGAACAACGCCGAACGCGATTTCGATCTGGCCCGCGAGATCGGCGTGAATGCTCTGCGCCTTTCTGTGGAATGGAGCAGAATTGAGCCCGAGGAAGGCCGGTGGGACTTCCAGGCTTTGCAGCGTTACCGGGAAATGCTGCAAGGCCTCCACCAACGCGGCATTCAGCCGATGATTTGCCTGCACCACTTCAGCCATCCCCGGTGGTTTGAGCACAAGAAGGGCTTTCTTAGCCGGGACGCAGCCCAGTTGTTCGAACGCTTCACCCGTCGCGTCGTTAGCGATCTCGGCGACTTGTGCCGGGACTGGGTCACGTTCAACGAGCCCAATGTGTATGCAGCACTGGGCTACGTGTTAGGAGAATTTCCTCCGGGCAGGAGAGGCGAGATGACCACCGCCCTTCGTGTAGTCCGCGCCATGGCAGGCGCACATGCCCAAGCTTACCGCGCAATTCACGAGCTTCGACCAGAGGGACGAGTCGGGTGGGCTCACAATTATGTTGTCTTTCAGCCCGCCAATCCGGCATCCGCACTGGATCGCTGGGTAGCTGGCCTGCTCAGCGAACTTTTCAACGAGAGCTTCCTTCGACTGGTTGAGCAAGGTCGGCTCGTATTTCCTTTAAGCCTGGCAGACGGCAACTCATGCAGCGCGAAAGGAATGTGCGATTTTGTCGGCCTGAATGTTTACAGCCGTTTCCACGTCGCTTTTGATCTGAGGTGCGCCTCCCAGCTATTCGGACGTGTATTCGTGCCGGACCATCTTCCGCAGGGGGATAGAGGATTCGACAACGCCTATGGCGAGGCGCATCCGCAGGCGATCGGAGTGGCGGTGAGGCGCGTTGCCCGCATGGGCAAACCGATCTACGTTCTGGAGAACGGAGTACCCGATGCGCAGGACCGCATCCGGCCATGGCTGATTGCGAGCGCAGTGCGAGAGCTCCACGGCCTGATTAACGAAGGGCATGATCTTCGTGGGTACTTTCATTGGACGCTTACCGATAATTTCGAGTGGAGCGAAGGATGGAAACTTCGATTCGGACTTGTGGCTCTGGATCCGGATACTCAGCAGAGGACGATGCGCAACAGCGGCCGGTTGTACGGAGCAATTGCGCGCAGCAATCAGTTCTCGCCAGAGATGATCGAACAGTTCTGCCCTTCCGCGATCAGCCCAGGCCTCGAAGTTTCTTCAGGCTCCTGATTGCCAATATTTGTGGTCGCGCAAGAAGTAGCTTTCGTTCCACGTGTGTAAAGCCGTACTCAGGAACAGCCGCGTCAGCTTGAAGTGCCCCATCTTCTTGAAACGGCGATTCGTCGTGTGTACACTGCCACGCACAATTCCGAACTTGCTGCGCGCGACCTTCTGGCTTAACAGGTAGTCTTCGGCGTAGAGCGCCTGCTCGTGGAAGCCTCCCAATCGCTCGAAGCAACTCTTGTCAAAGAGCATGAACATGCCCGTGCTGAACGGCCGGTAGAGGCGGGACAGATGCTGCATGATGTTGTTCCCGGTGTACAACGTCTGATCCATCAGCGTCCCGGTCGGACAAGCAATGTTAGTGGTGACACAATGCAAACTTCTTCTCTGCATCAGCTCGACGGCGCGGCCAACCAGAGTGGGATCAGTGAGCTCGATGTCAGCATCGATGAAGAGAATGTACGGCGTTCGAGCTCGTCGCGCACCGTTATTCCTGCCTACTGCCGGCAGCCCTCCTGGAATCACCTCGATATCGAGCCATTCCCCATAACTGTGAGCGATCTCAGGAGTGCCGTCCGTAGAGCCGGCATCAGCCAGATACACCTTCGTACTCGACATCTGCGGATAGTCCTGCAGGACCAGCGAGACCAGCAAGCGCGGAAGCAGCTCCGCTTCGTTCTTCGCCGGGATCACAATCGTCATCTCGCTCATCGTATTCATGGATCTCCACCCCCCGTTCATCAATCGTGACATAAGTGCCGGCTGCCTGGGTCCAGCTGCCGGTGTTGAAATACTCGATGCCATCCCGCTCGACCTGCGTGGCCGCGTGAGTGTGGCCACAGAAGACCCGGTGCGCACCTTTCGTTTGAGCGTGGGCCAATGCGCCAGAGGCAACCTTGTTTGAGAGACGTAGCCAGGCCGTGTCCAAATGATCAAGAAAACGCGCCAGCTGCTTCGAACAGAAATCAAACTTCTGAACCGGCAAGTAAATAAAAGTGAAAAGGTTGCTCAGCGGAAGGTTGTTCACTACGAAGCGGTCGAATTGGTGCCCGTGAATCGCCAGGTGACTCCTGCCGCAAAATTCCCAGCTATACTCCTGGAAAACTTCGACCCCGACCAGGTGAGACATGACTTCGGACAGCCCCTGGTCATGGTTGCCTTCCACCCAAACCACCTCGATATTGCGCCTGGGATTAGAGAGCTTGCGGATGTAGCCAAGAAACTGCCAGTGTTCTTTTTTCAGACGACGAAAGTTCAGATCGCAGAAAATGTCCCCCAATAGGATCAGCCGGCGAAATGAGATCGCCTTCAGCATTCGCAAGGCGGCATTAGCACGGCTAACCTCCGAACCCAAGTGCAGGTCGGAGAGGATCACCGTGTCGAAGCACGGCGTCTTCATGATCTTTTTCTACACTAGGCCTGTTAAAGCATGATGAATTCGCTTGCGCAAATTTACTCGAGCGAACCGACTTAAGTAACTGATCCCCGTCCGCACTTTTAACAATCCTTAACATGTGATGTCTACAATTCTCTGCCGCGTTCATGTCCGTTTCAAAACACACTGACCGGAGCAGAAAGAGGCCGAAATCAATAACCTACGAGTCTCACGAGGAGCTGACCCGGCTGGCGCTGAAAGCTTGCCTCATCGCCCGCGACGTAACCTTCAACATGCTTGAACTGCTCAGGAATTCCTCCCGCATGGCGTTTCTGGCGATCCGCGATTGTGAGCAAGAACTGGACCAAATCGAACGTTACATCGATGAACACATGCCAGGCGCAATTACGCAGGTCAGCGAATCGAAAGCGCGTCAACTTCTGGCCAGTCTTAAAGCCATAACCGATCTGGAGCGGATTGGAGATCTAGTGCTAGGAGTGGCTTAGCGCATGCAATCCCGTCCCGAGGTTCTCGCCCGCAGCGATGCCGAAAGTCTGGCACGCATGACGGTCATCTTGCATGACATGCTCGGTCAGATCCACGAGGGTTTCCTGTCCCTCGACATGGAGTGCGCAAGAAACGTATTGCGTGCAGATACGGAAGTTGACCGGATCTGTCACTTGCTGTTTAAGAAGCACCTGACCGGTAGTATTGGACAGCAAAATCCTCTCAGTTTTGACGTCCTGTTGATGGCGCAAGCTTTCGAGCGCGCGGGTGACCACGCGAAGAATCTAGCCGAGGAACTGGTCAGCTTGATTGAAGGTCATACTGCTCTCCATCCGCCTAAACGAGTAATCAGTCAATAAGTGCGGTGCAACCTTCTCTGCATTATGTAACCAACCCGTCAAGCTATTCCCGTGTGTGGGCTCGGCGCTCCTTGCTTGTGGCTCTCTCGGGCGAGAGGGTTTTTACGATTCTCGCAAGCAAGAAATTAACCATCCTTTAACGTGCCGGAAACAAGTGCGAAACATTCTATTTCTAAAATTTTGGGTGCGGACGGAAGTCTACACAACCCACCTCGCTGCTCTTTTTTTGGATTGCAATCTTGGTGTCATCTTTGTGGATGTGCACGAACAGTACGAACAGCGGTGCAAGCTGATTTTCGTGGTCGAGGACGACGAGGACATATGCCGACTCGTCCGGCACCACCTGCAGTCCGCGGGTTACGATGTGATGGCCTTCCTGACAGGTTCGTCCGTCGTTTCAGAAAGTCTGCGGGAACGTCCTGTTCTTTTCGTGTTGGATATCATGCTCCCCGGCACCGATGGGTTCGACCTCTGCCGACAAATTCGACAAACAGATTCGCTGGCTAAGATCCCGATCATCTTCCTCACCGCCAAAGTCAGCGAGGCTGACCGCATCAAGGGCCTCGAGCTTGGCGGAGATGACTACATCACCAAACCTTTCAGTCCCCGCGAATTGGTGGCGCGCGTGCGCACGGTTCTGCGTAGTCTGCGGGAACCTCCGCCACCGGAAGTGCTGAAAATAGGCGATCTTGAACTCGACCCTTCTTCGATGACTGTAAGAGTGGCAGGTAGGAGCGTACTGACGACGGTCCGCGAGTTTCGCCTTCTGGAATACCTTGCTACTCATCGGACGCGAGTCTTTACCCGAGACCAGGTGCTTGATGCGGTGTGGAAGGAGACCGTGTCGGTGACCCCACGATCGGTAGACGTATACGTACGCCGTCTTCGGGAGAAGATTGAACGCGACCCCTGCAATCCGCAATACCTGAAAACCTTTCGCGGAGTTGGCTACCGTTTTGATGTTCCGCGCTAGAGTTCTCGGGTTGTGTTGCGCACTCATCTGTCCCTCCGAGCATGCTCCAGGCTACGCAGGCGGCCGCACTCTTCTGACATTATTCCAGCGATCGACTTGCGACAAGAGCGAGTGTTGCGCCCCTTCATGCTTCTCTTGGCGCTGGCTCCACCCCTACGCACATGGAGGCCTGTTACCGCGTTGGCACAGCTCAGTTAAGATTTGGATGACAGTGGCAAAGTCTCTTTCAGTCCCCTCTTCATCAGGGAAGACTCTTCCACCGGCTCATGGCGCGAGCCACGTCCGGGACCATGTCGCTCTCATTCCTCACCATGATGTTTCATCGCTATTCTTCTGCCGGTGGAATCCACCCGCCGATCTGCTGCATAAGCGACAGAAGATTGTCGACACCCAGTGATCCGTGATCTTGCCGTTTTGGACGGGCATGACATCGACCGACTCGAAGTTGACCTGACGGTGAGTTGGAGCCACCCCAAGGAACGGCCCTTCATGCGTGCCGTGATACGTTTTGTACGTCGTCACCCGATCGCCATCGGCAAGTTGCCAGTGGATCTCGGCATGAAAGTCAGGGAATGCGGCACGAATATAGCTGTAAAGCTTTCGCACGCCCCCTTTGTCCGGAGTTGTGTTCGACCAGCCGCTTGAACACGGACTCGTTTGCGAGCGTCGGTGCTACGTCACCGGCGAACATGGCCGATGTGCCTTCCGTCACCGTGTGTCCCGAAGCGATGGCGTTCACACGAATGTTTCTGCCGCCGAGCTCCAAAGCCAGGCCGCGCGTCAGGCTCTCCACCGCGCTTTTGGTTGACGAATAGATCGCGATCATCGGCCGGGGATGTGAAGCCACAATCGAGCTGATGTTGATGATGCTTCCGCCCTTGTCGCCGAAGTATTTGATCGCCTCAAGTGTGGTCAGGACAGGACCCAGCACGTTGATGTTGTAATGCCAGTGAAATGTATCCCCGGTTGTTTCGACAAATGGTCCGGGCCTGAATACGCCCGCGTTATTCACCAGAACGTTTGGTGTACCGAATGCCTTCTTCGTCTCAGCAAACAGACGGGCGACGTCCTCAGCATTCGAGACATCGCCCTGAATGGCGACTGCCTTACCTCCCGCCGCAAGAATCTCGCCGGCAACTTTCCTGGCTGCGGGCTCGCTCGAACTGTAGTTAACGGGTGGAGCAATTGCATCGTTCAACGTGATAGCTGAACTGTTATTGCTTGTTTTCTGGGAACCGCAGCTCGCACTGGCGCGGCTGGCAGATCTTCTGAACCCATGGAGCATGTTCCCCCGCCAACACTACTGATCGTTCTGCGGCGGTTTACAGCTCCAGTTGGCCGCATCGTTGACATCGCCACCCATGAACGCTGCCACTTCGGGGTAGGGGCACAGCGGCAGGGTGCGCGTAATCACCCTCGTGCTCGGATCGTTGTCCTGAAAATGGACGCCAATGATCTGATCCGGCGCCCTCCCCTTCTCTACCCAATCGATCACTGAAGGGAGGGGATCGAAAACATTCGGACCCGGACCGCCACTGCCAATGCAATGCCGCATGCCGGGCACCATGAAAAGCCGCGCGAACTGCTGTGCCCGGAAAAGACCATCCTGCTCCCGTACGACGTTCCTGTAGTAACGCACCGTCTCCAGAGGGCTGATGCCTGGATCGCTCCAGCCGTGATACAAGATCAGCTTCAGAAGAGGCTCATTTCAAGTTTCGCGATTGACGGTTGGCAGGCCTGCTGTTCATAACAGATCATAACAACCAAGGAGGAAGAGGCAGTAGGCACATACCTATGGAAGCGGTTCCCTTACCCGGAGCGGAAATCTATTACGACGAGCACTTCCTGCCGCCCGAGGAGGCGACCGAGTTGTTCAACACGCTGCTGAGAAAGTGCGCTTGGGAACGGCGAAGGACTTCATTTGGACACTCGGTTCCTCGGGATGAAGCGTACTATGGCGATCCCGAAACGCACTACACGTATTCGCGACGAGAGTACAAGCCGCTGCCGTGGCTACCGGAACTGCTCTCACTAAAAGACCGCGTTGAAGCAGCCACTCCCGATAAAGCTTATGCGAACTTGGGCTCGCCGAAGTTGGGCTACAATGCCGTGCTTTGCAATCTGTACCGCAATGGAGATGACAGCGTCGGGCTCCACAGCGATGCCGAGCCGGAGATGGGGCCCGTGATCGCCTCGGTGAGTTTGGGTGTTGCACGCCTGTTTCGGCTCAAGCGAAAGGACGGGAGCGTGGTGTTTTCGGAAAGATTGCCGCATGGAAGCTTATTGATCATGGCGGGAAAGACACAGAAAAACTTCAAGCACGAGGTTCCAAAAGAGCAAGATATCAGCGAGCCGCGTATCAACCTGACCTTTCGGCGAATAGAACACAATTAAATCGCAGCCGGATCATGTACTTCGATTTGTCTTCGGCCAGTCAATTCGCCCAGACAGTGGATAGGCTCAAGAATATTCTGCAGTCCAAAGGAGTCACGCTGTTTGCCCTCGTTGACCACAGCGGAGAAGCGGAAAAGGTGGGAATGAAAATGCCTCCCACCAAGCTGTTA
>Ga0070708_100001871_pt1 | contig 16149 bp, 10 predicted proteins | sample KBSK5503metaG_FD_65469 | JGI IMG/M metagenome (GOLD analysis project Ga0070708, IMG submission 65469) | Corn, switchgrass and miscanthus rhizosphere microbial communities from Kellogg Biological Station, Michigan, USA - KBS K5-50-3 metaG | ecosystem: Host-associated > Plants > Roots >... | reverse complement strand
CGGCGTCAGCAGCCGGCTTGCTGGCAGAAGGCTTGCTCCCGGCCACCAGCTCTGCCGCCGGGGCCGGCCTGCCCGTCACCACCGTCGGCCCGGCACCCGCCGCGTCCGCCGCCGGGGTCGCCGGGTAGCGCTTGAACAGCACGTACTGCTGGCCGAGCGTCCAGACGTTGGTCGTGACCCAGTACAGGACCAGCCCAAACGCCCAGTACAGCCCGGACAGGGCGAAGAACGGCACGATGTAGGCCATGTACTTCTGCGAGGCCGCCATCGGGTTGTCGGGCGTCATCTGCGGCGTCATGCCGCGCTTGGTGCTCTGCCGCACCGTCAGGAACGTGGTTACGACGCTGATGGCGACCGCGCAGAGGATCACGATCTTCGCGTGCAGCGGGACATGCAAGGAGGCCGGGGTGAACAGCACCTTGTCGGCGATCTTCGCGCCAAAGATGTTGGCGTTCTGCGCGCTCTTCACCACCGTCTCGGTGAGGCCGTAGGGCAGCGGCAGGCTCTGATGCCAGCCAGCGATCCCGCGGAGCACATTAAACAAGGCGAAGAAGATCGGCAGCTGAGCCACCAGCGGCAGGCACCCGCCCAGCGGGTTGACGCCGGCCTCCCGGTAGAGCTTCATCGTCTCTTCGTTGAGGGTCTGCTTGTCGTTCTTGTACTTCTTCCGGAGTTCCTGCATCGCCGGCGCGAGCGCGGACATCTTGCGCATTGCGTGCATCTGCTTGATGAACAGCGGCACGAGGATCAGCCGCATCAAGACGACGAGCAGGACAATCGTCAGCAGCCATGTCGAGCCGCTCGCCGCGGGGAGGAACAGACTCAGCCCGGCGTGAATCTTCGCCATCACCCACGCGACGGCGGTGTACAGAGGGTTGAGGAAACCCATCAGCTGACTCCCTCGAGACGGGACAGGCGCGCGCGGCGGGCCGACGGCGGAACCGGGTCGAAGCCGCCCGGGTGGAACGGATGGCAACGCGCGACCCGCCGCACCGCGAGCCACGAGCCGCGCAGTGCCCCGTGCTCGCGAACGGCCTCAAGCGCATACGCACTGCAGGAGGGCGCGAACCGGCAGTGCGGCCCCAGCAGAGGACTGATGAACCGCCGGTACCCGGTGATCAGGGCCGTGAGCGCGCGGGCACCGGCGGAGAGCCGTGTCTCCGCCTGCGGTCTGCCCGAGTCCGCTCTCACCGCAGCGCCCCTACCTGCCGCCGCACGAGCGTTCCCATCACCAGGTCCAGTTCGGCGGCGAGGTCTGCCTGGCGTGCGGTCGCAGCTTGTGGATGAGCCCGTACCACAAGCAGGCTACCTCCCGGCAAGGATGGCAGGTACCCACGGACCAGCGAGCGCAGGCGCCGCCGCACCTTGTTTCTTGCCACTGCCTTCCCGACCGACCTGTTCACCACGAAGCCCACCCGCGGGGGCTCGTCCCCCGCGCCCGCGCGGACGAGCAGATGACCGGTCAGCAGCGCCCGTCCGGCCCGGCTCCCGCGGCGGACGGCAGCCGCGAAGTCGGCCCGCCGCCGCATCCGGAACTCTGCGGGAAGCACACGACCTCCCTGCTCGTGCGGGGGGTACCAGGGTCACACGCTGACCCGGGCCCGGCCCTTCCTGCGCCGCGCGGCCAGGATCGCCCGCCCCGCCCTCGTCCGCATGCGCAGCCGGAACCCGTGCGTCTTGGCACGGCGTCGGTTGTTCGGCTGGAACGTGCGCTTGCTCACTGGTGGCTCCAGATACGGTGGTCATTCCGCAGTCAGCCACAGGGCGCGCGAGAGCGCGACAGACGCCCGGGGAAAGACTGCCAGGGAAAACGTAAGTCTGTTCACGGTACGCGCACCGGCAACCACCGGTCAAACCAGCAAGCCCGCCGGCCGCCCCCTAGCCAGGCGGGGATCCGGTACCGGCGTTTGCCGAACGCACGGGGCGGCGGGCCCCTAGGCTGTGGACAACCGGCCCGGCCGCAGAGAGCACCCGAGCGGCGCGGGCCGGCGGCACAGTGGCCGAGCCCCGCCGGGCACTGCCCGAAGCCTGGCGTGCACAGCCTGTGGATAAGACTGTTAATTCGCATGTGGGGGCGCAGGTGAAGACGGGATGAGCCAGATGGACCTGGGGGAGGTATGGGCGAGATCTCTTGAGGAGCTCTCCGATTTGCAGATTGAGCCCCACCAGCGGGCCTGGCTTCGGCTGACCCGCCCGCTCGGGCTCGTGGAGAACACCGCGCTCATCGCCACCCCCAACGAGTTCGTCAAGGAGCAGCTCGAGACCCGGCTGCGGTCCTTGATCACGCACGCCTTGTCCCGGGAATTCGGCCGCAACATCCAGCTCGCCGTGACCGTCGACCCAGCGGCCGCCACCGGTGCCGCTCCCCCGCCGCGGGACGTTTCCGCGCCAGGCGATGCCCCGCTCGGCGGCACCGCGCTCGGCGGCCCGATGGCCGACCCCGCAGCCGCCCGCCATGACGTCACCGCAGAGTCACCGGGCGGGATTCAGCACGGCCCGTCCGGGCCCGCGGACATGGGCGGCGAGCAGCCCGGCGCCTACCAGGCTGCGCCCCGTTACCCCGCCCAGTCCTACTCGCAGGAGCATCTCGGCACGGCTCGGGAAGGCCCGCACGAGGGCCAGCTCAGCGCCCAGCACTCCCCCCTTGCACCCCCGCTCCCGCACCACGTCAACGGCCCCGCGCCCACGCCGGGAGACCGGCCCGGCGGCCCTGGCGAGCCGTCCACCCTTGGCCCGCTGCGCGGCGGCGACCTAGGTGGCCAAGCCGCCGGTCAGCCGCATCGCCCGGCGGGCATGCCCGGCATGCCTGGCCCGGTCCTCCCGCGCCCGGCTCAGGCCCGGCTCAACCCGAAGTACGCCTTCGACACGTTCGTCATCGGGTCGAGCAACCGATTCGCGCACGCCGCCGCGGTGGCCGTCGCCGAGGCCCCCGCGAAGGCCTACAACCCGCTGTTCATTTACGGCGACTCCGGTCTGGGCAAGACCCACCTGCTGCACGCCATCGGCCACTACACCCAGAGCCTGTACCACGGCGTCCGGGTCCGCTACGTCAGCTCGGAAGAGTTCACCAACGACTTCATCAACATGATCAGGGACGGCAAGCAGGACGGGTTCCGGCGCCGTTACCGCGACGTGGACGTGCTGCTGGTCGACGACATCCAGTTCCTGGAGAACAAGGAAGGAACCCAGGAGGAGTTCTTCCACACCTTCAACACGCTGCACAACGCCAGCAAGCAGATCGTGATCTCCAGCGACCGCGCACCCAAGCGCCTCGTGACCCTGGAAGACCGCCTCCGCAGCCGGTTCGAGTGGGGCCTGATCACCGATGTCCAGCCGCCGGAACTGGAAACGCGCATCGCCATCCTCCGCAAGAAAGCGGTTCAGGAAGGGCTGAACGCGCCGCCGGAGGCACTGGAGTACATCGCCAGCCGCATCTCCACCAATATCAGGGAACTGGAAGGCGCCCTCATCCGGGTGACCGCGTTCGCCAGCCTGAACCGGCAGTCCGTCGATCTCCAGCTCGCGGAGATCGTGCTCAAGGATCTGATCCCGGAAGCCCAGGGGCCGGAGATCACCGCCTCGACCATCATGGGCCAGACCGCCTCCTATTTCGGGATGACCATCGACGATCTGTGCGGCACCTCCCGGTCCCGGGTGCTGGTGACCGCCCGCCAGATTGCCATGTACCTATGCCGCGAACTCACCGACCTTTCCCTGCCCAAGATCGGGCAGCAATTCGGCGGCCGCGACCACACCACGGTCATGCATGCCGAACGAAAGATCCGCTCCCTGATGGCCGAGCGAAGGTCGATCTACAACCAGGTCACCGAGCTGACCAACCGGATCAAGCAGCAGGCGCGATCGGGGTGAGTCGCCACGTAACAGTGCCGTCCGTCACAATCGGTACACACAGGCTGTGGATATCTCTGTGGACACACTTGGGACAGGACGAGGACAACACCTGGGAACCAGGGGGTAACCAGGAAGCATCCGGTGGAGAAAGCGCGGCTGTCCACAGCTCATCCCCCGCAGGCCATTGCCGGCGCACAGGCCCTGTGGTCACCGAAAGCCACCCTGGGCTGCGGCAAAACCGCCTGTCCCCAGGATCCACCGTGCCTACGACGACTACCTATTGCTCTTTCATCAAAACATCAATTCAAGTAGAAGGTGGCTGGCCGGCGCGCGCCTCGCGGAGCAAGCGGGCAGCTGATTCCCACCCGACAGGAGGCAGCTTCCGGTGAAGATCCAGGTGGACCGTGACGCGCTCGCCGATGCAGTGGCCTGGACCGCACGCGCACTGCCGGCCAGGCCCGCCATCCCGGTGCTGGCCTGCATGCGCTTGCAGGCGGGCGAGGAACTGACCCTGTCCAGCTTCGACTACGACCTATCCGCGCAGGCCAGCATCCCTGTCGCGGCGGAGGAGGAAGGAACGGCGCTGGTGTCAGGGCGTTTGCTCGCCGAGATCACCAAGAGCCTCCCCGCGCGCCCGGTGCAGATCTCCTCCGATGGCGCCCGGGCCACGCTGACCTGCGGCAGCGCCACGTTCACGCTCCTCACGATGCCGGCCGACGAGTACCCGTCGCTGCCCGAGATGCCCCCGGCGGCCGGGTCCATCGGCAGCGATGCGTTCGCTTCGGCGGTCACCCAGTCCGCCACGGCGGCCGCCCGGGACGACACCCTGCCCGGCCTCACCGGCGTGCGCATGGAGATCGAAGACGACGCGCTGACCCTGGTGTCCACCGACCGGTACCGGCTGGCGATCCGCGAGCTGCGGTGGAACCCGTCCCGGCACGGCATGAGCGCCTCCGTGCTCGTTCCCGCCCGGGCGCTTCTGGACACCGCCCGGTCCCTGACCTCGGGCGCGGAGGTGCTCATCGCCCTCACGCTGCCGGGCGAGGGCGGCCAGGCCGGGGACGGGATGATCGGTTTCGAGGGCGGCGGCCGGCGCACCACCAGCCGGCTGCTCGGCGGGGAATTCCCGCCCTACCGGACCCTGCTGCCGGCGTATGCCGCCGCGATCGGCGAGCTGGCCACCGCGCCCTTCAGCGAGGCCGTGAAGCGGGTGGCTCTGGTCGCCGAGCGCAACACCGCGCTGCGGCTGTCGTTCACGCCAGGCCAGGTGGTCCTGGAGGCGGGCACCGGAGACGAAGCCCAGGCGGTCGAGGTGCTCGACGCCAGCTACGAGTTCCTCGGCTACCCCGAGGGCGAGCAGGCCGACCGGGCGGACGCCGGTTTCCAGGCCGAAGGGCTCGAAGTCGCCTTCAATCCGCAGTACCTGCTCGACGGGCTGGCCGCCATCGATTCCGACACCGCCCGGCTGTCGTTCACCAAGCCAGGCAAGGCCGTACTGGTCACCGGCAAGCCGGGGCCCGACGGAAACACCGACTACCGCTACCTGCTGATGCCGATCCGCCTGGGCACCTGACCGCAAGGGCTTAACACGGGGCCGCTAGCGTAGGGGGCTGTCGGGCGCCCGGACCGGCACGCCGGGCAGGCGATGGGAGTGAGCGCGATGCAGATCGGCATGATCGGCCTGGGCAAGATGGGCGGCAACATGGCGGAACGCCTCCGCCGCGCGGGACACGAGGTGGTCGGCTACGCCCGGCAGACCGCGAGCAGGGATGTGTCCAGCCTGGAAGAACTCGTGGCGCGCCTGTCCGCTCCGCGCACCGTGTGGCTCATGATCCCCGCCGGCGCGCCCACCCGCCAGACGATCAGCCAGCTGCGCGACCTGCTCGGGCCCGGTGACCTGGTCATCGACGGCGGCAACTCGCACTACACCGAGGACCAGGCGCACTCGCGGATGCTCGGCGCCGCCGGGATAGGCTTCGTGGACGCCGGGGTCTCCGGCGGGGTGTGGGGGCTGCAGAACGGCTACGGGCTGATGGTCGGCGGTTCCGACGCCGATGTGGCCCGGGTCATGCCGGCGCTTCAGGCGCTCAAGCCCGACGGCGAGTACGGGTTCGTGCACGCGGGCATGGTTGGCGCCGGCCACTTCGCCAAGATGGTGCACAACGGCATCGAGTACGGCATCATGCAGGCCTACGCCGAGGGCTACGAGCTGCTCGCGGCCACCGACATCGTCACCGACGTGGCCGGCGCGTTCTGCAGCTGGCGCCAGGGCACCGTGATCCGGTCCTGGCTGCTCGACCTGCTGTGCAAGGCGCTCAACGAGGACCCCGGCCTGGAGCACATCCGCGGCGTCGCGCAGGACTCCGGCGAGGGCCGGTGGACGGTGCAGGCGGCGATCGACCACGCCGTCCCCATGCCGGTGATCAGCTCCGCCCTGTTCGCGAGGTTCTTGTCGCGCCAGGAAGACTCCCCGGCGATGAAGGTCGTCGCCGCGCTCCGCAATCAGTTCGGCGGCCACGCGGTCACCGCTGCAGGTACAAGCGCAGATACATAACGGACCGACCGCAGCACCGTTGGAACTAGGTGAACCCCGGTACCACCCCGACTTTTCCTCGGGAAAAGTCGGACCCCGCACGTGGTCGGCCTGACCGATGAGGCTGGCCACGGTCGGGATCACGGTCGTCCCGTACGGGCTCGACCGGGCCGACCCGAGGGCAACCCCGGTCGACGAGACTTGGTGACCGTGGGCGCGAGTAACCTCCTGGTGTGCACCTGACCCGCCTTGCGCTCACCGATTTCCGGTCCTACGCCGCGGTGGAACTGGACCTGGAGCCGGGCGTGAGCACGTTCGTCGGCGCGAACGGCCAGGGTAAGACGAACCTGGTGGAGGCGGCAGCCTACGTGGCGACGCTGGCCAGCCACCGGGTGGCCACCGATACACCGCTGGTGCGGCGCGGTGCGGACCGGGCGATCCTCCGGGCGGCGGTGACCTCAGCCGGCCGGGACAGCCTGGTGGAGATCGAGATCAACCCCGGCCGCGCCAACCGGGCCAGGCTGAACCGGGCCCCGGTGTCCCGGCCGCGCCAGGTTCTCGGGGCGCTGCGCACGGTGCTGTTCGCCCCGGAGGACCTCGCCCTGGTCAAGGGCGACCCGGACCAGCGCCGGCGCTACCTCGACGACCTGCTGGTCGCCACCGCCCCCCGCTACGCGGGGGTCCGGGCGGACTACGAGCGGGTGGTGCGGCAGCGGACCGCACTGCTCAAGTCGCTGCGCGGGCGCGCGGGAGCACGGCTCTACGCGCCTGCGGGCGGCCGGTCCCGCGAGGGCTGGAACGGCAAAACGGCCGACGGGGAGGCCGATGGCCCAGCGGCCGACGGCGCGGACCCCCGAGACTCGGCGGCCGGGCCCGCCGCCACCCTTGGCGTTTGGGACGAGCACCTGGTCACCACGGGCGCGGAGCTGCTCGCTGCCAGGATCAGCCTGACGCGCGCGATCCGGCCGCTCTTCGCCCGGTCTTACGCTGCCGTGGCAGGCGATGCAGGTGCGACGGCGATCAGCTACCGTCAGTCGTTGAGCACTCAAGGGACGGGACCGCGGGCTGGCGAGACAGCCGCGGACCGGACGGAACCGGCGCCCGACCGGGCGGCGCTCGCGGCCTGGCTGCGTGGCGCGCTGGCCAGCGTCCGCGCGGAAGAGATCGACCGAGGCGTGTGCCTGGTCGGCCCGCACCGGGACGACCTCGAGCTGCGGATCGGTGACCTGCCCGCCCGCGGCTACGCCAGCCAGGGCGAGTCCTGGTCGGCGGCGCTCGCGCTCCGGCTGGCCGCGTACGAGCTGCTGCGTGAGGAAGGTGACGATCCGGTGCTGTTGCTCGACGACGTGTTCGCCGAGCTGGACACCGGGCGGCGGGACCGGCTCGCCGCGGTGGCCGCGGGCGCCGAGCAGGTGCTCGTGACCGCGGCCGTGCCGGGCGACGTGCCGGCGGTTCTCGCGGGCGCCCGCTTCGAGGTGGCGGACGGGACGGTGGCCCGTGCCAGACGAGCCTGACTCGCAGCGGCGGGCCCGTTTGGCCGCGGACGCGCTTGCGGAAGCGAAGGCAGACGCGCGCGCGAAGGGCCACGGGATCCCCCGCACGGGTCCGGCGGAGCGGGACTCGTCGCGCGCGGCGGATGAGGACCCCACCGGCGAGGCCGATCTGCCGCGCCGGCCGCGCCCGCGGGGCCGGGCCCGCCGGGACGACCCGCAGCCGCTGAGTACCGCCCTGGACGAACTGCTTGGCGAGCAGGGCTGGCGGCTGTCGGCCGCGGTCGGCTCCGTTTTCGGCCGCTGGGACCAGCTCGTCGGCCCCGACGTGGCCGCGCACACCAGGCCGGACCGGTTCGCCGAGGGCGAGCTGGTGGTGATCGCGGACTCGGCCGCCTGGGCCACCCAGGTGCGGCTGCTCGCCGCCACCCTGGTGCGCAGGCTGAACACCGATCTGGGGCACGGCACCGTCACCCGCGTCGTTGTGCGCGGGCCCGCACCGCCGCGGCGGATGGGCCACTTGCGGGTGCGCGGCGCGCGCGACCATAACGACGACTACGGCTGAGACACGAGGCTTTACCAGGTAAAATTGACAGCGAGGCGCCCCGGGACGGGAAGGCAGCTGGGGTCGGTGTACGTCCCGGGCGCATCCTTTCAGGAGGAGCTTGTTCTTGCCCTACGACGCGCGCTCAATCACGGTCCTCGAAGGCCTTGAAGCGGTCCGGAAACGCCCCGGTATGTACGTCGGCTCCACCGGTGAGCGTGGTCTTCATCACCTGGTCTACGAGGTGGTGGACAACTCGGTCGACGAGGCGCTGGCCAGCCAGGCCGACCTGATCGAGGTGACCCTGCTCGCCGACGGCGGAGTGCGGGTGGCCGACAACGGCCGCGGCATTCCGGTGGACGACCACCCGGTGGAGAAGCGCCCGGCCGTCGAGGTGGTGCTCACCACCCTGCACGCCGGCGGCAAGTTCGACGGCAAGTCGTACGCGGTGTCCGGCGGCCTGCACGGCGTCGGGGTCTCGGTCGTCAACGCGCTGTCGTCGCGGCTTGACGTCGAGGTGCTGCGGGACGGCTACGTGTGGCGCCAGTCCTACGAGGTCGGTGACCCGGTCGCACCGCTGGCCCGGGGTGAGGCGACCGACCGGCATGGGACCATCATCAGCTTCTGGCCGGACGGGTCCATCTTCGAGACCACCGAATGGAACTTCGAGACGCTGTCCAGGCGGCTCCAGGAGATGGCGTTCCTCAGCCGCGGCCTGACGATCACGCTGGCCGACCTGCGGCCCGCGCACATCAACGGTGAGCCACGGGTGGTCACGTACTGCTACGACGGCGGAATCGCGGACTTCGTGCGGTACCTGAACGGGACCAAGGACCCGGTGCACGCGTCGGTGATCGAGTTCGGCGAGGAAGGTGACGGCATCTCGGCCGAGGTCGCCATGCAGTGGAACTCGTCCTACGCCGAGTCGGTGTACACGTTTGCCAACACGATCAACACGGTCGAGGGCGGGACGCACGAGGAGGGCTTCCGCGCCGCGCTCACCTCGATCGTGAACCGTTATGCCCGGGAGCAGAACCTGCTGCGGGAGAAGGACGACAACCTGACCGGCGAGGACGTCCGGGAGGGCCTTACCGCGATCCTGCACGTCAAGCTGGCCGAGCCGCAGTTCGAGGGCCAGACCAAGACCAAGCTCGGCAACACCGAGGCCCGGTCGTTCGTCCTGAAAGTCTCCAACGACCACCTGCGGGACTGGTTCGACCGCAACCCCGGCGAGGCCAAGACCATCGTCATCAAGGCCACCCAGGCGGCCCGGGCGAGGATCGCGGCCCGCCAGGCCAGGGACCTGACCCGCAAGGGCCTGAGCGGCAGTTCGGGCCTGCCCGGGAAGCTTTCCGACTGCCAGTCCGGTGACCCCGAGATCTGCGAGATCTACGTGGTCGAAGGCGACTCGGCGGGCGGCTCGGCCAAGGGCGGCCGCGATCCCAAGTTCCAGGCCATCCTGCCGATCCGCGGCAAGATCCTCAACGTCGAGAAGGCCAGGATCGACCGGGTACTGAAGAACACCGAGGTCCAGGCCATGATCTCAGCGCTGGGCACCGGGATACACGACGAGTTCGACATCTCCAAGCTCAGGTACTACAAGATCATCTTGATGGCGGATGCCGACGTGGACGGCCAGCACATCAGGACGCTGCTGCTGACGCTGCTGTTCCGGTTCATGAAGCCGCTGATCGAGGCCGGGCACGTCTACCTGGCCCAGCCCCCGCTGTACAAGATCAAGTGGGAGGGCCGCAGCATCCCGCCCGGGTATGCCTACTCCGACCGGGAACGGGACGCGCTGATCGAGGCGGGGATCGCCGAGGGCCGCAAGGATCCCAGGCCGCGGGACGGCGTGCAGCGGTTCAAGGGGCTCGGCGAGATGAACGCGCGCGAACTGTGGGAAACCACGATGGACCCGGCCCGCCGGGTGCTGCTGCAGGTGACGCTCGATGACGCTGCCCAGGCCGACGAGCTGTTCAGCGTGCTCATGGGCGAGGACGTGGAGGCCAGGCGGTCTTTCATCCAGCGCAACGCCAAGGACGTGAGGTTCCTCGACATTTGACCGCTGGCCGCCTGGCCCGGTGATCCGGCTGGGGGCGGGCGGTGCCGGGTGGCTGCCGCGCGAACCGGCATGCAGAAGGTAACGGAAGGGACAGCTAGTGACGGACGTGGACGCGGGCGCCGCGCCGCCGGGCGGAGGTGACCGGACCGAGCCGGTCGACATCCAGGTCGAGATGCAGCGCAGCTACATCGACTACGCGATGTCGGTGATCGTGGGCCGTGCCCTGCCCGACGTCAGGGACGGCCTCAAGCCGGTGCACGTCCGCATCCTGTACGCGATGTACGACGGCGGGTTCCGGCCCGACCGCGGCTACTCCAAGTGCGCGCGGGTGGTCGGCGAGGTCATGGGCACCTACCACCCGCACGGCGACAGCGCGATCTACGATGCGCTGGTCCGGCTGGCGCAGCCGTGGGCAATGCGGATGCCGCTGGTGGACCCGCAGGGCAACTTCGGCTCCCCGGGCGACGACCCGCCGGCGGCGATGCGTTATACGGAGTGCCGGCTCGCCCCGCTCGCCATGGAGATGCTGCGGGACATCGACAAGGAAACCGTCGACTTCCGGCCCAACTACGACGGGCGGTCCGCCGAGCCGGTGGTGCTGCCAAGCCGGTTCCCCAACCTGCTGGTCAACGGGTCGGAGGGGATCGCGGTCGGCATGGCGACCAAGATCCCGCCGCACAACCTGCGCGAGGTGGCCGCCGGAGTCCAGTGGTACCTCGACAACTTCGACGCCTCCGACAACGAGCTGCTCGCGGCGCTGATCGAACGCATCAAGGGGCCGGACTTCCCCACCCGCGGCCTGATCGTCGGCCGCCGCGGCATCCAGGAGGCCTACCGCACCGGCCGTGGGTCGATCATCATGCGCGCCGTGGTCGAGGTGGAGGAGGACTCGCGGGGCCGGTCCTGCCTGGTCGTTACCGAGCTGCCCTACCAGGTCAACCCGCAGAGCCTGGCCAAGAAGGTCGACGAACTGGCGAGGGACGGCCGGGTCAGCGGCATTGCCGACGTCCGGGACGAGACCAGCGACCGGACCGGCCAGCGGCTGGTGATCCTGCTGAAGCGGGACGCGGTCGCCAAGGTGGTGCTGAACAACCTCTACAAGCACACCCAGTTGCAGGAGACGTTCGGCGCGAACATGCTGGCCCTGGTCGACGGGGTGCCGCGGACGCTGCGGCTGGACCAGATGATCCGGCACTGGGTCACCCACCAGATCGAGGTCGTCGTCCGGCGCACCCGCTACCTGCTGCGCAAGGCGGAGGAGCGGGCGCACATCCTGCGCGCGCTGCTCAAGGCGATCGACCGGATCGATGAGGTCATCGCCCTGATCAGGGGCAGCGCCTCCGCCGCGGACGCGCAACAGGGCCTGATCGAGCTGCTGGAGATCGACGAGATCCAGGCCCGCGCGATCCTGGACATGCAGCTGCGCAAGCTCGCCGCCCTGGAGCGGCAGCAACTCGTTGACGAGTACGACGAGCTGATGACCGAGATCGCCGACTACGAGGCGATCCTGGCCTCGCCCGAGCGGCAGCGGGAGATCGTCAGCACCGAACTCAGCGAGATCGTCGCGAAGTACGGCGACGACCGGCGCACGGAGATCATCGCCTACGACGGCGAGGTATCCGTGGCCGACCTCATCGCCGAGGAGGACGTGGTCGTCACCATCACCCGCGGCGGTTACGCCAAGCGCACGAAGACCGACCTGTACCGGGCGCAGCGCCGCGGCGGCAAGGGCGTGCGCGGTGCGCAGCTGCGCACCGACGACATAGTTGAGCACTTCTTTGTCACGTCGACGCACCACTGGATCCTGTTCTTCACCAACAAGGGCCGGGTCTACCGGGCCAAGGCCTACGAGCTGCCCGACGCGGCGCGGGACGCGCGCGGCCAGCACGTCGCGAACATGCTCGCGTTCCAGCCGGACGAGCGCATCGCTGAGGTGCTCGCGCTGCGGGACTACTCCGTCGCGCCGTACCTGGTGCTCGCCACCCGGGGCGGCCTGGTGAAGAAGTCCCGGCTCACCGCCTTCGACTCGCCCCGCGCCGGCGGGATCATCGCGATCAGCCTGCGCGAGGACGACGAGGTGATCGCGGCCCGGCTCGTGTCGCCCGACCAGGACCTTCTGCTGGTGAGCAAGCACGCGCAGGCGCTGCGGTTCCACGCGACAGATTCCGCGCTGCGGCCGATGGGCCGCGACACCTCGGGCGTCATCGGGATGCGGTTCGCCGACGGCGACGAGCTCCTCGGCATGTACGTGGTGCGGGAAGGCGCGGACGTGCTGGTCGCCACGGCTGGCGGCTACGCCAAGCGCACCCCCGCGGACCAGTACCCGGTCAAGGGGCGGGGCACGATGGGCGTGGTCACCGCCAGAATCGTCGATGAGCGCGGAGAGCTGGTCGGGGCGCTCATGGTGCGGCCGGAGGATGAGGTCTTCGCCATCACCTCGGCGGGCGGGGTGATCAGGACCGCGGCGGCCGAGGTGAAGCTGTCCGGGAGGCAGACGATGGGCGTGCGGCTGATGAACCTCGCGCCGGGGGACAACGTCGTGGCGGTCGCCCGCAACGCCGAGGCCGGGCCGGGAACGGACGCGGAGGACGAGAACGGCTCCGGGGCCGATCCGGATTCGGGCGCTGACCCTGTGACCGGGACTGACGCGGCGGCCGGGGCCGGGCCGGAGGCGGGCGCAGATGCCGGCGCAGATGCAACGGAACCGGGCGTTTAGCCGTCATAGAAGTACCGGCCTAAGGTGTGCCGGCCAATAGTCTGCCCTGACGCCGGTAGTCTGGCCGGATAAGCTCGCCTCAGGAGCTTCCCCAAGGAGGACGGTGTGGATCACCGCGTGGAGCCAACATCATGGCTGCCTCAGGGGGCTGCGCCGGAAGCCGCAGACCCGGAGGCCGACGAGGCCCCAGCGTCTGACGACGCTCCCGAGCTGCAGGACGAAGCGCCGGCGGAGGGCACCGCCGATGAGTTCGCCAACGGCAACGGCCGCGACAACTCGTACACGTATACGTACGATGACTCCTACACCAACAGCCAGGAAGAGTCCTACGCGGCGCGGGGGCCGTTCGAAGAGGCCACGAAGCCCCCGTTTGACGAGTTGCCCGCCAGTGGTTTCGACTCGCCCCCGGCCCCTGCCCCGCCGGCCGAGCTTGGCACGGAGGAGCCCGGCGCTGGATTCGTCGGCAGCGGCGCTGACGCCGGCCTGGACGATGGCGAGTTCGACGGGAGCGGCGCGGGCGCGAGCCTGGCGGATGGCGGGTACGGCAGCGCCGTGGTCGGCGGAGACCTCTACAGCGGCACCCACATGCCCAGCGACGCCACGGCGGCCTCATATGTGCACGGGTACCCCGCGAGCGCCGTGTCCGCGTCGGCCACTGCGGTGGAAACCGGCACCCACGACTCGCCGCGGGCGCCCTACGCGTACCCGCCACCGCCTGCCCCGATGCCGGTGCCGGCTGCCGCACCCGCCAAGGCGCGGCCCACCGCCATACAGGCCCGCCGCGCCAACCTGGTCATCGCGCGGCTGGAACCGTGGTCGGTCATGAAGTTCAGCTTCCTGATGTCCCTGGTCGCGTGGATCGTGCTGTTCGTGGCCGTGGCACTGCTCTACTACGCGCTCTCGAGCATCGGCGTATTCGACTCGCTGCAGAAGACCCTCTCCAGCGTCACCTCCAGCCAGTCATCGTCGGGGGTGGACCTGAGCAAGTGGACGTCGGGGACCCGGATCCTCGGCTACACGATGCTCATCGGCGCGGTGGACGTGGTCCTCATCACCGCCCTGTCCACGGTCGGCGCCGTGGTCTACAACCTGGTCACGCACCTGGGTGGCGGGATCGAGATCACTCTCAAGGAAACCGAATAAGCATCGTGGCCGCCCATACGGTAACCTTGCCCGGCGGCGTGCTCAGCCAGGACTCCGCGTCCCGGCCCACAGGCGCGCCGGACTCAGCGGGGCTATAGCTCAGCCGGTTAGAGCGCTTCCCTGATAAGGAAGAGGTCCCTGGTTCAAGTCCAGGTAGCCCCACCAGACATCAGCCCAGGTCACCGGACTTGGGCTGCGTCGTTTTGGCAGCATCTTGCCCGCGGCGTGCCATATCCGTGCCAGATGAGTCCTGATCGGGTGCCTGCTGGGCCTTTGTGGACTCGATGAGCGCGCTCAATCTGTCCGCCAGGGCGCGCTGCCGTTCGGCGGTGGCGTGAAGGTAGATCAGCGCTGCGCGGGTGCTGCTGTGGCCCATGCGCTCCATCAGTTCGCGCAGGTTCGCACCGGCCTGGGCAGTGAGATTGTTGCCGGTATGGCGTAGATCGTGAAAATGTGCCTCGGGTATCCGGGCGGCCTCGGCGGCCTTAGTCCAGACACGGCGGCGAAAGTTCCCACGGCGCAGGGGCCTGCCGGTGGGACTGGTGAATACGAGCGCGTCGTCATCAGGTGCGGTGAACCGGGTCAGGTGCCAGGTCAGGTCAGAAATGATCGCGGCAGGGAACGCAACGACGCGACGCCCGGCGTCAGTCTTGGGCGGGCCGAAACGGTGGCCGCCACCAGGCAACTCGTTGAGCGATCGCGCGATCCTGACGATGCCCGCGTCCAGGTCGATATCGGTGCGGCGTAGCGCAGCCAGTTCACCCCATCGCAGGCTGGCGAACACCGCAAGCAGGATGAGTGCCCGGTAACGGGGGTCAATCGCGTCGGCCAGGTCGAAGACCTGACGGACGGTCAATGCGCGCCGCTCAGGTGATCTGTCTTGTGCAGCGCCCTTGATCCGGCACGGGTTACGGCGGATGAGCCCGTCATCGACGGCAGTATTCATGATGGCTTTGAGCAGCCGGTATGCCTTAGCGGCGCTCACAGTGGTGACACCTGAATCAAGCAGCTTCTTACGCCATCGCCGGATCTGCAGCTCTGTGATCGCGGCAACAGCACGGTTGCCAAGGGCAGGGATGAGATGGCGGCCGAGCACGTAGCGGTAGACCTGGGCGGTACCTGGCCGGAGATCGCGTTCTTCGATCCAAACCTTCGCGTATTCACCAAATGAGACCAGGCCGGCATGGGGGTCTATCCAGTCACCGTCGAGCACGTCGGCTTCGGTACGGATTAGCCATTGCTCAGCGCGGGTCTTGGTCGGGAAGGTCTGCGGTGCGGGACGCATGAGCCCGTCCGATCCCCGGTAGCGTGCTTGCCATTGCCCGGAGGAAAGCTGGCGGATCGAGCCGAACCGGCGACGGCGGCCTCTGGTGTTGCCCATCAGGCAGCCCTCTTGCGGCGGGGACGGGGCAGCCGGGTGACGGGTTCGACGGTGCCTGCGTCGATGAACTCGCGCAACGCTGATTCGGGGATTCGAACGTGGCGGCCGACACGGACGAACCGGATACGCCGTTCCGTAATGAGTCGGTATGGGAAGCGAGGACCGCAGCCCAAGATGGCAACTACCTCCTCGCATTTGAGCAGACGATCAGTAGATCGGTTCATGTGTACATCGCTTCTCCTTCGATCAGAGTCGGGTTGTCAGGCGGCCCGGTTGGCCTGGTCGTGGTCACGGGCGCGGGCGGCGGAAGCGAGGGCGAGTTCGGCAGCCGGGAGGGTGGCGTATCCGGTGCCTGCGTACGCCCAGTTCTCGAGAATCAGCACGGTGGTCTCATCGATCGGGCGGCCCCACGGGTCGCGTTCGCCGCC
>Ga0070708_100001869_pt1 | contig 16159 bp, 21 predicted proteins | sample KBSK5503metaG_FD_65469 | JGI IMG/M metagenome (GOLD analysis project Ga0070708, IMG submission 65469) | Corn, switchgrass and miscanthus rhizosphere microbial communities from Kellogg Biological Station, Michigan, USA - KBS K5-50-3 metaG | ecosystem: Host-associated > Plants > Roots >... | reverse complement strand
CGAGTACTTTCCGCTCTATCCGTTCCTCATGCGGATGGGTGGCGCGCTGTTCGGCAGCGACGACGCCTACCTCGCGGCCGGTCTCGTGATTTCCAACCTCGCGCTCCTCGCGGCCCTCGTGTACCTCGCGCGATCGGTGATGCTGGACCACGACCCTAAGACCGCGACCAAAGCGGCCGTGTACCTCCTCGTCTTTCCCACGACCGTGTTCCTCTCCGTCGTGTACGCCGAGTCCCTGTTTCTTCTCCTGGCCGTCGCCGCCACGTACCACGCGCGGCGCCGGGAATGGCTTCTCGCGGGGGCGCTCGCCGGGCTTGCCGCGCTGACGCGACCCTTCGGCGCGATCGTCGCGTTGCCGCTCGCGATCGAGGCGCTCCGCCGCCCGATCGCGGTCCGCGGTCTCGCATCAACGCTTCTCGCGCCGGCCGCCTTCTTCGCGTGGCTCGCCGTCCTCTGGCTCATTACGGGTGATCCGCGCGTGCTCCTCACGGCGCAGGCGCAGTGGGGCAGACACTTCAGTCTCCCGCTCCAGGCATTCGCCGATCTCTTCGATCCGGCGATCTACGGATTCCCGTATTTCGTACTCGCGTTCACCGTCCTCATCGGAGCGCTCGTCGTTATCTCCTGGCGAGTGCTGCGGCCGAGCCTCGCGGCGTACGCGACGGTTGTCTTCCTGGTCGCGATGTCGACCGGATCGCTCACCGCAGCGCCGCGCTACTACCTCGCTGTCTTCCCTGCGTTCATGGCGCTTGCCGTGGTCGCACCCGCTTGGCTCGGGCGTGCATATGTGGTCCTCGGCGCGACGATCGGAATGGTGCTTACCGCGATGTTCGTGCAGTGGTACTGGATAGGTTGATCGGAGCGCTTTCTGGCCCGGGCAACGGTCCGAGCCGCCGGAGCGCGTACGCCGTCAGGGCCGCGGTCGCGAGCGTGACGAGGACGTGCGCCGCGAGCGGCGCTCCGAACAATGACACGACGGTGATGGCCCACGGAAGTACGAGCGCGATCGCGATCACGGCCCCCACCATCCTCGATCGAAGCGGCGGACCGGCGAGGTTCGCCAAGGCGAGCGCGCTTGCCCAGCACACCGCGAGTACGACCTCGTCATGCGGGCGGGCGTACGGAGTTACGACGAAGGATGCCGCGGCCAGAGCGGCGACGAGCTCTCGAGGATGGAGCGCGCGGCGCGGCAGCAACGCGACGAACGCGACGAGCGTGCCCACCGCCGCGATGACGCCGACCACCGACGGTAGGCCGAGCACGATCGCGAGGGCCGACAGCGTACCGAGGTCGCGATCGATGAGGAGCTGCTGACCGAAGATCACCCGAAGGACGTCAGCGGGCCAGGTCGGAACGAGGGCGAGGCTGGCGAGGGTTATGAGAAAAGCTGCCGCGACCACGTAGCCGGCGAATCGTCGCGATCGCAGCACCGGCATGCCGAAGATCGCGAACACGATGATGTTCGGCTTCATCAGAAGCAGGCACCACGCGACGGCCGCGGCGCGTTCGCGGCCGCGTTCGAGCGCCAACGCGAGCGCGGCGAGGCCCAGGAAGACAACGGGGCCGAGCTGTGCGTTGGCGATCGCGCTGAACGCCGGCTGCGACCAGAGAAGGATCGGCAGGAGCAGCTTGTCGCCACCCCGCATCGGCCACGCTCGGGCGAGGAACGCGACCCCGCCGACCAGGCACCCGAGCAGGACGACCTCCCACACGGCGAGCGCCGCGGGCTCCGGCAGGACCGAGAGCGGGGCCATCGCCATGGCCGTCCAGAGGGGATACGCGAATGAGTCCGGGCACGGTGGCAGACGCGACGGGTCGGCCTTCGTGGCGGCCGCCCAGGTCGCGCGGTCGTACGGATCGAGCCCGAGACGCACCAGGCGGCCCGCCTCGTAGAAGCAGCGGAAATCGGAGAGCTCCGCGTCCCTGACCGTGACCGCCGCTCTGCCTGCGAGGAGCAGGAGCGCGCACGCGACGAGGGCGACGAACACGAGGCTCGACGCGCGGACCGCCACCCTACGGAGCGGTGCGCACGCGACCACGGGGTAGCGTGAGCGGCACGGCGCTCGGGCGGCCGAGTGTCAGTACCGCGGTCGCGCACAGGAGCAAGACGCCGATGAAGTGCCAGAGGATCGGCACGAGCGTTCCGACTTCCTGCGGCTCCATCAATAGCCACGAAACAACGACAGCGCCGACGATCGCGGCGCGCTCGCGCGGCGCCCGTGCGGCGGCGCGGCGAAGCGTGTCGGCGGCGAGCGGCAACGACAGGATGAGGAACGTCGTCCAGAAGTAGCCGAAGGGTGCGAGGTAGCCGGCCGTGGCCAGGGTGAGCGCGTGCCACATGTTCTCGTTCGAGGTATCGCGGCGCGCCGCGACTCCCGCGAGAACGGCGACGAGGACCGAAGCGGCGGCGAGCGCGAGGGGGAATGCGTCGGACCAGAAGATCGCCGCGAGCGCCGGAGGACCCGGCCGTGCGATGTGGGCGTAAACCCAATCCTGCTCGAGGAGGCGCGGCGCGAAGCGAACGTACTCGGCCGTGCGGTCGGGCAGCGCGATCGCGCTCGCGATCAGCGCCACCGTGCCGAGCGCCGCCCCGGCCGCGACCGGTCGCCATCGTCCCGCAGCCAGATAGAAAAGGAGGATGTTGAAGGGCAGGAACTTGAGTCCGACGGCGGCCGCGAGCAGGACACCCGCCGGGAGTGCACGCGCCCGCAGACGCCACGCTGCGAGGGCGAGGGCGAGCGAGATCAGATTCACGTTGCCGAGCGTCACTTCGAGCACGAGCCCGAGGAAAAAGAAGTAGCCGGCCGTGGCCCAGGGGCGCCATGAATACGGGAGCGGGCGGATGAGCGCGATGCCGACGAGGGCGGCGACCGCCACCTGCAGCGCGGTCCAGATCGCGAGGGCGACCTCGAATGGCAGGAGCGCGAGCGGCACAAAGAGGATCGCGACGGCCGGCAGGTAGCGAAACTCGTCGGGCAGTCCGAGGATCGTGTCGGGGCCGGGGTAGAGCGGCGCGCCAGTCAACAGATGCCCGCCGGCGAGCCAGTACGCGCGGAAGTCGTATCCGGCGGGAAGCGCGCTCGCCACCACCAGCGCCGCGAGCAGCGCGAGGACCGCGACGACGACCCCGGCAGACCAGACGAGGCCGCGCCGGCTCACGTTTCGGTGGGCTCTGGCTCGAACAACGGACGCGAGACGAAGTCGACGCGCCGGTGTGTCGAGTCGCAGAACGGCTTGCTCGCCGAGTGTCCGCAGCGGCAGAGCTTGACGGTGTGACCCTCGGGAACGAAATGCTCGTGCCCGTCCACGTCGAGGATGGTGACCGGACCGGTGACGACGTACGGCCCGTTCGCCTCGGTGCGGATCGTCGGCCCGGCCATCTGGCTAGAGGCTAAGGCGGCGCACGAAGAATTCGAGAGCCTCACGAATGATCTCGCGCGAGCGCTCGTCGTCGTCGCGGGTGTCAAAGCCATGCTGGCCGGTCGGGTGATCGAGCACGGTGAGATCGATGCCTCGCTGCCGAGCTCTGCGCACGAACGTGTCGGTGCCTTCGAGGAGCGGGGCGCTATCGCGGCCCGCGCGCGCGAGAAGGAGCGGCGGAAGATCCGGGCTCTCGGGGTCCAGCGCCGTCAGGCACGACCATCTGCGGATGCTTTCGTTGGTCACCGACGGCAGGCTTGCGCGGAACGGTCCGAGGTCCCAGAACATGTAGAAGCCCGCCGCGCACCGCAGCCAATCGGGACGCCGCTGCAGGAGCGGCGCAAGTCCGAACGGTCCTCCGGCGGAAAAGGCCCACACGCCGACGCGTTCTTTATCGACCCCGAGCTCGCTCGCGTGCTCCCGCACGAACGCGATCGCGGATCGGACGTCGGCCGCCGCGGCCTCCATGGCCTCGCCGCGAACGGTCGAGCGGTGATTGAAGGGCACGCCGACGAGACCGCGCGCCGCAAGATGCTCGCCGTAGGAGCGGTAGACGCCCCAGTCCTTCGCGGTCGCGATGACTTCCTCGGATGCATCACCGTTGACAAGGAAGACCACCGGTGCGACGTCAACACGCGCGGGCCGGTAGACGTCAAGCCGTAGGACTCGCTCGGCGTCGGTCCGATAGACGAGGTCGCGCTCGATGCGTGCCCCAGTCGGCGGAGCGAGAACGGTCGGCGCCTCGAGCACTCGAGCATCGAGCGCCATCACGCATTCTCGCCGTGGTATCTGCCCTTGTATCCCTCGCCGGTCGGTGCGGAAAGCCTGAAGAAGACGAGCTGCGCGACGCGCGCACCGCGCTGCAGGCGATAACCGCGCGAATTGAGCACGGAGAGCAGACCTTCGCCGCGGCCCGAATATCCGGCGTCCCACACCGCTCCGTGGATAGACACACCTGACCGAAGGAGGCTCGAGCGCGGCCGCGAGAGCGCCATGAGATCAGTGGGCAGGTTCACCTTCTCGCGATATGTGATGACGTATGCGCCCCGATGAAGATCCCACCAGCCGTCCTTATCGGTCGGCACATCTTCGCGCGCCGCGGGCTCGCGCACGGTATCGGCGGCCCCGAGGAGCCCCGGCGACGTGAGGCGCTGCACGCGTTCGACGCGCAGATCGACGCCGTTGGGCTGAAGCTGCAACTGAACGTCGACGTCCTCGACCAGCGCGGGCGTGCTCGCGAGGGCCGCGCGAAGCTCCTCACGGGAGAGGACGGTCATCGGATGCCGATGCTAGCCGGGGGTTCGAGGGGGCGAAGCCCACTCGGCTGATGACAGAATCGCCCGCGTGCCTGGACCTGCTGCTGGGGCGCCAAAGACCGTCGCCGTCTCGAAGACCGTCATGTCCCGAACGATGCTTCCGTCCGACGCGAACCCGTACGGGAACGTGCACGGCGGCGAGGTCATGAAGCTCATCGACGCTGTCGCCGGCGCCGCCGCCACTCGTCACGCCCGCGCGCGGGTCGTCACCGCGCGCATCGATGAGCTCTCCTTCCTCGCGCCGGTCTACGTCGGCCATCTGGTCACGGCAAAGGCGTCGGTGAACCACGTCGGCCGGACGAGCATGGAGGTCGGCGTGCGTGTCGAGGCGGAGGACATGCTGACCGGGAATGTGGTGCACGTCGCATCGGCCTATCTCGTGTTCGTCGCGACCGACGAACGGGGGCAACCGGTCCCGCTTCCGCCGCTGATCGCCGAGACGGACGATGAGAGACGGAGGATGTCGGCCGCCGAGGCCCGGCGCGCGCTGCGCCTCCGGAGGCCGCGAACAGCCTAGACTCCTCGCGTCTTCGGGGAGGTGCGTATGAGAAAGGCCACTCGCATCTTTGCTCCGTTCCTGGCGACGCTCCTCGTCGCCGCCGCGTGCAACGCGCCGCGGGCGACGTCGTCCGCGACTCCTGTCGCGACCGGCACGCCGAACTTCGCCGGAAAGACGCTGAACATCGTCACGGGCGGCACCGGCGCGGTGTACATCGTCTACGGCGCGGGATTGGCCGAGCTGCTCAACAAGAAGCTCGGGACGGCCGCAAGCGCGCAGTCGACGACCGCGTCGGTCGACAACATGAAGCTCATCCGCGACGGCAAGGCCGACCTCGCCTTCACGCTCTCTGACACGCTCTTCGACGCGGTGAACGGCACCAACACCTTCGCGCCGCCCGAGAAGAAGGTGGATGCGAAGGCCCTCGCCGTCCTCTACTCCAACGCGACCCATCTCGTCGTCAAGGACGGCGGCGGGATCAACGCCGTCAGCGACCTCAAGGGCAAGCGTGTGTCGATGGGGACCGCCGGGAGTGGCACCGAGGTCATCGCGAACCGCACGCTCGAGGCTTATGGCCTGGACCCGGCGAAGGACATCTCGCGCGAGCGCCTCGGGGCCCAGGACTCGGCGAATGCCCTCCGCGACAGCAAGATCGACGCGTTCTTCTTCAGCGGCGGCTTGCCGGTCCCGGCGGTGCTCGACCTGTCGACCGCGACGAAGATCAAGCTTCTGGATCTCAGCGACAGCATCAAGAAAATGGCCGACAAGTACGGCCCCTTCTACTTCTCGTTCAAGGTTCCGAAGACGACCTACAACACCGCCGCGGACGTGACGGTATCCGGCGTCGCGAACCTGCTCGTCGTGCCTTCGAACTTCGATCCCGCGCTTGCTCAGGCGATCCTGGCAACGATGTTCGACAACAAGGACGATCTGGTGAAGGTCCACGTCGCCGCGAAAGACCTCATGCTCGAGACGGCGACCGTGGGCTCGCCGATCGACTTCCATCAGGGAGCGATCGACTATTACAAGTCCAAGAACGCGTGGAAGAAATAGCGCTCTCGTCGCCCTGATCGCCGCGATCGTGACCTCGCTGGGGGTGGCGCTCGTTACCCCCGTCGCCGTCCTCAGCGTCAACGACGGGACGAGTGAGTTCGTGGCCGCGCTCGACCGCGACGAGCCGCTCACCTACTCGTACCGCCAGTCGATCTATCAGGTTCCCGTGTATGAGGAGCTGGCTCGCGAGGGGTCCGGGCTTCGGATCGAACGTGTCCGGTCGCCCGACGTCCGTTCCGTCGAGTACTTCGGCTGGAAGGGCGAGCCGGCGCAAGAGGCGAGCGGGCTGTGGATGGAGGAGTCGCCCGCGACCGTCGCCATTGATCCCGAGCTCGTGATCCGCATCACGCCTGCCGGCGAGCAGGCCTTCTCGACGTCGCGGTGGAGGCTGGATCTCAGACCACGTTTCGGCGAGACGGTCGTTCGTGCGCGCGCGGAGGACCGGCCGTGGCTCGTCGCCGTACTCGAGGGCATGCGGTGAGCGAAGGAACCGAGCCCGAGCTCATAGCCCGTCCCGACCTCGACGCGGTCCTCGCTGAGGACAAGACCAAGGAGCTCATCGAGGAGTTCGAGTCCGAGGCGAAGACTCGGACGTTCACCGGTCTCTGGGACGGCGTCGTGACGTCGCTCTCCGTCGCCACGACGCTCTTCGCCCTGTACTACGCCGCGGCGGGCGCCGAGATCCCGATGACCAACGTCGTGCTCGTGCCCTCATTCCGCATCCTCGGCCAGACCATCACTACACCGCAGATCTACGTGATGATCTTCCTCACATCGATCCTCGTCCTGACCTTCCTCCTCTACCCGATGCATCCCCGCTTCATCAAAAGCGTGAACGTCGTCGACGTCGTCCTCATCGCCGCGTCGATCGCGATCACCGCGTACGTCTTCCTGAACTTCGAGACCGTCATCTACCGCGTCAACAGCCCCAACCAGACCGACTTCGTGTTCGGCGTCATCGCGATCGTCACCGTCCTCGAGGCCGGGCGACGGACGATCGGCTGGCATCTGCCGGCGATCGGTCTCGCCGCGATCGCCTACGCCTACTTCGCCGACTTCATGCCCGGCCCCTTCCGCGGCCCGCCAAAGGACCTCGACGACATCGTCTCCAACCAGTACCTCGGGCTCGACGGCATGCTCGGGACCCCGCTTCAGGTCGCGGCGACGTTCATCATCCTGTTCACGATCTACGGGGCCATCCTCGAATACACCGGCGCCGGCAAGTTCTACGTCGACCTCGCGTTCGCGCTGACCGGCCGACGCCCCACCGGGGCCGCGCGCACCGTCACCATCGCGTCATTCCTGCTCGGCACCGTCTCGGGATCGGGCGTCGCGACGACGGTGACCCTCGGCTCGATCACCTACCCGATGCTGAAACGCGCCGGGCATGATCGGGAGTCGAGTGGCGCGATCCTCTCGGCGGGCGGCATCGGTGCCGTGATCTCGCCGCCGGTGCTGGGACCGGCGGCGTTCCTGATGGCCGAGATCCTCGGCATCAGCTACCTGCAGGTCGTGATCATGGCCATGATGCCGACGATCCTCTATTACCTCGGCATCCTGCTGATGATCGAGGTCGACGCGCGCCGCCTCGGCGCGCGGGATATCGCGCTCGACGCACCGGGATTCTGGGAGCTCACGAAGCGCTACTGGTACCAGTACACGTCGCTCTTCGCGATCATCGTCTTCCTGGTCGCGGGTCTGTCGACGATCACCGCGATCTTCTGGTCGATCATCGTCGCGATCCTCGTCTCCTACATCCGCAACGAGACGTCGCTCACGCCGCCCAAGCTCGTTCGGGCTCTGGCCGGTGGCACGAAGCAGGTGCTCTCGGTCGCCGCGACGACGGCGGTCGCCGGGATCGCCGTCGGGATCCTTCTCCAGACCGGGCTGGGCCTCAAGATCTCGAGCCTCATCCTCTCGCTCGGCTTCGGGAACCTCGTCGCCACGCTCGTGGTGTCGGGGATCGTCCTCTGGGTGCTCGGCCTTTCCCTTCCGATCACCGCGACCTATCTGGTCGCAGTGCCCACGGTGGTCCCCGCGCTGATCACGCTGGGGGTTCCCGCGCCGGCGGCGCACATGTTCGTCTTTTACTACGCGGTGCTGTCGGAAGTCTCGCCGCCGGTCGCGCTTTCGCCGTTCGCGGCAGCCGCGATCACCGGCGGAAACCCGTACAAGACGATGATGCTCACCTGGAAATACGCGCTCCCGTGCTTCCTCGTGCCCTTCATGTTCACGCAACCGGACGGTCTCGCGATCCTCTGGACCGGCGTCACGATCCCCGAGGCGATCCTCGCGTCGGTCTCCGCCGCCATAGGGATCACGGCGCTCGTCGCCGGCGTGGGCGGATATCTGCTCCGGCCGACGAACCTCATCGAACGCGCGCTGCTCGTCCTCGGTGGCGTGCTGCTCGTCGCCCCGGGTCTCCTCGCGGACATCGCGGGGCTCACGCTCTTCGCGATCGCGGTCGCCCTTCAGGGCACGCCTCGCTTGCTCGCCCGCCTTGCGACACGCCGACCGGCCTGAAGGCATCCGAACGACCGAGGCCCCGGACGCGTTATGCGCGTGTCAGTAGCAGAGCGGGGAGGACCTTCAGCGTGCCTGACGTCATCCGTTACGAATGCATCGCCAAGACGCATCAGCACACCGAGACCATTCGTGAGGGCGGCCTGACCGTGCACCGCGGCGGATGGGCCTATTGCGACGACGAACGACCGGACACGCCGCATGAGTGGATCGCGACTGGGGGCATCGCGCTCGAGCAGCTCGTGCGCCGCTCGCGACGTCCTGGCGTGACCGAGACGACCAGCTAGATCAAAGGGCGCGATCCAGGTAGTCCGCCCGGATCCGTGTCCAGTTCACCAAAATCCGGACCACGCGACCGGCTCATCGGTAGGCTTCCCCTCATGAGGGCGCGCATCCTCGCCGTCGCGCTTGCGGCCCTGACCGCGTGCGCCCCGCGGCCGGTGAGCGGTGACGCGTCATCATCGCCGGTGCCGCTCGCGCTCGCCACGGCCAGCGCCGAGCCCACCGCGATGGCTACGCCATCCTCGATCCCACCCACGGCGCGTCCGGAGCCGCCGCCTCGCGTCACGCGGGAGATCGCTGGTATCGAGTTCGCGCTCGTGCCCGGCGCGGCGGATCTGCGGGTGGAGACGTCGCTGTCTCGCGACGACGAGGCCGTCGTCGCGACCGCGGTCGCGTCGGACATCGGGGCGGTCGAACGCGAATTCGCCCGATCGTTTGCCGGACGTCCCGTGATCTTCGTGTTCGCCACGACCCCCGGTTATACGGAAGGGTTCGTCCGCATCTTCGGGTACGGAAGAGCGACCGCGACATTCGTCGCCGAGAACTCGGTGTCCTTCTTTGAGCCTTCGTTACGCCTGATCGCGGTCAACTGGGAAGCGGTCCGCGATCGTCGGCCGATCGCCGCGATCCGACACGAGCTGACGCACCTCCTCACCCTCGACGCGTGCGCGCCGCGGTGCGACCTCGTCCCGGCCTGGCTGAACGAGGGCCAAGCGCGTCTCGCGGAGGCGCTCGTTCCCGGCAGCGACTGGCGGCTCGTTCGGGTCCGCTACGAAGCCGCGTCGATGGCCGAGACCGGCACGCTCATCCCGCTCAACGCGCTCGTGTCGCAGCTCGCGTGGAACGCGCTCACCGACTGGGCGGGCTACTTCAAATACCAGGAGGCCGCACGGGCGGTCGAGCTCCTGCGCGAGGATATCGGCGGCGATACGCCGATCGCGCTCCTCTACGAGCGGATGAGGCGTGGCCAGAACGTGGCCCAGGCGTACGCCTCGCTCACGGGACGCCCGTTCGACGAGTTCGTTACCGGTCTCGCCGCGCGGATGCGCGGGGCCGTCCCGCAGATGCCCGGCCTGATCGCGGTCGCGCCCGAGAGCTACCTCCTTTACGGATTCGCGCCGGCGACGACGGTCACCGTCACGATCAGCGGCCCGCGGGGCAGTGAAAGCTGGCCGATGGTCATCTCACCCTTCGGCTCGAACTTCGACGGCGTGCCGCCGACGCGCGCTCGCGGCGGCTACACGATCAGCGCGCAGGATGCGAACGGCGTCTTCACGGCGAAGGTGAGGAAGATGGACCAAGGCTCGCCCGGGGACCTGCGCTAGGCGGCGAGCCAGCGCTCCACCTTGCCGATGTAGCGTTTCGGATCCTTTGCAAACCGTTCGAGACATCCCGGACTGCAGAACGCGTATTCGCGCTCCGGACGTTCGAGGGTCAGGCCCTGGTCTCGTTGCTCCGCGACATCGACGACCATGTCGCAGACGGGATCGAGGATCTTGCCGTCGCGCGTCATAGGACCAAGGTAGCGCGTCCCGCGAAGGTCCCCCGTACGGGGTAGCCGAAATCTCTCATCCCGTACGGTGTTCACAAGCGCTCCGCCAGCGCGCAAAGTGCCCGGCGTGGAGCAGGTGGCCGGCGGACCCTGGGACCGCGCCGGTGTGGATCGCGAGACCTGGTACGCCGCGAAGATGATGGCCGTCGCGATCAGGGAAACGGTGCGGCTGGCGCTCGATCCAACGTCGGACAACGAAGCCTCGGCGGATCACGAACTTCTGGGGGAATACGCCGACGACCTTCTGTTCGCCGTTGAAAAGGGCGATCCGGAGACGGTCGCGATGCTGTTGCGCCGCGCGTCGCGCCCGAGCTAGAGCGCTCTTCCGCTAAGGCCGGCCCCGCCGGCCACCGGGGCTGGTGCTTGGCGCGTCGGTTCGTGTCACGGTGAAGCTGCTGCCGTCATGTCCGAGCACCGAAGGCTGAGCGATGGCCTGGCCCGAGCCGTTGATCATCGTGATCGCCCTCGCACCGAGCTCCGCGAGCGTCTGGGCCTTCCCGTTTTGCACCGCGTTACCGGCCGTGAAGCGCAGCGTCCCGAACTGATCGAGCGGCACGACTCCGCGGCCGGCGCTCGGCGCCTCCTGGACCCATTCCGCGGACGAGTTGGACGAGCTGTACTGCACCGTCACGCTGTAGTTCTCTTTCGTGGTGTCGTTGTTGATCGTGATGACCCAGCTGTTGCCTGACTTTTGGGTGAGGGTCGCCGTCACAGCGTCGCCCGCGCGCACCGCGAGCGGCACGGTGTGCGACGTCTGCGGAAGCATCTCGGTCCACGCGGAGTACTCGACCGTGCCGTCCGCGCTCACCATCGCTTGCGTACCGGCTTGGATCAGGTCGCGGCCGGAGAGCCCGCCGATGCCGACCCACGTCGCGTCGGCGCCGACGCTCGTGCTGGTCACCGTCGGCACGATCCACGAGCCCGTGACCGAGGTGAAGGCACCGCCGGTCGCGGCATAGCCGGACCAGTTGCTCGAGCGGCTCAGCAGCGCCGCGGGCGTGCCCGGCTGCGTGACGCTCGGTGAGGTGCCGGTCCCGGGCTCGATCACCCGCGAATCGGGCTGGACGTCCGCCGAGATCTTCCATGCCCCGGATTGCCGCACGAGCGTGTACTCGTTGCGATCGGTGCGCTGATCGGTCGATCCGTCGTTGTAGGTGGATCGCCACGTCTCGAACGTGGTCGCCTGGGCGGTCGTGCCGCTGACGATGACGTCGCCCCACGCAACATTGATGAGGGCGATCGACGTGACGCCGCCGTTCGCGAGATCGCGGTTCGTCTGCACGAGCTCCTGGTAGTAGGAGTCGGTGGCGGTGTCGCGCATGAGCGTGTCGTCGCTCTTTGCGAGCGCCTGCCCTTGGGCTTGATTCGCGCGCTCGATGACGTCCTTGATCGCCGCGACGGCGGCCGTGTCGGTCGTGTTCGTCGTCGTTGTCGTCGTCGTGCGCGCGGCGGGTGTAGGGGCGACGAGACCGCGCGCGGCCGAGACGACGCCCGCGAGGTCGAGACGCCCGGTGAAGACGGCGAACGCGAAGGCCAGCACGCCGATCGCCAGAAGGCGCATCGCGCCCTGGCCCCCGGTCTTCTTCGGCGGCGGTGGCGCTGGGGCCGGAGTCAGCGGTGCGGTGGTCGCTGGACCTGCTTCGTACATGCGAATAGCCTCTCGCGCCAGGCTCAGAGCGCCTTAAGAGCGCCCTGAGCGCGGCTTAAGAATTGCGCGTTCTTTCGGCTAAGAAGCGGCCGGCTTGGGCGGCGCGAACATGGCGCGTGCGCCGAGCGCAAGCACCGCACCCACCAGCATGAGGACGAGCCACCCCCCGAGCAGCCAGTCCGGGTACGAGAGTCCAAGGAGCCGGTCGAGCGACCAAGCTCCGTTGCCGATGAGCGCGACCGCGAACCCGGCGGCCGCGAGCGGCACGGGGAACTCCCAGCCGACCTTGCCGCCGCCGGCCCAGAACCCCTGGGGCCAGTGTGCGACGATGGCGACGACGGCGAGGTCCCCGGCGACGAGCCCGGGCCCGATCGGACCGCCCAGTCCGAGGACCATGAGCGTGCCGCCACCCGCCTCGGCAAGCGTGGCGACGATTGCCCAGAAGATCCCTGGGCGGAGACCCATGCTGTTAAACCATCCAGCGACCCCCGCGACCGAGCCGCCTTTGCCGACCCAACCGAGCTTCAGGAAGCCGTGCATCGCCACCACGCCGCCGACCACGATGCGAAGGACGAAGATCGCGAGATCCACATTCATCTGAACAGTCCCTCCCGCTGCGAGTTCGATCGGACAACAGCGCGCCGGCGTGAATCCTTCCCAAAGGCTAGTCCTTACCGAAAAGTTAGTAGGATGACGCGGTGGTCACCATCGCGAATCCGCCGTCGAAGCTCCGCACCAGCGCATCCGCGGAGACGTGCGCTGTGGAGAAGGCGCTGGCGGTCGTCGGCGCCAAGTGGACGCTGATCGTCCTTCATCACTTGATGGACGCACCCAAGCGGTTCGGCGAGCTGCAGCGTCTGGTCCCCGGCGCCTCCCCGAAGATGCTGACGGTCCGTCTGCGGGAGCTCGAGCAACTCGGTTTGCTGACGCGCACGATCCACGCGGAGATCCCGCCGCGCGTGGACTACCAGCTCACGCCGCAGGGCCGAAGCCTGCGGCCGATCATCGACTCGATCGAGAAATGGGGCCGCAGCCTTCGTCCCGCGAAGCGCTCGAGCTAGCGCATGCGCGGGGTCCTGCGCGGCGTGTGCATCGCCCTACTCGCGGTCGGCGCGATCTGGATCTTCCAGGGCATCGGCGCGCTTCCGGGGTCCTTCATGACCGGCCGGAGCGAGTGGGCGATCGCAGGCGCGGCGCTGGCAGCGGGCGCCGCGGTCGTGCTCTGGCTCGCTCGCTCGGCGCCCCCCGGTCGAGGCCCGTAGCCCTGCCGGGCAGAGACCGCAACGTGACGACGCTCAACACGAACTCGAGTGGACGTGTCGGCGTCATGGTTCGCGACCATGCCGTATCCATCAAGTACGAGAGGAGCCCGAAGAGGATGGTGAGGCTCACCGTCAGCACATAGAGGAAACCTGCACGCCTCAGGACCTTGCGCAGCATCGCGTTCATGCCTTCGCGCTGGATGACGTTCAGATAGACGGTGCCCATGACGATCCCGAGATCAGCACGAAGCCCTCAGCCGCCGACGTGAAGAAGCGGTTCCCGCCCGTCATGATGTAGAGCCACGATTGTTCCCCGCCGATGTGGTCGGCCACCATCACGACGACGCAGAACCCGCGCAGCAGGTCCAGGCGCATGTCGCGGCGCGCGGACGCGTCGCCGGACGCCTCGTAGCTCCAGCGAAGAAGCTTCCGCCCCTGGGCACTGTACGAACGCGCGATAAGGGAATCATGAAAACCGGGACCGCCGAGGGAGCGCTCGCTAGAAGCGGTCGATGATCCTCTGGCCGTCCGCGCCGCGGATGTACTCGAGGAACTCCGCGATGGCTGGTTTCAGCTGCCCGCTCCGCGGATAGACGAGGTACAGCGGGCGCCGGAGCTTGTACGTCCCCTCGCGCAGGGCCTGCTTGGTCGGCGACACGCCGTCGATCGTGACGAGGTGGAACCCAGTGCCGTCGGGGGTGTCGCTCGTGACCCCGATGATCCCGATCGCCCGGCCTGTCCCCCAACCGCCTGCCGCATCTGGTCGCCGCCCTGGATCTCGAGAACGCCCGGGCCGTACGACGGCTTGCCGCCGTAGAAATAGGTCTCGAACGTAGTACGCGCGCTCGACCCTTTCTCACGGACGAGCGGGATGATCGGCAGCTTCACGTGTCCCAGCGCCGACCAGTCGTTGACCTTGCCGCTGTAGATCGCTTGCACCTGCAGAGTCGTCAGGTCTCTTAAGGGATTCGTCTGGTGGACCACGAGACCCGTGCCGGCGACGCCGATGAGGACTCGATCGACGAGCTCGGTCTCCGGAAGCGTGAGGTCGCGGCTGGCCATGCCGAGATCGAGGGTGTGGTCCGCCGCGAGGTTGACGCCGCCGTCGGAACCGAGAGTCGTATCGAACTGGAACTTCACGCCGGGATGCTTGGCCGCGAAGGCGTCGGTGAGCGCTTGCGCGTTGGGGAGCGCGGCGTCGCCGCCGCCGACCCGGTAAACGCCAGCCAGCGGATCGCGCGCGGGCGCGGCCGATCCGCCACATGCAGCGGCGACGAACAGAATGGCCAGGGACCGGGCCAGCGGGTGCAAGGGCGCCGAGGATAGGGCGCTCAGGGTCTCCGAAGCGATAGCAGATCGGTAAGGGAGCGGGCGCCGGCCGCCGCACCCAAGCGCGGAAGGCCGAACGTGTCCTCGACCGTCGCGAGAAGCGAATAGTGGTCGTAGAGCTCCGCCGAACGGCGCGCCGCGGGATCGGGCGTCACCACGATCAGGGGGACCAGGTTCGTGTCATCTCCGCCGTCGCCTTCGTCCCACACGACGAAAAGCGAGCCGCGTTCGTGGAAGGAGGCTGACGCGACGATCCGCGCGACCAGCTGCGCCAGCCAAGCGCCGGCCTCCGCGAGGGCGCAGTCATGCCCGTCATGGCACAGACCCGGAGTGATCCAGACGAACTGCGGAGTCGCGCCGGCGAGATCCGCATCCAGCGCATCGAACGGGACGACGTTCTCTGGACACGCACCGCCGTAGTACGCGAACGGATTGTGTTTGACCGCGTATGGGTAGGGACTGCTCAGGCAGCCGCCGGCGGTCAGGCCCTCCATGTACGCACGCCAAGACACGCCGGCCGCCGAAAGCTGCGTGCCGATCCCGCCGGCGGGAAGCACGTGGTAGCCGTCGTCCGCCACGCCCCAGGTGCTCCCGGAGGTTAGCGCCAGGTAATTCGGAAGGCTCGGCCGTGCGACCGCGTGATAGTTCGTGGCGACCCGGTATGCCGACGCGAGTGTCCCGACTGCAGGCGTGGCGAGCGCTCTCGCGAGCGACGCGTTCTCCATCACGATCACGAACACGTGCGGTCGCGGCGCGGCGCTCGCGAGCGCGGACGCCGTCGGCGTTTCGCTCGGTGACGGCGCCGTCGCAGCCAGTCCGATCGGGCCCGGCGCCGTCGCCCTTGGGGGCGCGCACGCGGTGACGAGGAGGACGATCGCGAGCCGGATCCCCGCTGCTATGCGCATCCGAACCCATTGTCCCGTGATGACCGCGTCACGCGAGATGAATATCGCGCGAGAGTCAGATCGGCTCGAACACCCACTCGTGGCGCGTGAGCGGAGCCCAGGGGCGGACGCGCCAGCGCTCCGGCGCAAGAGCCGCGCCCCCGCAGGTGCGCACGCACCGGCGCACTTCGATCTCCAGGTCGGCGAGCGTGACGCGACCCTGCTTGGCGTGCCAGATCGCACCCAGGGCGAGTATCGCGTCGAGCGCCGCGTTGCTGTCCATACCTATATAACGCTCGACCCGCCGCTCGCGGTCTGCTCTCCGGCGAACGGATGAACTGCCGTGTCGAATGCGTTTCGATCCACGCCGCACGACAAGGCACGCGTCATG
>Ga0070708_100001867_pt1 | contig 16181 bp, 15 predicted proteins | sample KBSK5503metaG_FD_65469 | JGI IMG/M metagenome (GOLD analysis project Ga0070708, IMG submission 65469) | Corn, switchgrass and miscanthus rhizosphere microbial communities from Kellogg Biological Station, Michigan, USA - KBS K5-50-3 metaG | ecosystem: Host-associated > Plants > Roots >... | reverse complement strand
CTCGAGATCAGCTACGGGGAGTGGGAGGGACTCACGGCCGCCGAATGCGCCGAGCGCGATCCCGAGAGGAGGGCTGCCTGGGAGTCCCTCCCACTCCCCGTAGCTGATCTCGAGCAGCCCGGCCTCCACCTCACTCTGCGCCGTCGTGGAGAGGGCGCGAGCGATGCTGGCCGCCGTCTGGCGGCAGCGGAGGGCCGGTGAGGTGATCAGCCGCAGCTTCGCCGCCGGCAACTCCGCGAGCTCGCCCGCCAGGGCCGCGCCCAGCTGATCGGCGTGTTGGCGCCCGCGCGGTGACAGCGGCGGATCCGAGCCCTGGCCAAGGTTGCGGCCTTCCTGGCTCGCGTCCGTCGATGCGTGACGGACCAGGAGGAGGTTCCCCATGCAACTGGGGAGTCTAGCGTCCCCGGCGTCCGGGGACCGTACGGTATGCTGTGCCGGCCTGCCCAGCACTCCCCTTCAAGCGACGGAGCCGATGACCTACGCCCCGCCGGAGCCTGCGAGCGACGGCCTGCCTGCCGAGACCGACCGCGCCGCAGCCCGCCGCGGTCTTGGGTGCGCGTTGGAGATCGTCGAGACCCTCGTCCTGACGCTCGTCATCTACCTGCTCATCCACAACTTCATCGCACAGCCGTTCGAGGTCGAACAGACCTCCATGCTGCCTACCATCGTGCAGCGTGAATACGTGCTGATCGACAAGGTGAGCCCGCGCTTCGCCGACTACCGGCGCGGGGACATCGTGGTGTTCAACCCGCCACCCGGCTACGAGCAGGACAACGTGCCGTTCATCAAGCGCGTCATCGGTCTGCCCGGAGACACGGTCCGGCTCGAGAATGGCCGCGTCTTCGTGACGCCTCCGAATGGCAATCCGGTCAGCATCGACGAGCCGTACGTGATCAAGGAAGCCGATGGACGCACAGCGCCGACGCTCCCCAAGGACCTGGCGGGCACCAGCAGCTGGACGGTGCCGAGCGGCGAGTATTTCGTCATGGGCGACAACCGGCCCGTGAGCCAGGACTCCCGGGTGTTTGGCCCGATCAAGCGTGACCTGATCATCGGGCGAGCCTGGCTCCGTTACTTCCCGCTCGACCGGATCGGCTTCCTCAACCGGCCCTCCTACGCTCACCTTCCGGACGCGGTCGGGTCACCGGCGCCGTCGACGAGCGCCGACCTGCTCCCCTATCCGCGCGGCTCCTCGGCAACAATCCAGTTGTCGATGGCGCGCTCGTAGTCGAGCAGCTCTCCTGGCTCGAACCAGAGGGTAAGCTCCGTTGTTGCGGTCTCGGCTGCATCCGAGGCATGGATCAGGTTGCGCAGACCGCTGATCCCCAGGTCTCCACGGATGGTCCCGGGCGCGGCCTCGTTGGGCAGGGTGCTCCCCACAAGGCGCCGGACGGTGGCGATGGCGTCGGGACCCTCGAGCGCGACGGCGACCACCGGTCCGGATGTGATGAGCTCGACGAGGCTGCCGTAGAAATGCTTCCCGGCGTGGACCGTGTAGTGACGCTCGGCCATCCCCAGCGGAACCATCAGCAGCCGGAGTCCGACAACCTTCAGGCCTTTTCTCTCGAACCGCGCGAGGATCTCGCCCACAAGGCCGCGCTGCACTCCGTCGGGCTTGACGAGGACGAGGGTCTGCTCCATCGCGTTTCAGGCTCCTTCGACAGGTCGTGGCGCCCGCGGGAGGCCGTCAGCCCACGAGCGAGATGGCCAGGAGGCTCACGGCGAGGATCAGCCCCGGGCTGCCCGGTCGTAGGCGATCGATGCCTCCGAGCCGCGGCCGGCTGCCCTGAGCAGGTCGCCGTACAGTAGCAGACGCTCGGTGCCTGGCTCCTCGCTCAGGGTCGGCTCCAACAGGGCAACGCCCTCGGTCGCGATGCGTTGATCGAGGCGCAGGGCGACCATCAGCTCCCGGTCGCCGCGATCCGCGTCGCCTGCGCCAAACGCCAGCCGTGCCGCCTCGAGCCGGGCGTGCGCCGCGGCGGTTCGCCCCGGGTCCGCGGGAACGTTCTGGTCGCCCGCGCTTCTTCCCCCACCCGCGGCGAAACCGTCGGCGGTCGCGCCCTGTCGACGAGCGAGAAGCGATGCGGGAGTCGGCCATCGGAGGCGTGAGGGCAGGCCTGCACGAAGGCGCCATGCCTCGTCGACACCGACCGAGGCGACCACGCGCTCCATCATGGCGGTGGCACGGTCCGTATCACCACGGGCAGCGTGGGCTTCAGCTTCGATGAGCATGATGAGCGGCCGGCGACGTTCGAGGCTCCCGCCGCGCACCCGGTCGATCGCCTTGCCAGCGGCCAGCGCCCGACCCTGGCGCCATAGCGCCTCCGCCAGGAGTGCGCGGGCGGCGTCGAGCTCCTCAGGCGCACCCCGTTCCTGTGTTTCGAGGCGCGCGATCCGCCGCTGCAGGACCGCTTCGCTGAGACCGGCAAGCCCAGATGCGAGCTGAGTGCGGGCGAGTGCCAGCTCGTCGGGGATGAGATCGATGACGTACTCCTCCGGGGTCGCCGCGCCGGGCTGGGCGGGATCACCAGCCACGGTCGCCGCCGTTGCGGACGAGTCCGCGGGCGCCGCATTGGCGGGCGCCGCGTTCGCTTGAGCCGCGTCGGGCACTTGCGTGCCTGAGGTTGACTCGCTCCCATGAGCCCGTGACGTCATGCGGCAATCAGCCGTCCGAATCGGCGGCTGCCGCGGAAGGGCCCGAGGAGCGCGAGGCGCGCCTGGCCAGGATCCAGGAACCGCCGGGCGACACGCAGGAGGTCGTCGATTGTGACCGCATCGAGGCGCTCGACAACCTCCGCGACGGATAGGATGCGCGGAAGCAGGATCTCCGACGTACCAAGCCAGGACGCGACGGCGCCAGTGTCCTCCATCCGCAGCTCGAGCCGGCCGCGCGTGTAGGCCCGAGCGCGATCCAGCTCAGCCACCGAGACCGGATCCTGAACCACCCGCTCGAGCTCGGTCAGGATCGCAGCCAGGACATCGTCGGCCCGGTCAGGATCGAAGCCAGCGTGTACTCCCACCGTGCCGCAGTCCGCGTACATTGATGCGAAGGTCGAAACGTCGTACGCCAGCGAGCGCCGCTCGCGCAGCTCCAGGAAGAGTCGGCTGCTCATCCCATCCCCGAGCAGAGCGCCCAGCAGGTCCAGGGCCCAGCGGTCCGGATCGCTTCGGGCTGCACCGGGCATGCCGAGGCAGACGTTGCCCTGCGCTAGGGCGCGATGCTGCACGCGCATCGATCCCGGCGGACTGACTTCCGGAGGCCCTCCGGCGGGCGTCGCGGGAAGCGGATCCGGGAGGCGACCTCCTCCAGCCGGAGCCATCGGCTCCTCATCCCACCAACCCTCAGCAGCACGCAGGACCGTCTCGTGATCGATCGCGCCCGCCACGGCGAGGACCAGACGCTCCGGGCGGTACCAGCGTCGCCAGTGCTCGACGGCAAGCTCGCGGCTCGCGTGGCGAACACTGCGTGGCGTCCCCGCGATCTCCCGCCCCAATGGATGACTGCCGAAGAGCAGCTCGTCGAATAGCGAGAAGACGTGATCGGTCGGTGAGTCCACGTACATCCGGATCTCGTCGATGATCACGGGTTTTTCCGCGACGAGATCCGCGCGGCGCAGGAGCGGCCGCAGGACGAGGTCACGGACAACGGCCAGGGCGGTTGCCGCCTGCTCGGCGGGGACCTTGGCTGCGTAGACCGTGAGCTCGCGATCGGTGCTGGCATTCACGCTGCCTCCGGATCCCTCGACCGCCTCGGAGATGGCGCCCGCCTCGGGATAACCCGTGGTCCCTTTGAAGACGAGGTGCTCGAGCAGGTGCGACAGGCCCGCATGCGCGTCGTCCTCATAGCGGGAGCCGGTACCGACGAAGATCGCAACGGAGACCGATCGCGCCCCGGGAACCGGCTGCGTGATCACCCGCAGACCGTTCGTCAGGACGCTGCGCTCGTACGGTCGCTCGGCAGCGGGGCGCGGGCGTTGCGCACTGAGGCGTGCCGTCACCTAGGCATCCTCATCCTCGTCGGTGGCATCGGAGCCGTCCGACGACATCATCAGCTCCATCTGGATGAACCGGAGGTCGCGCGCCAGCTCGTCAGCGTTACGCGGGAGGGGCCGGCCGTTCGCGGACTCGGCGTCGTCGCTGCGTGGTCCGGCGGCAGCGAACTCGATGACGACCCGCTCGCTCCCGATCACTAGCGTGTAGACCAGCAGCTGCTCACCGGTCGTGTCGAATTGGAGGTAGTCGAACGAGTCGAGGTTGAGGCAGATGGAGAGTGGCGTGAAGTAGCTCGCCACCTCGGGATGATCGACCACGATTCGCTCGACCCAACCGGTGCCGCTGCTCTCGATCTGATTGCCGCGGTAGTAGCGATACGTAACAGTCTGCTTCAGGAGCGGACGCAGCACGTTGTAGATGTCGCTTCGATTCGTGACAACGCCGGTGTTGATGTAGAGCTTGGCTCGGGCCTCGGACATCGGATCGTGCTCGCGCATGCGGCGGGTGGGGATCGTCGGCGAGTCTAGCACCGTGTCCGGGGCCCGTTGACGCGGCCGGAACCGGCCCAATTGACTGCTACGATGTCGCGGGATGAGGCTCCTGGCGGCCGACATCGGCAACACCAACCTGTCGTTCGGCCTGTTCGACGGGAGCGAGCTGGTGGGGTCGTGGCGCGCCAGGACCGAGGCGACCGCCACGGCCGACGAGCTGACGACTCTCCTCGCCGGATTGCTTGCGCTGGATGGCCATCGTCTGGACGAGATCGAAGCGGTCGCCCTTGCGAGCGTGGTCCCGCCCATGACCGCGACCTTCTCCCGCGCCATTCGGCTCAGGACCGGACGGGAGCCGACCATTGTCGACGCGGCGGCGCTCGATGGGATCCTGGCCATCCAGATTGATCGACCGAGCGAGGCAGGAGCCGATCGGCTGGTGAACGCTCTCGCCGCCCGAGTCGAGTTCGGGGGCCCGGCGATCGTCGTCGACTTCGGGACGAGCACGAACTTCGACGTCCTGAGCGCCGACGGGGCTTACGTGGGAGGCGCCATTGCGCCTGGACTCGGGCTCTCCCTGGAGGCGCTCGTCGGATATGCATCAAAGCTGCCCCGCATCGAGCTCAGGCGCCCACCGCACGCCATCGGCTCCAACACCATCCACGCCATGCAGAGCGGAACTGTACTCGGCTACATCGGGCTGGTCAGCGGACTGCTCGCGGCGTTGCGCGGAGAGCTGGCAGAGCGGTCGCCCGCCGGAGCGAGGGTCACCGTGGTAACTACTGGCGGCTACACCCATGAGGCGTGGCTGGCCGACGTTCCCGGGATCGACGCGGTTGAGCCGGACTTGACGCTGCGCGGCATCCGCTATGCCTGGGAGGGCATGCGCGGGGGCCCCGCGTCGTCGGACGATGCAGCGCGGACGCCAGCCGTCCCGGCCGAGGCAAGCACCGAGGCGCGGCGGTGAGCAGCGAGGAGACTCCCCTCGCCGGCCGGCGGATCGTGGTCGGCGTCACCGGGAGCATTGCCGCCTACAAGGCGGTCCTTGTTGTCCGACGCCTCCTCGAAGCCGGCGCTGTCGTCGACGTCGCCATGACCCGCTCCGCGATCGCTTTCGTCGCCCCGCTGACTTTCGCAACCCTCACGCGCCGTCCGGTGGTGGGCGACATCCTGGAGCTCGACGCCGATCAGCAGATCGCGCACATCGAGCTGGCGGAGGCGGCGGACGCGGTGGTCATCGCGCCAGCTACGGCCAATGCCCTCGCAGAGCTCGCCGCGGGCCTCACCGGCAACTCGGTCACGGCGATTGCCTGCGCCAGTCGGGCCCCAGTCATCGTGGCGCCCGCGATGGATGCCGGAATGTGGGAGCACGCCGCGACGCAGCGCAACGTCGCGACGCTTCGCGAGCTCGGCTACCGGATCGTGGAGCCGGAAGTCGGGGCGCTGGCCTCCGGACTGACGGGCGTGGGGAGGCTCGCTGAGCCGGCGACCATTGTCGAGACGGTCGAGCGACTATTCGCTCGGGCCGGGGACCTGGAAGGGCTGCGGGTCGTCGTCACCGCTGGCGGGACGCGCGAGCCGATCGACCCGGTGCGCTTCATCGGCAACCGCAGCAGCGGCAAGATGGGGATGGCCATCGCAGAGGCGGCCCGCGACCGAGGAGGGGCAGTCACCGTCATCGCCGGGGTCACGAGCGTCGCCGCTCCATCCGGAGTGGGCATGATCGACGCTCCCACTGCCGCCGCCATGCGGCAGGCGGTGATCCGAGAGGCGGCCGGCGCCGATATCCTCGTCATGGCTGCAGCCGTATCGGACTTCGCCCCGAAACGGGCCTCGAGCCGCAAGATCAAGCGCGACGGGTCTGGCCTTCAGATCGACCTCATTCCGAATCCGGACATCGTTGCGGAGGTTGGCGAGATGCCTGATGAGGTGCGACCGTTCCTCATCGGTTTCGCAGCGGAGAGCGACGATCTCGAGGCGAATGCCCTTTCCAAGCTGCGGGACAAGGGCCTCGACCTGATCGTGGGCAATCGCGTCGGTGGGCCGTTCGATGCAGTCGGCTCCGAAGAAAACAAGGTGACGGTCTTTGGGTCCGAGGGGCCGATCACCGATTGGCCGATGCTTCCCAAGCGCCAGGTCGCCGAGCGGCTCTGGGACCTGATCGCCGACCGCTATCGCCAGGCTCGCGAAGCGGGGACGGCACAGCGGGGAGGCAGCCCCAGACGGCCCGGAACGCGTTCGCGCCGCGCGTGACGTGGACGTCGTACGGACCGTCCCCGAGCTGCGCGAGGCTATCCTTGAGCATCGCGTGGCAGGTCGCTCGGTCGGCTTCGTCCCGACCATGGGCTTCCTGCACGAGGGTCAGCTCTCGCTCGTGCGCCGCGCCCGCGCCGAAAACGGCTGCGTCGTCGTCTCGTCCTTCGTCAACCCAACGGTATTCCCCAGCCCGGAGGATGCGGCTCGCTACCCGCGCGACGAGGCTCGCGACCTGGCCCTCCTCGAGCCCGAACGGGTCGACGTCCTCTTCGTCCCCGAAGCTGCGACCCTCCACGAGGGCGACGACCTGACGAAAGTCACCGTCGAAGCGCTCACCCGCCGCCTCGAGGGCGCCTCGCGGCCGGGGTACCTCGACGCCCTGACCACCGCGACCATCAAGCTCGTCCATCTGGTGGGTCCAGCGCGCTTGTACCTGGGGCAGAAGGACGCGCAGCGTGCCGTCGTCACCCGGCGCATGCTCCGTGACCTCTTCGTCAACGTTGAGCTGGTCGTCTGCCCGACGGTGCGCGATCCGGATGGGGTGGCGATCGCCGCGCAGAATCGATTCCTCTCGATCGAGGAGCGGCACGCGGCCGCGTGCCTGTACGCGGCGCTGAAGGCGGCGAAGGCTGAGTACGCCCGCGGCGAGCGCTCCGCCGAAGTGTTGCGTGCCCGCATGACCGATGTGATCGCCGCCGAGCCGATGGCGCGGCCCGACTACATCAGCGTCGCCGACGCTGAGTCGCTCGACGAGCTGCAGCGGATCAGCGGGCCGGCCATTGCGCTCCTGGCCGTCTGGATCGGGAAGACGCGGCTGGCCGACGCGCTGCCGTTCGGCGGCGAACCGGTGGCCACCGCGTAATGCGAGCCCCGTCCTAAACGCGCTTTTCCGCGGAGCCCGATCGAGACCCACCCGAAAGTACTAGAGACGGCTGGGCCCCACTCCGTATCATCCGCCCCGTCACCGCGATCTCGGCTTGCCGATTTGATCGCGGCGCGACAGGAGGCCGGCGGGTGCCCACGTCCGGCCTCCTGTGTTTCCACTGGACGTCAAGCGCGCGTTCCCTCGGCCCGGTGCGCGGCCTTGTACGCACGCTTGCCCTCCTGGTAGCGGGCCAGCGCCTCGGGCGAATCGACGTCCCCCAGGGTTGGATGGGACGGCACCCGCTCCGCCAGCCCCGGCAGCTGGACTCCGAAGCGCTTGGCAAGGATCGCCATGATCGATCGAGCCTTCATCTCGCCGATCGACGGCAGCGCAAGCAACCGCGCTTCGAGGTCGGCGCCATCCCGCGCCTCGCGCCAGATCCGTGAGGCGTCGCCGTCATAGCGTTCGACGATCGCCGCGGCCAGCGACTGGACCCGCTCGGCCATGCTCCCCGGGAAACGATGGAGCGCCGGGCGCTCGCGGAAGACGCGGTCGAGCTCGGCGGGCGGCATGGCCGCGATCCGGGCTGCATCGAGATGACCGATCCGGCGACGCAGCTCGGCGGGGCCGGTAAAGGCCTTCTGCACCGATACCTGCTGATCGAGCGCAAAGCCGATGAGCAGGGCGAGTGGATCGGTGGCGATGAGGCGATCAGCCTCATCATCGCCGGTGAAGTGGAGGCGGTCCGTTGCGGTCGTGGGTGCTGTCATGCGCACAGCGTACCCCCGACCTGCGAGCTCGCCGCGCGCGTCATCCCCGGGGCTTTGTCCGCCGCTCAACGAGGTCGACTGCTTCGTGCAGACGGGTCACGAGCTCCCCGTCGATCATCTCCGGCTCGAGGTGCTCGCCGAGCCGCTCCATCATGTCGGCGGCCATCGTGAGCAGGACATCGGCGTCGGCGATGAAGAATTGGGGCTCGTTGTTGTAGCGCACCAGGGTCAGGCGCCCCTGCAGCGCCGTGCCGCCCTCGCCATGCGATACCTGGGTCCCGAAGTTGTGGCCCTGGATGCCGTCCGGGTTGTTCAGGAAGTTCAGGGCGTTGTCGATCGCAAGGCCAAAGCGGGCGCGCCACGAGACGAGCCGCTCCTGGGTCTCCGACGGCAGGCCGATGTCACCGATCTCCTCGAAGACCTCGCGACCGATCGTCAGTAGCCCGACCAGGGTGGAGCCGGCGCGGCCGCCGAGCATGACCTGGAGCGAGCGTTCGAGGGTGAAGACGTCCGAATCGAAGCGCGGCGAGGTCGTCACTTCGGCGAGCAGGTCCTCGACATTGTCCAGCTGACCCGGCTCCGCCAGGGCGGTCCCCAGGTTGAGGATCTCCTCGCGGAAGAGAAACCGTTCCTCGTGATCGAGCATCGGGCTGCCGCGCGGGCTACGGGTAGAGCCCGCGCAGGGTCGTCGCCTCGGCGACGCGGTTCACCGCGACCATATAGGCAGCGGTCCGCATGGGCACGTCGCGACGCTCCGCCATCTCGTGAACGCTGACGAAGGCGCGATCCATGATCCCCTTCAGCGACTCATTGATGCGGTCCTCGGTCCAAAAGAAAGACTGCATGTCCTGGACCCACTCGAAGTAGCTGACCGTCACGCCGCCCGCGTTGCACAGGATGTCCGGGATGAGGAAGACGCCTCGGTCATGGAGGATCTCATCGGCCTCCGGAGTGGTGGGCCCGTTCGCCGCCTCGGCCACGATCCGAGCCTTGAGGCGCGGAGCGTTGTGCCGTGTGATCTGGTTCTCGAGCGCCGCCGGCACAAGGATCTCGCAGTCGATCTCGAGGAGCTCGGCATTGGTGATGGCATCGGCCCCGGGAAATCCGACCACCGTGCCGTGCTCGCGCTTCCAGGCGTTGACCTTGGCCGGATCGAGACCCTTTGAGTTGTGGATGCCGCCCGACGAGTCGCTGACCGCGACGATCGTTGATCCCTCCGCACCCAGCAGCGTGGCCGCGATCGAGCCTGCGTTCCCGAACCCCTGGATGGCGACCCGCGCGCCGGGAAGCGGCAGGTTCAGCACCCGGCTCGCCTGGAGGAGCGTATAGACGGCGCCGCGTGCGGTCGCCTCATTGCGGCCCAGCGACCCACCGATCGCCACCGGCTTTCCGGTCACCACGCCCGAGATCGTGTAGCCGTTGTGCATCGAGAAGGTGTCCATGATCCAGGCCATGGTCTGAGCGTTGGTGTTCACGTCCGGGGCTGGGATGTCGCGGTCCGGACCGATGAGCGGGCTGATCTCAGTCGTGAAGCGACGCGTCAGCCCCTCCAGCTCGCGCTGCGAGAGCTGCTTGGGGTCGACGATGACGCCACCCTTACCGCCACCGTACGGGATGTTCACACAGGCGCATTTCCAGGTCATCCACATCGCGAGGGCGCGAACCTCGTCAAGTGTCACGTCCTGGTGGTAGCGGATGCCTCCCTTGGCCGGACCGCGCGCCAGGTTGTGCTGGACGCGGAAGCCAGTAAAGACCTCGACGTGGCGGTCGTTCATCGTCACCGGGAAGTTCACGGTCAGCTCCCGCTTGGGGACCCGCAAGACCCGACGCAGGCCATCATCCAGGTCGAGTTTCGCGGCCGCCTCATCGAACTGCTGTTGGGCGACCGCCCAGATGTTTGGCGTCTCCACCGCGACCGGTCGTTGGCTGGTCATCGGATTCGAGCGTGCCTCCTCGTCTCGGAGCGGTCCGGCGCCTCCCCACGCGATGTCAGCGGAGGCAGGCCGGCGCCCGGGTAGCGCCAGATTATACGGAGCGGCCTGTCGTGCCTGTCGAGGCCGCAGTCGTTCGAGCTAGACGGTCTCGATTGCCATGGCCACCGCCCCTCCGCCACCCAGGCAGAGCGTGGCCAGGCCCTTTCCCCCGCCGCGCCGCCGCAGCTCGTAGAGCAGCGTTGTCAGTACCCGCGCTCCGGATGCACCGATCGGATGGCCCAGCGCAATTGCGCCGCCATTGACGTTGACGCGATCCCAATCGAAGCCTAGGGCATTGCCGTCGGCCAGGACCTGCGCCGCGAAGGCTTCGTTGATCTCGATGAGGTCGAAGTCGCGCACGCTGCCGCCCGTCTTTTCGATCAGTCGCGCCACTCCTGTGATCGGCGCCTCGAAGAGCCATTCCGGCGCGACGTCCGCCTGGGCATACGCGGTGATCCGCGCGAGTGGCTGCGCGCTCTCGCTCTCGACGGCCGCCTCGGACGCAATCACGAGCGCCGCGGCGCCGTCGGTGATTCCGGGCGAGTTGCCGGCGGTGACCGTGCCGCCATCGGGTTGGAAGGCGGGCTTCAGGCGGGCGAGCGCCTCCAACGACGTGTCGGCGCGTGGGCTCTCATCGGTGTCAATCGTCGTGCTCCCCTTCTTGCCGGCAACCTGCACGGGGACGATCTCGTCGCGAAAACGCCCCTCCTCGATCGCGGCAACGGCGCGCTGATGGGAGAGCACGGCGAACCCGTCCTGGGCCTCGCGACTGATCTCGTGCTTGCCGGCGACTCGCTCGGCGTGCATCCCCATGTGCACGTCGCAGATGGCGCACCACAGGCCGTCATGCACCGTCGAGTCGATCAGCTCTCCGTTTCCAAGCCGGTAGCCGGTGCGGGCCTGGGGGAGCAGGTACGGACCGAGGTTCATGTTCTCCATGCCGCCGGCCACGATCAGCTCGGCGTCGCCGGCCCGGATGGCTGCCGCCCCCAGCATCACCGCCTTGAGGCCCGAGCCGCAGACCTTGTTGATGGTCGTGGCGCCCACGCTGTCTGGGAGTCCCGCATGCAGCGCCGCCTGACGCGCCGGCGCCTGGCCCGCCCCGGCCTGGAGGACCTGGCCCATGAGCACCTCGTCGACGTGCTCCGGCGCGATTCCCGCGCGCTGCACGGCGGCGCGGATGGCCGTCGCTCCGAGCTCCGTGGCCGGTGTCGTGGAGAGGCCGCCGCCGAACTTGCCGATGGGCGTGCGGGCGGCGGACAGGATGAAGACCTCGTTCATGGAACCAATGCTAGCGCGCCGCCCGCTACTCCGGGGTCTCCTCGTCAAAGAGGTGGCCGACTTCGTCGGCCCATCGGTCCTTGACGACGCGCAGCTTCACCTTGAGCGACGGGGTCAGCTCGCCTTCTGCCTCGGTGAGCTGGCGAGGCAGCAGCGACACGCGCCGCGGCCGCTCAAAGATCGCAAAGCCATCGAGCTTGGCACGCACCTCACCCTCGATCAGCTTCTGGACCGATTTCTCCTCGATCAGCTGCTCGGGAGGCATCTCGGCGACGCCGTTGGCCGCTGCCCAGGTGCCGACCTCGTCGAACTCCGGAGCGATGAGCACACCGGTATACGGCTGACGATCTCCCAGAATCACCGCCTGGGCGATGTATTTCGAGGTGCCCAGCGCCGCCTCCATCGGTCCCGGGCTGACGTTCTTCCCGTTGGCCAGCACGATGATGTTCTTGAGGCGATCCGTGATGCGGATGCGTCCGATTTCGTCGAGCTCGCCGATGTCCCCGGTGTGGAACCAGCCGTCACGGTCAATCGCGGTGGCTGTTTCGGCCGGCTCATTGAGGTAGCCCAGCATCACCTGCGGCCCGCGCACCAGGATCTCGCCGTTGGCCGCAACAATCTTGACCTCCGTCCCCGGGGCCGGACGCCCGACCGTACCGAAGACGAAGTCGCCCGGCCGATTGATGGAGACGAAGGGCGCCGTCTCAGTGAGGCCGTAGCCTTCCAGCACGAGCATCCCCATGCCGTAGAAGAACTCGCCGATCTCGCGGGAGAGGGGGGCCGAGCCCGAGACGAAGTAGCGGACGCGGCCACCGGTTCGAGCCCGGATCTGACCGAAGACGAGAGCATCGGCAACCTTCAGCTGGGCTCGCAGCCAGAGCGAATCCGTCCGGGCCTGCAAGTGGTTCGCGTACTTCTTTCGGCCCAGGCCGGCCGCCCACCCGAAGATGCGCTGCTTCAGCGGGGATGCGGCCTCGACGTTCGACAGGACGCGGGCATAGACCCGCTCGTAGAGGCGAGGCACGGCCACCATGACGGTGGGCTTGACCTCAACCATGTTGGCCGGGAGCCGCTCGATGAGTGGCTCTGCGTAGGCGATCGTGCAGCCGCGGGCAAGTGGAACGACCATGCCAGCCACCCGCTCGTAGCTGTGGCTGAGCGGCAACCAGGAGAGGAAGGTATCGCTCGGGTCGAAATCGACGACCTGGATGACCGCCTCGTAGTTGTAGGCCAGGTTGCCGTGGGTGAGCATCACGCCCTTGGGATTCGCGGTCGTTCCGGAGGTGTGGATGATCGTTGCCAGCTCATTGCGGGTGATGGAACGCCAGCCCTCTTCCCAGATGCGCCGATGATCGGGGTCCGCAGGGGCCAGCCGAGCGACGTCGTCGAATGTTATTGCTCCCGCTGGCAGCGCGCCGCGCTCGTCAATGACGACCATCTTGCGGAGGGTCGGGCACTCCGCCCTGATCGACTCGACCCTGGCTGCCTGCTGTGCGTTCTCCACGACGATCAGCGAGGCGCCGACGTTGTTGATGATGAAGGCCGCCTGGCTCGCCTCCACGCTCGGGTAGATCGGGCAGGTCACGGCGCCGAGCGCCATCCCCGCGAGGTCGGCGATCAGCCACGCCGGCCGGGTGCGACACAGGATGCAGATCCGGTCACCGCGCCCGACCCCCACCGCCTGGAGCCCCAGTGAGACGTCCCTGATCCACTCCCACGTCTCGCGGTACGTGGTCGAGTGCCAGCGCTCCTGCTCCTCGACATCCGGCTCGGCACCGGCTTTGCGCCGAATGCGGGGAAGCTTCCAACGCAGCGCGATCCGATCCGCGTTCTCGATCGTCGAGCGGTGGATCAGGTCGACGAGGTTTGCCGCCGGCTCACCCTCGACCGCCAGCGGCTCGAATGGCGCGACCTGCGGCTCGCGTTGTGGAGCCGATGCCGATGCCTCGGCGATCCCCGGAGCGGCGCTCGATGTCACGTCGCTGACCCTCCCTCAGCTGCCTGCGGGCGATCCTGCCTGCTCGTCACTGCGGCCTGACTACGGCGATCGGTGCGTAGCGTTCGACCCTGCGCGGGCATCAAGCCCGGCGCAGCTCGTCGAGGAGATGCTGCGCCACGATGAGCCGATGGATCTGGTTCGTCCCCTCGTAGATCTGGGCGCCCTTGGCGTCGCGCATGAAGCGCTCTACCGGATTGTCCCGGCTGTAGCCGGCGCCGCCGTAGACCTGGACCGCGTCGGTGGTGACCTGCATGGCAGTGTCCGAGGCGAACATCTTGGCCATGCTGCTCGCCGCGTTGATCTGCTGCCCCGCGTCACGCATGCGCGCCGCCCGCCACGTGAGCAGGCGCGCCGCCTCGACCCGGGTCGCAGCGTCCGCCAGGATCGACTGGATCATCTCCTGATCGGCGATGGGACGGCCGAACTGGCTGCGCTGGAGCGCATAGCGCCCCGCGTGTTCCAGCGCGGCGCGCGCCAACCCGACGCAGGCTGCGGCAATGCTGATCCGTCCCGCGCCGAGCGATGAGAGGGCGACCCTCAGCCCCTCGCCCTCCGCACCGAGACGATTCTCCTCGGGGACCAGGGCGCCATCGAAGATGAGCTCCGCCGAGATCGCGTCGCGGATCCCCATCTTCCGCTCGTGGCCGCCCACTCGGAAGCCCGGCGTGTCGCGCTCGACGACAAACGCGGTGATCCCCTCGCGTCCGAGCGCGCGGTCGATGGTTGCGAAGACGAGGTACGTGTCCGCCTCGTCGCCGTTGGTGATCCAGATCTTCGTCCCGCTGAGGGCGTAGCCACCATCGGTGCGTTCAGCCCGGAGGGCGAGAGCGGCGGCGTCCGAACCGGCGCCCGGCTCGGTCAGCGCGAATGCGCCGAGCGCGGTACCGGCCGTCATCGGCGGCAGGAACTGCGCCCGCTGCTCCTCGGTCCCAAAGGTGAGAATCGGTAGCTGGCAGAGGATGTGGACCGACAGGCTGACCGCCATCCCCATGTCGGCCGCCGCGATCTCCTCGCAGGCGACGATCCAGGCGAAGGTGCTCATCCCGGCGCCGCCATACGCCTCGGGGTAGGGCAGCCCGGTCAGGCCGAGCTCGCCCATCCGCGTGAAGAGCGAGCGGTCATAGCGCTCCTCCTCATCGCGCTGGGCCACCGTCGGCGCCAGCTCGCGGTGTGCGAACTCGCGGACGGTATCGCGAACGCCGCGTTCCTCGTCGCTCAGGGCAAAGGGATCCAGGTGTCGCTCGAGCAGCGGGCCGGGACGTGGGGCGCTCGGTGCGGACGCCATTCAGTGGACCCTGGCGCCGTTGTTGTCGTATCGGTAGAAGCCGAGGCCCGTCTTCCGGCCCAAGTGGCCGGCGGTCACCATCTGGCGCAGGAGGGGCGCCGCCCGGAACTTCGGATCGCCGAAGCCGCGGTAGAGCACGTCGAGGACGTTGAGCATCACATCATTGCCCACGAAATCGCTCAGCTCCAGCGGACCCATCGGGTGGTTCAGTCCCAGCCTCGCGCCCTGGTCGATATCGTCCGCGGTCCCGGTGCCGTCCATGAGGGCGAAAACCGCCTCGTTGATGAAGGGGCCGAGCATCCGATTCACGATGAAGCCGGGGTAGTCGCGGGACTCGATCACCGTCTTGTCGAGCTCCTCCGCGAAGGCCCGACAGGCCTCGTAGGTCGCATCGGCGGTCTCCAGGCCGCGGATGATCTCGATCAGCTTCATGACCGGCACGGGCGAGAAGAAGTGCATACCGATGAACGCCGGCGGCCGGTCCGTGGCGGTCGCCAGCCCCGTGATGCTGATGCTCGACGTGTTGCTGGCGAAGATCGCGTCGCGATCCGCGGACATCGTCAGGGCGGCCCACGTCTCGCGCTTCAGGGGCTCATCCTCGAAAACGGCCTCGATGATGAGCTGGTGGCCGGCCGCCTCATCGGTTCCCACGGCTGTGGTGATCCGAGCCAGGATCTGGTCCGCGACCTCGCGGTCGAGTGTGCCCTTTTGGACCTGGCGGGCCAGGTTGCCGGCGATCCGCTCCCGGCCCGTGTCGGCGAGCTCGGCGGTCCGATCGGCGAGCGTAACGGTCTTGCCCGCCGCGGCGCTCACCTGGGCGATGCCGTGTCCCATCAGCCCGGCTCCGACCACGAAGACGCGATCGATGCTCATGGCCGGCTAGCCTAGCAGGCGGTTGGCGGCCGTGATCGGATCGAGGCGATGCTCGGCGACGGCGTCGATGACGGCCTCCCAATCGGGGTGATCAGCCGCGATGTCCGAGGCTCGGTCGGCGAGAGCGCGGAGTAGCTGGTTGCGCGCGCGGGCGCGGCCCTGTTCGGGATCGCGGGCTCGGCTTCGGTCGGCGTCGATGGCGTCGACGAGCTTCGCGACCCCCTCGCCGGTGGTCGCGGTCGTGAGCAGGATTGGCGGTGGTTTTGCGAATCGGCCTCCGGCACGGGCCTGCATTGCCCGCAGCTGTCGGGCGGCGCGCTCGGCGCCGGGGCGGTCGCCCTTGTTCACGACGATCACATCGGCCACCTCGAGCAGGCCGGCCTTGATGGCCTGGA
>Ga0070708_100001866_pt1 | contig 16183 bp, 15 predicted proteins | sample KBSK5503metaG_FD_65469 | JGI IMG/M metagenome (GOLD analysis project Ga0070708, IMG submission 65469) | Corn, switchgrass and miscanthus rhizosphere microbial communities from Kellogg Biological Station, Michigan, USA - KBS K5-50-3 metaG | ecosystem: Host-associated > Plants > Roots >... | reverse complement strand
TCTGTTTTATCGATCTTCGCGTACAGCGTGGGTAGTTCCGTATTTTCAAGCGCCGTTGTTCGGGCGAGCAGATTGAAGCCCTGGAAAACAAATCCAAGCTTCTCATTCCGAATCAGTGCCAGAGCTTTCTTGTCGTGCTTGGAAACATCAATTCCTTCCAGCAAATAGCGCCCTGCACTGAGGCGGTCCAGACAGCCGAGGATGTTCATGAAGGTGGATTTGCCGCTGCCGCTCGCCCCCATGATCGCCACAAATTCGCCGCGCTGGATCTCAATGCTTACACCTCGCAACGCGTGCACCCGCGTCTCGCCCAGTTCGTAATACTTGTGCGCGTCTTCCACACGGAGGACCGCGCGGGCCGCAGATGCGGCGGGGGTGGCTCCGAGTTGGTTGACAGTGGGCGTTTCCATGGGGTGGTTTCGAACCGCTGAACCTCAGCGCCGTATGCCGCCTAGAACTTGGCTTTTGGGCGCCACTGATCGAATAATCACCTCGTCCGCTTGCTTCAGTTCCCCTTTAAGAACTGAGCTGACCTCCGTGTACGCATGGTCTGTGATTCCAAGAGAAACCTTGACCGGTTCCATCGTATTGCCGGGATGCAGCTTCCAAACCACGGCGGTCTCTTCTTTCGGTGCGCGGGGCAGATTCTGGGCGCCGGTGCTAGCCGGCATTCCACCGTCCGCGGCAGCAGAGTTATCACCGGCATGTTGCCCCTCAACTCCTTGGATCCCATAGCGCTTATACAGAGCCAAAATCTCCTCGGGCGCCATCGGGGGCTTGTACCGCAGGGCGGTGTTTGGCAGTTTCAATGCGTTCTGCGCCGTAGCCACGGGAATGGTCACGTACGCCGTCATGCCGGGGAACAGTTTTAACTCAGGGTTCGCAAATTCGATGATGGTGTCGTAGGTGACCACGCTTTGCACTGTCGTCGGGTTCATCCGGATTTGGCTGACCACGCCCTGAAACGTTTGCTTAGGGAGGGCATCTACCTTAAAGGTGACGACCTTGCCCACCTTGATGTTGTCCACGTCCGACTCGTCGGTCTTGGCATAGACCCACATCTTGGTGAGATCCTGCGCAATCGTAAAGATGGTTGGCGCTTGCAGGGACGCCGCCACGGTTTGCCCGACATCCACATTTCGCGCCACAACTGTGCCGTCGATCGGGGAACGAATCACGGTGTAATCGAGATTGGTCTGGGCCACTGCGACCGCCGCCTCTTTGAGACTGACTTGCGCCTCGGCCTGCGTGATGTTGGCTATAGCAGCATCCACTGAGGCGTTGGCTGCGTCGTAGTTCGATTTGGCAAGGTCCAGTTGCTGCTTGCTCATGACGCCATCGTGGGTCAAGCCGACAGCACGATCGTAGTCGGCCTTGGTCTGCACCAAAGCGGCTTTCGCTTTTTCGAGATTGGCGCGGGCCGCTGCCAGGTTAGCCTCTGAGTTTTTCAAATCAGCGGATGCCTGCAGCAGAGCGCCCTTGAACAATGCTGGATCAATGAGGGCGACAACATCCCCCTTATGCACGCGGGAATTGAAATCCGCATTCAGTTTCGCGATGGTCCCCGAGACTTGCGATCCCACTTGCACCGTGATCACCGAGTTGATGGTTCCGGTGGCCTCCACGACGTCATGGATATCACCTCGTTCCACCTTCGCGGTAAAATGCTGCACTTGAGTGTCCCGGTTCAGCCCCAAGGCGACGAACACTCCCGCCACGGCCACAATCACCGCTAAGATGAGCCACTTGCGTTTTGCCATTATGTCTGGTCCCGAAAATCAACAAGCCTTTACTCGTATCGCAGCGCTTCGATCGGATCCAGGCGAGACGCCTTGCGCGCTGGGTAGTATCCGAAGAACACTCCGACAGCGACCGAGAACAGGGCGGCCACCACCACCGCCTCGATAGACATCTCGATAGGCCAACCCAAAGTCTGTCCAACCAAATAAGATCCAAAGACTCCAGCCAGTACACCCGCTGCGCCCCCGACTAGGCTGAGCATGATCGATTCTCCCAGGAACTGGAGCTGGATGGCCGCTTCGGTCGCTCCCACCGCTACCCGGACACCGATCTCACGCGTACGTTCCGTTACCGAAACCAGCATCACGTTCATGATCCCAATTCCCCCCACGATCAGGGAAACCGAAGCGATTGCAATCAGCAGAATCGTCAGAGTCTTGCTAGCGTCGAGCTGCGCCTGAATAATGTCCTCCGGATTTCGGATATTAAAGTCATCCTCTTCCTCCGGCCGCAGATGGTGACGGTCCCTTAGCACAGCGGTCGCTTCCTGGCCGGCCATTTTGACGACGTCTTGCGATACCGCCGAGCACAGGATGTCGTCCAGCCATGTAATGCCCTTAAGTTTCTTTTGAGCAATCGTGTAGGGCAGGATGATCGTGTCGTCCTGGTCTTGTCCGGAAAGAGAGAGTCCCTTGGGATGAAGGGTCGCCACGACCTTGCAGGGAAGGCTATTAATGCGTATCACTTTTCCAACCGGTGCTTCAACACCGAAAAGTTGTTCCCGAACTGTTCGCCCAATCACACAAACGTCTGCCGCCCGATCCACGTCATCCTGCGAGAATATTGCGCCTTGATCCACGTACCAACGTTTGATGTCGAAGTATTCGGGCGAAACGCCGCGGTAGGAGGTGTGCCAATTCTGATTGCCGTAGACAACCTGCACCGGATCATCCACATTCGGCGAAACGCTCTTGATAAGAGAAATCTGGTTCTTGATTGCGACGGCATCGGCCATAACCAACGTCTTCGTGTCATGCGTGCCTGTCCGGACGCCGTTGATCGCCCGGCCGCCAGCTTCAATCCAGACGAAGTTGTCTCCAAGGTTGTTCAGTTGTTGCTGGACTCGCGCCTGTCCCGCTTTGCCGATGGCCACGACACAGATGACAGCCGCAATCCCGATGGTGATCCCCAGAACAGTCAGGACGCTTCGCATCTTGTTTCTGAGCAGGGCCACCAATGCGGATCGAAACAGAGCTCCGTAGTTCACAGTTCTGATGCCTCCCCGCTTCCGGGAAATCTAACTGGTTCAAGATAAAACTACACCACAGTGGGGCTATTGCACCGCGTGGCTGCGCCTAGTTCATGCTCTCCCCTGTGGATTGGGCTGTCCGGCACTAGTTCTCCTGCGACACAGCATCGAGACAATATACCGGTATCTACCTGAAGGCCGGATGAAAGGGAATTGAAGAGCGGCTGGCCCTGCGAAAACGACCTGCCGTTTGGATCATATGGGGACGTTCGCGGTAGGCTCCCGCTGGTCGAGTGCTAACCAATAAAACGCAACCGTCGGCTATCGCTCCAGAACGTTCGCCGGCATTTGAACGGTCAGCTCACCACTGGCGTCCACGCGGCACATGGTGCAATGAGTGCTTGGCGGGTTGATCTCGCGGAGCCGGAGCGGGAAAAGGAGAAGCGCAACACTTCGATTGGGAGAATAATTTGCTGCGCCGTTTGGTCACGGGCGTTGTTTGTGTTTGGGCCGAGGCCAGAACCTTGCGTCTATGATGTAGTGAACGGCGGTTCGAACTGAGAGTGTAAATAGAACTTTAGGTCAGGTACCCAGGTATCTTGCGGACGCCGGAGTTACGCCTTAGCGTGAAGCCTGGAAGGGAACTCATGAAATCAAGCGGATGGTTGCGTTTCTCCATAGCAATACTGGCGCTAAGCACCAGCGTGGTTGTTGCCCAAGACGAAGGTCATGGACACGGGCGCGGTCGCGATCAACATGGCAACCAAGACGAAGATAATGATCGAAAGGGTAACAAAGGGCACGGCCATAAAGGACATGGGTATGATGACCGCGATCACGAGAATATGCATGGCTGGTACGAGGAGCATCGGGGAAACTTGCCGCCTGGACTCGCCAAAAGGGATCGGTTGCCGCCTGGCCTGGAACGGCAACTCGAACTTCGGGGCACGCTGCCGCCCGGTTTAAGGGGAAGAATTTATGCTGTTCCCGTCGATCTTGAACGGGAGCTGCCTCCGCCTCCTCCCAATTGCGAGCATGTCTTTATTGGCGGACACGTTGTGCTCCTGAATCGCAGGACGTTTGTGGTAGTAGATGTTTTCCATCTGGGCTTCTAGCCAGTCCTGCTCTTCCTGAATCGTCCAGCAGTCGGCACGTGAATTTATCCGGTCCACGACAACGCGCCCATCTCGCCGCGGCGGACGCCGAGGTGACGCTTGGCCGGTGGACTGCAACCCGTGCCGGGCAGACTTGATGTCGACCCATCAAGCGACTTAAGATCGGCATTTTTGTGACCGAAGCCGGGGAAGGTTCACAACTCCTGTCATCGCGCCCCCGGCGGCTCCTGGGTGGCGGGAATGCCGACTAGATGGCGATAGAACGCAACCGCCCGGTTGACCGAGGAAGACTCACTTCCCGCGATCAGTCCGTTTGCGTTCTTTCCTGTGCGGACGATGCTGTAGTACCGCCAGACCTTGTCCGATTCGCGATCGAGAAAGTACATCGACTGCAACTCACCGGGGTGAAAGATGGGTATGAAATAATAGCGCATCGTGCTGACGTTCTCCACATCGAAGACGACCCGGGTCGCCGAAGCCTCGACAACGTGCATTCGGTAGATGGCTTTGCCAGAAAGGTTATCGACCTGTTCGAAGTAGAGCACCTTGCCTTCCTTCATCTCATTGGGCGTGAAGTCTTCGCGGCGTTGACCAGACTGCGAGTCCCTCAGAGCGTAGGCGCTCCCAATTAATGTTCGCCACTGCTTGTGAGTAGTCGACCAGTAGCGCATGCCGGCGAGTTCTGAAATTGCCCCGATGTGGCGAAGCAAGCCCTCAGCTTCCGAGGTGTGGGGAAATCGCGCGGCTATGGTGACTAACGTCGTAAAGCCCACCTCAGCCCAACCGGTGCATGCGGGCGGTTTCCAGTCGCGACCCAAATCAGACCGGCTCCATGATTTGAGGATGGCCAGCTCATCCACACCCGGATACGCCGGAATGAGTTCCTTTCCACATGGCGGCTGCGGTCCCGGCTGAGGCTGAACATCAATGAGGAGCCCCGACTGCAGCGTAGGCGGAGAAAGCAGAAAGCGGTCTGCCGGTTGGGCTGGATGTACCGCGGGCAGTAACAAGAGGAGTGCCGAAAAACTGAGCGCATCCCGGAACCGGGGCAGTTCATTCTTGGTTCGCATGATGATCACCGCCTCTGAGATTCCGAGCCCGGTAATCAACAATCACCGTAAATCGTCGAAGCCGCGCATCCATGTCGTCTTCCAAAGGCTAACACGACGGAACTTGAGCATCGGAACCAACGTCAGAAGGCCGATTGCCAAGGATACGTAAAAGCCGTAAATCGTCCGACATCCCGGTGAAGTTGACGTGCTGCGCCGCGCAGCAAATGGTTTTGCTTTTAAGGCGCCGTGGACCCTCGCATCGGAGTGCCAGTAAATCGCAGTGATTCATCTTTCGATTCGAACGCTGTCTTTCCGCAAAAAATCAAAATCGCAGCCGAACTCCGGGCCGAGAACGGAATCCGCATAGAGTTTGGCGTAGCCGCGCGCCGCTCCTCGGACGGGCCTTACCTCGCGCCGCCTGTTTTCAAGATCTTGTTCGGAAACCATAGCATCGATCCGCCGTTCTCTTACGCTCAACCGAATCTCATCACCGGTCCGAACAGGCCGCAACGGACCGCCTTTCGCCGACTCTGGGAGACATGCAGAATAATAGTTCCGAATGCGGTGGCGCTCATGCGAGCATCGGTAATGCGCACCATGTCTTGAACGCCGGCCCGCGCCAGCTTCGCTGGAATGGGCAGGTATCCGGCTTCCGGCATACCGGCTCCCACGGATCCGGCATTTTGTAACACCAACACGCTCGCTCGACTTCAATCTTGACCTGGCTTCGAACATCGGCATCGCTACCTGAAGATTTGCTTAAGAAATCTTCAGACCCTTTTCGTTGACTGTTACAGACGGGCATACGTATGCTTAAACTCTAGTAGGACAGGCGCGCAAAAGGCGGTTTTCGTCATGCCTTCCAAACTGCTCACCGCAATTTTTATTATGCCGGTGTTTCTCGCTTTGAGCCTGCACTGTTTTTCTGCGTCGGAGGACTTGCTGCTCTACGTGGGGAACAGCATGGGGGAGGATGTTTCAGTTGTTGATCTGAGTTCTCTAAAAGTTATCGGAGATATTCCGGTCGGAAAGCATGTTCATTGCGTAGCTCTCACGCCCGATGGCCGACGGCTCTTCACGACCAGCGAAGTGGATCATACTCTGATCGTCTCCGATACCGGAACTCACAAGATCATCGGCACAGTGAAGCTGCCCGGTAAGCCTAACCACTGCGCGGTGACGCCGGATGGGCGCTACGTCACCGTACCGATTCGCGATGGCGACAGCGTCGCCATTGTGGATGTTAAGCAACAGAAAATGGTCAAACTTCTTCCCATTAAAGAACCTCATAATTCGGTAAACATGGGCAGCAACAGGTATATGTTCGTCAGTTCCATGGGTTCTCACGAGATTGATGTGATCGATTTGGAAAAAATGGACTATTCCGCCCATATTCCCGTGGGAGGGAGGCCTCGTCCATTCGTGATCTCCAAGGATGGCCGCACCATGTACGTGGCCGTCAGTGACCTACACGGTTTTAATATCGTCGACATCCCCGAGAAGAAAGTGACGCAGCGAGTGGAAATGCCGTCCGAACATCCCGGGCCACCCCGTCCACGAGAGTTTGAAACCCCAGACACCGACACGCACGGATTGGCTCTTAACGCCGACGAAAGCGAAATATGGGTGACCAGCCTGCTCGACGATTGTATTTATATTTATGATCTGAAAGCAAAAAAGGTCACCGCGCGATTGAACACGGGGGATGGGCCCAACTGGGTTGTATTCTCTCCCGATGGAAAATTCGCCTGCGTCAGTAACACCGATAGTGATGACGTTTCTATTTTCAGTGTGAAAGAGCGGCGCGAAGTGGCTCGCGTAAAAGTAGGCAAGGTGCCCAAACGCATCGCCATATCGTCACTGCCCGTTGCCTCGACTTCCCAACAGGCAGCGAGCCGTTCGACGTCGAATTGATGGAAGTGTGCAACACGCTTCCGGCTGTGGCACGGAAATCACCAGCTATTGCCTAGGCGCTCAACCAGCAAAATGGCGCTCCGCCACAATCGGCTTGTGTCGGCACTGCCTGTACGTTGTCTGGCAACAGCTGGCCTGTGTGTTCTTGTGCTGGCCAATCGGCGGGGTCAAGGCAGCACGCGCGACTCCGCCTCTCAAGATTCGAAACAAACCTCTTCGGGCGCACTCGCTTCGAACGCTCCGACCTACTACAGCGACGTCCTGCCGATCCTTCGACAACACTGCGTCGCCTGTCATCGTGGCGGTGGTATCGCTCCCATGTCGTTTGAGACCTACGAGGGGGCGCGACGCTACGCGTACCTTATCCGCAATGTCACTCAGGACAAATCAATGCCCTTCTCCATTCCGCGGGTAGGCCGGGTTACCAAACGATCCCTCTCTCACTCCTGCACAAATTTCCGCGCTGTCGACCTGGGCCAATCTCAACTCTCCTCGAGGCGATCCGCACGATGCCCCGGCGCTACCTCACGATTCTGCTCCCTGGAGCATCTCCAAGCCGGATCTCGTCGTAAGGATGCCGCAATCGGTTGCGATCCCTGCCATGGGCAAACTTGATTACGTCTGTGAAATTGTGCCCGCAGGGTTGACCGAAGGTCGCTGGATCCAGATGGCGGAAGTGCTCCCATTTGTGCGGGCAAATTTGCTCCAAATCATGGTGGTCATCCGGCGGCCGGGCTCACACTGGCTTCGGCATGCTCCAGCAGGGACGCCTTTCAGGAGCGCGACTCTAACCCGTAGCAAGGACCGTCGCTGGTCCGACGACGACATCCTCATCGTGTATGCGCCCGGAAGTTCCCCTCAGCAATTCCCGCCCACAATGGGTAAATTCATCACCGCTGGGTCCGACTTGGTGTTTTGCGCTCAGTACATCACCAACGGCGTGGCGGGTTCCGATCAAAGCAGTGTGGGACTTGTCTTTTTCAAACAACCACCATCCCAGCGCGTCATTACTCTTGCCCTAGAAGATCGCCGATTCACTATCCCCCCCATGCTCCAGAGTATCGGGTTGAAGCGCGAGGGGTTTTGCGGAGAGATGCGGTTCTTCTGTGCTTTTTCCCCCTTTTACATCTCCGGGGAGAACGTTTTGAATACGATGTGATCCTGGCGCCGGGCCGAGGACAGGACAATCTCAATCCCAAGATGGAAACACTGCTTCGGGTCAACTACGACCTCCGCTGGCAGACGAGTTACTCTCTTTCAGAGCCACGCTTTCTCAAAGAAGGGGCTGAGATGCGGGCGGTCGCTTGGTACGATAATTCTCCCAACAACCCTCACAACCCCAATCCAAATGCATCCGTAAATTGGGGTGACCGGCCTCGGGACGAAGTACTCGGCGGTTTTTTTGACGTTGCTGTTCCCGCAACCATCGGCGATGGCAAAATCCTGGTTCGCCATCACTTGCGGAATTAATCGGGAATCGCACGGCCTGGTCCGCCGACCGAGCCGCGGAGCCCGAACTCTTGACGACTTCGCAGGCATTGCCAACATGGTCCGCATGGTTCACCGCCGCATCGGTAATGGGAAAGAGCTCGTCCGGATAGGTGGACAATGCAGCGGAGGCGAAGTAAAGTCTGCGTGTGATCAGCCGCGCTAGTCGGGTTCCACTGATTGCTCACGCCGAGCGGCATAACGGACGCACAGCTTTGGTCGATTCGCAGGGGGCCTTCACCTACAACGATTTGCTGGATGCGTCGTCGCGCGTGGCGACGGCCCTGCTCGCCGGCCGCGAGGATCTTCAGGAAGAGCGCGTGGCGTTTCTGCTGACGCCCGGATTTCGGTGGGTAGCGACACAGTGGGGCATCTGGCGGGCCGGTGGCATTGCCGTCCCGTTGCCGCTCAACTCTCCAAGACCTGAGCTGGAATACTTTATTGGCGATACCGGGGCATCGACATTGGTGTTCGATACCCTAGCGGCCCCCTTGGTGTCGCCAATTGCCACAGCGGGTGACATCCATGCGTTGTCGTATGACCAACTCTCCGTTCGCCAACCAGCAGAGTTGGAGGGCATCACCCCGGACATCACCAGTCAGCGGCGCGCCATGATTCTCTACACCAGCGGCACGACCAGCCGACCGAAGGGCGTAGTCACAACCCACGCCAACATTACGGCGCAGGTAATGAGCCTGGTGGAGGCTTGGGAGTGGTCGGCCAGTGATCGCATAGTGCTGTGTTTACCCCTGCACCACGTGCACGGAATCATCAATGTTGTTTGCTGTGCGTTGTGGCTAGGCGCCACGTGTCAGATGCTGCCGCGCTTCGACGCCAACGACACGTGGGACCTTATCGCGAGCGGCAACCTGACTCTGTTCATGGCGGTGCCGACTATTTACGCGAAGCTTATCTCCGCCTGGGAGACGGGTTCTCCGGAGCGTAGGGCGCGCCTAAGCCAGTCGTGCCTCAAGTTGCGTTTGATGGTGTCCGGCTCGGCTGCGCTGCCGGTGAGCACGCTCCAACGCTGGAAGGAAATCAGCGGCCACACACTGCTGGAGCGCTACGGTATGACAGAGATTGGCATGGCGCTGTCTAACCCGTTGCAGGGTGAGCGCGTGCCGGGCACCGTCGGGACGCCCCTGCCAAGCGTCGTGGTTCAGCTTGTTGGAGACAACGGTAAGCCGGTTGCCCCGGGAACACCGGGCGAGATCGAAGTCCGCGGTCCAAGCGTGTTTGCGGAATACTGGGGCAAGCCCGACGCAACACGCGATGCTTTCCGCGATGGATGGTTTCGAACTGGCGATACTGCCGTCGTCGAGAACGGTGTCTATCGCATTCTTGGCCGGACGAATATTGACATCCTCAAGACGGGGGGACACAAGGTATCCGCGCTGGAGATTGAGGAAGCCCTGCGCAAACATCCCGCGGTCGCCGAGTGTGCCGTGGTCGGTGTGCCCGATCCAGAGTGGGGCGAGCGCGTCGCTGCGGCCCTAGTGCTGAATGACGGCGATGCCCTCGATCTGCCGTCGCTTCGTACCTGGGCCAAGGAGTTGTTAGCAGCCTACAAATTGCCTTCCCGCCTTCTCCGGCTGGATGCTCTTCCGCGCACCGCGATGGGAAAGGTAATCAAGCCCGCGGTAGTGGCGCTGTTTCAAAGCGCGGAGCGCGGCGATCCCGTCGCCTAGGATTGCCTGCCGTGCGCCTTTGACAAGCCGCAGCAGAGATTGCCCCAAGCCAGGGGATTCTAAGCGGAAGCGGGCGTGACCATGCCTTCCACCACGGACCTTTCAGGATCAATGAGGAATGTCCATATCAGCGCACCAGTGAGAAGGACGCCAGCAGAGATAAAGAATGGAGTGATCCACAATCCTCTCTGCACCAGGACCCCGAAGACAATTGGAGATATGGACGCGGCTAAACTACCCGCCATGTTCATCACGCCCGACACGGTGCCGCTGTATTCACCACCAACATCCATAGGAACGGCCCACGCCGGGCTGATCACTAACTCCAGGAAGAACAGTGAAGCCGTCAAACAAAGAATTGCTGTCCACGCCGAATGGGCCATAGCTGCGGGAATCAGGCAAGCACCTGAGGCCAGCATGGCGGGTGCTGCCACGACGCGGCGGGCGAGCTTGAGCTTGCCCGTCTTCCTGTACACGGCGTCAGTCAGAGTTCCTCCTACAATGTCACCTATCATGCCCGCCAAAAGAGGAAGTGATGCCAACGTCCCGACAGTTTTTAGCGACAAGTGACGGTATTCAAGAAGATAGGTGGGAAACCACGTCATGAAAAAGTACGTGCCGTAGTAGAAGCAGCAGTATCCGGCGGCGATGTACCACATGTTGGCCGAGCGAAAAATAATTCTCCACGGCGGCGCAAGCTGCTGATGGAGATCAATCGCTTTGATTGAGCCGTCTGGACTGCGGCCTCGTATCTGGGCTAGCTCCGACCGATTGACCCTGGGGTGTTCTTCAGGAAGATTGCGGTATAGGAGGTAGAACGCCACCGACCATACCAAGCCCGCCCCTCCGAACACGTAGAAAATCCAACGCCAGCCCAATGTGACCAAGATGTTTACCGCAACGAAGGGCACAATTGCGACGGCAAATCGGCTGAAACTATGCGTGACGCCATGTACCATGCCGCGTTCCGCTTTGGGAAACCAGAGCTGCATGGCTCGGGTGGCGGCGGGGAAGGCTCCCGATTCCGCCAATCCGAAAACAACACGAATAGCGATGAGGGACGCCGCACCCGTAGTCATGGCGGTCATCGCTGTCATGAGAGACCAGAAGGGAACGATCATCAGAAGCACTAAACGCGGGCCCAAGCGGTCTGCAAGCCATCCTAGCGGGATCTGTCCTATCGCATAGGCCCATAAGAAAACGCTGAATACAATGCCGACCGCGGTCTGGCTCAGCCCAAATTCTTTTGCCATTGCAGGTGCGGCTATGGAGATGCCCGTCCGATCCATGTACGTGATCATATACATCAGGCTGATCAGTAGAAGAACCAACCAACGGGTTTTGCTCGGTTTGGAGGTTGTATTTCCCGGAACGACACATTCCGGAACAGAGATGCGAGTCGTATCCGGCATTCGCTCAGGTGCGGTCAGCCGTAGCATTCTTGACCGAGCGCGTTCTCTGCTGTCGCGGCCGATCAGAAGGGTTCGCGGTGGGCGAAAGGTCGACCGGGCACCCCTCTTCCGCCGACTTGTCTGCGGCTTGGTAGACCTGCATTACCATCCTGGCATGCTCGGGCGTCACCAGCGGTTGCTGGCCTTTTGCCACGCACTCGAGAAAATGAAGCGTCTCTGCTTCCATCGGGCCAGCATACACATGATCGACCTTCTCTCCGGGCATGGTTGAAATGGGGAATTCGATACCCCTTTTCATCGTGTTAACGCTGACATCGCGATGGGTGTCGTCGACCATGATCGCCCCTTCGGTGCCAATCATCTCAATCCAGGTGGAAGAGAAATTGGGATAGGCGGGAGGGAGCACCCAGCCTGCGCCGATGGTAAACACACACCCGTCATCCAGGGTGACGATAATCCATACGCAATCAGGTACATCGTGCGTCGACTGCATGATTTTGCGAACTTCCTGAGCGTACACACGGACGGGCTTTCTCGGTGCAAAACACCAGAGCACAAAGTCGATGTCGTGGGTTGCTTCCATAGCGGCAGGGGAGAGCTTTATGCGGCCTCCGATTTTGTTGCCGAGATTACGCGTGATGTTCCGGCTCACCAGCGCAGTCACGGGCTGGCCGATCATTCCGTCGTTGATCGACCGTTTGACATAAGCGAACTTAGGATTAAAACGTTGCGAATATCCGATCGTAAACAGCAGTCCCTTTGTCCGTGCCAGATTGATTAACTGATCGGCTTCGGAAAGCTCAAGCGCCATCGGCTTTTCCAGAAACACATGTTTACCGGCCAGAAGACTTTCCTTCGCCATCGGAAAATGTGTGGTCTCCGGCGTCGCGGAGATAATGATGGCTTCGATATTGTTGTTTTGGAGCAGAACACCGTAGTCTGCCGTCGCCGTGGCTGGCTTGGTCTTGGCAGCAACTTCTCTCAGGCGCTCCGGCTTGATCTCGGCCAAGTGAAGGGCGCTCACGGAAGGGCAGGATGCGCAGGTTTCGGCGCGGATGCCTCCGCACCAACCTGTCCCAATGATTCCGATGCTGACTTGCTTCATGGGGCCCCCGCCTCGTTCTTCATCATCCCGAGCCGAGATCCTGCTGATGGTAGCACTGTTACCTCCCGACCAATAGGACGCCGAAACTGTTGGGCTTCATCGGAGGTTCCTCCTCTGCTTTGGGCGTCACTGGTTCGAACTCGGCGAAAGGAAGAAAAATGCTGTGGGTACTGAAGTCGACTGCCATGGTACGGGCATATTTGCTGGTGGGGACGCTTTCCAGAATCGTATATTTATCCGCCGAGTCCTGGTGGATCACGGTGAGGTCTCCCGATTCGCCGTTGGAGCTGAAAACGAGTTGGGTATCAGGATCGTACCCTGCTGCATCGGGGTCCTCCCCGATGGTCACGGTGGCCACTACCTCACCGGTGTCCGCATTCACCACCATCATCTTCTTGTTGCCGCAGACGGAAACAGTCGCCGATTCTTTTGATCGAATGCCAGTCCGGATGGTTCTTTGCAGCCCGCGAGCGGCCAGCGATGAAGAACCGAAAGCTTCTGCGCATCGATCTCAAGAAGTTGCGACTTATCTTCCACATTCACAAACACGTGACCCTTGTCGTCACCGGCAGCAAACTCAGGCTTCCCGCCCACCGCGATCATGCCCGCAACCTTGCCATCAGCGGCGTTGATAGCAACCGCGTTGGCGCTTCCACCGTTGAAGGCGAAAACGCGTTTCGAGCCCGTGTCGTAGTGGACCGCATCGGGGTTCAGGCCCCTGGCCTTGACCGTATCAATGGTCTTGAGGGTCTTCAGATCGAAGATGATGATGGTATTGGCCCGACCCGCGGTGATAAAGCCGCGGTTCAGATCGGTCGCCAGCGCGATACCGTGGACGCCCAGAGTGTTGGGGATGTCGCCGACGACGACCCCGGAATCCGCGTCCAGCACAACCACGTGATTGCCGTGCGAAACATACACCCGGCGGGCAGCACTGTCTACGACGCAATAGTCCCAGCTGCCCTTGCCGCCGATCGGTACGGTTTTCAAGATGTGATAGCCCGACGGACCAGGCGCAGCTTGGGCGAAGACAGCTAGAAGAAAAATGACTGCGACAAAAACCGCTGCGGCAAGTGCACTTCCACTGTGATTACGCATGACGTATGCCTCCTTTTGAAAATGGATAGCGGGTTACTGATTGAGTGTGGCGCTTGCTTCCCGACTCGATTTCAGAGCTTCAGGGTTGAGCGGATGACGAGGTGCCTCCCCGGTCAGGACATGTACAACTTCCTCGGCCGCTTTGCTTTGCAGCTCGACCAACGACTCTGCGGAATAGAAGCTCATGTGCGGCGTCAGAATCACACTGTCGCGGCCAAACAGTGGCGAGGTAGAGGGCGGTTCCTGAGACAAAACATCCAGAGCTGCCCCGGCCAGGTGCCCCTGATCAAGCGCCCGCGCAAGCGCCTCTTCATCCACGACAGCCCCCCGAGCGGTGTTAATAAGATGCGCCGTGGGTTTCATTCTACGAAAGACGTCGGCGTTGAACAGGTGGTTGGTCTCAGGCACTAGAGGAGTGTGGATAGAAATGTGGTCGGAGACTTTTACCAACTCGCAGAAATCGACTTTTTCGACCCCGGCGCGCTTCATGGTTTCTTCGGAGACGAACGGATCGTAGCCGATAACTTTGAGACCAAAGGCTTTGGCCTTGGGTGCAACTAACTGCGGAATTCTGCCAAATCCAACCAGCCCCAGGACACTGCCTTGCAAACGATGAATGGGAACAACGGCGGGCATCTCCCAGCGGCCTGCGTGCGCGCGTGAATTGGCGAATGGTATCTTGCGTGCCAAGGCCAGGAGCAAGGCCATGGTGTGATCGGAGACTTCATCGATGCAGTAATCCGGCACCCGGGTGACGACGATGCTGGCGTTCGTGGCCGCCGCAATATCCACATTGTCAACCCCGATTCCGAAGCGGGCGATGATTCGGCAACGCGTCATTTGACCGATCATCTCGGCTGTTACTTTGGCATATGTGACAAGCAACGCATCGGCATCCCGCGCCACCTGCATGATGGCTTGCGGAGTAGACGCTTCCGCCAAAAGCAACTCGGCGCCAATCCTCGACAGCACTCCTCGAGCCGGGTTCAAGTTCGGAAAGACTGAGTCCGAAACCGCGACGACTGGATGTCGCATGGTTAACCCGCCATCGCTTCTTCCATATGTTCCATCAGTGTGAATACGGCTGGCCCTTTGCCTGAGACCAGAACATTTTCTTCCAGACGCGTGGTTTGGGGCAAACCTTGATGCCCGGCGAAGGTTTCAATTGCGAAGTACATATTCTCTTTAATTTCGGCTGGATATTTCAGCGAATAGGCGCGCGAGATCCACATGCCTTCATACAGTGTCAGGCCGATGCTGTGAGCGAACTGCTGCAACGTGACGGTCTCATATTTGTCGTCGTCGTATTCGGGAAAGGCAGCAGCCACGTCGGCCGTGGTATTGCCAGGGCGCAACTTTTCCAAGCCCGCGTACATGGAGTCGTAGACCTCGCGGTACAAGTCGATCTCCTGCTGATTCATCCTTCCCGCACACTTGAAGCAGCGGACAAAATCAATGAAGTAACCGGATGGGCCCACCGCATTGACATCCACGATCACCAGGTCACCTTGACGGATGATCTTCTCTGTTGCCCAGCGGCGATAAGGGCTGGTATTGCCCCCGGACGCCACAATGATGTCGTAAATAATCTCGCAACCTCGTTCCAGCATGAACTCGTGCACTTTGGCCTCTATCTCACGCTCCCTCACGCCGGGCTTGAGCCACTCGTGCTTGATTCTCCACATGGCGGCATCGCCAATACTAGATGCCTGCTTCAATAACTCGATCTCGTCTCGCGTTTTGATGACGCGTGCGGCGGATACCGCCGGCCAGGCGTCGGTAATGTTGAGGCGGCATTCTTCAAACGCCTTTAACGAGGGCCAATCGAAGTTGTCGATGCCTACTCGCTCCTGGCGAAGCCCGTGGGCCTCCAGAACCTCAACCACACTCTGCGCCATCCGGCCGGCCATAGTCGGAACGGCCCCCTCTGCCCATTGCCACGTGATCGCAGGTTTGATGCGGCCTTCCATCCAGGGCAGATCAATTTCCGCGCAGTGCAGATCCGATCCCGCGGTCTCGAAGAGCACCGGCTCGCCGCCCTGGGGTACTACGGCATAACGGATGTTGATGTTGTATTTCCAATTGCCCTGATAGGAGGCCGTGACGTAACGAATATTGGCGCCGGCAAAAAGAACTAATGCGCCCAGGTCACGCGCGCTCATCTGTTGCTTGAGACGCAGCAAACGATCCTGGCGGAGCCGGTCAAAGTCGACACGGTATTGCCAGTCCGCCCCAGTCTGGCTGTAAACACGGCGAGGATCCCATTCATGGGGCTTGCCTATGAAGCTGATATCCATTGCCATGTCTCCCTACTGTCAACTT
>Ga0070708_100001865_pt1 | contig 16183 bp, 15 predicted proteins | sample KBSK5503metaG_FD_65469 | JGI IMG/M metagenome (GOLD analysis project Ga0070708, IMG submission 65469) | Corn, switchgrass and miscanthus rhizosphere microbial communities from Kellogg Biological Station, Michigan, USA - KBS K5-50-3 metaG | ecosystem: Host-associated > Plants > Roots >... | reverse complement strand
ACTGGTCGGCTTCCGGCGAGGATTCCGGCTGGCTCGTCTACCTCTTCGCCGCCGTCGCGCTCATCGTGGCGGTGCGGGCGGTACACGGAGGGAGGATCGCGATGCGCGCGCTTATCGCCGTCGCGCTCATCCTGTTCGTCGAGCGCTCGTTCAGCCCGTTCGTGCTTCGCGAGCAGGATCCTGTCGCGTTGGGCCTACATGCTGTCGCCGCGTTCGTGAGCCTCGCGCTGGCGCTGGCAACGGCGGGCGCCATTCGGGCCGGGCCGGCGCCGCAGCGGGCCTCCGTCCGGTCGCTCGAGGCCGCATGACGGTCGAGGGGGCGCTGCCCCCTCGACCCCCCGCCGCTACGCTTCAGACCGTGACCCTCACCGTTCGCGAGGCCGCCGAGCGGCTCGCGGAGCAGGTCGGGACCGTCGTCATCGGGAAGCGCCAGGGCACCGAACAGCTCCTCGCCGCGCTTCTGGTCGAAGGCCACGTCCTGCTCGATGACGTGCCCGGGGTGGGGAAGACCATGCTCGCGCGGGCGCTCGCCCGTTCGCTCGACCTCGCCTTCCGCCGCATCCAGTGCACGCCCGATCTCGTGCCGAGCGACGTCACCGGGGTCTCTATCTATGACCAGCGCGCGGAGCGCTTCGAGTACCGTCCTGGGCCTCTCGCCGCGAACGTCGTGCTCGTCGACGAGATCAACCGCGCGACGCCGCGCGCGCAATCCGCGCTTCTGGAGGCGATGCAAGAGCGCCAGGTCACAGTGGACGAGACGACGCATCCCCTGCCCGACCCTTTCCTCGTCATCGCCACGCAGAACCCGGTCGAGCTCGAGGGGACGTTTCCGCTCCCCGAGGCGCAGCTGGATCGTTTTCTCTTTCTGCTGAACCTTGGATATCCGGACGCGGATGACGAGGACGCGATCCTCCGCGTGCACGGCCCATCGACGGTGCGACCCGAGACGCTGTCGCCGCTCTTCGACGCGCCGGCGATCGCGAGGCTCCGCGATGAGGTCCGCAAGGTGCGCGTGGGTGACGCCGTGCGCCGCTATGTCGTCGATCTCATTCGGGCGACGCGTCGCATCGACGGTGTCGAGCTCGGCGCGAGCCCGCGCGCCGCCCTCGCGCTCTATCGCGCCGCCCAGGCGCATGCCGCGATCCGGGGGCGCGCCTACGTGCTCCCCGATGACGTGAAAGCCCAGGCGATCGCCGTTCTCCGGCATCGGCTCTTCCTCAACTCCGACGCGCAGATGCGCGGACGGACGACCCCCGCGGTCATCGGCGAGGTCTTGGCCCGAACGTCCGTCCCCGCGGAGGACATCGCCGCGACCGCCGGCTGATGGAGACCCATCCCCTCGACTCGCGCACCGGTCGCTTTCCCTGGCAGGTCGTCCTGATCTTCGTCGCCGCGGCGGCCATCTCCCGCGCGCCGGCGGTCATCGTGCTGGCCTTCGGGGTGCTGGTGTCGTGGGTCGTCGTCGCCGTGACCGGGCGCCTCGCGCTGTCGGCGGTTGCTGTGCGCCTGACGCTCTCGCCCGACCGGATCCTCGCCGGAGAGCAGGCGATCGCCACACTCGAGATCGCGAACCGAAAGCCGATCCCCTTGCCGTGGCTGGAGGCACGCATCTTTCTCGGCGAGGGCGTCGAGCCGTCGAGGGTGGCCGGGTCCCCCTCGGACCCCCCGCAACCGCGCGGCTGGATCGATTGCGGCTTTCCGCTGCGCGGCCGCGAGCGTGTCGCGGTGCGCCTGCGCCTCGTAGTCCCCGCGCGGGGCGCCTACGCGATCGGCCCGGTGCGCATCCGCGCCGGTGACTGGATGGGATTCGTGCAGATCGAGCGCACGGCGCCGGCGCGGTGCGAGATCATCGCATATCCCGCTCCGCTCGCCGTCCGCGATCGCACGCTCGCGTCGCTGCGGCCGCTCGCGGAGACAGCCACGCGGCGCGGGCTCGTGCCGGACCCGCTGCGGTTCCGGGGGGTGCGGCCGCATCAGCGAGGCGACGCCCGCAAGGAGATCCACTGGAAGGCCTCGGCGCGACTTCGGGAGCTGCACACGAAGCTCTACGAGCCCGCCACGAGCCTCGATTCGATATTCCTGGTGAACGTCGCCTCATACGAGCAGTACTGGATCCAGGCCGACCCGGAGGCGGTCGAGCTCGTGATCTCCGCCGCGACCGAGCTCATTCGCTATGCGGCGGAGGCGGGGCGGCAGGTCGGCCTGGTGACGAACGGGATCGATAACCTGACGCACGAACGACCGCGCTCCGCCCTCGGCCGGGGCCCACGCCCGCTGACCCGCAGCCTCGAGATCCTCGCGCGCCTCGGCCCCTATGCGGTCGGCGCGCCCGAGACGGTGTTCCTGCACGAGCGCGGTAGGCTCCCGTGGGGCGCGACGCTCGTGATCGTGACGCCGCGCATCGGCCACGGCCTCGCCGCCGCAGCGGTCGCGCTCCGCCGCGCGCACCATCGCGTCCTCGTCGTCTGTGCCGAGGAGATCCCTGGCGTGGTCGGTGCGCATCTCCTCGCGAACGGTGTCGCGTACGACTCGCTCGCACCGCTGGAGAGGCGTGCGGCGGTCTAGCTCTCGCGCGATCGCGACCCTCCTCGTGACCCGCGCGGTCATGGAAGCCATCGCGTTCGGGTGTCTCCTTGCGGTCGCGCAGACCGTGGGAGGGGCCGCGCCACTCGCCCTGACTCCCGCGACGATCGGGATCCTCGGCGCGACCCTGGTGCTCGTCGCGGCGCTCCGCGAGACCGGATCCGAGAAGCGGGGGACCGCGATCGTCGTCACGACCCTTCTGGTCAGCGCCGTCCTCGCGATCATCCTTCCGGCCCATCGGCTGGATGTCGTCGGCTGGGGCGGTCGCGTGATCGCGTTCGCGATCCTCGCCGAGATCTATCTCTGGCGCGTCGTCTCGCTTGCCCGAGGCGGCGTGCGGTGGAGCGACGCCCGGAACGCGGCACCGTTCGCCGCCACGGCCCTCGTGATCGCGGCCGTCCTGCCGGCCTCGCTCGACCGCGGTCCGCTGGTGCCGCTCGCGCTGATACTGATCGCCGCGACCGGCGTCGCGCTTTCCGTCGCGCGCTCGACCGAGGAGCTTTCTCTCGGAAGAGAGAGCGTGGGTGCGGCGCGAGTCTCTTCGGCACATTCGGTGGTCTTCGCGCTCGGCATTGGCGCGATGGTCGCGGCGGTCGCGACCCCGGTGGTCGAGCAGATCCTCACCGAAGTCGGGAAGGTGCTGGCACCCATATTCGACCAGCTCCTCTTCTACATCCTCCTGCCACTCGGGTATCTCGCCGCGCTCGTGTACACGATCCTCGCGCCGCTCCTCCGTCCGGTCCTCTCCAACATACGGCCGAATCCCACGCGGACTCCTGATGAGGACGAGGCGCTGCTGCGCGAGATCGAGCGCACGCGGCCGTTCGTCGTCGGCGGGTTGGAGATCGTGATCGTCATCGTTGTGATCCTCGTCGCGCTCGTGCTCCTTGAGCGCGCGGTGCGCGAGCGCCGCATCGCGATGCCGGACGGAGCGGAGCTCGAGCGTGGCTCGGTCGATGGTCTTTCCCTCGGCGACACCCTGCGCGGCCTGTTCCCGCGCCGGCCCGCTCGGCGGCGCCCGCCGCGGGACGATGGAAGCGCTTCCGCGGCGCTCCGCATCGTCTATTGGCGGCTCCTCGCGCTGGCGGAGCGTGCGGGTCATGGCTGGCGCGTGACGGCGGAGACGCCGGCGGAGCATCAGCGGCGCCTGGCGGGCGCGGATGCTCGCTGGGAGGCGGCCGCGCCGATCGTTTCGGCGTTCGAGGAGCTTCGCTACGGCGAGGTCGCGCCGGACCACGCGACGGTGTCTCGGGCACGCGCGGCTCTGCAGTCGTTGGAGGTTGCGGTACGGACGTGATCGCCATCGTCGGGCCCACCGCGTCGGGCAAGAGCGCCCTCGCCATGCGGGTGGCCGAGCGGATCGGCGGCGAGATCGTCTCCGCCGATTCGCGACAGGTCTACCGCGGGATGGATATCGGTACGGCGAAGCCGAGCGTGGAAGAGCGGGCGCGCGTTCCGCACCACCTTATCGACGTCGTCGATCCGGGAGAGCGGTATGACGTGCTGCGCTTCCAGCGCGAGGGTCGCGCGGCTCTCGGGGCGATCCGCGGGCGCGGACGCGTCGCCCTCGTCGTCGGCGGGACCGGTCTCTACGTGCGCGCTCTTCTCGACGGGCTCGATCTCTCGGCGATGCCGCACGATCCCGTGCTGCGCGTCGAACTGGAGCGCGACGACCCCGGCGCCCTGTACGAGCGGCTGCGCGCGATCGATCCTGGGGCGGCCGCCCGCGTCGATCCGCGCAACGTCCGGCGCGTGGTGCGATACCTGGAGGTCGCAACAATCCGGGGTGCTGCGCCCCCCCGAGTCCCCTCGGCGCCCGCCGGTGCCCCTCCCGCGCTCCGCATCGGGCTCCGGCCGCCGCGCGAGGCGCTCGTGGCGACGATCGAGCGGCGGGTGCGCGACATGGTCGCGGCCGGCGTGCTGGACGAAGCGCGCGCGCTCATCGCGCGCGGAGTCGACCCGCGGCTGCCCGCGATGAGCGCGCACGGCTACGTCCACTGGGCGGCGCATCTACGCGGTGAGATCGACCTGGAGACCGCGACCCTGCGCACCGCGCGCGATGTCCGCGCGTACTCGCGCCGTCAGATGACCTGGTTCCGCAAGGACGCCGCGATCCGCTGGTTCGACCCGACCGCGGAGGATCCGCTCGACGCGGTTCTCCAGGCCGCCGCATGAAGTTCACCAAGATGCACGGCTGCGGGAACGACTTCCTCGTCGTGGACGCGCCCGTCGCCCTCGATACGGATCGCGTGCAAGACATCTGCGATCGTCGGAGGGGCGTCGGCGCCGATGGGATCCTTGTCATCGGCGCACCGGAGGGGCGCCGATGGCCAGTGACGCTGCACAACGCGGATGGCTCGGTCGGCGAATCGTGCGGAAACGGCGCGCGCTGTGTCGCGCGCTATCTGCTCGATCGCCACGGCGGAGACTCGCTCGATCTGCGCTTCGCCGGAGGCGACGTGAGCGCACGCCGCGACGGGGATGGGATCGCGATCACGCTTCGTGCGCCGACAGCGCCTGTGGCCCTCGCGATGGACGGCGACCGAAAGGCATATCGAGTGAGCGTCGGAAACCCGCACGTCGTTGTCTTCGTCGAGGAACCATCGCTGGTGGATCTGTCTTCGGTCGCGGCGGCCATCCGCGGCCTGGCCGGCGAGGCGAATGTGGAGGTGGCTCGCGTGCTCGGTCCGGGTCTGATCGCCTTGCGCGTCGACGAGCGCGGGGTGGGGGAGACCCAAGCCTGCGGCACCGGTGCGTGCGCCACCGTGGCGGCCGCCGCCTGCGAACAGCGCATGGACGCGGCCGTACGAGTCCGCGTGCCCGGCGGCGAGCTTGTGGTGCGCGCAGGCCGCGACACGTTCGAGCTTGCGGGTCCGGCGGAGTACGTCTTCGAGGGCCACGTCGCTTGATCGAAACGGCGACGCCGGTCGAGCGCGCGTACCTCGTCGGACTGGACCTGCCGCGCGCCGGATTCGACGCCGAAGACTCGCTCGACGAGCTCGCGACGCTCGTGGAGGCGGCCGGCGGCAGCGTGGTCGGCCGCATGCTCCAACTGCGACGCGCTCCCGATCCGAACTCGTGGGTCGGTAAGGGCAAGGCCGGCGAGATCGCGCAGGAGGTCGCCCGGCTGCGCGCCGATCTCGTCGTCTCCGACGACGAGCTCAAGCCGAGGCAGCAACGCGCGCTGGAGGAGATCGTTGGGGCGGCGGTCGTGGATCGGTCCGGCGTGATCCTGGACATCTTCGCGCGTCACGCGCGATCGCACGAAGGCCGCATCCAGGTCGAGCTGGCACAGCTCGAGTACCGGCTGCCGCGCCTCACCGGTCGCGGGAAGGAAATGTCGAGGCTCGGCGGAGGCATCGGCACGCGCGGACCGGGTGAGTCGAAGCTCGAGAGCGATCGGCAGATCATCCGTAAGCGCATCCAGGACCTCCGCGGAAAGCTGGGCGAGGTCGCGCGCCAGCGGGAACGCGCCCGCGGCTCGCGCGCCAGCGAAGGTCTGTTCCTCGCGTCCCTCGTCGGCTACACCAACGCGGGAAAATCGACGCTCCTGAATGCGCTCGCGAGCGCGGACGTGCTCGTGGCGGCTCAGCCCTTCGCGACGCTCGATCCGACCACGCGCCGCACAGCCCTGGACGGCGGCGTGAACATCCTCCTCTCCGACACAGTCGGCTTCGTCAACAAGCTGCCGCCGACGCTCGTCGCCGCGTTCCGCGCGACGCTCGAGGAGCTCGACGACGCCGATCTCCTCGTGCACGTCGCGGACGTCGCGCATCCGAACCTCCACGAGCGTATGCGCGTTGTCGACGAGACTTTGAGATCGCTCGAACTCAAGCACCGACCACGGCTTCTGGTCTTCAACCAGGCCGATCGGCTGCGCGGTGACTCAGGCCGAGCATCGCGCGAGGCGCTTGCGGCGGAGTTCCCCGCGGCGGTCTTTGTATCGGCCCTCCGTGGCGAAGGTCTCGACGATCTGCGCGCACGTCTCGCCGAGGCCGCGGCCGCCGGATGGCGGCGGATCAACGCCACGCTGCCGTATCACGCGGGTGCGCTCGTGCAACGCATCAGGACGCGTGGTTCGCTCAAGCGAGCCGACTACGACGAGGCCGGCATCCGCATCGAGGCCGACGTCCCGCCTGAGCTCGCCGCGGAGATAGAGACAGCGATCCGACGCCGCTAGGGGCTTCGTTCCGCCTGTCTACCCGGACAGGCGAGCGACCGCTTCGGATCAAGCGCGCATCGGTCACCTGATTCATCAGCGCGACACCCTTCCGTTACGCGCTCGTTGCATCGACTATTGGTCCCGAGGAAGGGAAGGGCCATGCGTCTTTCGAGTGTTGTCGCAGCGAGCTTCCTTGCGGTCGTGGGCCTGTTCGGTTTGCTGTCGCCGTCGCTGGCCGACGGAGCGAGCCTCGATTCCACAGAGCTCGACCTCGTCGGCCGCCTGAACGAGTTCCGCGCCGCGCGCGGTCTCCCGACCCTCGCCGTTTCCGACACGCTCACTGCCGCGGCGAAGTGGATGTCGGCGGACATGGCCGTGAACGACTACTTCGCCCACACCTCGCAGGACGGCCGATCGCCGACGCAGCGCATGGCCGACGCTGGATACCCGGCATTCGGCACGTGGACCGGTGAGGACCTCGCGGCCGGATACACGTCGACCGCCGACGTCCTCGCGGGCTGGATCGGCAGTCCGGCTCACTACGCCGTTCTTGTGAATCCCGAGTACCACGCCATCGGCATCGGTCGCGGGTACGCCTCGGGCTCCGTGTACGGCTGGTACTGGACTGCGGACTTCGGCGGCGTCGTCGATGCCGGCCGCACCGCGGCGGCATTTGATGTCGGCTATCACGCGCGCTGGTCCGGCCAGAGTCCCGACCCGACCCTCGCTCCGGGGCAAACTGTGACGCTCGTCGTAGCGCTCCAAAACGCCGGTTACCGTGGCTGGTACGCAGGCGTCCCGAATCAGCAGGCCGCACTCGGAACGAGCGCGCCGCTCGACGGCGCGCGGCCCGATCTCGCGTTCAACTGGCTGTCGCTGAGCCGTCCCGCCACGACGACAACGAGTTACGTCGGGCCCGGGCAAGTGGGCTGGTTCCAGTTCACCGTGCACGCGCCGTCGACTCCGGGCGACTACCGCTTGGCGCTACGCGGAGTCGTCGACGGTGTGACCTGGCTCGAGGACGCGGGCATCTTCTTCACCATCCACGTCCGATAACGCCACGCGCTGCGGCTCCGCGCGAGAGGCGTTGCGGGTCCTGTCCCAGGGAGCGGCCCGCCCGCGCACCCTCCCCGTACCGCGACGCCAATCGTCGTTAACGCGTTCGTACGCGCGGACGGGGCCCAGGGCACCCGCGCTTCGCGCGGGCAGGCCGCTCCCCGTGCCACCCGCGACGCTCCCTTGCGTGAGCCGCGTCAGCTGCGGCCGGTGATGATCGGCAGCACGGGGTCGTTGCCCCACTCCTCCCATGACCCGTCATATGTCCGGACGTCGTCGTGGCCGAGCGCTGTGAGAACGAGATGCGTGAACGCGGCGCGCACGCCCGCCTGGCAATAGGTGACCGTGCGGGTCTCGGGTCCGAAGCCGGCGTTCGTGTAGAACTCCTCGAGCTCGCCCGCCTCCCGGAGCGTCCAGTCGTCCTTGAGCGCGTCCTTCCAGAGGATGTTCACGGCACCCGGTATGTGGCCACCACGCGCAGCGCGCTTTTCCGCGCCGGTGAACTCGCTGTCCCGCCGAACGTCCAGCAGCCAGGGGTCACCGGTGCGCACCGCGGCGAGGACTTCTTCCTTCGTCGCGATCACGTCTTCACGTGGGCGCGGCGTGAAGGTGGCCGACGCGAACTTGACCACACCGCTCTCCAGCGGGCGACCTTCGGCGATCCACTTCTGTATGCCGCCTTCCATGACGGCCATCCGATCGTGGCCGTAACGGCGGAGCGCGAGCCACAGACGCGCGGCGTGATGCCCACCCTCCGCGTCGTAGCCGATGACCATCGTCCCGTCGCCGATGCCAAGGTTCGACATCACTTGCGCGAACTCGGACGGGCCGAGCAGCATCCAGCGTGGATGTCCCGACGCGGGTGGGGCAGCCGAAAGGTCGCTCGCCCAGCTGACATACACCGCGCCGGGCAAATGATTGCCGAGGTACTGGGCGTGCATGTCCTCGTCGAAGCTGAAGCGGCAGTCGACCACACGAACATCGGCGTCGCGCATGCGGGCGGCGACGCGGTCGGTGGACCAGAAAAGATCGGGCCGCGGGAGCGGGGTCACGAGCGGCACTCTATCCGCGTTAGTCTTGCCGGGCCACACGCGTGAGGAGGGTCTCCGTGAGGATCGCCGTCGCCACCATCGCCGTCGCGGCGCTGCTCGTCTCGAACCCAATGGCGGGAGCCGCGAAGACGATCGGTACGCCTCCGGTCCAGTTCGCGCGGGCGAGTCTGACCGGCGGCGTTGTCGAAGGCGTGGCACAGAACGGCGGAAGGCTCACCCTCGCGAGCAGCGGCCTAAAGTCCGGGTCGTACGACGACCCGTTCGACGATCCCGGCCGAGGTGCGATCGCCTACCAGAGCGGCTCGTGGACCTCCGATCCCACCGCGGTGCCGTTCGGCTTCGATGAGCTCGTCGCGTCGTGGAACGCGGATACGCCGAGCGGAACATGGATCCGGACGGAAATGCGCGCGCACGGGAGCGACCGTTACACCAAGTGGTACACGATGGGGATCTGGGCCTCGGGTGATGGGGACATCCATCGGACCTCCGTCGGCGGACAGGGTGACGCCGACGGGTTCATCGCGATCGACACGTTTATCCGGGATAAGAAGGCGGCGCCGCTCGACTCATACGAGCTCCGCGTGACGTTGTACCGGACTGCGGGCAGTAGCGGGACCCCGAGCGTTCGAATGATCGGCGCGATGACCTCGGCGGCCACGACCTACGAGATCCCGAGTACGTTCGGTGGCAAAGCGTTCGATATCGACGTCCCGCGCTACTCGCAGGAGATCCACGCCGGCGAGTTCTCCGAGTTCGACAACGGGGGCGAGGCATGGTGCAGTCCGACGTCGACCGCGATGGTCCTCGCCTTCTGGAAGACCGGCCCGGGCAAGAGGGATCTCGCGGCATTCCCGGGACCCGGGTACACCGATCCACAGGTCGACTTCGCGGCGCGGTACACCTACGACTGGCACTACGCGGGCACCGGCAACTGGCCGGACAACGCCGCCTACGCGGCGCGCTACGGCATGGACGCCTTCGTGACCCGCCTTCGCTCGCTTTCCGAGGCTGAGCTCTTCATCAACGCAGGGATCCCCCTCGTCGCGTCGATCAACGGAAAGCTGCCGAGCTTCCTGTTCGGGAAGACGAGCGGCCATCTTCTCGTGATTCGCGGCTTCACCCGGACGGGCGACGTGATCACGAACGACCCGGCGGTGCTCACCGATGCCGAAGCGAGGAAGACATATAGCCGCGCGGACTTCGAGAGCGTCTGGCTCGGCGGATCCGCGGGGATCGTCTACGTCATCCACCCGCCGAGTGTCCCGCTCCCGGCGAACGTCGCGGGGCTCGCAGCGAACTGGTGACGTCCGTCCTCGGCTGAGGCATGAGGAGGACGCGACGATCGGCTGTCGTGGTCACAGTCTGGTTGCTTGCGTCGTGCGTCGGCACGCCCGTCGCCCAGCCTGATGTCACCGCGACGCCTTCAGCCTCGCTCGCACCGACCGACCGACCCGTGACGACACCCACTCCGGTCCCCACGCCGACGCTCATCCCGCAGCCCGCGGACAAGCCACCCGTGAGCTTCGCGCGAGCCGACTTCGCGCGCGGTACTTCCGCCGGCGTGACCGGGACAGGACCGCTCGCGCTCGCCGCGACCGGCCTCACGAGCGGGACCTACGACGACCCGTTCGGCGCGCGCGGGATCGCGTTCCAGAGTGGCTCATGGACCTCCGAGTGGATGCCCGTCGCGTTCGCATTCGACGAGCTGGTGGCGTCGTGGAATGCCGACACGCCCCCGGGAACGTGGATCAAGGTCGAGATGCAGGCGCGCGGCGCCGGCCGCGAGACGAAGTTCTTCGCGATGATCACCTGGGCGTCAGGCGATGGCGACATCCACCGGACGTCCACGCCCGGACAACAGGACGGCGACGGTGACGTGAACATCGACACCTTCATTCGAGCGAAGGGCGCCGCACCACTCGAGGCGTACCGGCTCCGCGTCACGCTGTACCAGAAGCAAACGACGACCGCGAGCCCATCCGTGCGGATGCTCGCCGCGGTCACCTCGGCCGCGTTCAAGTACGAGATCCCGAGCCTCTTCAGCGGACCTCCGGTGCAGCTCCAGGTGCCGCCGTTCTCGCAGGAGACCCACGCCGGGGAGTTCCCCGAGTACGACGGCGGGGGAGAGGCCTGGTGCAGCCCGACCTCGACGGCGATGGTGGTGGCGTTCCACGGAGCCGGACCGACCCCTGACGATCTCGAGACCTTCCCCGGGGACAAGTACGACGATCCGCAGGTCGACTACGCGGCGCGCTACACGTACGACTGGAACTACAAGGGTGCCGGCAACTGGCCGGCGAACGTCGCCTACGCAACGCGCTTTGGTCTCGACGGGTTCGTCACGCGGCTTCGCTCGCTCAACGAGGCGCAGCGATTCCTCAACGCCAGCATTCCGCTCGTCGCGTCGATCAACGGTGCCCTGCCGGGCTTCCTCCTCGGGACGACCAACGGACATCTGCTGGTCATCCGCGGCCTCGACGCCAACGGCGACGTCATCACGAACGATCCTGCGGTCAAGACGGATGAGGAAGCGCGAAAGGTCTATCGCCGCGCGGACTTCGAGCGGGTGTGGCTCGGCGGCTCGGCCGGGATCGTGTACGTGATCTATCCGCGCGGCAGGCCGCTCCCACCAAACGTCCCGGGATTGCCGCCGAACTGGTAAGCGTCGGGGGCGGCTGATGCGAGGCGATCTCCGGCGCGCGCTCGCGCTCGTGCGGCGCCGAACTCACCGCGGCGCACCGCTCGCCGTGCGGCTCGTCGAGAAGCCGGACTGCGGACTCTGCGCCGAGGCCTACCGCGCGCTCCGGCGCGTATCCCTCGACATCCCGCTCGACATCGAACGCGTGGACATCACGCACGATCCCGCGCTCTTGGACCGCTACGCGCTCCGCATCCCGGTCCTCGCGATGGGGGAGCGTGAGCTCGACGCAGCGGGCGTTGATGACCGCACGCTTGCGTCATGGCTGCGCGGCTGACCGCGGCGACGAGCGCGCTCACGTTCTTCCGCAGACGGCTCAGGAGCGGCGGAAGCAGCGCGCGCGCCGTTCACGACAAGGCATATCTCAAGAGCGACCTGCGCTTTTGGGGATCCGACCTGCCAGCGATCCGGGCCGCCGTCCGGGAGTTCTGCCGCGCGCACCCGGATCTCACGCGCGCTGACCTTCGGTCGATCGCGGAGAAGCTCTACGCGACCGACGTGCACGAGCTGCGTGCCTCGGCGATCGGCGTCCTCGAATGCCACCGCGAGAGGCTGGTCGATCGCGACCTTCCCTGGCTCATCGAGCTTGTGCGCCGCTCCAACAGCTGGGCCTACGTGGACTGGATCGCGCCGAAGGTGATCGGCGACGTCATCGCGCGCGACGTCCGTTCGCGACGGCGTCTCGTGAAGTGGGCGAAGGACGGCAATTTCTGGGTGCGTCGCGCCGCGCTTCTGGCCGAGCACGACGCGCTTCGGGCCGGTCGCGGCGACTTCGCGCTCTGGGCGCGTCTCGCCGCCGGAATGCTCGACGAGCGCGAATTCTTCATCCGCAAGGCCATCGGGTGGGTCCTGCGCGAGGTGTCGAAGAAGCGGCCTGCGCTCACGGACGCGTTCCTGCGCGAGCACCGCAGGCGCGTCTCGAATCTGTCGCTGCAGGAAGGGGCGAAGTATCTGTCGCCAGCGCAGCGCGAAGCGCTCGGCCTGCCAAGGAAGGCCGCCTGGATCGCACGAGAGGCCCGCCGAAAGGCCGACCCGACCGGGTAGGTGATGACCACCGGCGAAGGGTTCGCGCGATCTCAGCTGGTTCGGTCTGCCTGGGAGGAGTCGGCGTGCGGCCCGCGCAGCAGCGACGTAAACCGATCGAGATCCGGCTCCAATTCGAGGCGAAGACAGAGGTCGGCCAGATCGCGCGCGGCCCCATCACCAATGACCGCCGACGCGAGGCCCAAGAACTTCTCGCGCAGCTGTTGCGGCGTGATCGGATTGGCGGGTTCGCCGGTCGGGTCAGGAATCCGCACTGAGAGTTCGCGCCCGTCGCGCAAAAGCACCTCGACGGTCGCCGGCCAGTGATCGGGATAGGCGGCGTCCAGCTCCGCGTCGCGGTGACACTCGGTTCGCGACATCAGCGCGCGGATCACCGGGTCGTCCACGTTCATTTGGGTGTAGTCGTCTAGGCCGGCCGAACCTCGCGCGAGAGCGACGGCGGCGGCGAACGGGGCGCTGAACTGAGCGTCGACGACGTTGCGCGGGGTGCGCTTCTCGTCGATCGGCTCAGCCACGAGGAGCGCGCCTCCGCTCAGCACGCCAAGCCTGATCCGCTCGACCTGCTCCGCGCGTAGGCGATGCGCACGACGCAGCTGGAGCACGCCGTCGATGAGCCCGTGGTTGTATCGACAGCAGGCGTAGGGCTTGATCGAAACGCTCATGATCGCGAACGAACGGCCGAGATCCCGAGTGAGCAGCTCCGGCCGCGGGTCGTCGGTGTATCCCCTCAAGAGGCCGTGCCGTCCCTCCAACGCGCTCGCCGGCGCGACGAAGCCCTCGCTCGCGAGATGCGCGGCCACGACGCCTGAGTGCGCCGCCCATCCCGGGTTCAGTCGCTTTGTCCACGAGCCCTCAGTGAGGTACTCGAGCGACCCTGAGGCCATCGTCCCAGCAATGCCGACCGCGCGAATGAGCCCTTCCACGTCTAACTCGAGCAGGCGGCCCGCGGCGATCGCCGCGCCGAAAACGCCGGCGACCCCCGTGGGATGAAATCCGCGCTGATACGCGGACTCGGCGTTGAGCGCGTCGCCGACGCGGATCGTGACCTCGTAGCCCGCGACGATCGCTTCGAGGACACGAGTGGGGGAGCGGTGAAGCTCCTCGGCAACGGCGAGCGCCGTCGGGATCACGACGACGCCGGGGTGAAGCGACGATCGTGCGGTGACGTCGTCCAGTTCGAGGGCGTGCGCGCTCGCGGCGTTCGCGAGCGCGGCCCATGGAGCGGAGGCGAACGCATCGCGGCCGATGAGGCTCGCGCCTTGTCCGGGACCGAGCCGCCGCGCGACCGCCACGACAGGCGCGCTCGAAGGTGCCCGGCTCCCTCGGAGCGCGACCCCGACCAAGTCGAGCACGAGCTCCTGGGTACGTTCGCGGACGATCGCCGGAACGCTCGACCATTCGATTCCGGCGCAAAACTCCGCCAGCGCCGCGGCCGCGGTTCGCGCATCCGTGCGGAGCATCGCTGAAGGCTACCGCCGGGGCCTGCTCGTTTGCGATAGGTGGGCCGGCGATTCGGAATCCTCACGGAGGACCATCACATCCCGCGAGGATGTGTCCGCGGCAACGAACGTAAGCAGCCGGGCACCTTCATCTTCCACGGCGACGCGCTCGCGCTTTGGCAGTCGCTCGAGGAGCGCGATGCGCAGCGTCGCGGTCTCTGGCCCGCGCTTGATCGTCCACGTCGCTCCGACGAAACCGTCAATGAGGACGCTGCCGAGGTTCACCCCTTCCATGTAACCAGTCCGGTTACGGGCGCCGGCCCTGACCACCCGCGCGCGATCGTCGTGCGACAGGACGACGTTGTCGTACACCGGTAGAAAGCGGGGCGGAGCAGGAATCTCCGGGTCGGGTAGGGGACCATCCGGCACATCGAACAGCTCGCGGCCGCGCTCATCGCGGAAGGTCCGCAGACGCGGCCGGAGACGCTCAAAGACCTCCGCCAGCCCGCTCAGGCCTGACCACGTCCGGGCATCACCGACCGTCGCCGGCCCGAATGCCGCGAGGTACCGGAGGATCAGCGCGTCGGGTGATCGCGTCTTCCCGAGCGGGCGGCCCAGCCACGCTTCAAGTGTGGTTCGACGAGGCTGTGCACCGGCTCCCCAGACGCCGCGCGGCGGGACCTGCACGAGGGGCAGGAGATAGCTCATGGCCATTACGAGCGAGTCCTGGTCACGCTTCGGCCAGCGCTTGTGCATGATCGGACGGAGCTCGGCGCTCGTCCGCGGACGCTCATCGACCAGGGCGCGACCGATTTTGAGTAGTCGGTCGATGTCGACGCCCACGAGCTTGCGTCCGAAAGGGCTGCCGGTCTGAAACGCGCGCTCGAGGGCGGGCTGGATGATTGGGCGCAGCGCCAAACCATCGCGTGCGGTGACGAGATGGATCGTCGCGCGCATAAGCCCCATCCGCACCGCTTTCCGATCGATGATCAGCTTTGCGAGGTCGTCCGTCCGGAAGTCCTCGAGCCGGCTCCACAAAGCCACGTAGGGATCGGCCGGAATCTGCGCCTGCATGCCGACGAGCCATTCGATCGCGGCAGCGGCGGACATCTTCGAACCTTCGAGGAGAAGCTGGCGCTCCAGGAGGGCGCGGTTCAAGGCGCGCGCATCGAGCACGCGAGTCACCGCGACGATGGGACCGGCCGCACACGCTCCTGGGTCAAGGACTCGCTTGTCGACGGTGGTGCTCTTCGGGTCGCAAGGATCGAACCGAGCACGATGAGAACGAAGCCGATCGCGATGCCGAGCGTAAATGGCTCACCCAGGAGTGCCACTCCGAGCGCGAGGGCAACGGCCGGGTTCACGTACGTGATCACCGTGGCTCGGGGCGCGCCGACCTCCGCGACGAGGGCAAAGAACAGGACGAACGCGAGCGCAGTGCAGACCACCCCGAGCACGGCCACGGCAAGCAGCACTGATGCGGAGGGAAGCGTCGAAGGGAGCTGCGCGAGTCCAAACGGCGCATACGCGACGGCGGTCACGCCGAGGGATGCGGCGACCACGCCCAGCGAGGGGAGCCGTGCCAGCTTTCGCTCGATGATCATCGGTCCTATCGCGTAGCCGAGGGCGACAAGGCCGACCTGGCCGATCGCGCCGAGGTCGTCGGCGCGGACGTCCAGTCCGACGAGAGCGGCGACCCCGAGGAAGCCGAGGGCCAGCCCGACGATGCGGCGCGAATCCAAGCGATCGTGGCCCCCGACGAGGACGGCCAAGACCGCGCCGATGGATGGGACCGCGGCGATCAGGAGACCGGTGAGCGAGCTCGAGATACGCCGCTCCGCATCCGATAGGAAGAACCACGGCGCGGCCACCTCGACGAAGGTGTAGATGACTATCCATTTCCACTGCCAAACGAGCGGAGCGAGATCCTTGCGTGCGGCCGCAAGGGGGAGCAGGAGCACCGTGCCGATCGCGGCCCGCAGGAAGACGAGGCTCGCTGGGGTGAGCTCGCCGACAGCGATCTTGATGAAGAGGTACGGGATGCCCCAGATCAGCGCCATTACGGCGAAGAGGACCCAGCCGCGTCGTGTCACCGGATCACGTTAGCGGGCGGTGCCCCCGCTGTTTATCGCCGGCGATACATCCAGAC
>Ga0070708_100001864_pt1 | contig 16183 bp, 11 predicted proteins | sample KBSK5503metaG_FD_65469 | JGI IMG/M metagenome (GOLD analysis project Ga0070708, IMG submission 65469) | Corn, switchgrass and miscanthus rhizosphere microbial communities from Kellogg Biological Station, Michigan, USA - KBS K5-50-3 metaG | ecosystem: Host-associated > Plants > Roots >... | reverse complement strand
CGGCGAAATCGCGCTCGGCGAGCTTTTCCAAGGCGAAGGCGCGGATCGTCTCGAGCATGCCGAGGCGCTCGTCCTCGCGCCGCACGAGACTCTTGTCGGCGAGACTCGCCACGGCATCGAGCGAGGCTTCACACACGGCCTCCGCCGCTTCCAGCGTGAATCCGCGCGCGAAGACGCCGAGCTGCGCGAAGAGATCGCGCTCGCCTTGGTCGAGCAGGTCGTAACTCCACGCGATCGCGTTGCGGATCGTCTGCTGGCGCTCCGGCATGTCGCGTGCGCCGCCCGCCAGGAGCTTCAGCCGCTCGGGCAGGCGTTTGACCATCGCGGCGGGAGAGAGGAGACGCGTGCGCGCGGCGGCAAGCTCGATCGCCAGCGGCAATCCGTCCAGGCGCAGACAGATTTCCGCGACCGCCGGCGCGTTGTCCTCGGTCAGCGCGAATTCCGGCGCGACAGCCTTCGCGCGCTCGACGAAGAGCGCGACCGATTCGCATTCGGCAAGCGCCGCGAGCGGAGGCAAGCGCCGCACTTCCGGGAGCGCGAGCGGGGACACCGGATAGACGCGCTCGCCGGTCAGGTGCAGCGGCTCGCGACTGGTGACGAGGCATTTGACCCGCGGCGCCTGCGCGAGCAGCGTCGCGAGCTCCGGCGCCGCGGCGATCACCTGCTCGAAGTTGTCCAGAACGATGAGGAGCGTCTTCTCGGCAAGATACGCGGATAGCGACTGGCCGGCGGCGGCGCTGACGCCCAACGCTTGCGCGATCGCCGGCGATACGAGCGCAGGATCGTCGATCGGGGCGAGCGGCACGAAGAACACTCCGTGCGCGAAGTCGCCGGCCAGGTCTTCGGCGGCCTGCACCGACAGACGCGTCTTGCCGGTGCCGCCGGGGCCGGTCAGCGTCAACAGACGAACGTCGGGGCGCCGCAACGTTTCACCGATCGCGCGAAGCTCGCGCGCGCGACCGACGAGACGCGTGCCTTCGAAGGGAAGATTCAGCGGCCGCTTGCGCGCCGTGCGCAGGGGAGGGAAGTCGCTTTGCAGGCGGGGATCGAGGAGCTGATAGAGCCGCTCGGGCTCGGGCAAGCCTTTCAACACATGCTCGCCCAGATCGCGCGCGGCGAAGCCGAATGCCTCGGTCAGCAGCGCGTGCGTCGTGTGCGAGAGCAGCACCTGCCCGCCGTGGCCGGCGGCGCAGATGCGCGAAGCGCGGTGGACGCCGATGCCGACGTAGTCGTCCGCGGTCGCTATCGCTTCGCAGGTATGCAAGCCCATCCTCACGCGCAGCGGCCGGCCGCCCGGCCAGGCATGATCGTTCAGCGCACTTTGCGCGGCGACCGCGCTGCGGATCGCGTCCTGCACGCTGGCGAAAGCGATGAAAAGAGCATCGCCGGCGGCGCCGAACTCATGGCCGGCGTGGCGGGCCATGACGTCGCGAAGGATGTGGCGATGCTCCTCCAGCGCCGCGTGATAGTGTTCTGCGCCCAGCTCCGCCAATCGGGACGTCGAGTCCTCGATGTCGCTGAAGAGGAGAGTGACGGTGCCGGTGGGTTTGGGGGTCATGGATGGCAGGCACTCACGTTCAGCGGCAGGTCGTTAGTCTCCACGGGTCGAGGCTTCGTCCTACAGGCTTGTGCCACGCTACGTTACAACGGAAACGGACTATCCGTCTTCACCCGATCCACCTGGCCGGCGGGAAGTCCGCGTTCATGAGCAACACCGGAGCTTAGGACCGTGGGGCTGTATGATTGAAGTCGTGGCGGATTAGGGGACACGACTCGATGGAGAGCAGTGACAAAAAAGCGCTAAGCGAAATAGATATCTGCGATCTCTTTATTACCCCCGCGATCAAGAACGCGGGGTGGGACCCATTGAAGCAGATTCGGCGCGAAGTAACGCTCGCGCCGGGTCCGGTCGTTGTGCGCGGTAATATGTCCTCGCGTAACAAGAAAAAGAAGAAGTTCGCAGACTATATCCTGTCATTGGAACCAGGCGTTCCAGTCGCCGTCGTAGAGGCCAAAGATAACAATCACACCGTCAGTCACGGCATCCAGCAAGCGTTGGGTTACGCCCAGATTCTCGAATTACCCAGCGCTTTCAGTTCCAACGGTGATGCCTTCGGTTCGCACAACAAGGTGCCCGCGCCAGGCGAAGACATAGAAACTGAGTTTCCCCTCGAATCATTTCCGTCGCCGCAGGACCTGTGGAAGCGATACAAGCAGTTCAGAGGTATCGCCGACAAAGCGGAAAAACTTGTGGTCCAGCCATACTACGATGACCCGTCAGGCAAAGAGCCACGCTACTACCAAGTCGACGCCATCAACCGCACTATCGAGACCGTCGCTAACGGCAAGCGCCGCGTCTTGCTCGTCATGGCTACCGGTACTGGCAAGACCTACACCACCTTCCAGATCATCTGGCGGTTGTGGAAAGCGGGCGTCGTTAAGCGCGTACTCTTCCTCGCGGACCGGAACATCCTCGTCGATCAAACGCTCGTCAATGATTTCAAGCCCTTCGGCCCGGCCATGACGAAGATAAAGAACCGGAAGATCGACCCGTCCTACGAAATCTATCTCGGCTTGTATCAAGCCATCACCGGCCCGGATGAAGAAGACAAAATCTTTAAAAGCGTCTCGAATGACCTTTTCGATATGGTCGTCATCGACGAATGTCACCGGGGTAGCGCGGCGGATGACTCTGCGTGGCGCGAAATCCTTGATTACTTCTCCGGAGCAGTCCAAGTTGGTCTTACTGCCACCCCTAAGGAAACCAAATACGTCTCCAGCATCAACTATTTCGGGGAGCCGACCTACACCTACACCCTGAAACAAGGCATTGAAGACGGTTTCCTCGCACCCTACAAAGTAGTGCGCATCGATATCGACAAAGACATCCTAGGCTGGACGCCGCCACCAGGCATGAAGGATGACCTCGGCAAGGAGATCGAGCAGCGCGAGTACAACCAGCAGGATATGGACCGAATCCTGGTATTGAATCAGCGTACTAAGCTCGTCGCCAATCGCGTTATGCAATACCTACGTGCGACGAATCCATTCGACAAGACAATCATCTTCTGCGAAGACATTGACCACGCCGAACGCATGCGCGCCGCCATCGTTAACGCTGCCGGCCAGCTCGCGCTCGACAATCCCAGGTACGTCATACGCATCACCGGCGATTCCGTTGAGGGCAAAGCGGAGCTGGATAACTTCATCGATCCAGAAAGCAGGTTCCCGGTGATTGCCACGACTTCAGATTTGCTGACCACCGGAGTGGACGCCAAGACCTGCAAATTGATCGTGCTGGACAAGACCATCACGTCGATGACTATCTTCAAGCAAATCATCGGCCGAGGCACGCGCATCGACGAAGAGAACAACAAGTGGTTCTTCACCATCATGGATTTCAAAAAGGCCACCCAACTGTTCCGCGATCCGGATTTCGACGGCGAGCCGGTAGTGATTTACGAACCCGGTGACCGTGACGACCCTGTACCGCCCGATCCGGGGCCGGGCGACGAGAACGAGCCCGGTGGCATTGAGGAGCCCCCGGGTGTGTACAAGGTCCGCGTCAGCGGTGTTCCCGCCAAGATCATCTCCGAGCGCATCGAATATATCGGCCCGGACGGCAACCTCATTACCGAGTCCTACAAGGATTTCAGCCGAAAGCAGATTCGCTCCGAATTTGCCTCGCTGGACGACTTCCTTACGCGCTGGAACCGCGCCAAGAGAAAGCAGGCCATCATCGACGCGTTGGAAGAGCACGGCATCGTGCTCGACAACCTTACCGCCGAGCTAGGAAAAGCCTACGGCGACTTCGACCTTATCTGCCATATCGCCTGGGGCCAGCCGCCGCTGACCCGTAAGGAGCGGGCCAACAAGGTCAAGAAGCGCAACTACTTCGCCAAGTACGGAGAGCAGGCTCGCGCCGTGCTCACTGCGTTGCTCGACAAGTACGCGGACGAAGGCATCGGCACGCTAGAAAGCGCCAAGGTCCTGCGGCTCGACCCATTCAAGTCCATGGGCACGCCGGTCGAGATTATCAATAACATCTTTGGCGGCAAAGACAAGTTCGACGCCGTAATCCAGGAACTAGAGCAAGAGCTGTTTAAGCAGGAGCGGTCTGCATGAGCAACGTGTCCAGCGTCATCAAGTCCATCCAGGACATCATGCGCAAGGATGTCGGCGTCGATGGTGATGCCCAGCGAATCAGTCAGTTGGTGTGGATGTTCTTCCTCAAGATCTTCGACGACCGCGAAGCTGAGCTGGAGCTCCTCGAAGACGACTACAAATCCCCGCTGCCCGCCCACCTGCGCTGGCGCAGGTGGGCGAAAGACCCGGAAGGCATGACCGGAGAGGCCCTCAGCGCCTTCGTCAACGACCAGCTGTTTCCGACCCTCAAAGAGAAGCTGGTCATCCATGGTCCCGCTGGTGAACGCGCCCGCGTCATCCGCAGCGTGTTCGAAGACGCCTACAACTACATGAAGTCCGGCACACTGATGCGCCAGGTCATCAACAAGATCTGCGAGATCGACTTTAACAACACCAGCGATCGCCACACCTTCGGCAGCATCTACGAGCAAATCCTGCGCGACCTGCAAAGCGCCGGCAACGCCGGCGAGTTCTACACCCCGCGCGCGCTCACCCGCTTCATCGTCCATCGCGTTGACCCCAAGCTGGAGGAAATCGTGCTCGATCCCGCCTGCGGCACCGGCGGGTTTCTCACCTGCACTATCGACCACAAGCGCGCGAAGTACGTCAAAACCAAGGAAGACGACGAAATTCTGGTTAAGTCGATTCGTGGCGTGGAGAAAAAGGCCCTGCCACACATGCTGGCTGTCACCAACATGATCTTGCACGGCATCGACACACCGACCAATATCAAACGCGACAACACCCTGGCGCGACCCTACAAGGATTACGGCAACGCCGACCGCGTCCACGTCATCGTCACCAACCCACCCTTTGGCGGTATGGAAGAGGACGGCATCGAAAACAACTTTCCCGCCCACCTGCGCACGCGTGAAACGGCGGACCTGTTCATGGCGCTTATCATCAAGTTGCTCAAGGAGGTTGGTCGCGCCGCTGTGATCCTGCCTGATGGCTTTCTGTTTGGCGAAGGCATGAAGACCCGGCTCAAGGAGTCCTTGCTGCAAGAGTGCAACCTGCACACCATCGTCCGCCTGCCCAACGGTGTGTTCAACCCCTATACCGGCATCAAGACCAACCTGCTGTTCTTCACCAAGGGCAAGCCCACCGAGTACGTCTGGTATTACGAGCACCCCTATCCCGAAGGCGTCACGAGTTATAACAAGACCAAGCCCATGCGTTTCGAAGAATTCGAAACCGAGATCAACTGGTGGGGCAGCGAGGCCGACGGCTTCGCCGCGCGCGTGCAGACCGAACAGGCATGGAAGGTGCCGGTTGCCGACATCGGGGCGCGCAACTACAACCTCGACATCAAGAACCCCCACGTCGGCGAACAGATCAACCACGACCCGAACGAGCTATTGCAACGATACCAGCAACAGCAAAACGCGATTGGCAACCTGCGCGATCAGCTCAAAAATATCTTGCAGGAAGCGTTGCATCGGGGTGAGGCATAAGCATGTCCGACGTCATCACCAACAATCTCGACGTCTGGACCTCGGCGCTGGTCGACAAATCGAGCGTCGGGCGCGGCAGCAACGGGAAGCAGGAGGCCTACGGCATCAAGAAACTACGGGAACTGATTCTGGAGCTTGCGATGCGGGGGAAGATGGTGCCACAAGACTCCAACGATGAGCCCGCTAGCGCGTTGCTGGAGCAGATTGCAAAGGAAAAGGCGCGTCTTCGGAAAGCGGGAGACGTCAAAGAAGAAATGCCGTTGCCCGGCATTGGGGAAATTGAAAAGGCATTCGAGCTTCCGGATGGATGGGAGTGGGTACGGTTCGGCAGTATCGCTCAGCACAATTCGGGCAAGACCCTCGATCGAGGGCGCAATACGGGCCAGCTCCGAGACTACATCACGACATCAAATCTCTATTGGGGGCGGTTCGATCTAGGCAACATTCGGCAAATGCCCATCGCAGACGACGAGCTTGAAAAGTGCACGGCGCGAAAGGGTGACCTGCTGATCTGTGAGGGTGGAGAAGCCGGCAGGGCGGCTGTATGGCCTTACGACAAAGACATTTGCTTTCAAAACCATATTCACCGTGCTCGTTTTTATGGAGAGATTGACCCGTACTTTGTTTATCGTTTCTTTGAAAAGCTAAACGCCACTGGCGAAATCGAGCAACACCGAAAGGGCGTAGGCATATCAAACATGTCGAGCAAGGCGCTCGCCTCGATTATTGTGCCGCTCCCGCCCCTCGCAGAACAACACCGCATCGTCGCCAAAGTCGACGAACTCATGGCCCTGTGCGACCTGATGGAACAACAACAAACCCACAGCATCGAGGCCCATCAGACTCTCGTTGATACACTGCTCGGTACGCTCACCCGCGCCGCCTCGCCACAAGAACTGACTAAAGCTTGGACCCGCATCGGGAACAACGTCGACACCCTGTTCACCACCGAAGAGAGCATCGACCAACTCAAACAAACGATTCTCCAACTTGCCGTCATGGGCAGACTCGTCCCCCAAGACCCTAACGACGAACCGGCGAGTGTGCTCTTGGAGGGGATCGTCGCACAGAAGGCGCGATTGATTGACGGCGGACTATTAAAGAAAGACAGGCCATTGCCACCGGTGACTGACGACGAAACGGCATTCCCAGTTCCACTTGGGTGGACTTGGGTCAAGTTTGGAGTCATTGCGGAGTTCATTAATGGTGACCGCAGCAAGAATTACCCAAATCGAAGCGAATACGTTGATAACGGTGTGCCGTGGATCAATACCGGACACATTGAGCCAGATGGTCGCCTGACGACGCAAGACATGAATTTCATTTCGCGGGAAAAGTTCGATTCCTTGAATAGCGGCAAAATTCAGAAGGGCGACCTAATCTATTGTCTACGTGGCGCGACCTTTGGGAAGACTGCTTTCGTTGAACCCTATGAAGAGGGGGCGATCGCATCATCGTTGATGATCGTTCGGCCGTACATTGCGAGCTTAAATAAATACATCTTTCACTACTTGGTCGGTCCTTTCGGGAAGAAACAACTGTTTCGTTTTGACAATGGCTCGGCACAGCCTAACTTGTCCGCGGGCAACGTGATGCTCTATGCATGTCCGCTACCTCCTCTCGCAGAACAACACCGCATCGTCACCAAAGTCGAAGAACTCATCGCCCTGTGCGACGCCCTCAAGCAACGCCTCGCCGACGCCCAAACCACCCAAATCCACCTCGCCGACGCAATCGTCGAGCAGGCCGTCACCTAGCCGCTGCACGCGCCATGGACGCCAAGGCCGAAACCTGGTGCGACCGCGACGAACACAAGATTTTCGAGTATTGCGTCGACTTCAACGAACGGCTCGACAGCGAGGATGCGGCGAGCGTGCGCGAAGCCTACAAGGTGGAACAAAGACCGCGCCGTGTAGGTCTTCCGCGCCACCAAGGTCATGGAGGTAAGCAAGAATCATCGCTATATCCACGCTCAAGGTTATCGGGCCCAGCGCCGCGACGCTCTACGCATGAGGGAAAGAACGTGGCAAGTCAATGTGGACCACAGCACTGCGCTGAGCCGGCCAATCCGCTCCAGATAAGGTCTTTTGTCGACGCGTCACGCTTGCGTGTGCACCCACAATCGTCGCCGTAAATCGTCGGAAAATGAATTTAAAGCTCCTGCTCGACTGGTTCGGACACATCCTGCTTAGGCGTAGGCTACGCCGAGGCGCGCCAGGCTCGACCGACCCTTCTCACGTAGAACCTGCTACCAGCACCTTAAATCGAGCCGCGCCCAGTGCAAATGAGCCAGCTTTTCACTGCAACCGGCTCCAATGGTCGGTTCAGCGGACTAGCCGCACATTCCGTGTGTATGTCGTCGAACCTCGCGAGTACAGCCCTGGTAATCACGGACAGCTGTTTAGGGCGGCGCTCACGAGCCTCATTTCTCCTGGGCAAGCCCTCATTGACCAATATTCGAAGCCTCCAATGCCACAGACCGTAGAGACCTTCGATCTAGTTACTTTTCCGGAAGCCTTTCTACCCGGACAGGAACTTGTTTCAGCTCTGTTCGATATCTCCGCGCAGGCCATAACGTCACTGGGCTGCGTCCACGTAGGGCTTCGTCCCTCGGCAACGCCCGATAGTCATTTGTTCACTGTCAGCGAGCTGCGAGTGCTAATCGACTCGCTTTCAGGGGTCCCCAACATTGAACATGCCGACTTTTAGGCTTTCTCTGCATGGCTCGAGCGTCAGCCGGCGTCCGACCGATTTAATGTAGGCTGCTTGTTCACAATCGATTCCCAGCAGCGCGTGCGAGTCTGTTTGCATCCGAAGTTAGTCCGCTCCAAGCAGGAAGTCAGCCCGCTTCATGAACTGCATATGGCGGAAGCAAATCTGCTCACCCTCATTACATTGTTGCCGAGCGACAAAGCGCTATTTTCAATCACAATCCAACCTCTACTATGCTCTGACGCATTGCACCTCGACACTGATCGCCGACACGGCAGGCCGCTGGAGGCCATCACTCAACATGCCGATTGCTTCGGTAATGAGCCGCCTGACCATGTCGACGTCGTCTCTGTTGCGACGTGCACTCCACAGCCGCAAGATCATACGGCAAAGGGGACGCCGTACCGACGTTGGCACCAAGAATTTCGCGAGTCGTTCCGTCGAGCTTTGTCAGATGAAGCATTGGCACGCCATCGCTTTGCCACTTTCGTATTGGCGAATTTCTTGAAAATTCCAGACGATGGCAAGGGCGGACTGTCCGGCGTATTTATTCCAATCCCTTGGCGTGAGGCGATCTACCCGGACTTCGTGACGATAACGATTTGGGGACGTGAGTCGCGGGACGCTGACAACATCTGGTTAGACTTGTTGGATGATCAACGGCCTCCGGACCATTGGTCAAGCTTAGGCTATTTGGCCTCGCTTCACCCTTTCGGCGTCGAGGAAGTTGCGCTCGGAAGGATGTTCGGGTTTTCGGTTCATCGACTCCCTCGTGATGCGCCGAGTCTACGGACCGCACATGCGTTGACAGATTTTCAGCTTAGAACAGCTAGAGTCGACGACGGCTCTGAGTTGGTTGCCTTCAGCTGGCGAGATTCCTAAATGACTGACCAGTACGCGCAAATCCGTAAGCATCATTTCAGTGGAAACTGGTTGCCATGGGCTGTGATCCATCATTTCTTGCCTACGCCGCTACTGCGCGAATTGATGCTCGTCATAGTGGAGCGATTGAGCAATGGCACGATTGAATTCGGAGAGTTATTTGACGATGCTATTACAAAGGGACCTTCCTCTCTTGATTCCTGGCTTCTTAGGCCGCTCGAAGTGAGCGCGCCATTAGCCACTTACCTTCAGTACCGCATCCGTGCTTTTGCTTGGCAGAATGATGCTGATATCCCAGTGCTTTCAGCTGAGGATTCGTCGGCACGCATAACACCTTTGGCCTTTGAGCGCGTCATCAAGTTTGGTATTGCTGACTTCAGTTGGTCGGACGACATGCTCAGTCAACTTGATACTCTTGGTGATCCGCCTTTGGAGCGGCTTGTTGCGGCCTTTAAGCTAGCTCGAGCCTCGATAGGTAAGCCCGTCGATAGCTTGGCGCCCTTAATAGCGGTTTCGACCGACTTCGAGTCACCGCTAGACATCGTCGTCCTAAAGCACCTCGGTGACCTCTGTGCTGACGCGGATGGTTGGCATCACGCGAAGGCTCTTTACGCGGAGGCGCAGCGTCGCCTCAAGAAAGCGAAGATCGACGCTTGGGAAGATTTGGGGTCGCTTCTCGGTAGCATCATGACGCAATCCGAATCAGCGGCTGCGCGCACCCTTGCTGACCTGGGTTCAGCAGCAAGCCTGCTCGCCAAGGCCTTTGCAAATGCATCTACTACGACGGCGCCACTTTTGTTTATAAATGCGCCTCATGATTATTACGTAGCCGCCGCGTATTCCGCAGGCAATTTGGTTCTGCCTCCAGATAAGCGGGCCGTTTTGATGCTTCCACCATTAGCCAACCAAACACACGGCGTGGGGCACGCGGTGCAATCGTTTTTGGCAGGCAAGTTTACGGATGCTAATGCACGCTTCTGGGCGGTCTTGCGGAGGCAAGTGGCCTTGGGTTCGACGACGGACAGTCGTGGCACAAAGGCACTGTTTGCACAGAACATTATTGCCGAATTGCGCGACGTTGGCCGCGTGAGCGCCCCAGCTGCTTTCCGGACCGCAGTGCGGCTGCTGACCGAGAGTGGCGACTATGCCTCGGCGGCGAAAATTCTCTGGACCGACCAGGTCGTCGCTATATACGTTGATTCAGAATGCATCGAATTTGCTATCTCGTACGCGCAGAGTCATCCAGGTGCCAGCTTAGAACGACACCAAGTTCTCGTCGAACTCTTTCGAGCCTGGGTGGAACACTCGGCTGTTGAAGCGCGGGATGCTGTTACACGCATGATGGCGTACATCGCGGGTTTAGCTACGGCAGCGCCGTCGTCCATGCTTGCAGGCCTTGATCTCGGACGCCATTCGCTTGAGGCACTAAAAACAATAGCCAAAGCGCGACCCGAATTCCGCAGCGCCGCAGCAGGCGAAGTAAGTAGTGCCCTATCCGCCAAACTACGCGCAGAGAGAGAATTTTGGGGCGGAAAGCAGGCCGCCTTGGAGACGGCCGTCGCCTTTCTTGATGTGTTCGAGGGCGATGCTTTACTTTCTCTAATCGACTCCACGCTCTATCTTCTGGAGCATATCGACCCGGCCACCGATATGTATCCACTTGTCGGTCCAGCGATGGATTTGTTGACATCCACAAGTGCGAAAGACTGCGCCGAGACAATCCCGCATACAGGAGAGCGCATCGTCAACGCGATTTTGCGTTTCGGAATGGAGCAAGCGAGTCAGCACACTAGGCTTCTTCATTACCTTCGCAACTTTGGGTCATCGACTCTTCTTAACGGGACCTTGCCAGATGCTCTCCAGAAAGTCGTCGCCGACGTTCGACGCCAAGCTCGCCAAGTCGGTTCCAGCAATGCGATAGAAAATATTCAAGCGCTGCTAGTCGTTCCGTTCATTGCCGGTCGCGAGGGAATAGTGGACGCTTTGGACTGTCTGGCTAGTGTTATGCGTACTGCTCTTGGTGGGAGTCCAGTTATATCGTTCCCCTTCGCCTACGGACCATTGCTCTTACTTGCTGACGAAAAGTCCAGAATCGAAACCGAAACGACGACGCCTATTGCAACAGTGCGCTCTTGGCTGCAGCCAATCCTTACGCTTACCATCGACGTATGGCGAGCGGTCGCGAGCCGGCCCTTGTTGTTCGCCACGTTCTCTATACCTGTTGCAACAAAACCAGACTCTATAGTTGTGCACAACTGGGCATTTGCCTCAATGCGGTTTGCCGCGTCACTGCATGAGGAAGGCGAGCTCCACGCTGCGATAGACGACGCTGCCGGAGCTCAGCCGGTGCTAAGGGACGCTATCGCATTGGCGCGTGCCACGCGATCGCTACGCGAGCCTCTCCAATATGTCGATCCCGATGCAATTCGAGCTGAGGCGCGAGATCTTTTCTACGCATCGTTGGGCAGACGCCTCGTATTGCTCCAACGGCTTGATGCGGCTACCGGTCGGGATTTCTGCAAGGCGTTAATAGACCAGTGCTTCCGCCTCGGACCAAAGGAGCTCGATGCGGGAGTATTCGTATCGGCCGAGCGGCTCGACCTAAAAGGGTATATCGCTGACGCCGATCACGCTGATTACATGAAACGTCTTGAGAATAGTCGAGATCTACGATTGGCAATTTCGCCGATTCTCGACATGCTCTCAGTTACTTCGACCGACTAATTGACTAGGACTCGACCCGCCCGGCCCTGATGCGATCTTCGGCCGACGTATATCCAGACCAACTCGAGGCGCGATACGCTTCATTGGTAACCATTACGGTGTTGAGCGCTGTTCGCGACGCGTTCTGCCGAGCGATTGTGAGCGGCCATGGCAAGGCCTGCGCAACCGAGTGCGGGATTGAAGTGTTGAACTTCGACGTTCGCTCGAGTCCTTTCGCGATTGCTGACCCTACCCAACTCTCAGAGCCAGCGAGCCACGACTTTGTCCGAGGACAGCTTGGCGAGACAGCCGCCCACTCCGTGCTCTTCTTCGCGCCCGGCCGCCGAGCCTTTGTAGTGTCGAGCCCAGCTCGGCGTGCAGCGCGAGCGTGGCATCAACGATCCGACGGCGCGTCTCGGCCACTGCTTCGTCGCCGCTGCTGTGGTCGTACGCGCGAGGTGCCATGGCGGTCCTTGGTATTTAATTGAATGAAACGTTGATCCGATTACTGACAGTTGTCAGGCCTCGGTTTCGGCGAGCGACGCGCTGATCCGCTCCCTGCGGAGCGATACTAGTAATAATACGCTACGGTTGCGTTGCGTTACCGAACGTGCTAGCTTGAGTGCCGATCGGACGCACCTTGTCCGCGCCACCACGGAGGAGCACGCCATGGTCAAGTTCAAAGCTGTAGCGCTCGGCAGTCTCGTTGGCGTAGCGCTCGCTCTCGCGCCGCTGTCGTCGGCCTTCGCCGACAATGGATTCCACCGGAATTGGGGTCACGGTGGCCATTGGGGCGGCGGCCATGGCGGTTACGCAGTTCATGGCGGATACGGCCACGGCGGTCACGGTTGCTACGGCTGCTTCTGGCCGCTCGGCTTGGCGGCCGCCGTCGTCGGTACGGCCGCTGCCGTGGTCGTCAACACCGCCGCTGCGGTTGTCGCCGCGCCGTTCGTGGCTCTCAACGCTGCGGCGAATGCGCCTTACTACGGCGCGCCACAGGCCTACTATGGTCCACCGGCCGCCAGGTACGACGATTACTCGCCCGCCTATTACAACAACGCGCCCGCGGCTCCCACGTATTACGCCCCGCCCGCTCGCTACTATTACAACAGTGCGCCTGCCGCTCCCGTTTACAACGGTCCGCCTGCGGCCCCGGCTTATTACCGCGCGCCCGCGGCTCCCGCCTATTACGCTCCGCCTGCGCGCTCGTACGCTCAGCCCGCGGCTCCGGCTTACTACGTGCCTCGCCCCCCTCAATACGGACCACCGCCGGATTACTACGGCCAAACTTCGACCGCTCCGCGCTATTACGACGATCAGCGCTGATCGCGTCGGCGGATGACGCCATCGGCCCGAGGCGGTTCGACACCGCGAACCCGCATTGCGAAGGCGGTTCCCGGCCGCGGCGGTCGCCCTTCGCGGCAGCAGGCGGTGCGACTCGGCGAGCGGATCGTCGACGCTGCGACTCACTTGTTCATGGCGCACGGGTACGGCGCCACGAGCATCGAAGCGGTCGCGCGACGGGCGCGAATTTCCAAACGCACGTTCTACCATCGCTTCGACGACAAACCCGCGCTTTTTGTCGCCGTCGTCCATCGCATCATCGATCGCCTGCGTTCGCCCGCCGATGTCGAGCGGCTCGTGGGCGACCTTCAGGAGGTCCTGCAGCGGCTCGCAAGGTTCATCCTGCGCGCGGCGCTGCTGCCGGAGGCCGTCGCTCTGAATCGGATGCTCGTCGCGGAATCGGCGAGATTCCCCAAACTCGCCGCGGTCGTGACCGAGCGCGGAGTGACCGACGAAGCGATCCGTTTCATCGCCGGTATCCTCGAGCGTGAAATCCGGGCCGGAAACCTCGCGTTGGACAACCCGACGTTCGCGGCACAGCAGCTTCTTTACATGATCATCGCGCTGCCGCAGCGCCGGTCCATGGGATTCGGCGCGCCGATGACGCCCGCCGAGCTCGATGCCTGGGCGCGCGACGTCGTGAATCTGTTCCTGAATGGATGCCGGGGGTGGGTGCGGTAGGGCGAATTCATTCGGACGCCGCGTGCGATGTAACGGCGCGTGCGAATAAATTCGCACCTACGAAGAGCGCGGTTCGTAGGGCCGAATTCCATTCGGCCGCTAAGCCCGCAAGATTCGAGCCCCGGGGTCAGAGCCGGCGGTAACGGCTTGCGGCCCTACTTCCGGCGCAGCCCCTTGATCAGTTGCCACGATGCCTGCCCTGGGAAACGGCACTCCCAGAACGTCCAACCATTCGAGGGGCTCTTGGTGATGAATACCGCCGCCGCCGAAGGCGTGTCGAACCGCCGCCCATTGACGACCAGGGCTCCGCGCTCCACGCGGCCGAGCCAGCTCTGTCCTTTATAGCTCGCACGAAACTCAGTGCCTGCCGGAAATCGGATGCCCTTGACGATCCAGTCGCCGGGGTCAGGAATCTCTCTTGGTACTGTAGCTCCTGGTCCTCGCTTCGACGGCAGCCCGAGTAAGCTGCGAAGCACGTCGTTCTCGGTAACGTCCTCGGAGGGGCGACGCGTTGTGAGTGCTTTGAAAACGTCGAAGTCGACTTCTATGGTTCGCATGCCGAATCTCTCGATCTAGCTAAGAGTAGCATAGAGTACTATAGAACTCTATGGCCGGCAACTAATCCGTTGGACCTGATCGCTCATAGGTAGATTTTGCTTGACGGCGGTAAACGTGTCTCTATAAAGTTAAATATGTTTAACATTTAAGGTACACGGATGCGCTTTCCGGAAATCGGCTATGCCATCCGCCGGGCACGAGTTGCCCGCGGCTTGACGCAGGCCGAGTTGGCGAGGGCGGCTGGCCTTTCTCGGGTGACGCTGAATCGGCTCGAGATGGGGACGTTCCCTGATCTCGGTGCAAAGAAATTGCAGGCGCTGCTCGAGAACGTAGGTCTCACGTTGGCCATCCAGCCTGCGCCAAGGACGCTCCGGTCCGACTTTATACGTTTGGCGGCGACAACTGCCAGTGTCAGCTTCAGACAACCGCTTACCGAGGCAGAGCTGATACGCGCGCTGCTCACCGGCAAGGTCCCGCAAGGGAAGAGGCCGCACTTCCGCCTGCTTCTTGAGGAGGCAAGGCCCTCTTTGGTGCGCGGCCTCCTGAACGAGGTGAGTCGGTGGACCAAGCCTGGCAAGCTCGAGAAGAATCTGGATGCGATTGCCCGTGACGTGGGCGCGACTGAACGGATCGCCGAGTGGACGAAGACCGTCTGAAAGTCTGGGAGACGCTATTCCGGCGTGCACTGGTGCTTATCGATTCGGTGAGGGCTTCGGGAGCGGAACTGACGAACTGGAGTTTCGGTGGCGGCACGGTGTTGATGCGCCGTCATCATCACCGCTTCAGCAAGGATATCGACATCTTCATACCCGACCCCGGTCTCAATCCCACCGAATCTCATAGCTGACGCTTCGCCCGCCTCCGGACGGGATCAGGCATCTCTTCTCGACGAGATCGGCAAGCTCGCGGTACGCCGTGGCCCGACTGGTGCGGGTCAACGAAACGTACTTGCGCGTGTTCATGCCACCGGCGAATCCACCGGGCCCCGCGTCCAGGAGGATGTTGATCACCTTGCGTTGACGTTCGCTGATCGGCGTACCTTGGTGGCGCAACCAGAAACGCGCCTTGGCCAGAACGTGCGCGATCGTCCCACCGGCAAGTCCGCACGCCAGCGAAACTTGCTCCAGATGCCACGTTAGCCACGCTGTCACATCCAGGCCGTCGCGCTGCGTGCGTTCCAGGATGGCGTAGTACTCATCACGCTTGCGCATGATCTGCGCCGAGAGGCTGAACAGACGCTGCGGACGCTGCTCGTCCTGGCACAGCGCCATGTCTGTGATGGCGCGCGCAACTCGTCCGTTCCCGTCCTCGAATGGGTGCAGCGTGACGAACCAGAGATGCGCAAGGCCGGCGCGCACCAGACCGTCGAGTTGCGCCGGCGGAGCATTGAACCAGTCAAGAAAGCGGCCGAGCTGCGCTTCCAGGCCCTTTCTCGGCGGCGCCTCGAAGTGGACCTTCTGCCGTCCCAGCGGGCCCGAGACGACGCGCATGGGATCGCTGTCGCGGAGCGTCCCGGTTCTGACCTTGTGCAGTCCCGAGCGGCCGGTCGGAAACAGCGCGGCCTGCCATCCAAAGAGACGCTTCCGGGTAAGCGGCTTGGCGTAGCGGGTCGTGGCATCGAGCAGCACTTCGACCAGGCCGTCGACCGCGCGCGGTGCGGCGCGCAAGCCCGCGGTCGGGAGGCCGAGGTGGCGCGCGACCGA
>Ga0070708_100001861_pt1 | contig 16187 bp, 10 predicted proteins | sample KBSK5503metaG_FD_65469 | JGI IMG/M metagenome (GOLD analysis project Ga0070708, IMG submission 65469) | Corn, switchgrass and miscanthus rhizosphere microbial communities from Kellogg Biological Station, Michigan, USA - KBS K5-50-3 metaG | ecosystem: Host-associated > Plants > Roots >... | reverse complement strand
GGGGGCCGCGAGGATCAACCGTCGAATGCGATCCGGCGCCAGCACGGCAGCCATCATGGCCACGGCGCCACCGTGCGAAGTGCCCAAGAGATCGCACGAGCTGACGCCCACGGTATCGAGGAAGCGCAGCAGACGTTCGGCACAGGCCCGCAAGCTGCAGTCGAGGTGCGCCGGTCGGTCGGAAAAACCGGTACCGGGCATGTCCACAGCATACACTGTGGCCTGGCGGGCGAAGATTGGCATAGCAAAGCGCCATGAAAACGAATACCCCAACAATCCGTGCAGGAGGAGCAGCGCGGGGCCTGAACCGCTTCGTAAATACCGCATGCGCGCCCCGTCCAGGGTGACCCAATGTTCCTCGGGTGAGTAGCTGGTTTGCAGTTTGCTTGACCGGGCTGATGTGCTCTGCACGTTGGTTTCTTTTTCGACTTCAGACAACTCGTGGACCGCACTGCGATTCTAACCAGGTGATATCGCCTCTGTCGCGTCTATGCAGGGGAGCTTCGGCTCCCCTGCTTTTTGTTTGTTATCCTGAGCGAAGCATGGCCATTGGTTGTTGGCCGATGGCCATGTGGAGTCCAAGGATCCCTGCATCCTCAACGGCATTTTTGCCGTAGGGGATCCACTCTCGCGCGGCATAAGCGCTGCGCGGAGCTCACGCCTTGCTCGGGATGACATCACCTTGGGACAGAGGCCTTGAGGACTTGCCCCGCTTCGTGCCCAGCAGCTTCTTCAGCACCCTTACCCCTTTATCCACATGCTTCTCTTGCAACAGGAACGGCGGCAGGAAACGCAGCACCGTGTCTTGTGTGCTGTTGAAGAGCACACCCTCCGCCAGCGCCTGTTCCACAATAGGACGCGCCGGAACCTCAAGCTGGAGTCCTTGAATGAGACCTCGCCCGCGGACGTCCTGAGCCGCGGCACAGCGTTCCGCCAGAGCTTTCAACTCCTGCTGCAAGTACGCTCCTACACGGGTGACATTCTCCAGCAACCTTTCTTCTTCGATGATCGCCAGATATTCGAGACCAACGCGGCAGGCCAGCGGGCCGCCACCGAACGTGGTTCCATGCTGGCCAGCGGAAATCGCCGACGCTAACTCTTCTTTCGCCAGGAAAGCACCCAAAGGCAGCCCAGCCGCGATCGGTTTGGCGATAGCCACGATGTCCGGCGTCACGCCGAAAGTCTGGAACGCGAAGATTGTGCCTGTGCGGCCCAGCCCGCATTGGATCTCATCGAAGATCAGCGCGGCGCGATGGCGGTCGGCGAGTGCCCGGCATTCCTGCAAAAACTCGACGGAGCACTCGTAGATGCCGCCTTCACCGAAGATTGGCTCCAGCACGATGGCGCACGTGTTGTCGTCCACCGCCGCACTCAGCGCTTGCATGTCATTCCGGGGGACAAACTTCACGTCCTCCAGAAGCGGCTCGAATCCTTTGCGGTATTTGTCCTGCCCGGTAAGCGACATGGCTCCGAAGGTGCGCCCATGATAGGAACCCTGCAGCCCGACCAGTTGACTCTTGGCGCTGCCGCCGATCCGGTGGCCCGCCAAGCGCGCCAGCTTAATCGAGCCTTCGATTGCCTCCGTGCCACTGTTCGAGAAGAACGCGCGCTGCAATCCCGAGAGTCCGCACAGCTTCTCGGCTAGGGCTCCCTGGTATTCGTTGTAATAGAGATTCGAAAGGTGAATCACCCGCGCGGCTTGCTCTCGGATGGTCTTCACGATCCGCGGATGGGCGTGCCCCAGCGCGTTGACTCCCAGTCCCGCGACGAAGTCCAGATAGCGCTTCCCTTCCAAGTCGTAGAGCAATACCCCCTTGCCGCGTGCAATGGCCAGAGGATAGCGGCTATAGGTCTGCAGCAGGAAACGGCGTTCGCGGTCGATGATCTCTTCTAAGGGCGTCATAGGGAAAACATGATTCTAAACGGAGAGGTTAATTGGCCCAACTCGAACAGTCGGCACGGGGCCTCAAAATACTTGCCTGACCAGCTATCATAGGCGTCCACGTCACATGGGTTCGCGCCCTCGCAACCGCCTGTTGGAACAACTCGATGCGGCCAAGCTGCGCGTGGGCGAGATTGGTCCGGCACAGCTGAACAAGTTGCTGCAGTCGCTTGGTCGGCAGATCTTTCCCGACGCACAGTCTCTCGCCCGCTTCCATGACGGGCTGGTTTTCCTTCGCGCCTTCCCTCCCAATCGCACAGTACTACGGCGGGTCGAGTCCTTGCTGACGTCGTTTTCGCAACGCATAGGGCACCTGCTGGGGCAAGGCATCGATCTTTCCATTCTCGATGAGGAAGAACTGGCCGGAATCGCGGGGACCACACTTTCGGGAGTCTGGAACTACGACGAGGTCGCGTGGCTCGTGGACCGTTTCCCCAAGGCGATCTCGATCGACTGGGAGGGCTACGACAAACCCGAGCGTCTGGCGGCGGCACTGCCCCGCTTCGTACCGCTGCTCGAGGAGGATGCCTGGGTAGAGGCCGATGTGCCGTACCGCCGATGGCTGCAGACGGCCAGCCGGGGCCCAGCACGGGAACTCGGTTGGCTCATCCGCCAGTGTGAACGACTTTCGGTTTCGCGGGAAGAGCGTGCGGAAATCTTCGACTCGCTGGAACTGCCTGTCCGCTGGCAACTGGCAAACTCACGAGCAACGCGCACATTGGGCAAGCGCCCGGTGCGGCAGATTTTCTACCACCGCGGTCCGCTTGTCCGACGCCACGACGTCTCGCTCGCCAACGAGCTAGCTGCTCCTCCGCTCCAGTTGAAGAAGCTCTCACGCCGCGAAGGCAGGAGAATCATCGACCTCTGTCGCGAAGCGACTACCGTGCGTTACCGCGAGCTTTATGGTACGACTCGCGGCGACCCGGCCCAGGTGGTTCAGGCCAACCTGGGCCGCGGGGTGGAAATATTTCTCTGGGGTTTGCCGCCAGAGCGCCGCTTACCGCTGCGGGCTTACCAAGCCGGGTTCACACTGAAGAACGGCGTGCCGATCAACTACATCGAAGGCATTGCGCTATTCGAGTGGATGGAAATCGGGTTCAACACCTTCTACGCTTACCGCGACGGCGAAACCGCGTGGGTGTACTCCCAGGTTCTTCGGCTGTTGCATCAGACCCTCGGCGCGACCTGCATTTCGGTCTACCCCTACCAGCTCGGCAAAGACAACGAGGAGGCTATCAAGTCCGGCGCATTCTGGTTCTACCGCAAGCTGGGTTTTCGCCCGATGCGTGCGGAGTTGGCCAGGGTCGTGGCTGCGGAGGAAAAGAAAATCGCGGCCAACCCCGCATATCGGACTCCTCCTGCCGTACTTCGCCGTCTGGCGGAAGGGCATGTGGTCTATGAAATTCCGGGTTCGCAAATCGGCGCGTGGGACCGTTTCCAGATGCGCCGCATCGGTTTCGCTGTCCAGCGGCGAATGGCAGAGCAGTTCAATGGGGATGCGGCCAAAATTCGCCGCACTTCGAAAACCCGAGTTGCACAGGCTCTGGCGGTGAATCCGGAAGCCTGGTCCTCCCTCGAGCGGAGGGCGTTTGAGAACTATGCACTCGTGCTAGCCCTCATTCCCGATCTGGTGCGCTGGATGAAAGACGAAAAACAGGATCTGGTAAGAGTTATCCGAGCCAAGGCGCGGTCAACTGAGTCCCATTACGCACATCTTCTTCGCGACCGGACAAGGTTGCGTTCCGCAATGCTCCGGCTTGGCTCTGCCCGTCACTGAAACAGCGGCAAGAGGCGCAGGAAACCAGTTAAGGTCAGCCGGGGCAAGCATTTACCAAATGCCACAGAAAGCTTCCAAAAAGCGTAGCTCGGTTCCGTAATTCCTTCTATAATGATGGAAGTTGTTTCCTTGAAGCCACTTAGAGAGTCCCACCATGTGTCTGGCCGTGGCACCGAACGTGCAGAACTCACTGCGGAGGATTCCAGCTCCGCGACCGGTGTCGCCCCTGCGGCCCATGAACAAGGAGTTTCAAGTTCGCTTTACTGCCGTCGTGCTTGCCCTGGTGACGGCGTCCGCAATGGTTCTCGCCTGGATCAATTTCCAGAAAGAGCGAGAGTTCCAGGTTCCGTCGGATGCGGTGTGGTGGGTCGAGCACGATGGCAGCCTCACCGCTGAGCGGGTGGAAAGTAATGGTCCCGGGGCCAAAGCCGGAATCAAGGAAGGCGATCACCTCGCGGCAATCAATCAGCGCGAGGTCAAGGACGCAGCAGGGCTGGCTCGGCAGCTTTATCGGATTGGCGCCTGGTCGAAGGCGACTTACTCGCTGACGCGCGATTCGGTGCCCGTAGATACGACCGTAATTCTGGTTCCAGCGGACCGGTCGCTGAACCTTTGGCTCCGGCTGATCGGGCTTATCTACCTGGGCATCGGACTCTACGTTCTGCTGCGGCGGTGGACGGCGCCGGGTTCCACGCACTTCTATATTTTTTGTATGGTGTCGTTCGTCTACTACTGCTTCCACTACACCGGCAAGCTCAACGGGTTTGACTGGACGATATACCTGGGCAACGTAGTGGCAGGGCTGCTGCAAGCCGCTCTGTTCTTACATTTCGTGCTGATTTTCCCGGAACGACACCGGTTCGTCCGCAGCCACCGCTGGGCCATCCCCGCAATCTACGCGCCGGGGACGCTATTGTTGGCACTGCACATTCTCGCCCTCCGCTTCCTCAAGGCCAGTGAATTGTTGCGCTGGAATCTCGACCGGCTGGAGATGGGTTGCCAGGCCCTGTTTTTCGTGGTTGCGGCAGCCGTGTTGTGGCATAGCTACCGGCGGCCGAGCGCGCCGATCCTCAGGCAGCAATTGAAGTGGGTCACCCGTGGCACGATCCTCGCCATCACACCGTTCACCCTGTGCTATGTGATCCCGTACCTGACTGGGGCCTTGCCCACGACCGCCATGAAGGTCTCAGTCCTGTCCCTTGGGCTGATCCCGCTGACCTTCGGATACGCCATCTTCCGTTACCGGCTGATGGATGTGGACCTGATCTTCAAGCGGGGCATGGTGTACACGCTGGCGGCGGCGGCCGTGATCGGGATGTACTTCGCGGTGGTCGCGGCCGTGGCGGAGTTGGTACACATGCGGGTGCCGAGCTCGGGTCCCGCAGGGTTGGTTCTGGCCATCGTGGTGACCGCGCTGCTATTCGATCCGGTCCGCAAGTGGATCCAGGAGCGCATTGACCAGTTCTTTTATCGCACCCGCTACGACTACCGGAAAACCCTGATCGAGTTCGGACGTGAGCTGAGCGCGGAGACCGACTTGGACAAGATGTTGGGTTCCGTGGTGGACCGGCTGTCGCGGACACTGCTGGTCGACCGCATGGCGATTTTCCTAGCTGCCAGCGAACCCCAGGAACGCTTCCTGCTGGCCAAGTCCTTCGGCGTGAGCCAGACCAGTGGCCTGGATCTGGGCTTCCTCAGCAGGCCACGGCCGGAGATGGAAGCCGGGCACCTGTTCTTCGACAACACGCATCAAGTCCCGCGCGAGGCACCGGCCGCCCGGGAGGCCATCGCGAAGCTGGACCTGAATTATTACATTCCCTGCCGCGCACAACAGCGGACCATCGCTTTCCTCGGCCTGGGCAAGACGGTGGAAGGAGATTTCCTCTCCAGTGAAGACGTCGAGCTGCTGGAAACTCTGGCGGGCTACATTGGGATTGCGATTCAGAACGCGCGGCTCTATGCCTCCCTGGAGCAGAAAGCGGCCGAATACGAGCGGCTGAAAGACTTTAACGAGAACATCGTGGAGTCCATCAACGTAGGCGTGCTGGCGGTTGATCTGGCCGACCGCATCGAATCGTGGAACTCGCAGATGGAGGTTATGTACGCGCTGCCTCGGTGGCAGGCGCTGACCCGGCCGTTGAGCGAAGTCTTCCCGGCTGCCTTCGTGGAAGAGTTTTACCGCGTGCGGCAGAACCCGGGCATCCACAACCTGTACAAATTCCGCTTAGCTACGCCGGCCGGAGAGAACCGCGTTGTCAACGTCGCCATTGCTCCGTTGGTCGCGAAGAAATTCAACGTGATCGGACGGCTGATCATCATGGACGACATCACGGAGCGGGTGGAACTGGAAGCACAACTCTCGCAGGCCGACAAGCTGTCCTCGATCGGCCTGCTCGCGGCCGGAGTCGCGCATGAGGTCAACACGCCGCTGGCGGTCATCTCCTCTTACGCCCAGATGCTCTCAAAACAACTCCAAGGCGACCCGCAGAGAGGCGCGCTGCTCGAGAAGATCACCCGGCAGACGTTCCGGGCCTCGGAAATCGTAAACAACCTGCTCAATTTCTCGCGCACCAGCGGCACCGAGTTCACTGAGCTCAACGTAAACAAGATCATTGCAGACACACTGTCTTTGCTGGAGCACCAGTTCAAAACCACGAAGATCCGGGTGCAGGATGAACTGGCCGATCACCTGCCGCTCATCAATGGCAATGCCGGCCGCTTACAGCAAGTTTTCCTGAATTTGTTCCTGAATGCGCGGGATGCAATGCCTGGGGGAGGAACTCTTCGCGTGGCGACCTCCAACGGCGAAGGCGTCAGGGTGATTATCTCTGACACTGGCACGGGCATTGCCCAGGAGCACATCGAGCGCATTTACGACCCGTTCTTCACGACGAAGGCGGCGCCGCGCGAGAGTCAGCAGAACCGCGGCACGGGACTGGGTTTGTCGGTGACCTACGGGATCATTCAGGAACACGCGGGAAAGATTCGCGTGGAGAGCAGCCCCGGTGAGGGCACCACCTTCTATCTCGATTTTCCTCTGACGAGAAAGGCCGTCAATGTCTGAAGCAGCAGTCATCACGCGCCGGGGCCCGAGCGAGGCGCGCGCTTCGCAGGTGGGCTCTGTGTTGATAATTGACGACGAAGCCGCGATCCGCGAATCGCTCGAGACTCTGCTCGAGCTGGAAGGCTACGAAGTGGAATCCGCCGCCAGCGGCGAAGAAGGCCTGGCGCGTATTGGGGACCGGCCGTTCGACCTCGTGCTGCTCGACCTGGCGCTGCCGGATCGCAACGGGATTGACCTGCTGGCCGAAGTTCGCGCGCACGACCCGCAGCTCTCGGTCATCATGATCACCGCCTACGGAACGGTTGAGAATGCGGTGAAGGCGATGCAGGCAGGCGCGGTCAATTTCGTGCAGAAGCCCTGGGATAACGAAAAACTGCTGGCCGACGTGCGCACCGCCGTTGCCCGCCACCGGGCCGAAGAAGAAAACATTCAGCTCAAGCGCGCCCTCAAGCAGCGCTACAACTTCGAGAACATCGTGGGCAAGAGCGAGCCCATGTTGAAGATTTTCGACCTGGTGGCTCAGGTCGCGCCCAGCCGTTCCACGGTGCTTCTACAAGGCGAGAGCGGGACCGGCAAGGAACTCATCGCCAAGGCCATCCACCTGAACTCACCCCGCCGCGACCGGCCTTTTGTCCCGGTCAACACCGGCTCCATGCCGCCTGATCTGCTGGAGTCCACGCTGTTCGGCCACGTCAAGGGGGCGTTTACCAGCGCCATCGCTTCCAAAAAAGGTCTGTTTGAAATTGCCGATCGAGGGACGCTGTTTCTCGACGAGATCGGCACCATGAGCATGGATACCCAGAGCAAGATCCTGCGTGTGCTCCAGGATCGGAAGTTCATGCACCTGGGCGGGGTGCACGAAATCCAAGTCGATGTGCGCATCATCGCCGCCACCAACGCCGACCTCAAGCAGCATGTGCGCGATGGCAAGTTCCGCGAAGACCTCTTCTATCGCCTGAATGTCATCACCATAGATCTTCCGCCGCTACGCCAGCGCAAGGAAGATATTCCAGTGCTGGTGGAGTTCTTTCTCAACAAGTACTCGGAAGAAAATGAACGTCCCCGGCGGCGTCTCACTCCGGAAGCCCTGCGGCCGCTGCTGACGTACTCCTGGGCTGGAAACGTGCGCGAACTGGAAAACGTGATCGAGCGGGCGGTGGTGCTCTCCTCGGGACCGGAGATCGGCCCTGAATTGCTTCCCGACCAGATCGCCGGCCGCGGTACACCCTTCCCTCTGCTGGAGCACCGCGGAGATGCCTCGCTGTTCGACATCATGGAAGATTGTGAGCGGCACATCCTAGTGGACATGCTGGAGAAGTGTACCTGGAACCAGACCGAGGCCGCCGAGCGCTTCCACGTGCCGCTTTCCACTCTGAATCAGAAAATCAAGCGCCTGAATATTGAGATCAAGAAGAAAACGAGGGAGTAGCAGCTCTCACCTCTCAGCTCTGCCTCCCCGCCTTCTACGTCCCGCGGGCGAAAGCTGAGGTGATAGCGCGACAGCTTTCTCTGCTATAGTTCCGTCAGTCGGCGTCTGCACAAAGAGAATGGTGGCCCGACATTTCTGAGTCATGGAACTGATTTCGCCCGCGGAATTCGCCAAGGAGAAGGTCCAGGCTGTGCAGGACTATTCCCTGCTCGCGGGCCGCTCCATCTCCGGCTTCTTCCGGCAGCCGCGCTATATGGCCGACGCCGTGCAGCAAGCCGACCTGATCGGGGTTGGGTCCCTGCCTATCGTAGTGCTAACGGGCTTCTTCACGGGTGCGGTGCTGGCTTTGCAGACCTCCAACACCCTGCAGCGTTTCGGATCGCTGTCGCTCATCGGCCAGCTGGTTTCCACATCGATGGTGCGCGAACTGGGCCCGGTGCTCACCAGCCTGATGGTGGCGGGACGGAACGCCTCGGGCATGGCCAGCGAATTGGGCTCGATGGTGGTGACCGAGCAGATCGATGCCATGCGGGCCCTGGGCACCGACCCCATGAAAAAACTGGTGACTCCACGGGTCCTGGCCACCGTGTTCATGCTTTTCTTCCTGACTATCATCTCCGACCTGGTGGGCCTAGCCGGCGGATCGATGGTGGCTAGAATTCTGCTCGGCCTCGACACTCGCCAATATTGGAGCAATGCCTGGGAGACCCTGGTTTTCGAGGACGTCTTCATGGGATTGGTGAAGCCGGTGCTGTTCGGCTTCATTATCGCGACGGTGGGCTGCTATTACGGGCTCTCGGCTCGCGGCGGAACTCAGGGCGTTGGCCGGGCCACGACTCAGGCCGTGGTTGCCGCTTCGGTTCTCATTCTGGTGGTGGACTTCTTTGTTACCCGGCTGCTCATGATGTTCTTGTCCTATCGCTGAAGCCATGCTCTCGCCCACGTTGCCCGCCGAAAATCCCGCCCTCGCAGTGCAGGATTCCTCCCGGTACGTCGTTGTTTTCGAAGACGTTTCCATCGCATTTGAAGGCAGGGTCGTGCTCGATGGAGTCTCGTTTCGTCTGGCCCGTGGCGAAACCAAGGCGCTTTTCGGGATTGCGGGCGCGGGCAAGAGCACGGTCCTGAAGCTGACGCTGGGACTCATCAAACCGGATAACGGACACATTCATGTGATTGGCGACGATGTGACCCAGATGAGTGAAGAAGAACTATTTGACCTGCGGCGCAAGATCGGCATGGTTTTTCAGGAAAGCGCCCTCTTCGATTCGCTCACGGTGCGGGAGAACGTTGCCTTCCGGCTGCTGGAGGAAGGCGATATCTCCGAGGAAGAGGTCGAGAGGCGCGTGCGTGAGGCCTTAAGCTTCGTGGAACTCGAACACACGGTTGATATGTTTCCCTCCGAGCTGTCGGGGGGAATGCGGCGGCGGGTGGCGATCGCTCGCGCCATCATCGCGCAGCCGGAAATCCTGCTCTACGATTCACCCACCGGAGGATTGGATCCGGTTACCTCCACCACGATCATCGAACTGATTGTCAAACAGCGCGACGTCTACAAAACCAGCTCTCTGCTTGTCAGCCATCGGCTGCAGGACGCCTTCACCATGGCCACGCACTACTTTGACCGCCAGGCGAACCAGATGCGGCCGCTGCCGCCCGGCGCTCACGGAGAGGTCTCGATGACCTTCCTGGTTCTCCGTGACGGCAAAGTCATCTTCGACGGCGATGCGCACGAGTTGGCGCATTCGAAAGATGAGTACATCCGGGAGTACATCTCGTAAGCGGCAAAGTCGCGTACCCTAGCTGGCCTTCGCTGCCTCGGACATCATCTTGCGTCGTGCGGCCACCCGCGCTTCGACCATCTTCAGGCGTTCGCGGCCGGTCCTCGAGCTCATAATCACCTTCTCAACATTGCTGAACAACGCCGGACTCTGCATTTTCTCGCGGAGGTCCTTCAGGATCGGCTGCAGTTTGGCATAGAGAAAAAACATCTCGCCGCTGACACCGCCCTCAAGAAACAAGTCAGAATCGATGGTCCGGTGTAGTACCAGCGCCGCCGCCATGTCCCAGTAGCCAGCGACTTGGCGGAGCCAGTTGTTTTCCTGGGTTCCGAGCGCGGTCGCCACCTTGATGAAATCGTCTGCGGTCTGCGGCCAAAACTCTACGAGCCACCAGTTGCGCGCCTTGCGCATCTCCGCTTCCCGGCGGAGATCATAGAGTTGGAGAATTAACTGAGCATCTTCGGCTGTAGGCTTCTTCGGCATCGAGTCCTCCAGGGGAATTCTAAACTGCCGAGCTTGGCTCGGCTGGACAGACGAGAGCCCGCACTGAGCGAGTCGAAGGGGCGCCCGTCCCTACATGGTTCATGCTGGTCCGACCGGCGCCACTTCCAACGGCCGTTCGTAATTGCACTCTTTGTTCGGGCAAGCGATCACCGGACCTAACTTCAGAGTTTTCTCCACCAGGTACTCGTTGCCGCAGCTTGGACACTTTTCCGGCAGCGGCTTGCTGGCGGAGGTGAATTTGCACTTGGGGTAGTTCGCGCATCCGTAGAACGTGTTCCCCTTGCGCGCCCGCTTCTCCACCAGCTCGCCTTCTTTGCAGAGCGGGCATTTCACCCCGATGAAGTTCTGCTTGACATATTTGCAGTCCGGATATCCGCTGCAGGCGGTGAACTCACCGTAGCGCCCGTGGCGGATCATCAGATTGCGGCCGCACTTGGGACAAAGCTCGTCGAGTGGAATGTCTGGAACTTTCTTGCCCTGGTCGAGCCGGCGGGTAGTCTTGCAGTCCGGATACCCCGTGCATGCCATGAACTGACCGAAGCGGCCGCGCTTCAGCACCATGAGCCGGCCGCAGTTTTCGCAATATTCTTCCTGCGTCGTTTCCTGCAGGTCGGCGGAATCCAGGTCGGGCAGGTTGATGGGATTTTCCTTGGTGAAGGTGCAACTGTTCGGGTCGTCTTTGTCATAGGAACTGCAAGCATAGAAGGAGCCGTGCTTGCCCCACTTGATCACCAGCGGCGAGCCGCAGCGCTCGCACTTCTCGTCCGTGGGCTTCTCCATCCGCTTGATGTTTTCCATGTGCTTCTGGGCGTAACGGAGGTCTTTTTCGAATTTCTTGTAGAACTCGGCCAGCGCGTCGGTCCACTTTTCCTTGCCTTCTTCGATCTCGTCCAGCTCTTCTTCGAGGCGCGCGGTGTACTGGACATCGAAAATGTCGGGAAAATTCTCCACCAGCAGGTCGGTCACCACGAGGCCGATTTCCGTGGGCACGAACTTGCCGCCCAGCTTCTGCACGTACTGTCGCTCCTGGATGGTGCTGAGAATCGCGGAATACGTTGAAGGCCGCCCGATTCCGCGCTCTTCCAGCTCTTTGACCAGTGAAGCTTCGTTGTAGCGCGGTGGAGGCTCGGTGAAATGCTGCTCCGGTTTCAGCGCCTTGAGCGTCAATTTCTGTCCGGGCTCGAGGGGCGGGAGCTTGTGTCTGAGCTCTTCCTCCTCTTCGTCTTTGCCTTCTTTGGACTCCTCGTAAACTTTAAGGAAACCGTCAAACTTCTGCACCGAGCCGGTCACGCGGAACCAGAAATTCTGTGAACCTGACTTTGCGTCGATATCCACGGTTGTCTGGTCGAAAACCGCGGGCGTAATCTGCGAGGCCACGAAGCGCTGCCAGATCAGTCTGTAAACTTTGTACTCATCTTCTTTCAAATACTGCTTGATCTGGTCGGGATGGCGCATGGCCGAGGTGGGACGAATGGCCTCGTGCGCCGCCTGCGCTTCCTTCTTTTCTTTGTACGTATTCGGTGACTCCGGCAGATAGCGCAAACCATACTGCGAACTTATGTACTCGCGCACTTCCGCCAGGGCTTCGTTGGAGACTCGAGTCGAATCGGTACGCATGTAAGTGATGAGTCCGACCAGGCCTTCTTCGCCCAGTTCCACGCCTTCGTAGAGCCGCTGGGCAATCATCATGGTGCGTTTGACGCTGAAGCGCAGCTTGCGCGCGGAGTCCTGTTGCAGCTTGCTGGTGGTGAACGGCGGGGCCGCGTTACGCCGGCGCTCCTTGCGATCGACGGTGCGGACGAACCAATCGGCCTTCTCCAGCTCCGCGCGGATTTTCTCTGCTTCCTCGCCCTTGGGAATCTCGACCTTCTCTTCACCCTTGCCGAGAAACCGGGCATCGAATGCCGGAGGCTTGGTTGCGGCGAGATGTGCGTCAATCGTCCAGTATTCCTTCTTCTCGAAGGCCTTGATTTCGCGCTCGCGTTCTACGATCAGCCTCAGAGTGACGGTCTGCACCCGGCCGGCGGACAAGCCACGCCTGACCTTGTCCCAAAGCAGCGGCGAGACTTGGTAACCTACGAGGCGGTCAAGGACGCGGCGTGCCTGCTGCGCATCCACAAGATGCCGGTCAATCCCGCGCGGGTGTTCGAAGGCCTCACGCACAGCGCGCTGCGTGATCTCGTTGAAGGTGACGCGGCGGATGCGTTCGCTTCCCTCTTCTTTCTTCTTTTTCTTCTTGCCCTTGGCGCCGTTGCCCAGCTCCTCGGCCAAGTGCGCAGCGATGGCTTCACCTTCGCGATCCGGGTCAGGCGCCAGATAGATCGTATCCGCGGAATCGGCCAGCTTCTTGAGCTTGGCGACGACTTTTTCTTTGCCGGGAATGACGACGTATTCCGTGTCAAAATCATTGTCGACGTCGACACCGAGGGTGCTCTTGGGCAGATCTTTGACGTGACCGAGCGAGGCTTCGACGGAGAACCCCTTGCCCAGATATTTCTGGATGGTCTTCGCCTTGGCCGGCGACTCGACGATGACTAAACCTTTGGCCAACGTATCCTCAGCGGGTGGTTTGTTTTTCGAAGCTAGCACGAATGGCAGGAACTCAACAAGTTTCGGCTAGAACGCCTTCACGAAGTTCTTGCCGGGCAGTTGCCTGACCTTGCCTGTTAGCTCCAGTTCAAAGAGCGCCACAAATATCTCGGACGAGGACAGTTCAGGCTCCAATCGCTCCACGATTTCGTCGATGTGAGTGGCCTCGTCCGCTTTAAGAAGCCTGTAGACCCTTTTTTCGTGGGGCGGCAGCTCAGCTTCCTGGAATAAAGATGCAGTTTGCCCAGTCTGCGATTCATTGCCCCCTGCCGGTTCGAGTGCAAGTCGTAATGCCGTCGGGAGTTCTTCCCACACGTCCTCCCATGTCGCCACCAGCTTCGCGCCCTGCTTAATCAGGATGTTGGGGCCCCAAGAATTCTTGTTAGTAACATTACCCGGGACGGCGAAAACTTCACGATTTTGCTCCAGTGCGCAACGGGAGGTGATGCGCGTGCCACTGTATTCTGCAGCTTCCACGACCAGCACACCTACTGAGATGCCACTGATGATCCGGTTGCGAATTGGGAAATTCTGCGGAGCGGCAAAGGTGCCTAACGGGAACTCTGAAATGATCGCTCCACCCAAGGCCAGAATTTGTTCCACCAGACGTGTGTTCTCCCTGGGATAAATCACGTCGATACCTGTCCCGAACACGGCCACCGTCTTGCCCTTGGCGGCTATCGCACCGCGGTGCCCAGCCGCATCCACACCGCGTGCCAGGCCGCTGAAAATAACCAGGCCTCGAGCCGCCAGATCGCAGGCCAATCGTTCGGCCATCCCGGTGCCATAGGGCGTGGGATGGCGGGTACCCACGAGCGCAATTCCCGGCAGGCTGATCGCGGCCATGTTCCCGCGCACATAGAGCACAAGCGGCGGATCGTAGATCTGCTTAAGCTGGGGCGGGTAGGCAGGGTCTTCGAGGGACAAAATGCCTGCACCTGCCGTTACGGTTCGCGCCAACTCGTCGTGCGCCAGTTCCATGGAGCGCCCAGTCCCCAGCGATTGCGCGGAAACCGCCTGAATACCGGTCGCTTCTAGCTCGGTCAGAGACGCCTTAAAAATATTTTGCACGCCGCCGAGAAGTTCGACCAAGCGACGCGCTTTCGTGGGACCCAAGCCGGGGGTTAAGGCGAGCGCCAGCCACTGGAGAGTGGGGGCTTCGCTTGTCTTAGCGGGTGCGGCGACTGCTTCTGGCACTGCAACCTCCGACGAAGGCTCCAATCGCGGACTGTACACACGGCGGAAAATTGCTGTCAAGGTTAGACGACACAATGGTCTGATAAAATTAACCACCGGCAGCATGAGACGCCTGCGTATTTCCGCCATTTCGTACCTCAACACCGCGCCACTGATGTGGGATTTCGAGCACGGAGACGCGGGCTCAGCTTTCGATATTTCCTACACTGTACCCTCGCAATGCGCCGCGGCTCTGGGCGAGGGAACGGCGGATATCGGCATCATTCCGGCAGCGGCTTACGCCACCATTCCCGATCTCATGATTCTTCCCGGAGTGGCCATCGCTTCCCGGCGTGCGGTTCGTTCCATCCTGCTGGTCAGCAAGATTCCGTTGGAAAAAATTCAGACTGTCGCAGTTGATAGCTCCTCCATAACCTCGATCGCGCTGAGCCAAGTCTTGTTCGCGAAGTGGTGGGGTGGATGCAGAGATTTCACCGTAATGCCTCCCAACGTGGAGAAGATGCTGGGAGAGCACGATGCCGCCATGGTCATTGGGGACCCTGCGCTGAAGGTCGATCGCTCTCGGTATCTCACCTACGACCTCGCGGAAGAGTGGGTTCGGTTTACAGGCAAGCCGTTTGTGTTCGCCTTCTGGGCCGTGCGGCAAGCTGCGCTGAAAGAGGCGGCGCCGTCATTGGATCTGGCAAGCGTGTTTCAGGAGTCGCGAGATCACGGCCTTGAGCCACCAAGCCTCGAGCAAATTGCCCGCGAATGGGCACCACGTCTGGGCTTGAGCGAAGCTGGTGTGAAGGCTTATCTGACCCAGAACATCCACTACTACCTCGATCCCCCGTGCGTCGATGGACTGCAACTCTTCTATCGCTATGCGAAGGAGTGCGGCGCCTTGCCCCGTGCGCCCGAATTGCGCTTCCTTGAGGTCGCCAGAACCTCTGTCCCCTATGTCCTCCGTGGTTGACCTGCTGGATTGACCACAGACGACACCGAGAACGCAGAGGCTCAGCCCGCCCTGTTTGGAGCAATTCCCTGCTCTCAGCTAGAATTGTCTCTGTTGGTTGCGTCCATGTCCTTAACCAAACAACAAGCCCTCGATCTGTTCCGCTCCGATGACCTGATCGGCATTGGCATGGAAGCCGACGAAGTGCGCCGCAAACTGCACCCCGAGGGCGTGGTTACTTACATCATCGACCGCAACATCAATTACACGAATTACTGCACTGAATACTGCACTTTCTGCGCTTTTTACCGGCCGCTGAAGGGACCCAAGGCCAAAGAGGGCTACATTCTCGATTTCGACACCATTTACGACAAGATCCGAGAAACCGTGGAACTAGGTGGCACCGGAGTGCTCATGCAGGGTGGCCTTCACCCGGATCTGAAGATCGACTGGCACGCGAAACTCCTGCGTGGCATCAAGCAGCGCTTCCCGAGGGTCCACCTGCACTGTTACTCGGCTTCGGAAATTATTGCCATCGCGGAATACAGCGGACTGACCATTCGCGACACTATCGCACGGCTCAGAGATGCAGGGCTGGACTCGATTCCTGGCGGGGGCGCAGAAATTCTCGATGATGAAGTCCGCTACCGCATTGCTCGCCTGAAGTGCCTGACGGACGATTGGCTCAACGTGCATCGCACGGCACACCAGCTTGGCATGCGCACCACCGCGACCATGATGTTCGGCGTGGGCGAAAACTACGAACACCGCGTCAACCACTTTCAGCGGCTCTATGATCTGCAGGATGAAACCGGCGGGTTCACGGCGTTTATCCCCTGGAGCTTCCAGCCGGCGAATACGGCCCTGGGAGGTCGCCATTGGGACGAAGCCACCGCGGTCGAGTATCTGAAGGTGCTGGCCATCGCGCGGCTTTATCTTTCAAACTTCCTCAACGTGCAATCGAGTTGGGTCA
>Ga0070708_100001856_pt1 | contig 16207 bp, 14 predicted proteins | sample KBSK5503metaG_FD_65469 | JGI IMG/M metagenome (GOLD analysis project Ga0070708, IMG submission 65469) | Corn, switchgrass and miscanthus rhizosphere microbial communities from Kellogg Biological Station, Michigan, USA - KBS K5-50-3 metaG | ecosystem: Host-associated > Plants > Roots >... | reverse complement strand
AAGGCGGCGCTGCCCGTGATCACCTTCGAGGATCGGGTGACGGTGCACATCAATGGCGAGGACATCAGCGCGATCCACTTTCCCAAAGGGCACACCGACGGCGACGCGATCATCTTCTTCTCCAAGTCCAACGTCGTCCACATGGGGGACGACTTCTTCGCCGGGCGTTTCCCGTTTGTCGACCTCCAGAGCGGGGGGAGCGTCACCGGCCTGGTGGCCAATCTCGATAAGGTGATCCCACAGATTCCCGCGAGCGCGAAGATCATCCCCGGGCACGGACCGATCTCCACCCTCGACGATTTGAAGACCTATGCGTCGATGATCAAGGAATCGATCGCCCTGGTGGCGGCCGGAATCAAAGCAGGTAAGTCTCTCGACCAGTTGAAGCGCGAGAAGGTGCTCGGCAAGTTTGAGAGTTGGAGCGCCGGGTTCATCAAGACGGATCGATTCACGGAGACGATCTACGCCGATCTCACCGCGAAGAAGTAGCGCGGCGACAAGGAGAGCCCATGTCCGTTCCGATGATGCGTTGGCGGCAGGTGTCGATCGGGATGCTTCTCGCTGGATGCTTCGCCTTTGCCGAGGCGTCCGCGGGGACGCAAGCGACGAAGCCCGGCAAGGGGTTGCTCGAGCTTCGGGTCCGGGACAGCACGACGGGGTACGCGGTCGAGGGCGCCTGGGTGGTCGACGCCCGCGGCGGTGCGGCTGGACGAACCTATCGCTTGCCGGCGAATGCCCAATTTCGCGCGGAGGTCGCGATCGGCAGCCACTCCCTGGAGATCGGCGCTCCCTCGTACCGGGCCGTGACCACGAAGGCGGTCGCTTCGTCGGGTGACGCGCTTCCGATGACCGTTTGGCTGGATCCGGTTCGACTTGCGGACGACCTTCGCCGCCAAGACCGCGGAGCCGCAGAGGCCCCGGGCTCGGCGATAATTCGCGGATTCGTGGTGGATCGGGACTCGGGCGTGCCGATTTCCGGCGCCGAAGTATCGCTGGGGAGCGCCCGCATCGAAACGGATGAGCGCGGTTTCTTCAGTGTCAGCATGCCCGTGTCGAGCCCTGCGGGGGACGCTCTTCCGTCGCAGAGCGAGCTGCGTGTGGGGAGCGCCGGGCATCAAGCATACGTCCTTTCCAACCTTCCCCTCGTCGAGGGCGAGTCGGAATTGATCGTCGAGCTGAGCCGCGGAACGGGAACGCAGGTCCAGAATGATGCCCACAAGCTGCTGCGCGGTCCCGTGGAATTGGAGCAATCCCAGAGCGCTCCCGCCGGAGTCGGGCCCGAAGCTCCTCCCGAGGCTCCCACCGAAGGCCGAAGCAATGCGGCGCAGGTATCGGCGCCGCCGAGCAGCATTCGCGTCGGGTACAACTGCAGCTGCACCAATTGCTCGACCGTGGAGGTGATGAGCCTGGAGACCTACGTGAGGCGCGGTCTTCCGCGCGAATGGATCGCCTCCTGGAACGCGCATTCGCTTAGAGCCGGAGCGATCGCCTACCGAAGTTACGGCTCGTATTACGTGTACCATCCGCTTCGACCCCAATACGACATCTGCAACAGTACCTGTTGCCAGGTGAACTCCACCGCCACCTCGCCATCGACGGACTCGGCGACGGCGTACACCGCCGGCATTTTACTCCAGCGCGCGGGCTCGATTTTCCGGGCGGAGTACTCGGCCGAGAACAACAACCTGGGCTGCGGCCAACCGGGGTGCAGCAATTCATTCTGTACTTGTGGCGACGGGAGCGCCGGCTCCCCCGGGGCGAGCTGGCCCTGCGTCGTCGAGTCGGTGGATTCCGGCCACCTCTGCGCGGGCCATGGCCGGGGGATGTGCCAATGGGGAACGCAGCGCTTCGCCCTCCAGGGGCAGCTCTGGAACTGGATTGAGGACCACTACTACAACGACAATGGGAGCCCCGGCGGCCTGCGCTCGGCGAACATGACCTCGCCGCTCGACGTCGCCTCCTTTGGCCCGGACGTCACGCAGGTCGCGGCGGGAGACTTTTTCACGATCTACATTTCGGCGGTGAGCTACGCCGAGCTGGCGCACACCGAGGTGATGCTCGGCGCGAGCCTCTATTCCGACGCCACCGGATACATCTCCGATCCCAGCCAGGATACGAAGGTGACGCTCTACCCGGGGCCGAACGATGTCGCGCGGGGATTCAACGTGCCCCTGACCACTCCCGGTGGAACGTACGATCTGCTGGTGGCGCTCTGGCTCGACGTCGACGGGGACTCGGCCATCACCAGCGTCGACCAGCCGCTGGTGTTCTACGTGCTTCCCGCCGCGCTCACGGTGATGTGAGGATCGTCTCAGGCGCCGAGAACAAGCGCCGGTGTCCGGTCCTAATTGAGGAATCCCGGCCGATAGTCGAACACCTGACCGAAGCTCGCCGAGAAACGATCGAGGAAGGACGAGGGCATCGGCCCTCTCAAGACGTATCCCAGATCTATCCGGAGCGTTTCCAGATCGAACTGGGGCAGCAGGCCGCGCAGTCCGATGCCGATGCTGTGGGTAAAAGCCGAAGTCGTGCCGGTGCCCCATGTCCTGCCCGCATCCCAGAAGACAACGCCGCCAAGGTGCAGGGTGTGAAAGTCGAGCGGCTTGGTCCGGTACTCGAAGTTGAAGAGCACCCGCGTCGTTCCGGTCAGGCTCTCGGCCGGTGTGCCTCGCAGCCCATTCCCTCCACCGAGGAGGAATTTGGTGTTGTTAAGGTCATTGGCCAGGGTGTCGACATAACCGCGAACCGCGAACCGGCCCGGGCCGATCACCGGCGAGTAATTCACCACTTCTCCACTCAGGTGACGATTGACCAGCGAGCTGGCCCCCGTCGATGTCAATGTGTCCGACTGAAGGCGCGCTCCGATCGCCAACGTGGCGATGAAGAGATCGTCCCTTTCGTAGAGGGCGTATCTCAGGCGCGTCTTTCCTTCGAGGAAACGGACCGACGACAGCAGGGCCGGCTCCGCGTAGCGAAGATCCACGAACAGTGAAGGGCCGAGGTGATAGTCTTCGGAAATGGCGAACGTGGCGATGTCGTGGAGCACCCGGTAGTCGGCGCGGAAGATCTCCAGCGCCCCTTCCAGGTAGACGACGTCCTCGCTTCGAGGCAGGTAGTTCGAGATCAGAAAGGCGCGTTGGTCATCGGTCAAACCAAGATTCGCGGGCGGGGTAAAGCGCCGGGTATAGGCCCCCAGGGCACCGGTGAGGTTGGTCTTCCACTCCCTTCCGTACGAGCGCGTATAGGACGCGGCCGCCTCGAGGTCTTTGGCGTCGTAGATCACCGGGACCGGCACCGGATTTCCCGTCGCCGGGTCTGGAAACGGAACCTGCCAGACGTCCGCGCCGCGGTAGATGCGGGTCGTTTCGACGTCCCAGGAGCCGGCGATGTTAAAGGCGTGTTCCGTTGCCAGCGAATAGAGCGGCTGCCCGAAAAAGAACCCGCCGCGGGAGCCCTCGCTCTTGCCGGTCTCGCGGTTGAGGATGATCGCCGCGTTTTCAGAGAACGCCAGCCGGGTCCCGAAGAGCCGCCGCTCGGTAAACGCCTGGCCGAGAGAGATGGTGTCCAGCCGCATCAGGAAATCGAGCGACACCTGTTGGTTGCGGCCGAGAAAGTTCTGCTCGGTGGGGTGCAGGTGCAAGAGTTGGAGGAGAGAGCCCACCGTGTTGAACTCGGAATTGAGGCGGAGGCTCCATAAGTCCTTGGTCACGACCAGAATGCTGACGTGCCCAGGGATCGGGCTTTTCACCGGAATCATCCGCGCCACCGCGAAGATGAACAGCTGGCGCAGGTTGCGCTCGCTCTCCGCGGCGATCTCGGGGTCGTACCGATCGCCCGGCTGGAGCAGGATCTCGCGTTTGATCACATCCTGCCGCGTTTTCACGTGAAGGATGTTCAAGATTTTCGGATACGGGTCGGTGGGGGCGACGATGTCCTCCGAGCTGACCAGGATCTCGTCGATCAGCTTGCCCTCGGGACTCGGATCCAGCTCGCGCCCCTGCAGCGCCAGGCCCCACTCGACGAGCCGACCCTCGTAGCCCTCCTCGCTGGCCATCCCGCGGACCGGAATCGAGCAGGCGAGGATGACGGCGCAGAGGATGGAGCGGGGCACGGGCGGTTGCCAGTTTGCCACAGCAGCCGCTCGAGGACGCTTCTTCAGCGGGATACTTCTTTAGATCGACGCCTGGCGCAGATCGCCTTCCCTGGGACTGGGGAGTCGCTCGCCCCGCGCGACCGCATCGATGATCAGCGCCAGCTGATCAACGCCGTCGGTGAGCGCCGCCGGACCGGGCTGGAGGATGTACGAGCTCTTCACTTCGTAGAGCTGATCTTCGACCACCGCCTGCACCGTGCTCCAGCCGGGCCGGGCGCGAATTTTTTCACGGGTCGCCTTTCGGCCGCACCAGCTGGCGATCACCGCCTCCGGATTGCGCCGCGCGATCTCCTCGGGCTCGTAGATCCGGCCTTTGGCCGCCTGCTGGGTGCGCGATTCGGCGCAGATGTCCTCTCCCCCGGCGATCTCGATCAGCTCCGAGCACCAGCGGATTCCGGCGATGAGAGGATCGTTCCACTCCTCGAAGAACACCCGAGGTCGCCGAGGCAACGCGGCGGCGCGGCGGGCATGCCGTTCCAGATTTGCTTCCAGCTCGTTCGCCAGCGACTCACCATTCTCCGATCGGCCCACCAGCGCGCCGAGGATGCGGACGACTTGAAGGATCTCCGCCACCGACCGCTGATTGAACAAGTAGACGGGCACCCCACGGAGGGCGAGCTCGCGGCCAAGGTCCGCTTGAAGGTCCGAGAACCCGAGCACGAGATCCGGCTTGAGCTCGATGATCCGGTCGAAGTTCGCGTCGAGGAAAGAGCTGACCTTCGGCTTTCGCCGCGCCTCCTTCGGCCGCACGGTGAATCCGGATACCCCGACCACCAGGTCGCCCGCCCCGATCCGGTAGAGCGTCTCGGTGGTCTCTTCGGTGAGGCAGACGATCCGCTCCGGGTAGCGCGGCGCCTTGACTATTGCCTTGAGAAGCTGGCTCACGGCGGCGCACCGATTTCGAGCAGCTCCTCGAGATCCTCCACCGGTTCCACCGCCTGCTCCATCATCCGCTGGAGGGTGAAGATTCCCGCCGTCTTCGGATTGAATCCGCGCTTCGCCGCCTGCCGCATCGCCGCAAAGAGCAGGGACAGGCCGACGGTGATGCAGTTTTCCCACTCTTGCTCGTCCTGCCGCTCGGAGAAGAAAAAGAAAACCATTCCCGGCTGATACTTTTCCCGCGACAGCTCCATCGCCTCTTTCGGCTCCACCGAGCTGAAGAATCGATGGATGTCGTACCAGCGCATCCGGATGAACTTCCAGAGGAACAGCTCGACGCGGCCGCACACTTTCCTGAGCCTCGCCGGCTCATCCGCAAGGACGCCCAGCTGGCCGAGCGTCTTCATCGCGCGCGCGCTCGCCGTCTGATAGTCGCGAATCGGGTTCCGCTTCGCGGTCACTGCGCCGGCCCTTCGATCGGGATCGTGAATATTTCGCGACGGCGGGAATCTTTTGACCCATGCGTCCTCATCGTTCCTCCTGCCCCATTGGTACACCCGCGACCTTCTCCGTGCACCGCTATGCCCTCCCCGCGCCCTAACTTTCGCCCCTCTCCGGGTGTTCTCCTCGCTGGCATGATTCGTTCGAACCGCTGGTACCCCATCGCCCTTATCCTCGCCTTGAGCCTGCTCGGGCAGCCTGTGTCCTGCGTCTCGAGTCGGCAGTCGGCAATTCACGCCGAAGCCGTCGATCCGGGCAAGGCCCCCGGCGCGGGTATCACCATTCCACCCACCCGATGGTCAGTGCGGCAACAGGCGACTCATGCGCTCAACCGGCTCGCCTATGGACCGTCGCCCGCGGACCTCGAGGCGGTCGAACGGATGGGTGTGGCCGGCTGGATCGATCGCCAACTTCATCCGGACTGGATCCCCGACGACGCGGTGACCGCGAAGCTGCGGGACTTTCCGACCCTGGCGCTCAGCACCAGCGAACTCTACGCGAAATTTCCACCGATCGCGGTGCAGGCGAGGCTCGCGGGATTGAATCCCGCCAATTCCGATGACCGGGAAGCGATTGTCGCTTCGATTCCCAAGGAAGATCTGCCCAGGCAAATCCCGATCGAGCTCATCGGCGCCAAGCTCATCCGGGCGGTGGAGAGCAGGCGCCAGCTCCAGGAAGTGCTCGAGGACTTCTGGTTCAACCATTTCAATGTCTCGGTCGACAAGGACCGGGTCAAGTGGATGGCCACCTCCTACGAGCGCGATGCAATCCGCCCGCACCTGTTCGGAACTTTCCGGGAGCTGCTCGGCGCGACCGCGCACCATCCGGCGATGCTCTTCTATCTCGACAACTGGCTCAGCATTCGCGAGGGCGAGGTGAAGAAGCCGGGCGGCGGACCCAACGGTCTGAACGAGAACTACGCGCGCGAGCTGCTCGAGCTTCACACCCTGGGGGTCAACGGCGGCTACACCCAGAAAGACGTCCGCGAGGTGGCGCGCTGCTTCACTGGCTGGTCGATCCACCTTCCGCGCTTCAGCGGGGACTTCGTGTTCAGGGACAGAGCGCACGACAAGGGCTCGAAGGTCGTGCTCGGCACCCTCATCCCCGCGGGCGGCGGGCAGGAGGACGGGGAGAAGATCCTCGATCTGGTGGCGAGCCACCCCTCGACGGCGCGGTTCATCGCCTCGAAGCTGGTCCGCAAATTCGTCTCCGACGATCCGCCCCCGGCTCTGGTGGAGAAGGTGGCCGGCGTGTTCCTCAAGACCGGGGGTTACCTTCCCTCGGTGTACGCGGCGATTTTTTCGTCGAACCAATTCTGGTCGGAACGCGCGTTCGCCGCGAAGACGAAGACCCCGCTCGAATTCGCCGTCTCCGCGGTGCGGGCCTTCGGCGGCACCACCGGCGCGGACCTCGCCCTGGCGCAGGTGATCGAGCGGATGGGCGAGCCGCTCTACCGGTCGCAGCCGCCCACCGGCTTTCCGGAGTCGGCCGAGGCCTGGGTCAACGCCGGCGCGCTGGTGAATCGAATCAATTTCGGTCTGGCGCTGGCCGCGAACCACATTCGCGGAAAGAAGGTCGACGTATCGCAATATCTCAAGCCGGCAGCAAAGGGGAATCCGGACGCAATGCTGGATTCCCTCGCAGCGGTGATTCTCGGGCGAGCGCCCGCATCCGCCACCCGGCGCACTCTGCGCGAGGCGCTGGCGGAAGCGTCGGGCGAGGGGGCGCACGGGCAAAAACGGCCCGCCGATCCGCTGATGGTCGCGGGTCTGCTCCTCGGATCCCCCGAGTTTCAGAAGCAATGAGGTAACAATGAAGGTCAATCGAAGGTTTTTCTTGAAGTCCTCCGGACTGGCGATGCTGGGCATTGGATTCGCGCCCCGCTTCCTCAGTCGTGCGATCGCAGCGCAAACCACGCCGAACCGGAAAATCCTCGTCGCCATTTTTCAGCGCGGCGGCGCCGATGGGCTGTCGATGGTTCCCCCGGTGGGAGACCCCGCCTACTACGCGCTTCGGCCCACGCTTGCGATCGCGCGCCCCGGCGACGGCCCTCAGTCGGCGATCAAGCTCGACGATACCTTTGGGCTTCATCCCGCCCTCTCGGCCCTGGCGCGCTTCTATGAAGCGGGCTCGCTGGCGATCGTGCACGCGGTGGGAATGCCGCAGCCGACCCGGTCGCACTTCGACTCCCAGGATTTCATGGAGGGCGGTACGCCCGGTTCAGCCGCCCCGGACGGTTGGCTCAACCGCGCGCTCCAGACGCAGCCACGGGGCGGACCCGCTTCATTCCGGGCCGTCGCCCTTCAGCCGAACCTTCCGCGGCTCTTGTTCGGCGCCCTCCCCGCGGTGGCGATGGGCTCGGTCGCCGATTTCAGGCTGCGGACCGGCCGGCTCTCGACGGTGGCGTCGAAGAGCTTCGAATCGCTCTATGGCCGAGCGGTGGACGTGGCGCTGCGAAACATCGGCGGCGAGACGTTCGAGGCGCTCCACGTCATCGAGGACGCCAAGCTGGAGGAGATGCCGGTGCAGAACGGGGCCGACTATCCGAACTCCCCTCTTGGCAAAAGGCTCAAGGACGTCGCCCGGCTCATCCGCGCGGACATCGGCGTGGAGGCGGTCGCCACCGATTGCGGCGGATGGGATACCCACGTCGGCCAGGGAAATGCGCAAGGCCAGCTCGCCGCCCGGCTCAAGGAATTGGGCGACTCGATCGCCGCTTTCGCCACCGACCTGGGCGACCGGATGGCGGACGTCTGCGTGGTGACGATGACCGAGTTCGGCCGCACCGTTCGCGAGAACGGCAACCACGGCACCGACCACGGAACGGCCTCGGCGATGATGGTGCTCGGCGGTAACGTGCGCGGACGGCGGGTGCTCGGCCGCTGGCGGGGGCTCGACGACGCCAACCTCTACGAAGGCCGCGATCTGGCGATGGGGACCGACTTTCGCGCGGTGCTCTCGGAAGCGCTCGCTTCGCACCTCGGCGTTCCGAAGATCGCGCCCGTCTTTCCAGGCTTCGATCCGGCTGCGGCGCCGCTGCATCTGTTCGGCTGACGAGGCCTTCAAAGGCCCCAGGCCGCAACGCGGCCGCTTTCAGCTCAGCTCCACCCTGGAGACCAGCGACTCGACGAGCCAACTCTGAAGCGCCGCGAACGCCGCCGCCACCGGCTCATCGCGCCCGGCGAATGCTTCGCAGACCTCGCTCAGGGTTCGGCCCTTCGATGCCGATTCCAGCGCCTGGGCTTCCTCGGCGTCGATCGGGGCGTGAAATACCGTCCAGCCCTTTCGCCAGACCAGAGCGTGCTGCAGGCCAGGAGTAGGCTCGGGGGCCGGGTCTCCCTGCTCGATCGCGCGCCAGAGCTCCATCGCGGCATGCGCGAACGACAGGACGCGGATCGCAGGCACCAGGTGGAACCTCGCCGTGGCGAACTGGTCCGGGGGCAGCCCGGCGAAGACGGAGGCGGGCGCGAGCGGAGCGTCGAGCTCGACGAAGACCTCGGCCCGGGCCCACTCGAGCGCGGCGAGATCCGCGAGGTCCGGCCGGGAACCGTCCGCGCGATGCTCGGCGAGAAACTGCGCCAGCTTGCGCCCGAGCCGCCCCAGAGACGGGTGGTCGGATGGATAGGTGTGCACGTACGCGTCGACGAGGTGCGTGAAGCCATCGTCGCCGAGCAAGGCGGCCAGCTTGGGAAAATCCTCCTTCAGCGCTTCGACCTGCCGCCAGAAGTACATCTGCGCGTAGATCTCGACCCGGCGCTGAGGGCTCAGCCCGCGATCGGAGCGGACGATCCGAGCGAGGTCACCGCTGTCCAGCCCGCCACCGGTCTTCCCCTCGGTGATCGCGGGCCACAGCGCGCCCTGTGTCTGCGCCAGCCTCATCGCGCTTCCAGATTCTGATTCGCCGCGCCCTGGCTCGCCCAGTGCAGGGAGCTCATCTCCACCGCCTTTGCCCGCCGGCTCTCGGCGAGGAGCACACCGAGCTCGGGGACGTTTTCATCCCATTCGATCAGAGTGGAGACCAGGCCAAACCGCTGCACCGCCTCGCGGTAGAGCTTCCAGACGTCGGCGGATACGGACTGATCATGGGTATCGAGCAGATAATCGCCATGGTCGCTGTGGCCGGCGAGGTGGTACTGGCCGACCCGGTCCACCGGCATCGCATTCAGGTATTCCATCGCATCGAAGCCGTGGTTCCTCGCGCTGACGTAGATGTTGTTGATGTCGAGCAGGATCCCGCAGTCCGCGCGCCGCGCGACCTCCGCGATGAAATCCCACTCGGTGAAGGTCGACTCCCGGTAGGTGAGGTAGCTGGAGACGTTTTCGAGGAGGATCCGACGCCCCAGCGTTTCCTGCACGCTCTGCACCCGGCGGACGACGTGCTCCAACGCCTCCTCGGTGAACGGCAGCGGCAGAAGATCGTGAACGTACCGACCGCCGTGGGAGCCCCAGCAGAGGTGATCGGAGATCACCACCGGCTCGATCCGCTCCGCCAGCTCGGCCAGCTGCGAGAGGTATTCGCGATTCAACGGATCGCTGGAGCCGATGGAGAGCGAGACGCCGTGGAGAGCGACCGGGTAGTCCCGGCGAACCTTCTCCAAGACGGCCAGCGGCCGCCCGCCGACCCGCATGAAGTTCTCGCTGATCGCTTCCACCCAGTCGACCTGCGGCCGCGACTCGAGGAACAGGCCGTAGTGCTTGGGGCGAAGTCCGACGCCGTGACCGAGGTAGGTGCGTTGAAACGCCATAAGGGTAAAGGAGGACTCAACCGATTCGGCCAGTCCCCCTTTCCTCGCCAAACTACTTTTTCGCGGTGACGATGGTTCCGCCCTTGTCCTTGCACTCTTTCTCGGAACCCACCTTGATCCAGCCCTGACCCTTGCAGCCGTTCTCGCCGGCGCAGGAATTCTTCGCGCCCGCGCATGCGGCCTTGCCCTTGCACTCATTGACGCCCGCGCACTTGACCGACTTCGATGTCTCTTTGCCGCCCTTGTCCTGCGCATTGGCCGCGTTCATCACGAACAGCGATGCTACCGCGGAGGCAATCAACACGCCCTTCGTCGTCTTCATCATTTCCTGCTCCTTCGCAGTGGTAACTGGCTCCCCACCATGGGTCGCCGAACGAAGTGGTTGGTTTCACATTTGCTTCGAAGAGGCAATGTGAAAATCCACTTGCAGCCTTTCTACGTACCGCACCTCGAGCCGGTTTCACACCGGGCGGGCCGGCGCCGGAATTCTCCGGGATTCGCGCTGTTTCAGCTTTTTCAAAACATACAGGATCACCCGCGCCATCAGCAGCGCCCCGAGCACGACCCCATAGGTCAGCGGTTGGCTCAAATCCTTTTTCACGCGCATCACGAAGTGAATGACGCCGAGGATCGCGGCGAGGTACGCGAGCCGGTGCAACCACTTCCAACGCGCAAAGCCCAGTCGGCGCACCATCCGATCGGTGGAGGTGACCGCCAGCGGCACCAACATTACGTAGGCGGCGAAGCCGATGTAGATGAACTGCCGCTTGGTGATGTCCGCGAGCAACGCCTTGAAATCGAAGAGCTGATCCAGGCCGAGATAAGTCAGGAAATGTAATGAGGCGTAAAAGAATGCATACAGCCCGAGCATCCGGCGGATCCGGATCGGCCAGACCCAGCCGAAGACTTCTTTCAGGGGGGTGCAAGCCAGAGAGCCGATCAAGAAGGTGAGAGCCATCAGCCCGAGCTGATTCATCGCCGTCGCGATCGGATTGGCGCCGAGCTCTCCGGAAAAGGCCATCACGCCCAGCCAAACCGCCGGAAGGGCCGAGGCGACGAAAACGGCCGCCCTCAACCAGACTAGCGGCCCTTTCCAGATGAGCGCTTTCGGGCTCAGAAGTTCTTCCTCAGATCCATGCCGGCATAGAGGCTGGCGACCTGCTCGGCGTACCCGTTGAAGGGAAGCGTCTTTCGGCGGCGAACCTCGCCGATTCTCCGTTCGGTGGCCTGGCTCCAGCGGGGGTGATCGACCTCGGGATTCACGTTCGCATAGAAGCCGTACTCGCTCGGCCCCGCCAGGCTCCAGGTGGTGGGCGGCTGCTTCTCGGTCAATTCGATCTTGACGATCGACTTGATTCCCTTGAACCCGTACTTCCAGGGCGTCACCAGGCGAATCGGGGCGCCGTTCTGGTTGGGCAACACCTTGCCGTAGAGTCCCACCGCGAGCAGCGCGAGCGGGTTTACCGCCTCGTCGATCCGAAGGCCTTCCACGTAGGGCCAATCCAGGATCCGCCTGCGTTGGCCGGGCATCTGCGCGGGGTCGAGCAGCGTTGTGAAGGCCACATATTTCGCCCGCGAGGTCGGCTCGAGGCGTTTGATCAGCTCCCCGAGCGGAAATCCGAGCCAGGGGATGACCATCGACCACGCCTCCACGCACCGCATCCGGTAGACGCGTTCCTCGAGGGGAAACCACTTGATCAAGGTGTCGATGTCCACGGTCTGGGGCTTGGAGATCTCCCCGGAGAAGGTGATCGTCCAGGGCCGAGGCCTCAGCACGTGCGCGTTCTCCGCCGGATCGGATTTGTCGACCCCAAACTCGTAGAAATTGTTGTAGGTGGTGACGTCCTTGAACGGGGTCATCGGCTCGTCGGTGCCGAACGGGCCGCGCGTATGCGCCAGCTCCGCGCTTCCGGCGTCGGGCGGGCTCGCCCCACCGACCCCGCCCTCTTCCCGCGGCGCTTCCGGCGAATCGGCCCGGCCACCGCTGGCCAGGTAGAGCAACGCTCCTCCGAGCGCCGTCGTCGTTCCGGCGAAGAGCGCCGCATTCTTGATGAATTCCCGCCTCCGCAGATAGAGCGATTCCGGTGTGACTTCCGCGCTCGGGGGTCCTTTGGGCAGCTTCATGTCGATGAGTATGCGCCAGAGGCCCGGCGGTTACACGCCGATCGCAGCTCTAACCACCCAACTTTTCGACGGTTTGCCGTGCCGCTTCGCGGTCACCTCCGGCCAAACCCTAGATTTCCAGGGGCGGCTGCGGGCCGGGAATGATTCCAGCGATGTCGGGATCGTCGGTGATCGAATTGGAAACGTCGGCTTGATCGCCCTTTTCCTTGCGGCGTTGCACGCGCTTCTCTTCCTTCAATCGACGTTTCTCCTGTCGCGCCAGTTCCTTCTGTCTCTTGGACGATCCTGGGTGCGCCATGGCAACCTCCAATCAAGACCTGAAAACGAAAAAGCCCAGCCTTTCCAAAGACTGGGCCTTCTACCCGCCAAAGTAGCGAAGGCGCTCTAAGCGAGAGCCCTCACGTTCGAGGCCTGGCCCTGCGGACCTTTGGTCACGGGCCTCATTTAAGCCCATCCCGGGGAAAAGTCGAGTCGCCGACCCCCTTTGCCGGGAGTTAAGGAGCGCTTTTGGCGAGCGCCTCGGCCCGGCGGGCGGCTTTCCAGGCCCGCAATCTCTCGAGAACTTCCGGATGGCTGCGCCCGAGAATCTGGGCGGAAAAAAGCGCCGCGTTCGCAGCGCCGGCTTTGCCGATCGCCATCGTCGCCACCGGCGTGCCTTTGGGCATCTGGACGATCGCAAGCAGGGCGTCCAGACCATTGAGAGAAGTGGAGTCGACGGGCACACCGATCACCGGGACCAGCGTCTTCGCCGCGATCATCCCCGGAAGGTGTGCCGCCCCTCCGGCGCCGGCGATGATGATCTGGATGCCTCGCGACTCCACCGACTCCACGTACTCGAAGAGGGCATCCGGCGTGCGATGCGCCGAGATGATCCGCACTTCGCAGGGAATCCTCAGCTCCTCGAGCATCTCCCGCGCCGGGAGCAGGGTCTCCCAGTCGGTCTTGCTGCCCATCAAAACAGCCACCCAGGGATGGTTGGTTTCAGCCATCGTTGACGACCTCTCGTTCGATAAGCGTGAGCGCTCGCGCCGTCTCGTCTTCCTTACAAACGGCGACGGCCAGACCGGGCCCTCCGTCACCGGAAGCCCGACGGCCCTTCAGGCCCGCCCGGGACTAGAACGGGATGTCGTCCTCGGCCGCTGGCGGACCGGCGCCCTCTTCGGGACCACCCATCGCCTGCGGGGCATATTCCTCGGAACCGTTGCGCGGCTTCCGGAACCCACCGGCGGCGGCCGGGTCGCGCGCGCCGAGAAACACGACGTTATTGGCGACGACTTCGGTGGTGTAGTTCTTCCGATTCTCTTTGTCCGTCCACTCGCGGGTCTGCAAGCGTCCTTCGACGAAGCACTGGCGCCCTTTGGCCAGGTACTCGCCACACAGCTCCGCGAGCTTTCCCCAAACGACAATCCGGTGCCATTCGGTCCGTTCCTGCTTTTGGCCCCCTTTGTCCGTCCAGGACTCGCTCGTGGCGATGCGAAAATTGGCCACCGCCTGGCCACCCGGGGTGAATCGCACTTCCGGGTCCGCTCCGAGATTGCCGACCAGGATCGCCTTGTTTACGCCTCCAGCCATATGTTCCTGCCTCTCTTCGATGACCGATCCGTTGCGGACCGGCCGCTTGTTTTCAGCTGGACGAGCTGTCTAGCTGATGGCGCAACGCTATACCAGCGCGAGCTGACAACATCCTTGGCGCGTGGAACGGGCTATCCGCCGGGCCGCGCCTGGGGTTTCGCGCTCACCGGCAGGATGGAGGAAGCGGGCGCGGTCGCGCTGATCGGCTGAACGACCGGCGCCTTCTCGCGCGCCACCTTCAACGACATCGTCGTCTCCAGCTGCTTGGCGAAATCCGAGGCCCTCCGATCGAGCATTCCGATCATCTTTCGCAGGGCCGGCCAGAAGGGGTGGTCGGCGTTCGCCGCCTTCGCCACCCCGCGTGCGAGCAGGGTAGTGGTCGCCTCGCGGTCCTCGCTCGAAGCCCCTTGAAGCGCGACCAGCAGCTCGGCCGGCGCGGTGCGGGCCACTTCCGCCAGCGCGGCGGCGATCTCCTTCTCCGAGGCCTCGTCGCCCTTCGCCGCGGACGAAAGCTCGGTCAGGCGGGCGAGCGCTTCCGGATTTCCCTGGGCCGACAGCTCGACCAGCGCGGAGAAGCCGGGGACCTCCACGCCGAGCGCCTTGGCCACCTTGCGCAACCGCCCATAGACGAGCTCGGTCCCGGAGAAGCTGTCGAGGAACATCCGGGCGCCGATGTAGTCTTCCGGGTTGGATTGGTAGAGCGCCTCCGCGATCACCGTCCGGACCGCCGGATCTTTTTCGCTCCGCCACGCCGTGCGCAGGAACGAGGCGTTCTTGCGATCGCCTTGCTTGCCGACGGTGAGGTAGGTGTGGATCCGCGACGTCACTTCGTCGAGCGGTCCGATCACCGTCTCCTGGGTCATCATCGCGGCCACCGCCCGTCCCGGGCCCTGCGTCGTGCCGCTGGCGGCGATCGCCGCCCCCAGCGCGTCCAACCCCTGGACGGTGGGGGCGGACCTGCCCGCATAGTCGTTCACCAGCATCGAGAAGATGAATTTCTCGCCGCCGAGCGATTGCACGTATCCGGAAAGCGCGGTGACGTTCTCCAGCGTTCCGGTCTTTGCGCGGAGGCGGCCCACCGCTTCCGATCCTTCGAACCGGTACTTGAGCGTGCCGTCCTTCCCGGCGATGCCCATCGAGGAGAGGTACTCCGGCGCGAGAGGAAAACGATCGTACATGAAGCGCAACAGCCGGGTGATCTGCGCCGCCGAGAATCGATTGGCGTCGTTGAGACCCGACCCGTTCTGCATCACATAGGAGCCGCGGGGGATGCCCACCTCGCGCTGGAGGAACTCCTCGACGACCTCGATCCCTTTCCCAAAAGATCCGGGCGGGCCCTTCACCTCGGCGCCGAGGGACTTGATCAGCTGCTCGGCGACGAAGTTGGAGGAGACCTTGTTCAGCCGCTTGAGGACGAGGTCGAACGTCTCCGACTGGGCGACGTACAGCATCCGGGCGGAGCGCGGCGCGATCGCGGTGCGCACCTTGCCGTGGACCTTGATTCCCCGGTCGGCGAGCAGTCGTTTGAAGGTGTAGCCGAAGTAGAGGGCGGGCTGGTCGATCTTCTTCCACATCGAAAGCGCGCCGCGCTCGCTGGGAACGGTGCCGCGCACGACGACCTTCTGCCTTTCGTTGCCCGGCAAGAGGGCGACCGAGAAACGCCGATGGAATCGGCTGCCGGTCACCAGGCTGCCCTCCACCGCGAAATAGTCGCTCGGAGGCTCGATCTCCACCGAGGCCTTTGCTCCGGGGCGGTCGCCCGGCCGAAGGTAGACCCCCACCGCGTTCCAATTGAAGGACACGGCTCCGGAAGGCGCGAGGTAGGCCCGGTCGCCTTTCTCCTGATCGAATCCGGGCGCCAGCCGGTCACCGTCGAACCAGCTCTCGTCGATCACGATGTCGCCCAGGACCTCGCGCAGACCGGCGTGGTAGAGCTCGCTGGTGATGTTGAACAGCCGCTCGGTATTGATGGAGGGATCGCCCCTCCCGCGGACGTAGAGCGTGCGCACCCTGCCCCCGGCCCCCTCGCCCTCGGTGAGGAACTCCGTCTCGAACCGATACTCCGGCCCGAGCCTGCTCAGGCACGCGGCCGCGGTGATGAGCTTGACGTTGGAGGCGGGATTGAGCAGGTCATCCGGATTTCGCGAGAAGACGACGGCGCCGTCGTCCAGGCTCTGCACCGAGATGGAGGTGCGGGCGGTCTTGAGCGGTGTGCGCTCGATCACCTCGGCCA
>Ga0070708_100001855_pt1 | contig 16221 bp, 16 predicted proteins | sample KBSK5503metaG_FD_65469 | JGI IMG/M metagenome (GOLD analysis project Ga0070708, IMG submission 65469) | Corn, switchgrass and miscanthus rhizosphere microbial communities from Kellogg Biological Station, Michigan, USA - KBS K5-50-3 metaG | ecosystem: Host-associated > Plants > Roots >... | reverse complement strand
GCCCGGCACAAGAAAGGCAACAAGTACCTGGCCGCCGTCACCGGCGAGACCGCCGTCGCGGCCGGCAAGACCGCCACCCGCGAAGGCGCCCGCTACCGCAAGCTGGCCCGCAGCCGCGGCAAAGCCAAAGCCCAGGTCGCCCTCGGCAACACCCAGCTGAAGGTCTACCACAAGCTGCTGTCCAACCCCGGCATGCGGTACCAGGACCTCGGCCCGGACTACTACGAACGGCAGGCCGCCACCCGCCGCAAGATCGCCTACCACGTCCGCGAGATCGAAGCCCTCGGCCTCGAGGTCACCCTCGCCCGCATCCCCGAACCCGACCCCGACGGGACAGCAACCACCCCGGCCGCCTGACCCATCCGCCCACCCCCGCCGACGGCACAAACCACCGCCGGCAGCTGCCGCGCGCCCAGCTGAGGTCCTATTTTCGGGCTAGAGCGATACGGTTGTCTGAGCATGTCCTGCTACGTCCGCCATTGCCTCAGGGCGTTGTCACTTGGCTAGTCACTTGCTCCAGGCCATAGTTGCCTGCCGCCAGAAGGGCGAAGATGAACCGTCGCTGGTTGTTCGGATGTTGTCGGACTGCCGGGTAATCAACGAGCTATCAGCTCGCAACGCGAGAACCCGCATGCCGCTCCTGCTGGCCGGGAGCAAGGACCGTCAGGCCGCGAGAACGGATCTCGCGACGCAGGCGTCCGGCATCGGCCGGGCGCGGCAGACCCCTTCCCGCAACGGACATGTCGCCGCTTTCGCATAACGGCTGTACGGGCTGTCGCGCCAACGCGGTGGCCAGGAGCACGGGATCCCTGACGGACATTGAGACGCGCTGACGGACGAGCCGGCAGATACCACGGCAACGGTGGCCTGGTATCAGGGATGCATCATGCTTCAGGACCTTGACGCGACACTGGCGGCGCTCCTTCAGGCAGAGCTGTCTGTGCAGAACGTCGCCATCAGCTTTGCGGCCCCTGACGACCAGTTCCCGCCGTCGGGCGTCAGCCTGCCCGCGATCGCGTTCTTCCTCTATGACGTGCGTGAAGACCGGGACCTGCGCTCGACCCAGTGGGAGCTGGACCGGCAGCCCGACGGGACGTTCACCCGCAAGCCGCCGCCGGTCCGCGTGACATGCTCCTACCTGATCACCGCCTGGCCCAGCACGAGCGCCCCCAACCCTTCCCAGGACGAACACCGTCTGCTGGGCGAGGTCATGAAGGTGCTGTTGAGCCATCGCGCGATTCCGGAGAGCTATCTCAGCGGTGAGCTCGCCGGGCAGGAACCCCCGCTGCCCGCCAGGATTATCGCCGAGGGCCGCCTGCAGAGCCTCGGCGAGCTCTGGCAGGCCATGGGCAACAAGCCCAAAGCCGCCCTTCACTACGCGGTCACGATCAGTGTCGACGTCGTCGCGCCTGTCGACGTCGGCCCCGCCGTGACCGACAAGGTCATCACGATCACGCAGCGAGTGGGCCAGGCTCAGCCGCCCGTAACCAGTCCGGTGCCTCGACCATAGGAGTGAAGACATGCCCACATACACGTGGCCAGGCGTCTACGTGGAGGAAGTGCCCTCGGCGGTCAAGCCCATCGCCGGCGTCGGGACCAGCACGGCCGCGTTCATCGGCGTGTCGGCCGACATCACCACACCCTGGGATCCCGCGACCAAGACAGGCATGCCCGCCGACCTCGCCGGCAGAGCCTACACGCAGGCGGCGGCGCTCACCCCCCAGGCCATCAACAGCTGGACGGAGTTCACGCAGAACTTCGGTGATATCCAGGCTGCCAACCAGTACCTGTCGTACGCTGTCTTCGGGTTCTTCAACAACGGGGGCACCCGCTGCTGGGTCACCCGGGTCGGCGCGCCCGGTGACGACCTGACCCAGGCGCTGCAACACCTCGAGAGCATCGACGAGGTCGCCCTCGTCGCCGCGCCGCTGCCCCCCGACACTTCGGCCCAGGCCCTCAACGCGGCCCAGGAAGCCTTGGTCGCCCACTGCGAGAAGATGGAAAACCGGGTCGCGATCCTGGACAGCAACCGCGACATCGCCAACAACAACCTGGTCATCTCGGCGGACGCCACAGGCATCTGGCGGCCCGCCGCCGACCCGAAGGGCTACGGCGCGTTCTACTTCCCCTGGATCCTGGTGGCGGATCCGCTCGGCCAGGCCGGCGACCGGGTCGCGGTGCCGCCGAGCGGCCACCTGGCCGGCATATATGCCCGCAGCGATGCCGAACGCGGGGTCCACAAGGCGCCCGCCAACGAAGTCATCCTGGGCGCGCTCGACGTGAGATATCCGGTCAGCAAGATCCTTCAGGGCAGCCTGAACCCGCTCGGCGTGAACTGCATCCGGTCGTTCAACGGCACGATCAAGGTGTACGGCGCGCGTACCCTGGCCTCGGACCCGGCCGGCGACCCCGAGTGGACCTACATCAACGTGCGGCGGCTGGTCAACTTTCTGCGCGAGTCCATCGACGCGGGGACCCAGTGGGTGGTGTTCGAGCCGAACGCTGAGGACCTCTGGTCGAAGATCCGCCGTAATGTGAGCGCCTTCCTCAACGGCGAGTGGGCCGCGGGCGCGCTCGTCGGCGCCACCCCGGAGCAGGCGTTCTATGTCCTGTGCGACGAGACGACCAACCCGCCGGACGTGCGCGCGCTGGGCCAGGTGGTCACCGAGATCGGCGTGGCCGTGGTACGGCCGGCAGAGTTCGTCATCTTCCGCCTCAGCCAGTGGGCCGGCCCGGCGCAGTAACTGGCGATGACCGCACCTCTCACGACCGACTACCAGGCGCCCGGGGTCTACCCGCAGGACGTGTTCCCCCCGCCCGCGCCGAGCCTGCTGACCGGGGTGCCTGCTTTCCTCGGTTACGCCAGCCAGGGACCGGTCCGCCAGCCGCAGTCGCTGACGCTGTGGCCGCAGTTCCAGGCGCAGTTCGGCGCCCCGCGGCCCGACGGCTTCCTGGCCTACGCCGTGCGCGGTTTCTTCGAGAACGGCGGGCTCCTGTGCTACGTGGTCCGGCTCGACGATGCCGCCACCCCGCTCGCCGGCCTCAGGGGCGGCCTGGCAACCCTGCAAGCGGCCGACGCCGTGGACCTGGTCTGCGCCCCGGACATCATGATGTCGGCCAGCCTGACCGCCACGCCGGACGTCGACGCCGTCACCGCCCTGCAGGCCGAGGTCCTGGCCGACTGCCAGGCCGCGGGCGGCCGGTTCGCGATCCTCGACGCCGTGCTGACCAGCGACACGGCCACCGCCGAGCGGCAGCGGGCCGCGCTGGACAGCCAGGACGGCGCGCTCTACCACCCCTGGCTGTGGGCACCGGGGCAGGACGGGACGCCGCTGTACCTGCCGCCCTGCGGGCATGTGGCAGGCATCTACTCCCGCAGCGACCAGCAGGTCGGCGTGCACAAGGCCCCGGCCAACGAGGCGGTCGACGGGGTGCTGGACCTGCGGGTCAACCTGACCGACGACGTGATCGGCCGGCTCTACGCCGAAGGGGTGAACTGCCTGCGCGCGGTGCCCGGCCGCGGTATCCGGGTCTGGGGGGCGCGCACGCTCAGCGACGACCCCGGCTGGCGGCCCATCGCCGCGCGGCGGGTCTTCTTGACCATGGGCCGCTGGCTGGAGCAGTTCCTGACGCAGCTGACCTTCGAGCCCAACGATGTCCGGCTGTGGGTGCGCATCATGCGCGAGCTGACCGGCTACCTGGACGACCTGTTCCAGCGCGGCGCCCTCAAGGGCCGCGCCCCGGAGGAAGCCTTCTTCGTCAAGTGCGACAGCGAGACCAACCCGCCCGAGGTGATCGACGCGGGGATGGTGGTGACCAACGTCGGCGTGGCCCTGACCGCGCCGGCCGAGTTCGTCGTCGTCCGCATCATCCACGGCACCAGCGGCGTCAGCATCCGACCAGGTTCAGCAACCGCATAAGGAGGTCCGACCATGGCCGACCGGCTCGATCCCTATTCCGGCTACAACTTCGCCGTCGAACTGGACGGCATCACCCGGGCCGGCTTCCGTGAGTGCTCCGGCCTGGAGAACAGCCAGAACGCCGGGGAGTACCGGGAGGGCACGGACAAGAACCTGAGCGTCCGTAAACTGCCCGGGCTCGTTACCCACTCCGACATCACGCTCAGCCGCGGCATCACGGCCGACAGCAAGCTGTGGGACTGGCGCCAGAAGGTGGTCAAAGGCAACATCGAGCGGCACGACATCTCCATCACGCTCCTGGACAATAACGGCAACGCCAAGGTCACCTGGAACCTGTTCGATTGCTGGCCGCGTCAGTGGACCGGGCCGAGCCTCAACGCAACAACGGACGACTTGGCCGTCGAACAGCTCGTCCTGGCCTGCGAGCGGGTCGAGGTCGATCGGTGGAGCTGACCATGGCGCCGACGGCGCAGCAGACCGAGTTCCCGTTCACCCTGCCGCTCGGCCTCGCCGATCCGGACGGCACCGTGCACCGGGACGGCGCCATGCGGCTGGCCACGGCGTTCGACGAGATCGAGCCGCTCAAGGACCCGCGGGTGCGGGCCAACCCGGGCTATCTGGTGATCATCCTGCTGGCTCGCGTGATCACTCGGCTCGGCGTCGTCGACCATATCAACACCAGGACGATCGAGAACCTGTACGCCGCCGACCTGGCCTACCTTCAGGACTTCTATCAGCGCGTCAACTCCAGCGGGCACACCCGGCTGCAGGTGACCTGCCCGCACTGCGACGGCGATTTCGACGTGGAGGTGGCCAGCCTGGGGGAATAGCGCGCTACCCCTCAGACCGGCTGCACGAGGAGGTAGCGTACCTGGCTTTCCACTTCCACTGGTCCTACCAGGAGGTCATGCGGCTTGACCATCAGGAGCGCCAGCGGTGGGTGGCGGAGGCGGCCCGGATCAACGAGAGATTGAATGAAGCGGGAGGTATGAGGCGATGACGTCGACGGGTGTCCCGCTGGGCTTGAGCTGGCTGCCCTCCGTGGTGGGCAACTGGATGCCGGGCGCGCGGCCGCTGCCGCCGTATCAGACCTTCAACTTCGCCGTGGAGATCGAAGGACTCCTCGTCGGCGGGTTTACCGAGGTCAGCGGCCTGGAGAGTGAGGTAGAGGTCGAGGAGTACCGCGAAGGCGGCGTCAACGGCTTCGTGCACAAGCTCCCCGGCCGCACCAGCCACGCCAACCTGGTGCTCACCCACGGCCTGACGTCAGTGAGCACGCTGTGGAACTGGTACTACAACACGACCCTGGGCGCCATCCAGCGCAGGAACGGCACCATCATGCTGCTCGATCCCCGGCAGATCCCGGTGATGTGGTGGAACTTCCGCAACGCCGTGCCGGTGCGCTGGACCGGCCCTACGTTCAGCGCGGTCAGCGACGAGGTGGGGGTGGAGTCGCTGGAACTCGCCCACGAAGGGCTGACCAAGCCCCTGCTGGGCCAGGCGGCCGCGCTGGCGGCCGGGGTCGCGGGGACGGCTGGCCAGTAGGGGAGCGGGACATCCTATGGCATCGCCGACGCCGCCGAGGGATCAAGCCCTCCTGCCGGGACTCGATCACGCCCTGCTGAAACGACTCTGGCAGCGGGCCGAGCAGCCGGGCTGCGTCCGGCACGGCCAGGCGCGGGCCATCCTCGCTCGGCACCAGCGCGTGTCAGGCGACCCGCCGCTGGCCGTGCTCCTGCTGCGGCGCGGCCGGGACCCAGCGGACAGCCTGCAGGCCCGGCCGGTCATCGTGGACGCGAGGCCGGCCGACACGGCCCCGCCAGCCGGCGGGGCCCCGCCGCCCGGCGCGGCCCCGCCGCGCACCACCGGGCCCACCGCGGCACCGCGGCCAGTGGTGCTGGCCAGGCTCACGCCGCCTGACGACCTGCCGACCACGCCGCGACCCGAAACGCACGCGATGACGCCACCCCGTGACGCCGTCCGGGGCAACGGCATCGGCGGAGTGGCCCAGCACTCACCGCCACCGACGGCGCAGCGCTCGCCGGCAGCGACAGCTCGGCCAGTGACGGCGGCCACCGCCCGGCCGAGCTCGCAGCTCCAGCCGGCCGCGGACAGCGCCCCGGCCGTGACCACGGTCAAGATGGCCACCGGGGCCGTGCGCGATCATGCCGGACCCCAGCCGGCCGCCGGGCCGCAACAGCCTGGATGGCATGCCTTTCCGGTCACGCCGCGGCCGCCCTCAGCGCTGTCCCCTGCCACGCCGACCGTAACGCCACCCGGAGTGGCCGCCGCCCCGGCCGCGTCGGCGTTCCCGGGCGCCCCGATCGCCACAGATCGGCCGGTTTCCCGCGACCCCGCAATGACGCGGAGCGCGGGGCCGGTTCCGCGGGCCGGCGAGCACGGGCGGGCCAGCCAGGACGGACGGGCCAGCGGGGACGGACGCCCGGTCGTTCGGGCGGCCGACGACAACAGCGGGCCGCGGTCGGCCACGCTGGCCTGGCCCCGGCTCGCGCCCGAGCAGGTCGACGGGTCCGTCGGGTTCGCCCAACGACCCGTCCCGGTCGTGCAGGAACGGGTGTCCCCGTCCGGTGCATGGCGGCCTGGCCTGCCGGTGGCCCAGCGACCTGCGCAGCTTCCGGCCGGTCCCGCCGCCTCGGCCCGTGCGGCGGCCGATCTGGCCGGGCTCGCGGGCCCGGCTGGCGGGATCCGGGATCCAGCCCGGCCCGCCGCGCCCCGGACGCCGCCGGAACAACCCCCCGACCCGGTCCGCCGCGAGCGTGAGCCCGCGCGGCCCCCGATCGACATGGACCGCATCATCAGCACCGTGCAACGCAGGCTCATGCACCAGATGGCTATCGAACGAGAGCGCAGGGGGATGACGCGATGAGTATCAATAAGGCCAAGGTGGTGTCAGAACTCCTCGGCCTGGGCAGCGGCGGCGGTGAGCTGCAGAAGCTCACCATCTACTACGAGCAGAGCGGCCGGGCGGGGCAGGGCTCGATCGAGGCGCTGTTCAACCCCAGCGAGATCAGCATGACCAGGTCCGCGGACTGGGAGCAGCAGCTGACCGTGGGCCAGAACTCCGCATCGGTGGAGCAGGAATTCCGCTCGATCCGAGCGGAGACGTTTTCCATCGAGTTGTTCTTCGACACCTACGAGTCCCGGTCGAGCGTGATGACCGGGGCGCGCGCCGCGGCCTCGTTTCTTCCGGCCAGCCTGATCCCCGGGCGCGAAGCGAGCGACGTGCGACAGTACACCGATCAGATCGCCCGGCTGATCGAGGTGGACACCGAACTGCACCGCCCGCCACTATGCGACCTGCGGTGGGGCGTCTTCGACATCTTCACCGGCGTGCTGACCACCCTGGGACAGCGGTTCACGCTGTTCCTGGACGACGGGACGCCGGTACGAGCCACGCTGACCTGTGACTTCGTCGAGGTTGGCACGCAGGCGCAGGCCAGGGCCACCGAACTGCACTCCTCCGACGTCGTCAAGACGCGCCAGGTGCGGCGCTACGACACGCTGCAGAGCCTGGCCGCGGACGAGTACGCCGATCCGGCCCTGTGGCGTCCCATCGCGACCGCCAACGGCATCGTCAACCCGCGCGACCTGCGGCCGGGGACGATGCTGACCATCCCCAAGCTCCAGCCCTGAGGTTCCGCCGTGCGCCGTTGCGATCGAGCCAGTCCGCCGCAGGACGGGAGCCGCCATGCCGCGCGCTGACCTGCCTTCCCTGAGCGTCCGCGTCAACGGCTCGCGGCTGCCCGCGGCGGTTCAAGCGGACCTGCGCTCGGTCACGGTCCAGGAGGACCTTCAGGCCCTCAGCATGTTCACCCTGGAACTGCGCAACTGGGATGAGGACAAGCTGCAGGTCTCCTGGTCGGACTCCCCGCTGTTCGCCGTGGGCAACGAGGTGGAGATCTGGCTCGGGTACGTCGATGACCTGCACAAGGTGATGCTGGCCGAGATCACCAGCCTCGAGCCCATGTTCACCACCGACCAGCCGCCCCTGCTGATGGTCCGCGGCTACGATCATCGCCACCGGCTGGCGCGGGGCCGCAAGACCCGCACCTTCGCCCAGATGAAGGACAGCGCCATCGCCAGCCAGATCGCCCGCGAGGCCGGGTTGCGGGCCCAGGTCCAGGACACCAAGGTGACGCGAAGCTACGTCATCCAGAGTAACCAGTCGGACTGGGAGTTCCTGCAGCGGCGAGCGGGCCTGATCGGGTACGAGATTTACGTCAAGGAAAAGATCCTGTACTTCCGGTGGCCGCAGTCCGCGGCCCAGCCCGCCGACAAGCTGTCGCTCGGCGAGGACATTGTGGAGTTCAGCCCGCGGCTGAGCTTGCTGGCCCAGGCCAGTGAGGTGGCCGTCCGTGGCTGGGATGTCAAGGCGAAGAGGGCAGTCGTCGCCACCGCGCGCGCGGGCCCCGGCGACCCGCCTTCCGGCTCCGCCACCGCCCGCCGGGCCTTCGGAGCCTCCAGCGTGGCCATCCTCGGCCAGCCCGCGCGGAACCCACCCGAAGCCACCCCCATCGCGCAGGGCCAGTTCAACACCACGGCCCTGGCTTATGTGGAGGGCAACGTCGTCGCCTACGGACTGCCGCAGTTGCAGGCCGGCACCGTGGTGGACATCGCCGGGGCCGGCCAGACGTTCAGCGGTCCCTACTACGTCACTTCGGTCACCCACACGGTGACCCCCGGTCATGGCTACCAGACTTCCTTCACCGTGCAAAGGAGCGCCGCCTGATGGACGCATACTCACTGCTGACGACGCCGTCCGGTACTGACGAGCGCTTTTTCGGCGTGGCCATCGGCGTCGTGACGAACAACAAGGACCCCGATGGCCTCGGGAGGGTCAAGATGAGCCTGCCCTGGATGGCTGATCAGGTCGAGAGCGACTGGGCCAGGGTGGTAACCCCGATGGCAGGCCCCGGCCGGGGCGTCTACTTCCTGCCGGAAGTCAACGACGAGGTCCTGGTGGCCTTCGAGCACGGCAACCCGGACACTCCCTATGTGCTGGGCGGACTGTGGAACGGCAAGGACAAGCCGCCGGAGTCCAACAGCGACGGCAAGAACGACCTGCGCGCGATCAGGTCACGCAGCGGGAACATCATCCGCCTGTCTGACGCCGAGGGTGACGCGAAAATCGAAATCATCGACAGCAGCACCAAGGACACGATCGTCATCCGCGCCAAGGACAACAGCATCACGATTACGGCCGACGGCGACGTGACCATCCAGTCAAGTAACGGAAAGCTGAAACTGAGCGGCAACGGCGTCGAGATCACCTCCACGTCCACGGTAAAGATCGAGGCCAGCCAGGGCATGGATCTGAAGTCCTCGGGCCAGTTGAACGTCAAGGGCAGCGTGGTGAACATCAACTAGGACGGGGGCGCTCCGATGGGACAGCCAGCAGCGAAGCAAGGCGACCGGGTGGTCGCCGTCGACACGCACATCGTCTTGATGCCCCAGCCCCCAGGGCCGCCCGTCCCCACGCCCTCGCCGCTCCCCTTCGCGGGAATTCTCGACGGCGGGCTGAGCACGAACGTCAAGATCTCGGGCATGCCGGCCGCGACGGTGGGCAGCACCGCGGACAACACCCCGCCCCACGTGCCGCCCCCTCCGGGCACCGGCTTTCAGCGGCCGCCGATGAACAAGGCCACGGTCCAGCAGGGCAGCCCGACGGTAATGATCAACGGCAAGCCCGCCGCCCGTAACGGCGACAAGGCCCTCACCTGCAACGATCCCGTCGATCTAGCTGCGGGCACGGTGGTCGCGGCGGGCACTGTGCTGATTGGCTGACACATGGCGGACACTGACTTTCTCGGCCTGGGCTGGAATTTCCCTGTCGGCCTGGACGATGGCGGCCAGATCGAGCTGGCGCCCGACGGCGAGCAGGACATCCGCCAGTCGATCTGGACGATCCTGGCCACCTCGCCGGGCGAGCGCGTGATGCGCCCCGACTTCGGCTGCGGCCTTAACGACCTGGTCTTCGGCGTCAACAATGCCGCCACGGCCACTGCGGTGACCCGCGCGGTGCGAGAGGCGCTCGCCACCTGGGAGCCGCGCATCGACGTCCTCGACGTCTACGCCGCTCCCGACCCGTCCCGCTCCGACGTCCTCGTCATCGAGATCAACTACCAGGTGCGCGCGACCAACAGCCGCTTCAACCTGGTTTACCCGTTCTACCTGGAGTAGCCATGCAGGCGCCTGGAATCGACAAGCGGAGCTACGCCGACATCGCCGCCCAGACCCAGCAGCTGGCCGGGCAGTTCAGCGGCTGGCAGCCCCCGCCCGACGGGCAGCCCGACGCGGGCCAGGCGCTGATCGGCATCTTCGGCCGCTTCGCCGAACTGGTGATAGAGCGCCTCAACCGCGCGCCGGACAAGAACTACCTCGCCTTCCTGAACCTCATCGGCGCCTCGCCGATCCCGCCGCGGCTGGCCCGCGTGCCGCTGACCTTCCACCTGGCCACGGGCAGCCCGGTGGACGCGGTGGTCCCGGCCGGCGCCCTGGCCGCGGCCCCTCCGCTGGCCGGAGAGCAAGATGACGTGGTCTTCGAGACCGAGCGGCCCCTGGTCGTCACCCGGGCCCAGCTTCAGGCCGCCTATGTGAGCGACACCGAAAACGACACCTACAGCGACCGCTCCGCACAGGCCACGGGCGCGGCCGACGCGCCGTTCGCTGTCTTCGCCGGCGATCAGCCTTCGCCTCACCAGCTCTACCTGGCCTGTGACGCGCTGCTGACCCAACCTGGCCCCAAGGACGTCGTGCTCACCCTCGCGTCGCCGGACTCCTGGCAGTGGCTGAACTGGCCCATCAGCTGGGCGTACTGGGACGGTGCTGCCTGGCAGGCGGTCACCAGCAGCGCCGCCGTGCAGGGCGGTTCCTGGAGCGCGACCCTGCAGGCCCTGCCCGCGCTGACTCCCTCCGCGGTCAACGGGATCGAAGCGGGCTGGCTACGGGCCCAGCTCGACCTGCCGCTCCCCCCGGGCCAGAGCGGCCAGGTACCGGAGTCGATCGCGGTCGGCGCCCAGAACCCGCAGGATCCGGCCTTCCCGCTGTCCCCGTTTCCCGCCAACAGCACGGTCCAGCGGTTCTACCTGAGCGCGGACGAGGCATTCTTCGCCGGAGGCGTCAAGGTGAGGTTGCAGGTCCGCCTGTCACAGCCGGGAATCGGCGCCGACGTGCAGCTCAACTGGCTTTACCAAGCGAACCCTTATCAAGCGAACAACCAGTGGCTGCCACTGGGGCAGTCCAGCGCCGCCGCGGAGCAGACGGGCGCCACCGGCTTCGACTTCCGCGACGGCACCCGGGCCTTCACCCAGGACGGCGAGATAAGCTTCCACGTGCCCATGTCGTGGCCGTCCAGCCTCTACCGCACCCGCACTGGGCGCTGGCTCCGCATCGACGTCGCCAGCGGGCAGTCCAGCGGGCAGTACACCACCCCGCCGGTGGTCGCGGCGCTGACCGTGGCATACGACTGGGAGCTGCCACGGCTAGGCGGCATCACCGTCACCGGCCAGCCGGGCGCGCCTGCGAGCCCCATGCCGCCCCCGGCCGCGTTCTGTAATGCCAGCGACATCGACCTCAGCAAGGACTTCTACCCGCTGGGACAGCAGCCGCAATTCAACGACACCTTCTATGCCGCCTGCCCGGATACGCTGGCCCAGCCGGGCGCGGTCATCACCCTCAACGTGACCTTGACCAACCCGCCGCAGGCCACGGGCACCCCGGTGCCGGTCCGCGTCCAGGGCAATCCCAGGATCGCCTGGGAGGTGTCGGACGGCAGCCAGTGGCATGCCGCGGCAGCGGATTACGCGTTCACCGACGACGGCCAGGTGAGCATCACCCTGCCCGATCCCATCAGACCAACTTCGGTCAACGGCGAACAGGGATACTGGCTTCGGGCCCGGCTGGTCGGCGGCAACTACGGAACGGCAGCCAGCTACCAGCAGAAAGACAGCACTTACACCTTCGTGCCCGCGAACTTCGCGCCCCCGGTCATCAAGACGCTCACGGTCACCGCGGCCGCCGCGCAGCGGCCGCCGGTCCCCGTCACGGCCTGCCTGAGCTACAACGATTTCGCCTACGCCGACCACACCGCCGCCGCCAGGGCCGGGCAAGGCCCGCTGTTCACCCCGTTCACCCCCACGGCGGACACCCAGCCCGCTCTCTACCTGGGGTTCGACCAGCCGTTCAGCCAGCGGTCGGTGACGCTGTTCCTCGAGGTGGAACCGCCGCTTCCGGAACAGGTGGCGGCCGACCAGTTGGCCGGGGCCGACCCGGCCGCGGCCGCCCGGACCACCTGGGAGTACGCCGGCCCGGCCGGCTGGCAGCCGCTGGGCGCGGTGGACGAGACGCAGGCCCTGAGCAGCCGCGGCCTGGTGACCTTCGTCGGGCCCGAGGATCTCACCCCGCGTTCGTGCTTCGGGCAGACCCTGTCCTGGCTGCGGCTGCGGTGGCAGGGGGGCGCCTTCCCGATGCCGCCCCAGCTGCGCCGCGTGCTGCTCAACACCACCTGGGCGGCCCAGGTCACGACGGTGGAGAACGAGATCCTCGGCTCCGGCAACGGTGACCCCGGCCAGGCGTTCACCGCGGCGCAGACCCCCGTCCAGCCTGGCCAGCAGGTGACCGTGCGCGAACCGCAGCGGCCCGCGCCCGCTGAGGAGCAGGCGCTGGCCGACGTGGAGGGCGCCGATGCCATCACCGTGATCTTGGACGCCGCCGGGCAGCCGGAGGAGATCTGGGTACGCTGGCACGCCGTGCCGGACTTCTACCAGTCCGGCCCGCGGGACCGGCACTACACGGTCGACCCGCTGTCCGGCGTGATCGGGTTCGGCGACGGCTCGTACGGGATGGCCCCGCCCATCGGGCAGAACAACATCCGCATGACCTACCGTGCCGGCGGCGGCGAGCAAGGCAACCGGGACAGCGCGACGATCGTGGAACTGAAGTCCGCCTTCCCCTACATCGACGGCGTCATCAACAACCAGCCGAGCCAGGGCGGCGCGCCCGTCGAGCCGATCGACCGGGTGAAGGCCCGGGGACCGCGGGTCCTTCGCCACCGCGACCGTGCCGTCGCCGCCGCCGATCTGGAAGACCTGGCCGCTGCCGCCTCCGCTGACGTGGCCGCCGCGGCCGCGATCGTGCCGATATTCAACCCGTACAGCCTCTGGCTTGACCCGAAGGCACCCGCTCCCACCCCCGACCATGCCCTGGTCGAGGCCGGGCAGATGGGCGTGATCATCGTCCCGGACGAGCCCGGTTCGGCCCGCCCCACGCCCAGCCTCGTCCTGCTCAGCCAGGTCCAGGAGTTCCTGAAGGAGCGCTGCACGCCCACCGCCGACCTGTGGGTGGCCGGACCGGAGTGGATCGCCGTGACGGTCACGGCCACGGTGGTGGTCAGCTCGGTCGAGGATGCCGACACGGTCGGCGACCAGGCCAGGACCGCGCTGCAGCGCTACCTTCATCCCCTGACCGGCGGGCCAGACGGCCAGGGGTGGGCGTTTGGCCACCGGCCTCACGGCTCGGATCTCTCCGCGCTGCTGGAAGCGATCGGGGGCGTGGACCACGTCCGCTCCCTGAGCGTGTCGTACCAGCCAGAGATCGCGGACGCGGAACGCGACCAGGCCAGGACCGCGCTGCAAAGGATCTTGGCGCGACCGCTGACCGAACCGGGCGATGCGCCGGAACGAGAACGCGACCTGCTGAGCTGGCTGGACCGCGCCCTGGTCTACTCCGGTCCGCACGACGTCAGCGTGGCGCTGCCGTGAGCAGGTGACCAAGCCGGGTGGGCAGACCGTAAGGAGAGCCGATGCCGATTCCGCTCCCGAACCTCGACGACCGGAGCTACGCCGACCTGACGGCGCAAGCCCAGGCGCTCATCCCGAGCCTGGACCCGGCCTGGACCAACTACAACCCGAGCGACCCGGGGATCACGCTCGTCGAACTGCTGGCCTGGCTGACCGAGATGCTGCTGTTCCAGGTCAACCAGGTGCCGCCCGCCAGCACCGAGAAGTTTCTCAAGCTTCTCAACGGACCGGACTGGGTCAGGCCGCCGAGCATGAGCCTGGACGCCGCGATCCGCCTGACGATCCTCGGCGTGCGCGAGCGCTACCGGGCCGTCACCGCCGACGACTACGAGTGGCTGGCACTGAACGCCTGGCCGCAGAGCGCGGAGGCCGGGCAGTTGCCCGGCGGCGGCAAGCTCGCGCGGGTGCACTGCATACCGCGGCGCAACCTGGCCGCCATCGACCCGGCCGTGCGCAGCGCCGAGGCCCCGGCGCACATGAGCCTGGTGGTCGTGCCGGAGCCGGAACCGCCGCCCGGCGATGGCTCGCTGTACGACGCGCTGTGGCGATTCTTCGACGAGCGCCGCACCCTGACCACCCGCCACCACGTGGTGGGACCGGCTTACCTGCCGGTCCAGATCTCGGCAAACCTGGCCCTGCACGACGACGCGCCGCCGTACCAGACGCTTACCGATGCGCACCAGGCGCTGGCAGCTTTCTACGATCCGCTGACCGGCGGCCCCGCCCAGGAGGGCTGGCCCTTCGGCCGGGCGGTCTACGCGTCGGAGGCCTCAGCGGTGCTTGAGCGGGTCTCCCTGGTGGATTACGTGGAGGACGTCCAGGTCACCGCGCCCGGCGCCCCGGACCGGGTGCAGGCCGACGACAGCGGCAACCCGGTCACCGTCGTCCTAGACGCCGACGAGCTCGTCCAGCTGAGTGCGACCCCGCTGGTGGCCTACGACGTGCGCGGCCAGCACTATTCCGAGCCGTAGGAGCGCCGATGGACGCCCAGCAGCCTGCGACCAGCTATCCAGCGAGCAGCTATCTGGACTACCTGCCGGCCATCTTCCGGCAGGAGCCGTTCATCGGCCGTTTCCTGCTGGCCTTCGAGACGGTGCTGAGCGGCGCGGGCGGCCAAGGGGTCCAGCCCGGGCTGGAAACCACCATCGGCCGCATCGCCGACTATTTCGATCCGGTGACGACCGAGGCCGATTTCCTGCCCTGGCTGGCCGGCTGGGTAACCCTCAGCCTGCGAGCCGACTGGGATGAGCAGACGCAACGCAGCTTCATCCAGCAGATCGTGCCGCTCTACCGCCTGCGCGGCACACAGGCCGGGCTGCTGCGCATGCTCACGCTGTACACCGGGGAGCCGGTTCAGATCTACGACGCGTTCGACGACCCGCCCTACTTCTTCGAGGTGCAGCTGACCCTGAGCGAGGCGGACCCGGCGCTGCTGCAGACCAAGCAGCAGATCGCCCGCGCCATCATCGACCAGGAAAAGCCAGCGCACACCTTTTACGCCCTGCAGGTCGCGGTGCCGACGATGCGGCTGGTGTCGGAGGCCCTGCACGAGCGCGAGAATGCACCCCTGCTGATCCTCGGCAGCAACACCCTGCTGGGAACGTCTATCCCGAGCCTTTAGAGGAAGAACCATGGCCGATTATGTCCTGCCCGACGTCGTAGAAAAGCGGGTCCGATACTTCGACGGGCAGTTCCTGCAGGACCAGGACTTCATCGACGAGCAGGACTACCAGCTGGACCGTGAGCACAGGCACAACCGCCTACTTCACGGGCCCGGGATCGCTGATGGCCTGACCGTCACGTCCACCGCGCCGAACCAGGTGACCGCCGCCCCGGGCACGGCCATCGACAGCGACGGCAATCAGCTCGTGCTGGCCCAGGCCACGACGGTGGACCTGCCCGCCGGGGACTTCAACGACAAACAGGGCGTCCAGCTGTACATCAGCTACCTGCAAAGCGCCGAGGACCCGCAGACCGTGGGGGGCAGCGGGGACTTTACCCGCTGGCTGGAACGCCCGCAGCTGACGGCCCTCGCGCCGGGCGACCCGTACTCCGGCGCGACACCGCCGGTGCTGCTCGCCAACGTGGCGCTGGACAACTCGGGCCGGGTCGTGGTGGACGACACGGTGCGCTCATATTCGGGCCTGCGCCTGCCCGGCCCCGCCGCCGACGCCGCCACCTTGCGCGCGACCAGCGGCGGCCTGGTGGACCTGGCCGGCTCGCTGACCGTCGACGGCAATGTCGGCATCGGCAACCCCAGCCCCGCCTACCCGCTGCATCTGGCCGTGGGCAAGGCGCTCAGGATCGAGGGGGGTACCGACTCCGCTGCTTTCAGCTTCGGCGGGAACGGTGTCTTCAGCATCGATGCCCCTAACGTTCCCGGCGGCCGGTTCGTGGTGCAGAATTCCGGCAACGTCGGCGTCGGCACGGCGAGCCCGGGGGCGAAGCTGGAGGTGGCCGGGGGCGGCGGTACATCGGTCGAC
>Ga0070708_100001854_pt1 | contig 16225 bp, 16 predicted proteins | sample KBSK5503metaG_FD_65469 | JGI IMG/M metagenome (GOLD analysis project Ga0070708, IMG submission 65469) | Corn, switchgrass and miscanthus rhizosphere microbial communities from Kellogg Biological Station, Michigan, USA - KBS K5-50-3 metaG | ecosystem: Host-associated > Plants > Roots >... | reverse complement strand
CGCGCCAAGGATCCGCTGCGGCGCAAGCAGATGGAGAAGGGGCTCGAGCAGCTCTCGGAAGAGGGCAGCGTCCAGATCTTCCAGCAGCTGCGGATGGGAATGAAGGACCCGATCGTCGGCGTGGTCGGGGCGCTGCAGCTGGAGGTGCTCGCCTACCGGCTCGAGCATGAATACGGCGCGGACGTGTTCTTCGACCGCTTGGCCTTCAGCCACGCCCGCTGGGTCGTCGGGGAGGGGTTTGATGCCAAGAAGTTCGACTGGGAAGGGAATCGACAGACCGTGCAGGACCGGGATGGGCTGCCCCTGGTGCTTTTCCGCGACGACTGGGCGCTGCAGCACGCGGAGGGGAAGCATCCGGAGCTCAAGTTTCTCGCGGCTGCGCCGCAGCTTCACGTGGAAGCGCCGACGGGATGATCCGTCGACTCCTGCCCCAGGTTTTCGCCCGGCGACCGAGAGGATGAAAGACCGCGACAACACAGCGCGTTGCTGACGAAGCGGCGGTGGAGACCACCGACGACGGGCAGGGCGCCGATGCGTCGTGCACAGGCGGCTCGACCACGTATTCCGGGCACGCGCAGTATCGCCTGACGCGGGCAGAATCGCCGTGTACCGCTTGAAGGCGGATTTCGGGAGGTTGCCCTGAGTTGATTCCCGCTCCTCTATGCGTGCTCGCTGCAGTGACACCAGGGGCAAACCGCCGACCACCGGAAGGGAAATCGACTGGTGCCCAATGTCAAACGGCGTGTTAGAGCATTCCGATGTCGCTCGTCCCCGATGCCAATGACGCTAGTACTCCGCCCTCACCCAAGGTGCCGGAGTACAACGCTGCCACCGAGCAGTTCACCTGGGAATTGCTCAACGACCTGATGCAGGCGAAGGACCCGGTGCTCGCGAAGATTCAGCGGCAGCCAGTTGATCACGTTCCAACCGAGCCGTCCGCGCCGGGTACTTCCGCCGTAGGAATCAGCCCAGCTCCGGCGAGAATCGAAACGAAACTCGTAGACCGGTTCGACACGATCCTCAACATGGATTTCGACGGTTTCGCGGTGATGATGGAGGACGCGGCGAACGAGGCGCTCGAGTCGTACATGCCGCAGTTTTTCAAGCAGATGGAAGAGGTCATTCGGGCAGGTGGTACGACAATCGACGCGAAGGGGAAGCCCATCTCGGTCGATCTCCTGCTCGAGGGCATCGAGAAAATGGAGATAGACTTCACCGACGACGGTCAGCCGGTGATGCCCACTTTAGTTGCCGCTCCCAAGCTGGCCGAAAAGATCGCGGCATTGCAGTGGACGGAGGAGCAGCTCGCCCGCAAGCAGTGCATCCTCGCAGAGAAGAAGAAGGTGTTCGATGCTCGCCGCCGCGTTCGAAAGCTGGATTAGCCAGCTGTCAGAGCGCGACTTCGACGCGCCGTTCACTCAGTTGCTCGAGACTTTGGGGTTCTACGACATCCACTTCACCCATGGACCCTATGAGTTCGGCAAGGACTTCATCGCGAAGCGCGCCGAGCCACAGCCGACGCAGTACGCCTTCCAGTCGAAGGCCGGCGACATCGGCAATGCGGAGTGGTCCAAGATGCGTGGCCAACTCGAGGAGCTGGCCGATGCCGGGCCAGCGCATCCCAATTTTGACGGCAACCTGCCGCGAAAGTCGGTGCTGATCACCACCGGCCGTCTCACGGGTAAGGCGACCGTTGCACCGGCCGCCTTCAGAGAAAACCTCCAGCGGAGCGGACGGGGCGATTTCGAGGTCTGGGACATCGAGGTCCTTGCAGAGCAGCTGGCGGGTTCAACCAGGTTCCCGTTGAAGCCGTCGCAGGTGTTGCTGACGCCGTTGGGCCTGATCGAATCGGGCAAGATCAACGAGCGTGAGTTGGAGCAGCAGCTTGGAGGCCTGCTGGTCCCGTTCCCGAGCGGCGAAGTAGAGATTCACCGCCTCTTCGTCGACAACACCTTAGTGGTGGCACGCCTCGCAGAAAGAGGGTGGCCCTTCCTCGCTCTCTCCGCCGTGCTGAACGAGGTCAGGCTAGGTGCGATCCGCTCGCATGCCGATGCGCAGAAAGGCCGGGCCCTTCTTCTTGCGGCCATGGAGCACTACGTGCAGCTCGGTGAGCGACTTCTCGCACCCCTCCTCCGCGCGCCCGAGGATCCCGACGCGTGGATGCATTGGGTCGGCGGGGGACCTCCGAAGATGATCGGGTATGCGGTCGTTTGCGCGAAGGCGATGGAGTACCTCGCCCTCTCCTCACTTCACCTCGAGAGCGTCGGACGCATCGATGATGCCCGCCGGAAGGCCGATCTCTGCGCCAAGGTCGTCAAGACGCAGCCCGGCTGCATCCATCCCGTCTCAGATCGATTCGCAGCGTGCTACCCACCGGTCGTTGCCGCGCTCGCTCGATTCGAGCATCGCGAGACTGGGTCCATGCTGGTTCGCAGGATCATGAAGTGGGTCTGCGATCGTTACGAATTGGGCTGGGGCCTCGCGAGCACCTACTCCACGCCAGCGGAAGAGGTGCGCGCTCTGCTCGGCGTGCCCTTCGAGAGCGTCGAGGGGCACAAGCGGCCACAGTCCTTGATGGCCGTGGCGCTGGCCGATGCGTCACACGTCTTCTTGCCCGACGACTACCCCCTGATCGTGAACGAGATCCAAGCGGTAAAAATGTTTCCCGACACGCTCCACGCGAAGGACCTGCCGGAGGCATACTTGATGAACGCCGGTGGCACCCAGCCGTTGATAAACATCGCGTACCCCGACCACTGGTCGAATCAGCTACTTCCCCATCATGCCCTTCAGGCCGCACCTCGGGTGCCAGAAGTGCAAACTGGACCGGCGGTCCCTCTGGCGATCGGATCCCTGCTCCGCGATCGCCTGTTCACTGACGTCCTGCCGCGATTGAGAGTCGGAAGAGCAGAGTGCTGAAGACTCGGCTGAAGCGATCTCACCTGATCACCTCGCTTGCTCAATGGAAGTCAGCGAGCAGCATGGCGGTGAACGGGAACCGCCGCGCGTCCGGCTACGAGATTAAGCGCGAAATGATAATCGAGGCTAACACCAGGCCATCGGTTCATATTCAAGTCTTATTGGAACACTTTTCGCCAGACTTGCCGTATGAGAAGGAAAGGGGCCAAGGTGCGAACAATGGAGCAAGAGGTCCTCACATTAAGTCCGATAGTCACCGGAGACGAAGCGACACCGGATAAGTACCCCCATCTCTACACGATATCGGGGAGGTTCCTTTTTCGCTTTCTGTCGGTCATCACCGAGGAGGTACCTTTGACAGAATACGTCCGCGTTCCTTTGGCTGTTTTCGAGGAAGCTCGCCCCAGCGAGCGGAACGCATCTCTTTCGCGCCTGGGCCAATGCGGAAAATGGAACATGGCGTGGGAGGCAGGTCCCCTTCGTCAATCGATGTTTGTCGACGAGCTACCTAGCGGATTGCAGTGGCTTTCTCGCTACCCGGATCGAAACTTTTGTCTCGTACCCGCTGATGGACCCGGCAAGTATGCTGAAGTTGCCGCATTGTATCATCTTCTTCCAGCGAAACTCCTCCGACGGGAAGGCCTACCGCTATTAAGAAGAGGCCTCTGGCCCGCTGGGGACGAGTTCACGCATCCCTTTCTACCCACGAACTATTGGCCCCGGCTGGCATCGGCTCTGGCCAACCACCTGTGGCCGTTCCTGGTACCGCGGCCTGGATGTCCTCTATCTGCATTTGGGGCTAACGAGTCGTTTCGACTGCTGGCACACAACGTCGATTATTGGCTCCCTTACCTAGACCGAGTTATCCAACGACTCAGGGCCGACGCGCCGCGCACTACCGTCAACCCGGAAGACCTACTAGATCTGGCACTCGCCCGAACCGCTCCCATGGAAGGGTGCTCAGTAGAACCGCCTTTGAAGGGTGGCACCATCTGGATGGGGGAGGAAGAGGCAATGGATGTCACCCGGCTCCTTGTTGAAGAGGCGGACAAGGAGGGCAGGCTTCGGGCGATTCTCGACGCTTTGCAGAGCCATAGGGTTGAAGACGACTTTTCAACTCGCTGGAGTACGGTCAAAGCAGATTTTGAGCGCAGTCTATATCGAAAACGATCGAAAGTACGTGTTACTTTCATCGAGTTAAATGAGACGATTCCCATCCATAGCGCGGATACAGAAGTCCACGACGACATCTTCTGGCAAGAGTTCATCGCACTGCTCGATCAAAAGGAAAGACATGTTCTTGTGTTGCTAAGAAATGGGCTGACTCAGTCTGAGATCTCCAAAAATCTCGGCTATGCCAATCACAGCCCTGTATCAAAAGCTATCGCCAGAATCCGGGATCGGGCGAAGCGAATTCTCGATGCTTAAAGTACACCGCATCACCCGCCTATGGAGATAAGTAATTGGATACCAAAGCTCCTGAGACCAGCGTAGCGGATTACTTCACCGATCCCGTTGAGAAACTAAAGCCTTACGCGGCGACGCGGCGAATAGCCCCGATGGGTATCGTGGATACCGGTCGGCTAGTGGATCGCGGCTACCGCGACGCACTTCCATTTCAGTTCGACCGGGAAATTGTAAAAAATGCTCTCGAAGCTGGTGCATCGAGCATAAATATTCAGCCTGACTGGATTCACGTCCAAGATTGCGTAAAAGCTGGGAAGGAAGCGGCTTATAGGTATCTCGCTTGTGATGATGGGCGGGGAATGACGGGCGACGAGTTGGTCACTTACTTTAACCAACTCTCGTCGAGCGGTCCGAAGGACATTCCCGAGGAGGTCGACAATTATGGCATCGGTGCCAAAATCAGTATGTTGCCCTGGAATCCCCTGGGATTGATTGTCATGAGTTGGGTTGATGGAGTCGGATCCATGGTCAAAATCATCAGAACGCCTGAAGGGAACTACGGCTTGCAAAAGTGGGTCGAACTTGATGACAAAGACAAACCAACCGGCGCACTAATTGAATCTGCACCGGCACCTGAAGACTATCGGGACTTCTATTTAGGACAAAAACAGCATGGAACAATAGTGCTTGGAAAGGGTTCCTCCGAAACGGAAGACACGTACCTTGGACCGGACAAGAAATTCTTTACCAACATGCACGCTCGAGCCCTCAATACCCGGTTCTATGAGATCCCAACGACAGTGGATCTAAGGGCCTATGCTTTTCAGTCAGACCAGAAATCGAGCTGGCCTACTGAACGCACTAGCGCTACGGAAAAAGGCGGAAAGCATAGGCGCATCTACGGTGCAAAATATTATTTGGATGAGCGCTCCGCGAGTAGCGGCTCCGTCAATGTAACCGGTGCAGTCGTCCACTGGTGGATCGCGAAAGAGGATTTGACGAGTATACACGGGTATGCCGAGGATTCGAACTACGTAGCGGTTCTCTGTGACAATGAATTGTATGAGTTGACGGCAGGTACGGACGCTCGATGGAAATATCAGCGCTTTGGCATTCTATATCCGAAGGCGTATCGCAGGATCACCTTGATTGTAGAGCCGGGCCGATGGAAAAAGGGTCGCCTCGGCGGTGTTCACCCAGATAATTCTAGGAGGACGCTCGTAGATTCCGGGACGACAGACCGCAAACTTCCATGGCAACGATGGGGTGAAGAGTTTAACACGGCAATGCCCGAACCCATCCGTAAACTCTGCGCTGATGCGGTCGCCTCCGATTCAGAACCGGCGCTTAACCTGAGAGACAAATTGAAGGAGCTTTGGCCCCGCCTTCGTTCACCGGAGTTTCGGCGCAGCCTGAATGGCGTCTTTAGAGTTGCCGCTAACCTGGTTGGGGGTGCCACGCGAAAGCTGGGCAGCAAGAGAGCTAGATCGGGAGAGGATGGACACGGCGGTGCTGGAGGGCGGGGTGGCATAAATCAATCGCGCAGCCCCGATGGAACAGTGCGGGCTTCCAAGGTAAATCCGAGAATGGATCCACCCGAGTGTGAATGGATTTCCATCGCCAACGGTAAAAGGACGGAAGGGGACTTGGAAGGTAGGGCGGCTCGCTACGTGCAGACAAAACACCTCATTCAGGTCAACGGAGACTTTCCTTTGTTTGAGCAAGTAATTTTGCATTGGATCGCAAAGCACGGAGGGGCCCCCGGTTCCGAAGAGAAAATAAAGGTATGTGTCCGAGACGTTTACAGCTTGGACCTAATTGCAAAGGTAGTTCATGCGTACGCGATGAAGGGAACACCGACCTGGGAGTCTCAGGATAGCTTTGATCGACTGTTGTCTGACGAGGCTCTCACGCTAGCTGTGCTGGGCTTAACGGGACAGGAACAGCAGCTGACGAGGATGATCGTCGGAGCTATTGGAGCGGCTGCGAGAGGTCGACCACGCGATCTCTCAACCAATGCGGAGGCGTAATCTGTCCAGTAACTCGCCGGCCTTACCGTACCGTGTTGCAAGACCTCAACTTCAAGGTAGCCCTGGTCGCGCCTTCTCCGGCGCGGCAGGAGGCGCGTTGAGGATGGAAGCAACGCTGCCTTGCGGAGTTCTGCTTCGAATTCCTCGGTACCGACTCAGGCCGAACGCCACCTTCGGGTCGTCGGTATTTAAGGGCGAGTAGCAAGCAGCTCAGCGAATCGAATCTGAACCTCTGCAGCTACTATTCTTGCGGCTGCGGACACCCGCCTGAAACCCGCTGGTAGAAAACGAAGAGCCGAGGCGGCAGCCACTTCGTCTGGACGAAATCTGGCTGAGCCAATCTGGGACTCAGCGGCCATGATCGTCTGTGCTTCGGCGCCCCCCTCCCGCATCAAAGACAAGATTTTCCTCTGCCACTCAGAATCCTCCGGGCGCAGAGGCCAGTCTTCCGTCGAGATCAGACGCACACCCGATGAGGCAAAGACTGCGAGAACAAAGGTCGCGCACGTAAGGCCCGAAGCTTCCTTATCTAGTATGAGGTTTCCAGTGCCACGTTCGAAATAGCTGTTAGCGTACCGGAACCCATACGGGACTTGCCCATCCGCGTACGTGTGCGCGATCAGCCGACATTGAGCTGCTAACGATCGCGCACGAGATCTATGCAGCGAGGGTCGGATCCAAAGAAGCCTCGAGTCGGGTTCCTGATCTCGCAGATCGAAATGAAACGCCAAGTGTAACATCCGAACCGATGTATTGCGTCGATAAAGAAGCCCGACGTGCTGTTGGTCAGAGCGTAGCTGCCCCACTGCGATGGCGACATGCTCAATTGCTTCAAATCCGCCAACGAGACGCTCAGGGCGGCTTAACAGGCCGACAAGGGGCAATCGCGGGATGAGATAGTCGATCCACAAGCAAAACCACTCCAGTACTACTCAAGCCCGTCGACCAGTCGTCTGGATGTAACCCAGCCATGCCGAACACGTAGTTCTTTCCGTACGCGTTGATAAAAACCTTGTCTGTGTAACAGACTCTCTCTAGCCGCGAAAGTAGCACTTAACAAGCCGACAAGGACGTCTGTCGCTGACGAGGTAACACTAAACGCGTTTAGGACAGTGTCTGCGGTGGAAAATCGACCGAGTGTAAAGAGTTGATTGAAAGTCTCAAAAATGCGATCAAGAGCTTGATCCACCTTACCGACTCCGACGAGGACAGTCACGGCATCGATCAGGCGGGCTTTCTCTGATTGCGGAAAGATGGGGACGGTGCTCAGGGGTGCCAAAATTCCAAGCGGCAACACGGTTGATGACCCCGCCGAAATCTCCAGTGCGACAGCAGACGTGTTCCCTCGATGCTGCGGAATCCTGTGCGACATCATCGTCAAACTATCTAGCTCGAACCTAGGTTTCTCGGTAGCCAAGTTCATTGCGTAAGTCCGTTGTAAGCAAACCGAAGAATGCATCCCCGGCGATCTTATGCTGGAAAGAGAGCAGATCTTTGATGCCACGCGTGTTGAGTGCTGCACTCGTCGATTGAACAGCTATGTCGAGTACTAAACCATCTCGCTCCGCCACGGCAGCGGGTCGAATCGCCACGTTTACCTCAGTGAAATGTTCAGCAAGCTTCCAGGTTGTTATCAATTGCGGTATCTCGTGGCCCGCTGCAAGAACAGGGATCTTCGTCAGAATTGGATTCTCGATGCGCACCCCAAGCTTATTGCGCAAGAACACGGCTGGCTGTGCAGTTTCAAAGAAATCTATGGAGCGCAAGATGACAAGCGACACACGCCGTTCAAGCTCATCGTGAGACTGCAGGAGTTCTTCGTAAAATTTCGGAAGCTCTGCCTGTAGCGTGGACCAGTTATAAGCCTCCTTATCGACATTGTACGAAGCGATGCCTGGGCCGTACTGTTTTAAGGGATAAGCGAGCCTAGCAGAAGAAGGTGCTGAGCTAAGAAAGCGATCAAACACAATCCCAGACGCAGGCATCGTCACAAAAACCTCTCGTGGTACGCTTAATAGTCGATGCCGTATTGGAAAGCGCTTGCGAATAATGGAATAGAATCTGCCGAGACTCAGTTCATATTCATCATAAAGTCCTTCGGTTACGCTTGTGGGCGACCAGCGCACGTCGAACATGTATTCGATCAATGGAAGGGTCGTCAGGCTACGAGCCATTGCTGCCTCGAGTCGGCAGAACCACTAGGGGGGCACCAGATCACGACCCCAGCCCAGTGTCAAGATGCCGGCATGGAAAGTTCGGCAGACTGGTAGTGCGCACTGCTCTGTAATCCTCGCTCGAGTTTCGGCCCAACAGCAACCGCCGCCGAGCAGTTCTCCTTTTCGGTAACTCGGTCGTTTTCCACTCGCTGCGCACAGTCGCGGTGAGCTCGTCGATGCTTGTTCGTAAATCGATGGGGCCGAAGCGAGACGGATTTTGAGTGAACGCAGCTGAGGAGAGCCGAAGGTCAATGGCCGTGGTGTCGTGGAGCGACTAGGATTCTGTAGCGATGGAAGCCTTGGGAGTGGCTCAAGCCGAATGATGATATCGGGGTCATCGATCGCCCGCTGGATTTCGACGTTCGCCAGGATCATTTCGGAGCTGGAAGCACCTCCGCTCGTTTAACCTTCGCAACGGTCGTTCCATCCTGCGACGGAACTTGGACGAGAGCAAACTCGTCATCCTGATTGAGCAACTCCACCCTCAGTACGCGACTTGTCTCATCAAGTTGGCTCGACGAAACAAAGACAGCAATCTCGCCTTCCACAGTCGAGAAATGAACCGTACGCTCACTCGGGAACAGGCCGTCGGTGATCTTGACTGCAATCCACCTGTCCATGGGCTCCTCTCTTCATCGTTGCCGAGTACTCAGGCTGCGACCCGGAGCTCGGTTTCGTAGCGGATCGCCTCTTCGATCTCTAACACTTCCCGACCGTAATCGTCCGCGAGGAGCGCAGCTGAGTCGCCAGCCTTGAACCTCTCCGCAACGACCGCCGTGGGGATCCCAGTGTCTGTAATGCAAGGTTTACCGAACTGGACCTGCGCGTCGATCATTACAAGATGCGGGTCATCGGTGTCGGGCCGAGTGAATGGGTGGAGCCGGAATGGGACGCCATGATCGTCACGACGGATCCGCTTGAGGTACACACCAAACACCTTGGCCATGGCCATCTGCCCCTGCGCGCTGTTTGGACACGTGAATCAATCTTCCGAACTTTTCGACGTAAAGGCGTTTACCGTCCGTCAGCATCCGCTCGTCCAGGAGCGCGCGCTTCGAGTGAAACTTGTCCTGGGGGTACTCAACGAACTGGCGAACCTCTTGAAGACTTACTTTATGCAAGCGCGTGACGGCTTTGAGCACATGCACTTGGATAAGGTCATTGAAGGAGAGTAGGCGATTTTCGGGATCGGTAATTTGGATGACAGGCGCGTGGTTATCTCTACCGAGGACCCAGTAGCTGACGGTGGCGGGCGGGAGGCGAAGACATGCAGCGGCGGCTGGCGGATAAGCGGGCAGATCGGTTGGGCTCTTGCCGCCGTAGATGTCGAACTCGGGTTTCAATTCTCCGCCTAGAGCACCGATGACTGGCGCTGCACCGTGGCTATATACAAACGCCTTCGTTCGTTCCACATACTACGGGGCGTGCTGACAGTGGGGCAAGTTTGCGAGTTGTCCCCACGATCGGGCGCAACACGTCACCAACGACGTGCCATCGGCCGTTGGCCTGCCCGATCACCGCCGGCGCGCCTCCTGGAACGTGGCCTCGAGCCGGAGCTCCTTTCCCTCGCGAAGGACGGCAACCCCCACCGTTTCTCCCGGCTTGGAGGCCTGCAGTACGTACATCAAGTCTTCCACGCCGCCGATCGGGTGGGTCCCGACGCGCACCAGAATGTCGCCTCGCCGCAGGCCCGCCAGATCGGCTGCCCCGCCGGGCCGAACATCGGAGATCAGCATTCCCTTCTCGCCGTGCGCCGGTCCGCCGTAGTCGGGAACCGTGCCGAGCGATGCGCCGAAGCTGCGGCGATCGCCCAGCGGCGCGGGAGCGCGCACTTTGCGGTAGGTGAGTCGCTGCTCGCGCGCGCCGACGTCCTGGGCCACCTGCGCGACGATCTGCGCGGTTTGCGCCGCCCCGGCGGCGTTGATCCGATCGGCGAGATCGCTGGGCTTGTGGTAGTCCGAGTGCGCCCCCGTGAAAAAGTGCAGCACCGGCACGCCGGCGCCGTAGAAGGGAGTCTGATCGCTCGGGCCGTAGCCATCGCCGCCCAGGGAGCAATCGACCCTGGCCGCGGCACAAGCGGCTCCGACGACGCCGGACCATTCCGCGGCTGATTCCGACCCCAGGACGTTGAGGCGGTTCTGACGCATGCGCCCGACCATGTCGAGGTTGAGCATCGCCACCACGCCCCGCATCGCGGGGGAGCGGGCGAACTCGGACGAGCCGAGCACTCCGCTCTCCTCGCCGGAAAAGGCGGCGATGATCACGTCTCGGCGCAGCTGGTTGGCCCGGGAGGAGAGAGCGCGCGCCACCTCCAGAATTGCGGCCACTCCGCTGGCGTTATCGTCGGCGCCCGGGTGCACCTCGAGACGATCGGGCGCCAGCGAGAAGCGGCCTCCCATTCCGAGGTGATCGTAGTGCGCCCCGACGACCACCGTGCCGGGGAGCTTGTTCTTCGCGCCCGCGGCGATCCGGCCGACCACGTTGGCGGTGGACCGGCGCTCGACCTTGAGCGCGATCGCCAGCGCCGCCGTCACTTCCTTGCTTGCAGCGACCAGGGGCATGGCGCGCGCCACCGAGGCCCGTTTGACCAGCACGACCGGAATCCCCGCCCCGGTCCCCTCGGCCTGCGGAGCGGGCAATGCCGCCTCTTCCGGCAGTGGCGAAGCATCGGGCCAGTCGACCACTACCAGTCCCGTGGCGCCGTGCTCGCGCGCGACCCAGGCCTTGTAGCGGAGATCTCCGAAGCGGCGCTGAGACTCGGTCGAGGCGAAAGCCGGATCGCTCTCGGGGACGAATCGCCGGACCAGGGCGATCTTTCCCCGGACGTTCACGCCTGCGTAGTCGTCGCGACCGATCTCGGAGTTGGAAATGCCGTAACCCGCGAGCACCAGCCATCCCTTCACGGTCGACGAGTCGGAGAAACCGGGAGCGGTGAACGCGTCCGCAGCGAGCGCAACGCCTCCGATCGAGACGCTGCTCGATTCTTCCACGTGGACCGAGACCGGGACGTCGAAGGGCATCCGATAACCGCCCTGGGGCTCCACCGCGAGGAGGCCCAGCTCGCGCATGCGCCGTTCGAGGTAAACGCCGGCGGCATCGAGGCCCTCAGTGCCGATCCCTCGTCCTTCTCGCACCGGGTCCGCCAGCCAGACGATGTCATCTCGAATGCGGTCCGCCGCCAGTTTCGGTCCTGGCGCCCGCGCATCGACCCATCGGGCGACATACACGTCGGTCTGGTGAGCGCCGGGCGGGAAGGCCCGGTTGGATGAGAATGCGAGTCGCGTTCCGTCGGGAGAGAACATCGGGAACCCGTCGAAGCCGGGCGCGAAGGTGATTCGCTCCAGATTGGAGCCGTCGACGTTGACCGCCCAGAGGTCGAACTCGCGTCCCGACGGGTCGCCGTAGTTGGAGGAGAAGATGATCCGCTTCCCGTCGGGGAAGAAGAAGGGCGCGAACGACGCCGCGCCCAGGTAGGTGATTTGCCGGGCGTCCGAGCCGTCGGAATTGGCCACCCAGATCTCCAGCTTGCTCGGCTTGACCAAGCCCTGCGCGAGCAGGCTGCGGTACTCCTCCAGCTCGGCTCCGGGCTTGGGGCGCGAGGCGCGCCAGACGATCTTGCTGCAGTCGGCGTTGAAGAAGGCGCCCCCGTCGTACCCGGGGGCATTCGTCAGTCGGCGCACGTTCTTCCCGTCGGCTTCCATCCGGTAAAGCTCGAGGTCGCCATCTCTCACCGAGGTGAAGAGGATCGAGCCGTCCTTGGCGCAGACGGTTCCCTCGGCGTCGTAGCCGGGCGTGTCGGTGAGGCGGACGAGCCCCGTGGCATCGGCGCTGGCGCGGAAGATGTCGTAGTCCTTGTAGATGGCCCAGACGTAGCCCTGACTCAAGTCGGGTCGCGGCGGACACGCATCGCCGGCCAGATGGGTGGAGGCGTAGATCACCTCCTCGTCGCCGGGCAGGAAATGCGCGCACGTCGTTGCTCCTTTGCCGCTGGAGATCTGCACCGGTGCGCTGCCGTCGGCGTTCATCCGGTAGATCCGATCGCACGACTCTCCCGGAGCGCGAGCCTGAAAAGAGAGCTGTTTGCCGTCGAAGGACCAATACGCTTCGGCATTCTGGCCGCCGTGGGTCAGCCGGCGAAGGTCGGCGAGGTGGGTCTCCTCAGGCAGCGCCGCAGGCGTCGATTTCTGCTGCCCCGCGCAGGACAGGGCGAAGGCGCCGAACAAGGCAATCAGGACTCTGTGCATCCTCGAGAGATATCGCGCTCGAGGTGCCGCCGACGCAAGTTTCAAGGACCGGCAGCCGCCGACGGCGGGTCGGCTTTGCCTTCGCCGCCGGATCGCGGGCTCGGCCTGTTCGGTCACTATAGGATGGGGTCTCAACTTGGCCAAAAACGTGGGCAACCGTGAGCGCTCGTGACAGGCTTAGGCAATGACTCCCGAGGCGCTCGATGGTTCCGAGATCGCTCTGCTCGTTTGCTACGAGCAACCCGGCAAGGACGATGAGTGGTTCGTGTTCTTCGGCCAAGCTCGCCTCGAATCTGAAGGGCTCTACTTCCTTGGTCGGCGGGGATCACGGCTTCCACTCTCGGATGAGCAGGTAGCCCGGGCCCGCGAAATCACGAAGCCAAGTCCACCGGTGTTCGGCAGTGCGGCGTACCTCATTCCTCTCACGATGGGCGACCTTCCGGAGGGCACAGACGCGAGCAGTTACATCTCGACAGGACTTAAGATAACCAATTCGTCGTAAGCGTACTAAATGGTACCCTGGCGGGGCTTAGATAGAGCGGGCCTCAGCCGGGTTGACGCGCGCCGAATGGCCCATCGCGGGCCCCATCGTCCGCCGCTGGCCCAGGGAGCTGAAGTTACCCGTTAAGACCATGAGCGAGTCGCGAATCAAGGGGCTGGAGGGCATCGATCCACTCGCCGTTCCGTTGCCACACGGAACCGAAGTCACGACGCGTGTCGAGCGACTCTCGAGCGGGCGCAGAATACCGCAAGGGGTCGTCGGTCGCGTCGTGCGCGCGCGCGATGGCGGTTTCGACATTCTGATCGTGGGGACCGGCGAGGTCTGGTATGCCCGCGATGAGCTGTTGCCGCGGAAGCCGGGTCAAATCCATTTCGCCAAACGCCGCGCGGCCACCTGGGAAGCGCTCCATCGCTGCGCCGTCCTGGAAACGGTCGTTGGCTCCCGGGCGTGGGGATTGGCAGACGATGCTTCAGATACCGATACCCGCGGAGTCTTTGCGCTGCCATTCCCATGGACCCTGGGGCTCGCGGAGAAGCCAACGGATCTCGTCAGCGCCGACGGGAGCTCGAACTATTGGGAATACGTCAAGACGGTGAACCAGGCCCTGCGAGCTGATCCGAATACACTGGAAATGATGTTTGTTCCGGGCGCACGTCCGCTCGATGAAACCGGCGAATGGCTCCTGCACGACAGGAATGCGTTCGTGTCGAAGGCAATTTTCGGAAGCTTCGGCCGATACGCGATGAGCCAGCTTGAGAAGCTGTCGCGCTCTCAAAGGCTTGCGGAGCATCGCGATCTGCTCTTGGAATGGCTCTGCGAGGAACCTGCACCACAACTTGATGAAGTGGCTCGCCGGCTGGCACAGATTACGCCTCGCCCGGCGCCGACCGCCGAAGATTCAGTCCTTGCGGCCAAAACCTATGTCAAGCAGCTGTACCGTTCGCTTTGGGATCAAGGACTGCTCGACGGCAATGATTTTGAAGCCCTTGCCCGTTTCGCGCGGTCTGGCGGGGCACGCCCGCCCGGTGCACGCGAGCTCCGACCCAAGAATGCATACAACCTGCTGCGCCTTATTGTGGTCGCCGCCGCTTGGTTGAGGGAGGGTACTCCGACGTTCGAGGTTTCTGGCTCGCTCCGAGCGCGCCTCCTCGAGATCAAGCACGGCAGAGTCCCGCTTGAGGATGTGCTTCGAGACGCGGAGGAACTGGCTCCCGACTTGGAAGCAGCTCGTGACCGGAGCTCTCTACCTGAAAAACCTGACTACGAGCGCGTCGATCGGTTGACACACAGATTTGAAGAGGAGATCGCTCGCCGATGGATCCAGCAAGCTCCCGGTCCTTGGGGTCGAGAGGCACCCGCTGCTCCAAAGGTGGATTGGCATGACGGCTGACCTGCTAACGCCAGAGCAACGCCGCGTTGCGGACCGCGTTATCTCCGAGGAGCAACAACATCGCGAGCATCTGGTTGTTTCGCTGTCTGGTGCTCATGCCTATGGCTTTCCGTCACCCGATAGCGATCTTGACCTGAAGGCCATCCACATAGACTCGAGCAGAGGGCTGCTTGGGCTCCTGCGTTCGCATGTCCGCGCAGAGCGGCTGGAAGTCATCGATGGCGTCGAGGTCGACTATTCGTCGAACGAGCTTCACCCAGTTCTGCTGGGGATTCTTCAAGGAAACGGCAACTTCATCGAACGCGTCCTGGGTGCAATCCAGCTTCGTTCATCAGCAGATCTCGCGAGCTTGAAGCCAGTCGTCAGACGCAGTCTCTCGCGGCGCGTGCACCGGCACTACCAAGGCTTTGCAGCGAGCCAGTTCAACGAGTGGGAGAAGAGTGGGGGCCGATCCGCGAAGAAGTTGCTGTATGTCTTGCGCACAGCTCTCACGGGCACGCATGCTTTGCAGAGCACAGAGATCGTGACGAATGTCACCTTACTCTTGGACGACTACGGATTCGGAGCTGCTCGTGAATTGGTTGAGCAAAAGCGGCAGGGCGAGCTCGCCGAATTGTCGGAACCAATAATCAGGTTCTGGCGAGAAGAGATAAAGCGTGCATTCCAGCTGTTGGATGAAGCGCGCGCGGCATCTGACCTGCCCGAAGAGCCGCCAAATGTCGCTGAAATGAACGATTGGCTGCTGGCAGTCCGACAGGCTCGGCTCCAGAATCAATGAGTCTCCGAGCCTACAATCATTTCGGAGCTGGAAGCACCTCCGCTCGCTTAACCTTCGCAACGGTCGTTCCATCCTGAGACGGAACTTGGACGAGAGCATACTCGTCATCCTGATCCAGCTGCCCGACTTGCCTCGTCAAGTTGGTTCAGCGAAACAAAGACAGCAATCTCGCCATCTACTGTCCCTAAATGAACCGTACCCTCACTCGGGAACAGGCCATCGGTGATCTTGACTGCAATCCACTTGTCCATGAGCTCCTCTGTGCATTGTCGGTGAATCCTGGCGCCGATGCGCCGCAGAGTGCTCCAGGGTTCGACCTTCACCACTTGGACCTTTCCGGTCCCTAACCAGTCCGATCGGATCGACCTCCAACAGCAAAGCGGCGGTGCAGCTCGGGAGGGGTGCCGAATGCCGTTGGGCAATCCGTGGAGAAACGGCGGACAGCTGTGCTGGCAATGTGGGATCGATTTCGAGCTGTTTCACCGAGAGACTCGCTGGGTGGACAGGGCCGACGGGTCCAGGTGTTGACAGTTGTGTACCGCCGACGGTACACAACTTCGGACACTCCTCAGCGGCGATTCACCGTCGACTGCCTTGGTGGCGCCGCTGGTTTGACAGTCTGCGCAAACCGAAGGAAGTCGGGGCGTCCGTTCAGCCTCCGGGTAGAAAAGGTGGGCCTTGCCGAAGGTGAGGTCAAATGAGTGCACACGCGACGGGTTCTTGTGGAGCAGGTAGCCGA
>Ga0070708_100001853_pt1 | contig 16228 bp, 11 predicted proteins | sample KBSK5503metaG_FD_65469 | JGI IMG/M metagenome (GOLD analysis project Ga0070708, IMG submission 65469) | Corn, switchgrass and miscanthus rhizosphere microbial communities from Kellogg Biological Station, Michigan, USA - KBS K5-50-3 metaG | ecosystem: Host-associated > Plants > Roots >... | reverse complement strand
GCAGCGAGGCCGGTGCCGCCCGCCGCGCCGAGCACGAGCATCGTCTCGCTTGCCTTCAGATGCGCGCGGTCTCGTAACGCGTAGATACCGGTCCCGTACGTGAACACGAGCGCCGACGCGGTCGCGAAATCCATGTCGTCCGGCATCGCGATGAGCTGCGACACCCCGACGGCCACCTCCTCGGCGAAGCCGCCGAAGCCGCAGACGGCGATCACCCGATCGCCGACATTCCAGCCTGTAACGCCGGGCCCGATTTTCGTCACTACACCGGCGACCTCGCCTCCGGGAGAGAACGGAAGCGGGGGCTGGAACTGGTAGCGACCTTGGATGATCAAGGTGTCGGGGAAGTTGACCCCGCACGCCCGCACGCCGATGACGACTTGACCTTCGCCCGCCTCGAGGGGAGGGACGTCGGAGACGACGAGCGATGACGGCGGGCCGTGCTCGGTGCACAGGACGGCTCTCATTCCTCGGCATCCTCACCGCACGGCCGGGGGCGGGTCAACGAAACAGGAAACCCCGGTCAAGGTTCTCGCAGCGAAGCAGACGCGGCTCGCGAACACCGGTGTCGCCGCGAGTAAAGAAGTATGGGTCTTGATCGCGCTGGCACTTGCGTTGGCGAGCGGGCTGCGCCGCTACGGACCCGCTGCCCGGATCGCGTAACCGCCGAACCTCCCGCAGCCCCCGGCGAGACCGTAGACTCGCTGGCCTGATGATCTGTCCGACCTGCGCCGCCCAGAATCCAGACGACGCCGCGTTCTGCGGGGCCTGCGGGACGCCGCTCGTCTCGGAAGCCCCCTGTCAGCGCTGCGGTCGTACCAATCCCCGCGACCTCAAGTTCTGCCGTGGATGCGGCGTGCGTCTGGAGGCGGCGGCGCCGGCAGTGGGCTCACGGTCCGTCAGCTTCCCGGGTGCTCTCGGCGGCGGCCGTTACCGGATCGAGCGGTTCCTCGGCGAGGGCGGGCGCAAACGGGTTTTCCTCGCCCAGGATTCCCGGCTCGACCGCCCGGTCGCGATCGCCGTGATCAAGACCGAGGGCTTGGACGAAGCGGGCCTCGCGCGCGTGCGCCGGGAAGGGCAAGCGATGGCCCGGCTCGGCGACCATCCGAACATCGTCACGGTGTTCGACATCGGGGAGGACGACGGGACCACCTTCCTCGTCTGCCAGTACATGGGCGGCGGCTCCGTCGAGGACCTGATCGAACGGTCCGAAGGTAAGGGTCTAGGGGTCGAAGACTCTGTGCGGATCGCCACCCAGATCGCGAGCGCGCTCGATCACGCGCATACGCGCGGCGTGGTACACCGTGACGTGAAACCCGGCAACGTCTGGCTCGCCGACGACGGCAGCGCGAGGCTCGGCGACTTCGGCCTCGCCGTTGCGCTCGACCGCTCCCGGCTCACCGCCGAGGGGATGATGCTCGGCACCGTCGCCTACATGGCGCCAGAGCAAGCCCTCGGCCGCCAGCCCGACGCGCGCAGCGACCTCTATTCGCTCGGCGCGATGCTCTACGAGATGCTCACCGGAAGGCCGCCGTTCCTCGGCGACGAGGCGGTCGCCGTCATCTCCCAGCACATCGGGACCGCGGCGGTCGCGCCCACCTGGCACAACCCCGACGTGCCTCCCGCCCTCGAGCGGCTCGTCCTCACCATGCTCGCGAAAGACCCCGAAGCCCGGCCCGCCGCGGCGGCGATCGTCGTCGATGCGCTCGCCCAGGCGGCGTCGGCGCCGTCGGCGACGACGGCTTCGATCGACGCCCGGCAAGCGAACCCACTCGACCGTTTGGCCGGCGGCGTGTTCGTCGGCCGCGAGCGCGAGATGGACGAACTGCGGGGCGGGCTCGACGACACGCTGTCGGGCCACGGCCGCTTGTTGCTCCTCATGGGAGAGCCGGGGATCGGCAAGACCCGGATGACCGAGGAGTTGGGAACCTGGGCCAAGCTCCGCGGGGCGCAGGTATTGGTCGGGCGTTGCTACGAAGGCGAGGGCGCACCCCCGTACTGGCCGTGGGTTCAAGTTATCCGCTCCTATATCCACGACCGCGACGCCGAAGCGATCGTTTCGGTGATGGGGCAGGGCGCGGCGGACATCGCCCAAGTCGTATCCGACGTGCGGGAGCGGATTCCCAACCTTGCCGAGCCGCCGCAGCTCGACCCCGAGCAGGCGCGGTTCCGCCTGTTCGACTCGATATCGATGTTCTTGCGCAGCGCGTCACGAGGCCAGCCCCTCGTCGTCGTGCTCGACGATCTGCATTGGGCGGACAAGCCGTCGTTGTTGCTGCTTCAGTTCCTCGCGCGGGAGATCCGTTCGAGCCGGCTGCTGATCCTCGCGACCTACCGCGACGTCGAACTGCGCCGCCAGCATCCGCTCGCGCAAACCCTCGCCGAGCTGGCGCGCGAACAGATCTCGAGCCGGATCGTTCTCCGCGGCCTCACCGAGCAGGACATCGCGCGCTACATCGAGATGACCGCCGGCACCCCGGCGCCGGCCGATCTCGTGCGGACCGTTTTCCGCGAGACCGAGGGGAACCCGTTCTTCGTGAGCGAGATCGTGCGCCTCCTCGCCAGCGAAGGACGTCTCGAGCAACCGACCGCCGGCTCCTGGAGTATCAGCATCCCGCAAAGCGTGCGTGAAGTCGTCGGCCGGCGGCTCGACCAGCTGTCCGAGCCTTCCAACGCCCTGCTGCAGATCGCTTCCGTCGTCGGCCGTGAGTTCGCCCTCGGGGTCGTGCAGGCTGCGAGCGAACTCGACGGCGTCTCCATCACCGAGGCGATCGACGAGGCCGTGGCCGCGCGGGTCGTGGCCGAAGCCGCTCGATCGCTCGATCGATACACGTTCTCGCACGCGTTGATTCGCGAGACGCTCTACGAGGAGATCCCGACCACACGCCGCGTCGGCCTGCACCGGAAGATCGGCGAGGTGCTCGAGATGCTGTACGAGAACGCGCCCGAGCCGCACCTCGCCGAGCTCGCGTACCACTTCCTCGAGGCGGCGCCGGGTGGCGATGTCTCGAAGGCCGTTGCCTACGCCGAACGCGCTGCGAGCCGGGCCATGTCTCAACTCGCCTACGAAGAGGCAACCAAGCACTATCAGATGGCGCTCGAAGCCCTCGACCTGGCGCCGGCCGACCCGTCGCGCCGCTGCCAGTTACTCCTCGATTGGGGTGAGGCCAGCCGCCGGGCCGGTGACATCGAGTCGGCTCGCTCATGCTTCTTCCACGCGGCGGATCTCGCTCGGTCGACCGGCGATGCCCGATCACTCGCGGCGGCCGCGATCGGACTCCGCGCGGGAGCGTCGTTCGGTTCGGTCGACGACCGCCGCGCCGCGATCCTCGAAGAAGCGCTCGACGCGGTCGGCGAGAGCGACTCCGCGCTGCGCTCCCGGCTCCTCGCCGAGCTGGCGAGAACGATCTATTTCGGTCCCGACGCAGCCCGTGTACGCACGCTCGCCGACGAAGCGGTGGCGGCGGCGGAACGATCCACGGATCGCATCGCGCTCGCGGAGGCGCTCAGCGCGCGCGCGTACGTGTTGTGGTTCTACGACGGTCCAGAGGAGCGAATCGAGGCGGGGGACAGGATCGAAGACCTCGGCCGCCGTGCCGGCGATACCGAGATCCTCCTCGACGGGATTATGTGGCGCATGATCGGTTTGGCGGAGCTGCCGGACATGAAGCGCACGACCGCGACCGTGGGGGAGTACGCGCGCATCGCTGAAGAGAGCCGGATCCCCCGCTATCTTCTGTATTCGTTGTCGCGACAAGCCACGCTGGCCGCCATCACCGGGCGGTTCGCCGACTTCGACCGGCTGACGCTCGAAGCGTACGAAGTCGGGAGCCGTGCTCAAGAACCCGACGCGATCCAGGTTTTTACCGGCCAGATGCTGACGCCGGCCACCCAGCGAGGGGACCGAGAGAAACTCGAACGATTCCTGGCGGACGAAGTCGAGCTCGCCAAGCAGTACCGCGGTTCGGCCGAGTGGTTTCACGTCGAATACGCCTACGTTCACATGCACCTCGGTCAGCGCGACGAAGCGTCGCGTGAGTATGAGGCGGCGACGGCGAAAGGATTGAGTGCGCTGTACTGGCAGGGGATCGCGGCGTCGATGATGCTGGCGCTCCTCGCCGACGTATCGGCGTGGCTCGGAAGGACCGAACACGCAGACGCGCTCGCGACGCTGCTTGCGCCGTTCGAGAACCGCAACATCGTCGTCGGAGGAATGGTGTTCTGCTTCGGGCCCGGCGCCTTCTACCTCGCGCGCTTGGCCGCGGCGACCGGCCGCCTCGACGACGCCGACCGTTTCTACGGCACCGCGACCAAGATGAACGAAGAGATGGGGGCCCGCCCGTTCCTCGCGAGAACGCTCGTCGAGCACGCCGACCTGCTCCTCCGCCGCGCCGCCCCCGGCGACACCGACGATGCGCTCTCCAAGCTCGACCGGGCTCTCGATCTCGCGCGCCAACTGGGTATGGGACCGGTCGCCGAGCAGGCGGTCGCGATGCGCTTCGAGGCGCGCGGCATCGCGCCGCCGCTCGACGTCCATACCTCCATCGATGTGGTCTCGGAGTCGGTGGCGCGCGAACGGCCGGATCTGCGCAGCCACGCGGCACCCGACGGAACGGTCACCCTGCTCTTCAGCGATATCGTGGGCTCGACCGCGCTGAACGAGCGCATCGGCGACCTCCGGTGGATCGAGTTGCTCCGTATCCACAACGCGATCGTGCGCGAGCAAGTCGCTGCTTTCGAAGGCTTCGAGGTGAAGTCCTCCGGCGACGGATTCATGGTCGCCTTCTCCTCCGCGCGCCGGGGCATCGCCTGCGCCATCGGGATCCAGCGAGCGCTCGCCGCGCACGCGGTGCGCAATCCCGAGGACGGTATCGGCGTGCGGATCGGACTTCACACCGGTGAGGCGATCGCCGAACAAGGGGACTTCTACGGACGTCACGTGAACCTCGCGGCGCGGGTCGGCGCGGCGGCGGACGGAGGAGAGATCCTCGTGTCATCGCTGTTGAAGGAGCTGACGGCCTCGAGTCGCGAGTTCGAGTTCGGGCCCGGCCGCGAGCTCGAGCTCAAGGGACTTGCCGGAACGCATCACGTACACCCGGTGCGATGGGCATGAACGGGTTGGTCGGCGGCTGGACGAAGGCGGAGCTCGAGGCGCTGGTCTCCCGCGGACATCCGCGCAGATACCGCCGCGGAGCGCCCTTGTTCCACGAGGGCGACGCCGCGGGTTCCGTCGTGGTCGTGCGCAGCGGGCGGGTGAAGGTCTCCTCCTATACCGCGGACGGAAAGGAGGTTGTGCTCGCCGTGCGAGAGCCGGGCGAGCTCCTCGGCGAGTTGTCCGCGATCGACGGAGAGCCGTGCTCCGCGACCGCGACCGCTCTCGAGACGGTCGAAGCGTGCCTCGTGGCGGCTGCAGATTTCCGTTCGTTCCTCGAGGAGCGGCCCCGCGTGGCGTTCGCACTGCTCGAGATGGTGTCGGGAAAGCTCCGCGACGCGGATCGCAAGCGAATCGAGTTCGGGGCGTACGACACGGCCGGGCGCGTTGCGCGGCGGCTCGTGGAGATGGCCGAGCGCTTCGGCGAGCCTGCGCGGGGCGCGGTTCGTATCACGCTCCCGCTGTCGCAACAAGAGCTCGCCGGATGGACGGGCGCGTCACGTGAGGCGGTCAGCAAGGCGTTACAGCAGCTGCGCGGACAGGGTTTCATCGAGACTGCGCGACGCGGGATCACCGTGTGCGACGTCGACGGCCTTCGCCGTCGAGCGACCTGAAGGGGGAGAGATGCACGAACTCGGAACGACCCTTGGTGTTTTCGGACACCCCGACGACGAGACGTATCTGATGGCAGGTCTTATGGCGCACGCGGTCCAGAACGGCAATCGGGTGGTCTGCCTCACCGCGACGAAGGGCGAGGGCGGCTCGTGGGACGAAGAGCGCTGGCCCTCAGAGATGATGGGTGAGGTCCGCGCCAAAGAACTCGAGGAGTCGATGGCCCTCCTCGGGGTGAAGGAACATCACTGGCTCGGCTACATCGACGCGGCCTGCGCGGACGTACCGTTCGAAGAGGGCGTCGTCGCCGTCGAGCCGTTCATCGCCGACGTGCAGCCCGACACGGTCTTCACGTTCGGGCCCGACGGGATGACCGATCACGCCGATCACAAGGCAGTCTCCGCCTGGACCACCGAGGCGTTCAAGCGCGCGGCGAAGCCGGGCGCGAAGCTCTATTACGCGACCGCGGTCCAAGAGTGGGTCGACGAGTTCGTTCCGCGAATGAACAAGTTCCATGTGTTCGCGCCGGGCTTCCCCCCGGTAACCCCCGCCGACGAGCCGGGAGCGATCCGGTACGATCTCTCGCCCGAGATGCTCGAGCTGAAGCTCCGCGCCATCGAATGCCACGTCTCCCAGGTCGAGTACATGCTCAAGTACTTCGGTGAAGACTTCTTCCGCGCGGCGCACAAGAGCGAGTACTTCCGCCTCGCCGAGGAACGGTAGGCGTTAGCGACTCTCGTTGACCGCGGACGGCGAAGCCTCGCCGTCTGCGCGGTCGAGCTCGGCGATCGGCGGACGCTCGATCTCGTGTACGTCGTGCGCGGAGAGCCCGTCGGGCGTCGGTCGCAGTAGCGGCGCCGGAGCGATCTCGACCGATCGGCGGACACGCCCGCTCTCTTCGGCGCGCATCAGGATCGTGCGCGCGATCGCGTACGCGATCGGGGACAGCTCGGACAGCGGCCGGTTGCGATGCACGCGTTCGCCGAGGTCGACCTGCGCGAGCGCGTCGAGCCCGACGAGTGAAAGCATGTCGATCAACAATCCGGCCTCGACGCTGTATCCGGTGAAGAACGGGATGCGTCGCAGGACGTCGACGCGGCCGGCGTACTCGCCGGCGAGCGGCTGCTCGAAGGCCGTCAGCTCGGGATAGAGGGCGGCGAGCAACGGCCGCGCGAGCAGCTCTGTGATCCGGCCGCCCTCGTCGGGGACGAGCTCGCCTCCTCGCAGGATCGGACGCCGGTAGAAGCCTTTGACGAACGAGATGGTCGGGTCGTTGACGAGCGGAGCGACGAGCCCGGTGACAAAGCGCGGCGAGAAGTTGCGGATGTCGGAATCGATCCATACGACGATCTCACCGGTGACGGCGGAGAGGCTTCGCCAGAGCGCCTCCCCCTTGCCCGGCTGCACCGGAACGTCGGGGCCCAGCTCGGAGACGGCGTAGACACGAGCCCCGCTTGCCTCGGCGATCGAGCGCGTCGCGTCCTTCGAGGCGCAGTCGACGACGAGCAGTTCGTCGACGAGAGGCGTCGAACCCATGAGATGATCGCGTATGGCGTCGCAGATCGCCCCGACGGTCCCGGATTCGTTGAGCGCCGGCAGGACGACGCTCACGCGTTCGCCCGAGGCGATCTTCCGTGCGGTGAGCTCTTCCGCCGGTGGAAGATCGTCCTCGCCGAAGGAGCGGCGCCGGTGCCATCGCTGCGCGAGCCCCGAAAGCCACAGGAGTTCGGTGCGATCTTTGATGTGTCGTTCCATCGTCTCCCCGAAGATGTCCCGCGGCGACTACGGCGTGACGGACCCGGCTAGGGTACGGGGACGGCGGTCGCGGCGGCAACGCGGCGGGGCGCGCCTGCTACGTTTGGAACGTTGGGGATCGACAGCACCGCCGCCAAGGGGTTCTCCGCCGGAGCCGGCGCATACGAGCGCGCGCGACCCGCGTATCCCCCCGAAGCCGTCCGCCATCTGATTCGCCGGCTCGCGATCGGGCCGTTTTCGCGCGTCCTCGACCTCGGCGCCGGAACGGGAAAGCTGACCGCATTGATCACACCTACAAGGGCGGAGGTACTCGCGCTCGAGCCGGTCGGCGAGATGCGCGGCCGGCTCGCGACCGCGCTGCCGGGCGTCGAGGTCGTGGCCGGCGCGGCGGAGGCGATCCCGCTCGCAGACGGCTCGATCGATGTGGTCGTCGCCGCGCAAGCGTTCCACTGGTTCGACGGACGCCGGGCCCTGGCCGAGATCCATCGCGTCCTCGCGCGCGGCGGCGGGCTCGGCCTCGTCTGGAACGCCCGGGACCACTCGGTCGGCTGGGTCTCTGAGCTGAGCGCGATCGTGGACGCCTACGGCGACGCGATCCGTCGGCACGAGAGCGGCGCGTGGCGCGCGGCCTTCGCCTCGCCGAGTGGCTTCTCGCAGCTCGAGGGAGCCGAGTTCTCAAACGTCCAAGAAGTGGACGAGGATCAGGTCGTCGATCGAGTCGCCTCGACGAGCTTCATCGCGATGCTGCCGGAGGACGAACGATCGCAGGTGCTTGAACGCGTGCGGGCGTTGATCCGGTCACACCCCGATACGAGCGGCCGCGAACATTTCGCGTTCCCGCACCGAACGCGCGTCTACTGCTGCAACCGCGTCTGAAGCTGCTCGACCGCGGCGTCCGGCACCAGCTCGATCTCCATCCCTTCGTGCGCGAGCACCGGCCCCGAGTCGTTCCCGCCCCACAGGTCCGTGGCCCGTGCGAGGAGCGACTCGAGCTCGGGATCGGTGTGGAGAGGATCGTGATGGAACATCACAAGTTGCTTCACGCCCGAAAGGAGTCCGAACGAAACCACGTGCTCGACGCTCGAGTGTCCCCATCCGATACGCGCGTCGTACTCCGCGGGGGTGTACTGCGCGTCGTGGAACAACACGTCGGCGCCTTCGGCTACCCCGTGGCCGGAGATCCACTCGGGCTCCATCTCGTTCAGGTCCACGCCGAGTGCCGGCTCGTGGTCGGGGAGGTACGCGATCGAACGGCCGCCTTCCATGAGCCGGTAACCGACCGTCGGGCCGCGATGCGAGATCGGCTGCGCTCGGATGATCGCGCTCCCGAGCGGGAACTCGCCGTCGGGCACGTCGTGGAACTTGGGGTGCGATGGGATGTCCGAAAGGTGAACCGGGAACAGTGGGGGCGAAAGGTAGCGGGCGATGCGCTGCTCGAGGGAACGGAGCGGTGACGGCGGGCCCCAGATGTGCAGATCGACGTCCGGTCGCCACAGAGCGCCGAAGAAACCGAGACCCTCGAGGTGGTCCAGATGCAAGTGAGAGAGAAACAGATGGATCGTCTTGTCGCGCTCGGGATCGATCGACAGCCCGAACGGCCGGATGCCGGTTCCCGCGTCGAGGACGATCAGCGTGCCGTCGGAGAGGCGCACCTCAACGCAGGACGTGTTGCCCCCGTACCGGACCGTTTCCGGTCCCGGCGAGGCGAGCGATCCCCGGCAGCCCCAGACGCGCGCGCGCATGCTACCCCGGAGGGTTCGCCTCCCAGAAGATCGCGACCGCGCCGACGAATTCGTTGGCGCGCGCGAAAAGGGGGAAGGCGGTGACCGCGATCTTGCGGCGCTCTTCGTCCATGCCGGTGATGGTCATCTCGAGGTGGCCCGGCTGCAGGTCGCGCATCGCTTTGGTGAGCGGGAGCTGGTCGATCGGGATCGGTTTGCCGTCGGTTCCGAGAGGGGAGAACATCGCTCCCCACTCGTCCGGCCCGAGCGCTCCCGTTTCGGCGAAGGTCCGGCCGAGCACCTGCTCGGCGGGCTCGTTGAAGAAGACCAGCGTCCCATCGGGGTCGACGACGAACATCGGAGTGGCGGAGTTCGCGGCCAGCTCTCGGGCCAAGATGAGAACGAGGTTCCGCTGCTGGGTCTTCTCCATAGACGGGCGAGCCTAGCGCGCGTCCTCCCCGCCCAACAAGGGGGCATGTGTGACCTACTTCACACCGACGGCATCGACAGCACCGGTGTCTACATCGCGTCGGAACGTCGATGACCAGGATCCTGCAGATCGCCCGCCTTCCGCTGACGACGTGCACGTGGCGAGGACGTGGCCGGTTACAACGGCCGGCCGGCGGTCCAAGAGAACCGGTGCTCTCAGAGAAAAGAACCGGCGTCACCGGTCCGGGTACGGGCGCGAGACCGGTTCTACCGGATCAACGGGATGGTCGGGTAGTCGCCGAGGATCGGCACCGGATCGGTGTGGAACGCTTGGGAGATGATGCTCGAGTAGACGCTCGCCATGTTGATCGCCGGAACGAGGTTCCCATCTTGGAGTGCCGAAGGGGACAGGTCCGGCCGGTTGCCGTAGATGCCCCCGTTGACGTTCGGGCCCATGACGAGCAGCGGCCCAGATGACCCGTGGTCGGTGCCGACGTTCGCGTTCTCGCCGACGCGACGGCCGAAATCGGTGAACGTCATCACCGTCACTCGGTCTGCGATCCCATACGTCTTGGCTGCGTCGAAGAATTCCCCGATCGCCTTGTCGACGGCCTGGAGCCCCTGAGCCTGGAACGCCTTTTCGTCGGTGTGGGTGTCGAATCCGCCGACCTCGATGAAGCCGATCTCGGTTCCCACCTTGGCTGCGAACATGGCGGCGACGGTTTGAGCGTCCGTGAGATTGGTCTTCGTCTTGGCCGTCGCACCCGAGATGGCCGCGATCGCTCGAACCGTGCCGTCCTCAGCTTGCAGCACTTGTGAGCGCAACGACCCGTCGTCCGGAGCGCCGGCGCCCAAAGCGTCGAAAGCGCGGTGGCGGAGCGCTGTGTCGGTGTATCCGTTGCTGGGGCGGTCGGCGAAGGAGAAGTCCGAAAGGCTCGTGAGCGCAACCCCGTTCCCGTCCTGTCCGATGAGCGTCCTCGGGAGCGCGTCCATCCCGACCGCGATCGCGCGAACCGGACCCGGGGACGTGGCGTCGGTGGCGTCCAGGTAGCGACCGAGCCAGCCCGTGTGGTACCGGCCGGTCGCGCTGCCGGTCTCCCATATGTAGGTCGATTCGAAGTGCGAGTAGTTGGGATTCGGATAGCCGACGTTCTGGACGATCGCGAGCTGATGCGTGGGCGAGGTCCAGAGTGAGTAAACGCGGGCGAGTGCCTTGTGCAGGCCCAGCCCCCCGCCGAGGGAGTTGACGTCGGCCGCGCGCAGACCGACCGTCGGCCGGGCCTTGGTGTACGCGGAGTCCTGGTAAGGGACGACCGTGTTCAGCCCGTCGTTCCCGCCCCCCAGATACACCACAAGGAGCAACCGGTCCGGGATCGGGACCTCCGTCGCCGCCTCCGCGGCGGTGGCGCTGAACCGCACCCACAGAGGGGCGGCCGAGGCCAGGGTGGCGGCCTTGAGGAATTCCCGCCGGTTCATCATGCGAGCATGTAGTCCGGGCTCGCGAGGACGAGCGTGATCATCGCGGCGTCGGTGACGTTTTGATCGGTTGAGGCCGTCGGGTCGTTCAGATAACCGTTCATCGCGTCGACGGTCGCTTGCGCGAGGTTGGTGATGCCGAAGATCTCCCCCCAGCCTTGGGGGGTGGTGCTCCGGAGTCGCGTCTGGCCGGGCAGCGTGGTCGACCTCACGTGCCGATCGGCGAAGGTCACTCCGGCGTTGTAGCGCGCGAGCACCCCGCCGGCTCCGAGCCAGCCCATGTTCTTCGGCCACCCACCGACGTTGGGCGGATTGTAGAGCTCCTGTCCGGCGTGGTTCATCCAGTAGAGAGCCACGGAATAGTCGTCGCTCGAGGTTCGGTTCAAGGCTCGCAGGATACCGATCATGTACTCGGTAGGGGACCTCACGACCGCGCTCCGCGCGGCTTCGGACCTGAACTCGAAGGAGGAGAAGATCGTGCGCAATGCGGGGGCCAGCTCCCATTTGTTCGCCGTCAACGACGCGGCGATCCTCCCGACGAAGTCGGGCGACGGATCGGGCGTGACGAAGGTCTGCGCCAGCTTGCGCGCGAGGAACATCGGCGCCGCTGCCTGCGACAGAGCGAGGTCGACGAACTGATGCGGCATCATCGGGGCCGCTTGAGATCCGAAGATCGATATGTCGCCGTCGTCGTGTTGGGTGGGGTCGAAGATCATGACGTAACGTGGCCCCATCGCTTCGTTGACCGGATCGGTTCCCTGAAGGTTGTAGGCGAACCGGTATCCGGTGAGCGCACGCGCCGCCTCGCGTACGTCGGTTTCGGTGTAGTTCCCCGGCCCGAGCGTGAACAGCTCCATGAACTCCCGCGCGAGGTTCTCGTTCGGGTGCGCTTTCACGTTCACGTTGTTGTTGAGCCAGCACGACAGAGCGACGTCCTCGATCATCGAGTGGCAGAGGGTGCTCCAATTGCCGAGCGCGTTGTCGCGGAACACGTTGTTCTGAGTCTGGAGCTCCGGGGTGTCGACGGAATCGCCCGGCCGGTACGCGGTCGCCCAATGGTTGTGAAGGAACAGGGTCATCCGCTCGACGAGCGGCACCGTGGTCGTCACCATGCGCTCGACCCACGTGGTCTGGATCTGGTCCAGGGACGGCACCGAAAACGGGTTGCGAGTGCCGACGTTGAAGACGAGATCATTCACGGGGTCGAGGGTCTGGTCGAACGACGGGGGCGCGCCGGCTATGGACTTGCCCCTGACGAGGTCCTCGACGGCGGCGCCGTAGCTACGGGCGGCGTAATACTTGAGCACGGCGGGCGTCGCACCGAACGCAGCGCGACGGAAGAGGTGTGCGATAAGCGAACGGTCCCCAGGCAAGCGCCCCCCCGGCTCCAGCTCTCGGCCGATGATTTTTCTCCCTGGGAAGGATTTCTCCTCCCCGGAGGTCGCAGATATATCGGACTTATGCGTCACGTTCGTCAAATTGGCCGGCTTGAGCGGATCGTCACCCCAGCTGCGCGGCCAAAGACGCCGGGTCGGTCGCCGGAGCGGCGCACACGAATCGTTCGCAGACGTAGGCCGTCGCGGACCCGTCGAGGCCCGGCCGGTCCTTGAGAAGGGGAATGCGGGTCGTCTCTGATCGACCGACCGCCAGGACACGATTCGGCAGGTACCGACCCCAGACGACCTCGGCCATGCGCCGGGCCGCCTCCGAAACCGGATCCGAGGTCGATATCGCGATCTCTTTGGCGTGGGCGAGCGCGAGGTCGAGGACGCCGAGCATGTGCCCGAAGCCGGCCGGGGCCCGGCCGATGACCGGGGCCAGCGTGCGAAGCATCGCGGCGGCCCTGTCCGCGAGAGCGGCGTCGCCGGTGAGCGCCGCCAACCGGAGCAGCACATCGGCGATCGCGGCGTTGCCCGAAGGAACCGCGTTGTCGAAGAGGTCCTTCGGCCGGATCGCGAGCTGCTCGGCGTCGGAACCGGTGTCGAAGAAGCCCCCCGCGGGATCGGCGAACAGCCGGACCGTCTCGGCGGCGAGCCGTGACGCCTCTTCGAACCACGTTTCGTCGAACGTCGTCTCGTAGAGGTCGACGCACGCGGCGGCCATCAACGCATGATCGTCCAGGAATGCCCCTCCGCTCGTCCGCCCGCCGCGCCACGATCGCAGCAACCGGCCGCCCTGTCCGCGGAGCTCACCGAGCACGAACCTCGCCGCGCCGACGGCCGCCTCGATCAGATCACCCCGGCCGAAGACGCGGCCCGATTCGACGAGCCCCGAGATCGCGAGCCCGTTCCACGACGCGAGCACCTTGTCGTCGGTCGAAGGCGGGACACGCGTGCGCCGGGCCTCGAACAATCGCGCGCGAGCGGCTTCGAGCGCGCCGCGAATATCCGGGACTTTCATGCCCAACTCGACGGCAACGACGTCGTCGTCGCGCGGGCGCCACAGCACGTTCGCGCCTTCCCAGTTCCCTTCGGGCGTCGCGCTATAGACCGCCGCGGCAACGCGCGCCTCTTCGGCGGCAACGCGCGTCAGCTCGTCGAAGCTCCAGACATAGAACTTCCCTTCCTCCCCTTCGGAGTCGGCGTCCTGAGACGAGAAGAATCCGCCGGCCGGGTGCCGCATCTCTCGCACGAGATACTCGGCGGTCTGGAGCGCGGTTCGCCGGTAGAGCTCGTCGCGCGTCACCAACCAGGCGCGCGTGTAGATGCGAAGAAGCTGGCCGTTGTCGTACAGCATCTTCTCGAAGTGGGGAACCAGCCACACGCGATCGACCGAGTAGCGATGGAAGCCGCCCCCGACGTGATCGAACATCCCGCCGCGCGCCATCTTGTCGAGCGTTCGCCGCGCCATCGCGAGCGCGTCGGGCATCCCGCGGGAGTGCATGCGGAGGAGGAACTCGATCGTCATCGCTTGCGGGAACTTTGGCGCGCCGCCGAAGCCGCCCCAATTCGCGTCGAACGCGTCGCGAAGACCGCCGAGCGCTTGGCGGAGTGTTTCCTCGGTCGGCTCGCCCTCGGACGCTTGGACCCGCGACGTGTTCGAGATGTGCTCGATGAGTCCTTTCGCTTGCTCGTCGAGTTGCGACCGGCGGGTCGTCCACGCGTCGTGGATCGCATCGAGGACGCGGCGGAACGCGGGCATGCCGTGGCGGTCTTCGGGCGGGTAATACGTTCCCCCGTGAAACGGCCGGCCTTCGGGCGTGACGAACACGGTCATCGGCCAGCCGCCGTGTCCCGTCATCGCCTGCACGGCGTCCATGTAGATCGAGTCGAGATCGGGGCGCTCTTCGCGGTCGACCTTTACGCACACGAACCGATCGTTCATGAGGCGCGCGGTATCGGGGTCCTCGAACGACTCGCGTTCCATCACGTGGCACCAATGGCAGGCCGCGTATCCGATCGAAACTAGAATTGGCACGTCGCGACGACGTGCTTCCGACAAGGCTTCCGGTCCCCACGGGAACCAGTCGACGGGATTGTTCGCGTGCTGCAAGAGGTATGGGCTCGTTTCCCCTGCGAGTCGATTCGGCATCGCTCCAGTCTTCCCCGCCGGGGGAATGGTGTCGAGGCCAACCGTCGGGCCGCCCTCCCCGCATCGCCTTCCGCGTACCTCGGGCGGGTAGGCTGGCGTTGATAGAGCGATGAGGACCGAGCGGCGTCCGACGATGGAGTTGGGTCAGCTCTTGCTCGAGCTGACGGGCCGGGTTCGTCCCGATCGCGCCGAGGGGCTTTCCGCTGCGGTCGTTCTCGCCACTCCCGAAGAACGCTGGACGCTGCGCCTGAACAACGGGCGGCTCACGGTCGGCATCGGCGGGGTCGACCGGCCCGACGCGGTGATCTCCTCGGACTCTGCGACCCTCGTCGATATAAACACCGGCCGGCTGACCGGCTCGGAGGCGTTTCTCGACGGCCGGGTGACCGTGCGGGGCAACCTCGGGCTGGCGCTCCGGCTGGAATCGATCTTCGATCCGGTCTTCCCGAGGCCGGTCACCGCGCCGCAAGATCGAACCGTTTTCGCGGGCGGCCTCCCCGTTTCGATCCTCGAAGCCGGTCGAGGAGATCCCGTCCTATTGCTGCACGGGCTCGGCGCGACGAAGGCGTCGTTCCTGCCGACGGTCATGGCTCTCGCGAAAGATCATCGCGTGATCGTGCCCGATCTGCTCGGGCACGGCGACACGGCGAAGCCGCTGGCCCGCTACGACGCGCCGACCTTCGCGCGGTTCGTGCTCCAGTTGATGGATTCACTGGACATCGATCGAGCCGACCTGATCGGCAACTCGATGGGCGGGCGCATCTCGCTCGAGGTCGCGATGACCACGCCAGATCGCGTCCGTAGCGTGTCGTTGTTGTGCCCGGCGGTCGCGTTCCTCAAGCGGCGCGGCTTCGTACCGTTCGTGCGTGTGCTGCGGCCGGAGCTCGGGATCGTGCCGCACCGCTTGCCGCACCGGATGGTCGTGCGGAGCATCCGGACGATGTTCTCGCAACCGAACCGCTTGCCGATGTCGTGGTATGAGGCCGGCGCAGACGAATTCCTCCGCGTGTTCCGTACCCCTCGCGGACGCGCGGCGTTGTACGCGAGTATGCGCAACATCTACCTCGACGAGCCCGGCGGTGAGAGCGGGTTCTGGATGCGGCTCGAACGGCTCGACAGGCCCTCGCTGTTCGTCTGGGGCGATCGCGACCGGCTCGTTCCGGCCGCTTTCGACCGGCACGTTCGCCGAACGCTGCCCTCCGCCGCATCGCACGTCTTCCGGGACTGCGGCCATGTCCCGCAGTTCGAGCACCCGGACCAGACACACGCGCTGATCCGGTCGTTCCTCGCAAGCGCCGCCTGAAAGCGCCTCCAGCAGCGTCCGGAGCGGGTGAGATTTCTCACAACCTCACCCGTTCTCGCGCGCGGCCGTTACCATGGCGGCGATGGCGAAACGCGCCGAGTATCTGGGGCCGGAGCGGCGCCGCCCCCTCGTTTTGGACGCCGCCTTGGAGATCTTTGCCGAGGGCGGCTTCGCCGATGCCTCGATGCAGGCGATCGCCGAGCGGGCCGGCGTTTCGAAGGCGGTTCTCTACGACTGCTTCCCCGGCGG
>Ga0070708_100001852_pt1 | contig 16232 bp, 13 predicted proteins | sample KBSK5503metaG_FD_65469 | JGI IMG/M metagenome (GOLD analysis project Ga0070708, IMG submission 65469) | Corn, switchgrass and miscanthus rhizosphere microbial communities from Kellogg Biological Station, Michigan, USA - KBS K5-50-3 metaG | ecosystem: Host-associated > Plants > Roots >... | reverse complement strand
GCGGCGACGCTCCTCCCTCCTGCCTTCGGTCTTGCAGGCGTGAATCTTCATACCTGGACGGGATGGGGTTCCGTTACCTACTGGAATGCGTTCGTGGCGAATATGGATATGCACGGCAAAGGCACTCTCTACGACCCCCGGCTGGACGATGCGAAGCAGTTTCCAATCGCCGCGCGCGAGGGTTTCGGCCACATCAGAAGCGAGCCGGATCTGGTCACCTCAAAATTGGCGGCGCTGCATTTCTATCAGTTGGCGATTCCGGCCCCGCGCCCGCCGCCGGGGAGCTATGACCCAGAGGCCGCGCGCCGGGGTGAGGCGCTGTTCAATGGTCAGGCTATGTGCGCAACCTGCCATGTGCCCCCGCTGTTCACAGAACCCGGTTGGAACATGCACACCGCTCAGGAAATCGGGATTGATGACTTTCAGGCGCTTCGCGCGCCGGACAAGCGGTATCGCACGTCTCCTCTCAAGGGGCTGTTCTCTCATGCAACGGGCGGCTTCTACCACGACGGTCGGTTCGCTACTCTCCTCGACGTCGTCGCTCACTATGACAAGACGTTCGGTCTTGGCTTGACCGAAGGGCAGAGCACGGACCTCGTGGAATATTTGAAGTCCCTCTGACCATTCAACCGTCGCGCCACGGACATTCACGTGCAAATGAGCTCACGATAATCCGCGCAGGAAGGTGAGAAGGGTTATGGACGCTCATGGCTCGTCTGCTTTCGGTCAATGTTGGATTACCGCGCGATGTCGACTGGCGCGGTCGAGTGGTGCACACCGCGATCTGGAAGCAGCCGGTGCCTGGACGCTGCCGGGCCCGGCGGCTTAACCTAGACGGCGACGGGCAAGGCGATCTCGCCGGCCACGGCGGAGAGCATCGCGCGCTGTTCGTCTATCAGATCGAGTCCTATCGCTACTGGCAAGAGCGCCTGGGAAGGAAGGACTTCACCCACGGCCAGTTCGGCGAAAACTTCACCATCGAGGGGCTGCCGGACGACGAGGTATGCATCGGCGACCGCTACCAGATTGGCAGCGCCCAATTCGAGGTGACGCAACCACGAGTCACCTGCTACCGCGTCGGGATTCGCATGGACGAGCCGCGCATGGCCGCCCTGCTGACCTCCAGTGGAAAACCCGGCTTCTACTTTCGCGTCGTGCAAGAAGGAGAGGTCGGCGCCGGCGACGCGATCACGAAGGTGGGCGAGGAGCGAGAGCGGATGACCGTCGCCGAGGTCAACGCGCTCCTTTATTCGTCCAATCATCCGGGTGCGCAACTCGAGCGCGCGCTGCGCATCCACGCGCTATCCCCAGGATGGCGCGGGTCGTTCGAGTCGCTGCTGGTGAGCCAAAAGGGCCCCGGAGGAGCAAGCGGCAACGCGGGCCTGGCGCCGGCAGCAGCTGCCCACCCGGCGGCGCCCGGATTCAGGTCGCTTGAGGTCGAGCAGGTCGTTCGCGAGTGCATCGACGTGGTCTCGCTGTCGCTGCGGCCGACCGATGGTCGTCCACTCACCGTCGGGCTGCCGGGCCAGTTTGTCGTGTTGCGTTTGCGCATCGAGCCGAAGGCGCCTTCAATCTTCCGCAGCTACTCGCTGTCGGGCGCCCCGTCATCCGAGGGCTACCGTATCAGCGTGAAAATCGAGCCCAACGGCGTGGCCGGCACTTTCTTGAACAGCCGCGTTGGCGCCGGCGATCGTCTCGACGCGAGCGACCCGAGAGGAAGCTTCGTCCTACAACAGGGCGACGGGCCCGCGGTGCTCCTCAGCGCCGGAATCGGCGCGACGCCGGTGTTGGCCATGTTGCACGCGCTCGTTGCGACTGCTTCCACACGCGAAGTCTGGTGGCTACACGGAGCTCGCGATCGGCAGAATCACCCCTTCGCCGCGGAGTCGCGAGGCCTGCTGCAGGCGCTCGCGCGCGGGCGCAGCCACATCCTCTACAGCAGGCCCGGCGTCGAGGATCGCCTCGGACAAGACTTTGACGGTGCTGGCCATCTCGGGATGGCCGTGCTCGAGAAGCTCGGCGTGCCCCGCCATGGGGACTTCTACCTCTGCGGGCCATCGGGCTTTATGCGCGAGCTGACAACGGGCCTTGGCGCTTGGAGCGTCTCCTCAGATCGGATCCACAGGGAGATCTTCTTGGGTGGTGAATCGAGTACGCCAGGTTTGGTGGCCACCGTGCAACAGCCGCCCCATCTGCCGATTGGCGAGGTCGGCTCGGGGCCGCTGGTCTCATTCGCACGCAGCGGGATCGCAGCGCGTTGGAAGCCCTCGGCGTACCAAAGCCTGCTGGAGCTCGCCGAGGCGTGCGACGTGCCGGTGCGCTGGTCATGCCGGACCGGGGTCTGTCACTCGTGCGAAAGCGGCCTGATCTCTGGATCGGTCACCTACGCGCCCGAGCCGCTCGACGCGGCGGCCGAAGGCAACCTCCTCATCTGCTGCTCTCAACCGCAGGGCGACGTCGTCATCGACATCTGAACCCGGCCGCGACGCGAGACTTGGACCGAGTGCCGGTTTTTGCGGTTCACGTGCGCCTTCTGCTATCGCGATCCTTCCCGCGTCCATAACCGAAGGACCCCCTCGGCGATGATGACTGCGCTGCCGAATAGGCGCACGTCGTCGCCAGTCACGCGAAGCTCGAGCCGACTCGGTCGCCCCATCGCGTAGCCCTGCTCGACGATCACGGTCGATCCATCTCGAACGACGCCGTTCGCAACGAGCTGCGCGGCCAGGGGGCCAGCCGCGGTCCCCGTTGCGGAATCCTCGTAGATGCCCACCGTCGGATTGAAAAAGCGCGCGTAGGCAGTCGCCATCGGATCGATTGGATCCAGCGCGAAGATGTAGCACCCTTCTCCGCCAGCCTTGCCGAGAATCCCCAAGAGGCGCTCTGCATCGGGGCGCGCTCGGTCGATCGCTCGACGATCGCGGACAGGGACCAAGCAGTGCGCCGCACCGGTCGAAACGACTTGAGCGGGAAAGCGCGATAGATCGATATCGCTCGCGTCGAGGCCGAGGGCGGACGCGAGCGCCGGCGCATCTGACACCGTTGCGCCGAAAGTCGGAGAAGCATGTTTCATCAAGATTCGCTGCACCTCTTGACCGTCGAAGAGGATCTCCAGCGACAAAACGTCGTTGCCGAGCTCCTGGTGAAACGTGACCGACGGTGCATCTCCTTTGACGTAGCCGCCGGCGGCGAGCACCCACCAGGCGCCGAGCGCGTTGTGTCCAGCGCCGAATACTTCATGGCCGGGGACCGTGAAGGACCTCAAGCGGTAGGTCGCTCCCGCCCGCGACGGCCTCAGTACGAACGTCGTCTCCGCCTGGTTGAACTCGCGCGTGATGAGCTTCATCGTCGTGTCGTCGAGTGCATCCGCATCGACGACCACCGGAAGAGGATTCCCCCCCATCGGCTCGGTGGCAAAGACATCGGCCCAGTAGAATTTCACGCTGGTCTTCTTTCGCATGGTCCTCTCCTGCGCTTGTCGCGGGCGGTGAGATCGATCGATCAGGTGCTTAGCTTCCAGCTCGAGTCAAGTCGCGCAGCCAGACGCATGGAGGGTTTCACGTCAGAACTGCCCAACCTGCCGACGGCCACTCATCCACCGTGCGTGGCGTCCTAACCTTCCAGCGCTACCTCCAGCTGACCGAGGTCTACGGGGTCCATCAGCAGGTCAATTTCAACAACCTTCTCGCCCTCGATGGTAAAGGCAAATACAGCTCTCGTCTGTCCGCGCTGAGCCCAAACGGCTCCCGGCGCGCCGTCGATAAGCGCCGGCACCGCGCCTCGCGCGCGTCCCTTGAAGGCCTCGAACACGGCACGCGCCCCGTGAATCTCCTTTGAAAGGCTCGGCGCACCGCGAGCCTGATTGGCTGCGGCCGTCTGAACAGCCGTTTCGTCGGCTCGAAGCACGACGTCCGGATCGAGCACCGCTAGAAGGGCCTCGAAGTCACCGGCCTGGGAAGCCGCAAAGAAGGCGTTTACGACTTCTCGATGGCGGGCTCGCTCGGGTTCGGGAACGGCGGGCCCGCCCTGGACTTTGCGGCGAGCACGGCTTGCAAGTTGTCTTGCCGCCACCGGTGACCGACCCACGATCGGAGCTATTTCCTCGAAGGACAGGTCGAACATATCGTGCAGGACAAACGCGACTCGCTCGGCGGGAGCGAGCGTCTCGAGCACGATGAGCAGCGCGGGGCCGACTGACTCGGCGACGGCGAATTGCCACTGAGACGATAGAACAGGCTGGCGGTAACGAGCCCTTCGTTCACCAGCAAAAGGGCGCCGGAATTGCCGTTCTTGTCTCCGCGCTCCCAACGACTCCGCGGCAATCTGCAAACTCTATCTTGGAGCGACCTCAGTATTGTTAATCAGCACAGACACATCGCTCGAAAGGTTGTTGACGATAACCAAGTCTGCCATCCCGTCGCGATTGAAGTCGCCTACCGCCACGCCCGCGCAGTAATCCCCCGCGCCGAAGTTCCGCGCCGAGCGAAACGTCCCATCCCCATTCCCCAGCCACACCGCCACGCCGTAGTAATCCGTTCCGGCGAGGTCGGGGAGTCCGTCTCCGTTGAAATCACCCAACTCCACGGAGGTGATTCCACTAAGAGCAACGAGGTCCCATCCCGCCTGGAAATCCCCGTTCCCGGTGCCCAATAACACCACTGCTCCATCAAAACCCGTTACGACCAGGTCCAACACGCCGTCTCCATTGAGGTCGGCCGCGGTAAGCCCATAGGAGCGGTCCCTGACAGTAGAAGTCCGCGCTGGCTGGAAACTCCCATCTCCCCTACCCAAAAGTACCAGCAGGTTGTTTGCCAGGTAGTTGACCAACGCGAGATCCAGCAGACCATCGCCATTGAAATCGCCGGCAACGAGTTGACCTGCGACCCCATGCGCCACAGTGCGCGGCTCCTCGAAGTTGCCATCGCCAATGCCGACGAACAGCGAAAGGATGTGCCCGGTAAAGAAGTCCGCGTGGCTGACAACGAGATCGGCGATGCCGTCGCCATCGAAGTCGCCCACCGCGATACACTGAGCGAACCTGGCCGGGAAACGGCGAGGCGCCTGGAAGGTTCCGCCCCCCTCGCCCAGGAGCACCGAGAGGTAGTTGCCAACGCTATCGGTCACCGCGAGGTCGAGGTACCCATCCCGGTTGAAGTCGCCCACGGCGATGAATCCGGGCATGCCAGCTACCGGCAAGTCCCGCCGCGCTTGAAAGCGTCCCTTCCCATCCCCCAAAAACAAAGAGATAGCACCGTAGTAGGTGGACACCGCGACGTCCGGGACCCCATCGCCGTTGAAGTCGCCCGTTGCCACCGCACCACCCGCCGAGGCTGTCGCGAAGGTCGGCGCCTCGTTGAAGCTGCCATCGCCGTTACCAAAGAGCAGCGAGACTGCATTGGAACCGTAGTTGGCGACGGCGAGGTCGGCTATTCCGTCCCCGTTGAAATCACCCGGGGCGACCCAGAGAGCGAGGTGGTTTCCGGCCGGGCTTCCCGCCCCGAAACTCCGGGGCGCCTGGAATGTCCCATCGCCATTGCCCAAAAGCACCGAGACGATTCCACCGCGACTCCCGATGGCAAACACAAGGTCGGGCAGCCCATCGCCGTTGAAGTCGTCCGCTATCACAAACTGAGGGTATGTCCCCGAGTCGAATTTTCGAGGGGTGCGGAACGTGCCATCCCCGTCGCCGAGGAACACCGACACGTCGTTGGAGTCCTGGTTGGCAACTGCCAGGTCGGCGATCCCATCCCGGTTGAAGTCATTCACCGCAACCGATTTGGGACGGCTCCCGGCTCTAAATTGGCGCGCGGCCTGGAAGGTTCCATTCCCAAAGCCCAAAAGCACGGAGACATCGCTGGATGCGGAGTTGGCGACGACCAAATCAGCGATTCCGTCGGAGTCAAAGTCTCCGACTGCCACCGAAGCCGGTTCTCTTCCAACGCCGAAGTCCTGCCCCCGATGGAAGTTCCCATCGCCTGTGCCCAAGAAAATGGAAATGCTGCTGGACTGGAAATTCGCCACTGCCAGATCCGCTACGCCATCCCCGTTGAAGTCTCCCACGGCAACGGATTTGGGCCGGTCGCGTGTTGCAAGAGCTCGCGGTGCCTGGAAACTGCCGTCCCCATTGCCCAGGAGCACGGATACCTCGTCGGATTTGGTTACCGCCAGGTCCGGGACGCCATCCCTGTTGAAATCCCCCACGGCCAGGGAATCAGGATGGTTCCCCGCGGCGAGGCGAGACGGCGCCTTGAAGCTTCCGTCGCCGATACCCAGCAGCACCCAGACATCCTGCGAGTAGCCATTGGCGACCGCCACGTCTGCAATACCGTCGCCATTGAAGTCGGCGACGACGACGCAATAGGGTACTCCTCCTGCTCCGAAATCCGCGCGAGCGACGAAAGAGAGATTCTCCGCCAGCGCCGGCACGCTGACCATCAAAGCTCCCAGCGCGACGACAACAACGGCCAACTTGTTCCGAGTTGCCATGGGTCTATCCCTTCTCCCGAACGCTCAGCCCAAAAGTCGTCCGGTGAAGTTGGGATGGAAGCTTTGCCGGTCAAGGTGCGGACGAGACAAGCGTCATCGACGCGACGTATCGGACAACCCCACCGCGGAATCCCACGCGCTTCCTACCCATTTATCAGAGCGGGGATCAACTTCATCCGAGCGATGCAGCGTACGCCGCGATGGGCGACGCGATCGATCTCGCGATTTTCCGCGAGCCGTACGGCGGGTGCCGCGGCGACCAGCTCCACCGGGTCGATCGGTTTGGGCACATGGGCCTTGAACCCCGCGCGGAGGGCGCGGGCGCGTCCTCCGCCCGGGCATAGGCGCTCAGGGCGACAGCGGGCGTCCCTCCACCTTCATCGGGGGGCAAGGCGTGAAGCTGCTGGATGAATCTCTACCCATCCTCCTCGGGCAGGCCGATATCGGAGACCACGACGTCGGGGCACTCCCGTTGCATCACGCTCAGCGCCTCGGCCACCGACCCGGGGCACGGAGCTCTTGCCGCATCCGACCATTCCCTTGCGCTAGCACATGGAGTGTGGGCGAACGCCCGGACTTCCAGGCGTGAGGCCTGCTGCCGGCCTCCAACTGGACTAGACTCAAGGCGCATGTCAATCGCGCTTTGCGTGCAGGCAATCACCTCGGCGGAGCGGATAAGGGAGAGCATGGGCGCAGATCCACGGCGTTTCGCACGTTCTTCGTTCGGGACAATGGCGCGGGCTTCGACATGACGCACGCGGCGAAGCTCTTCGCTCCATTTCAGCGACTCCACAGCACGAAGGATTTCCTTGGAGCCGGCATGGGCCTCGCCGCTGCTCAGCGCATCGTCCACCGTCACGGCGGACGGATCTGGGCAGAGGGAGCGACCCGTGAGGGCCCGACTTTCTACTTCATCTTGGGGACCTTGTCGGCGGAGGGTGCGTGATGAAAATAATGCTGCTCGTTGAAGACAGCCTCACGGATGAAAAGCTGACGATTCGCGCTTTCAAGAAACACGCGGTGGTGAACCAGATCGATGTCGCCCGGGACGGCGAAGAGGCGCTGGCTTACCTCTTCGATTCGGCAAGGGCCCTCCCCACCGTCGTCCTGCTGGATTTGAAGTTGCCGAAGATAGACGGCCTCGAAGTGCTGAAGCGCGTGCGCGCCAACTCTCGCACGCGTTTCATCCCTACCGTCGTGCTGACATCGTCCAAGGAGCAGGAGGACGTCGCCCGAAGCTATTCGGTCGGCGCCAACGCCTACGTGCGCAAGCCGGTGGACTTCGTCCAGTTCGCCGAGGCGGCGAAGGCGTTGGGATTGTTCTGGTGCGTGGTCAACGAGCCGCCGCCGAAGGCCTGAGCCCTCCCCTGATTGCTAAAACCCCGAGTCGATCAATGCTCGCCCCCGCCCTCCAGCAGATCCTGATACTCATCGTGGTTGGTCGGCGCAGGTCCAAAGGACCTCCCCACTTGAAGAGGAACGTGGTTGACCCCCCGCCTGGACCAATCGCAGACGCCATTCGGGAAAATATCTTGGAGTCGCTGCAACTCCGCCGGGGTGAAGGAAACCGCGTAGTCGCCGGGGTCGATCGCTTTCAAGTCGCACTTGAGAATGTTGGCCGCGAGCGGACCTCCTGCCACCTGTCGCGGCGCCGAGTACGACGGCCACAGTGTGTTGCACTGCGAATCGGGGAGGCTGCTCCAGGTCTGCGGCTCGGCGATGAACTCCGGTTGCGTCCCCGCAGTGTAGCAGCCGTCGACCGCATCAGCCGGCCGGTTTCGAATCACCTTCGTGCGCAAGGAAGCATGCGAGCGGTCTGCCTTTATCGCCTCGACCCAGCGCGCGACTACTTCGAACGCACGCGCCAGGGGCACTGTGGTGGCGTTGTCTCCGCGCCATAATATGTGATTGGGCGCGCTGCCATTCGCGTCTCGCGTGAGGGATGAATACCCGTTGTGACGTGGCCGGGAGCTGCCCGGCTCGTCGAGCTCCGACAATCGTTTCTGAACGTCCGGCCGATGACCGGGCGGGGGTCGGGTCTGTCGTGGAGAGTCAGAACTGGACCCCGAAGCTGACGCCCGCCCAGGGAAAAAAGGCCGCCGCTGTCGACACCGTGTTCGGCAGAGCGAGCAATGGCGTCGCTGCGATCCGGTAGCTCAGGCCGGTGCTTGTCGGTGCGTAGCGATAGCCCACATTGAAGGCGAGAGGAATCAGTGCGGAGGAGAGCCCACCATGAACCAAAACCGAGAATCCAGCGCCGATTTCCAGTTTGTGGCTGGGTGTGCCCAGCAGGAAATTGAACAGAATTGGAAGTGAAAATACCGTGTCGCGTTCCACCGAGAACCCACCGATGCCCACGCGCAGGCTGAAGTAGTCCGTAAGCATACGGTCATAGTTGACGCTGAGCATGATCGCGCTTCCACCGAATTCCACAAAGACGGCGTTCCTCGCCGTACGAAGCTCGGCCGAGGGGGCCCGTTCAGCGGCGTCGGAGTGGACATCGCCCGGCGCCGCGCCGCGCATGGGCATCAGGAGCATGAAAAGGCAGGTCGTCAGCAAAGAAGTCCCTTCTCGATGGGACACTCGAGCCACACCTTGAGCACCCAAAAAAAAATATGGGTGCAACAATGGCCCTCCCAGCGCCTGCGAAATGACCGAGCTCGTCGAGCAGCCCCGGCCTTCCGTTCAGCGATCGACGACGCTCAGGGCCGTCAGCCGGCGGTCCGAGCCGCGACGGCGTCCCTGGCCTCACTTGTTGTTGGCGTGCTGCCTGTCCCAGCTCTCTTCGCGAAATCGCGATGCGATCTCCAGAGCCAACGGACGTTGCGACTCGGTGAGCAGTTTCTCCGCCTCGAGGTAGGCGTTGGTATCGTTGTCGTCGATCCGTTCCTCGGCCGACTTCGGGACATTCGGGCTCGACGGCTGGCCTCTTCCCTCCCCGGTCGAGCGGCCCATGCCCCCGCGGGACCGACCGCCCATCCCTCCCATTCCTCCGCGAGGCGCGCGGCTCACGGGTTGGCTTTGCGTCTGCTTTTGGTTGGCCTCTTTGCGGATCGCCGCGTTGGCGCGCTCGAGCTGATCGTCCAAATCTTGTAACCGGCGAACCTGCTCGTCGGTCAGCTCCAACTCACGCCTGTGCTCGAGCACCGCCGCAATGGACGATCGTGGAAGGGGCGCCTGGATTGGAGGGGGCGCTGCTTTCTGGGGAGAGGTGGCGCAGGCGAGCGGGAGCAGCGCCACGCAGAGAACAATCCCGTAGGGCGCGCGGGCCAGGATTCGACCGCTTCCGGATGCCATCGAGACATGATGTCCGAAAACCGCTGGATCGCACCAGGTACCGGTGCAAGTATTTCCGCATGGATCTCGATCACGACGCCTGCTATCGCGCCGTCAAGCTGCGAGACGCGCGCTTCGATGGCCGCTTCTTTACCGCCGTCAAGACGACGGGAATCTACTGCCGCCCGGTCTGTCCGGCGCGGACGCCGCGCTCGGAGAACGTGACCTTCTATCCGACGGCGGCGGCGGCCCAGGAAGCCGGCTTCCGCCCGTGCCTGCGCTGCCGTCCGGAGACGGCACCGGACATGGGCGCCTGGCGAGGAACGTCGAGCACGGTGTCCCGGGCGCTGGCGTTGATCGAGCTCGGCGCTTTGGATCAGAGCAACATCGGCGCATTGGCCGACCGCCTGGGCGTGGGGGAGCGACAGCTTCGACGGCTGTTTCGCCAGCACCTCGGAGCATCACCCCTGTCCGTCGCTCAGACGCGCCGGGTCCTGCTCGCCAAACAGCTCATCCATGAGACGCGCCTGCCGATGACCGAGGTCGCGTTCGCGGCGGGGTTCAACAGCATTCGCAGATTCAACGAGTCGTTCCTCGCGTTGTTCGGTCGCGCGCCAAGCGCCCTGCGACGACTGGGCAGACCGGACGTCGCGCTTGCATCCGATGGCGAATTCAGTCTGCTGCTCCGGTATCAGAGTCCCTATGACTGGCCGGCGATGCTCGAATTTCTCCGGCAGCGCGCCATCCCCGGAATGGAGCGCGTGGCGGACGGCTGTTACTCGAGGACCATCCAGCTGAACGGGGTCCAGGGAATTGTTTCGGTCCAGGCGGCCGAGGGAAACGCGCTGCGCGCGCGGATCCGCATTCCCAAGCTGTCGACGCTGCCGGCGATCATCGCCCGGTTGCGCCGCGTGTTCGACCTGGCGGCGGACCCGCTTCGAATCTCCGCCCACCTCGCGACAGACCCGGTGCTCGCGCCGCTGGTCGCGCGGCGCCCGGGGCTGCGCGTCCCCGGCGCGTGGGACGGCTTCGAGCTCGCGATCCGCGCGGTGCTGGGCCAGCAGATTACGGTCGCCGCGGCCGTCCGTCTGGCGGGCCGTCTGGTGGCGGTGCACGGCGAGCGGATGGCGGCGCCGGATCGCGATCTGACCCACGTCTTCCCACGGCCGGAGGCATTCGCCGGCGCGGATCTGACCACCCTCGGCATGCCCAGGAGCCGGGCCGAGACGCTCTCCGCGGTCGCCGCCGCGGTGATGACGGATGCGGATCTCCTCGGGCCGAACCGCGACCTCGACGAGGCCGTTCAGCGGCTCCGCTCGATACGCGGGGTCGGTGAATGGACGGCGCAATACATCGCCCTTCGTCAGCTGCGCGAGCCCGATGCGTTCCCCGCCGCGGACATCGGCCTGATGCGCGCGCTGGTAAACGATCAAGGGCAACGGCCGGCCGCCGACGAGCTCCTGGCCCGCGCCGAGAAGTGGCGACCCTGGCGCGCCTATGCCGCGCAGCACCTCTGGGCCGCCGCGTAGAGGTCCCTGACCTGCCGGCTGGCTGGCGATTCTTTCACGAAGATCGGGCCTTTATTCTCCGGTCGATGCCAATCGCCGTCTGAAATTGAATACCGCGACGCAGCGGCACTCACCGGTCATCACCTGTCGCGACAATTAAACGCGAGGTATTGTTCTCCTCCTGGCCGCCGTCAGTTTCGAACCGTTGTAGGCAATTGCAGAGCTCCCGGGTGGATGACAAACAGATTGGGCGCTACATCGATCTGCGCCGCGAGCAGATCGACTCATTCATCGCCGAACATTTCTCTTGCCGGGGGACGCTGCGCGTCTTCTGGCGCACGCTGAAGACCGACGTCGTCCGGCATCCGATCAATTTCGTTCTCGCCATCCCCTTCCTCTTCGTCGGGAAAGCCGCGAATTGGATGGAGAAGTTGGGATGGTATTCCGCGGCAAAAACCCTGAACCGGGTGCCGCTCAGGTTGCGGACGGCTTTCGAGAATACGCGAGAACAGCAGATTGTCGTCGGGCTCCTGGGGCTCTCGGACGAGATGCCGGAGCTTCGCGAGGCCGTCGATACGCCGATCAACGCCTTCATGGCGGCGAGGGCTGCGATCCTGGACCTCGCCAGCGGCGGGCTGACGATCGCGGTTGGCTACTCACTCTTTGGTCGCGCCTCGTTGAGCCCGTACGAAATGGCTCAACATCTCGCGGCCTCGAACGCGCGCGAGCAGGCGGCCTCCCACTTCTTCTTGGGGCGAGGAATCGGGGGCGCGTTCTACCATGTGTTTCCGCCCCAACCCACGGCCCTGCAGATTCTTACCTCGAGCGCGCTGATGTTCCTTCTCCTCGGCGCGTTGACGACCGTGATCAATGTCTTCAGCGATCCGGCACAGAAGTCGCTGGGGATCCTTCGGCGGCAGCTCAATAAGCTGTTGGACGGGTGCGAGGACAGCCTGCTTCTCGATGCGATGAAGAAGCGCCGGGATCCGGAAGCCGAGCCAGCGATCGGCGCGGACCCGGACTGGGCAAGCGCGCCTCTCCCGAATGAATTTCCCGATGGTTTGCTCCTGTCGCCCCGAAGCGACGAGCCGGAGTCGTCTCAAGAGAAAGGGGACGCTTTGCCCAGGCAGATGGCGCCAAGGATTATAGCTTTGGCCTCGCGAATGAAAGCTGGAGTCGTCGCCCTGCCCTCGATGATCAGAGCTGGGCTCGGCCGCAGGCGCATCCCTTTGCCCTCGATGGTCAGAGCTGGGTTCGGCCGCGGGCGCATCGCTTTGGCCTCGCTGATCGAGTTTTCGGCCGGCGGCGCGCGCAACGTCCTCGCCTCGGTGATCGAAGGTGGAATCGGCCGGGCGTGGCTCCTTCTCGCCGGCGTGGGAATCTCCCTCGCCGTGGCGCTGGTCGGTTTCTGGGCCTACCGCTACATGAATCCCTATCTGGAGGTGGAGCGGCTGATCGAGCAAAGGGCGTTCGTCACCGCGGTGGCGCGCCTGGAGCAGCTTCCGAAGCGCGCCAGGGCCCGCGAGGGAGAGGGCGAGTATTGGTATTGGCGTGGCCGGGGCCTGATGGGGAGCAAGCAGCTTGACGCCGCCATCGAGGCCTATCGATCCGCCACGGTGAAAGCCGCCCGATACCGGAAGGACCCGAGCCTCATTCGAGACGCCATCGCCGCCGTCGCGTCCAAGGATCACGAGAAGGCCAAGCTTCTGGTCCTCGAGCAGATTGGTCCCCTCGCTCTCCAGCCGCTCCTGGCAAAGGTCCTTGCCAAGGAAGACATCCATCGCTGGTCCTTGGTCGAGCTGATCAAGAAACTGGGCGGCGAGGACCAGCTGAATTACCAGGACATCGCGATCATCGATCTGGGGGCGGCCACCACCTGCCAGGGAAAGAAGCGGGCGCTCGAAAAAATCTCCGAGTATTCGGTGAAGGGGGCGATTCCCTCCCTCCATCAACTGCAGGGGCAAGCGCAATTCAAGTGCCTGCAGAGTGCTCTCAAGCCCACCCTGGCGAAGCTGGAATCAACTCGATGAGCCCTCAGGCAGAGCTCTTCTTCAATTTGTTCTTGATCGTCGCGAGCGGCCCCTGACAGTACTCCGCCAGGGTGGAGTCCGGCGCGGATTGGATGACGAATTCATAGATGCGCGCCGCGTGTTGCAAGTGGCCCGCCTTGTTCGCGGCCTCCGCGGTGGCGATCAGCCCTTTCTGAACCCGGATCGGCTCGCCGCCCGATTTTGCGAAGGCGGCGAAACAGGCGGCGGCGTCCGCGAACTTGCTCTGCTCGAGCAGCCCGCGGGCGAGTTGTTCGAGCTCGGCCGGTTTCAAGACCAGGCTCCTTCGATGGGCGGCAAACGCGGTGTAGCAACCGATTGCGATCGCCGTGGCGCCGCCTGACAATGCGCTGCTGAGGGCATCCGAGGCGGTGGCGATCGCCTCGGGCGTTCGGCCGCCGCGCAGGTAGAGTTTCGCCAGCTCCGCGAGCACCTCCGCGTGGCCAGGCGCCTTGGCCCGAATCGCCTCGGCCTCGGCGATGGCCGCGGGCAGGGCAGTGTCCGCGGTCAGCGCCAATCGCTTGATCGCCTGGGCGAAATCGATTCCCGCCGGCTCGGCGGCGCTTGCGGCCGGAGCGCTCTCCGGGCCTTTGGGGGCGGACGGCAACGCGATCTCTATACCGGCGCGCGCGGGCTCGACCGGCTCGGGTACTCCTTCGCTCAGCACGAAGGCGCCGGCCAGCCTGCCCCAAAGGACCGGACCCGCGACGGCGGGGAGAACATAGACGAGGACCGTCATCGCCAACCCCGCCTGCGTTCGAATCGCGAATGCGAGAGCGGCGAGCGCGAGCAGCGGTGGAAGAGTCAAAACCGCAAAGACAATCAACCCGCCGATTATCGCCGCGTAGAATGCGGGCAGATCCCCGCGCCTGCCGAGCAGCCACTTCCATGTTTCGCCCGAAAAGCACTCCAGGATGGTCTGGGTGCGAGTCGCGACGATCAGGGTGATGGTGGGCGCCAGGACGAAGATCACCACCACGACGAGAAGACCGAGCGCCAGCATCGCCGCGCGCCCCGAAGTGATTCCCAGGAGGGGAAGCGCACCGCTCGTTGCATTTGCAAGCAGCGCCTGCGCGATCAGGGAGACCGGGATGCCCCAGGCGAGGTTGAGCACGGCGTAACGGGCCACGAAGCCGCCGAGGGCGGGCAGGTTCCAATTCGAAAGAAATCCTGCCTCCAGATCACCGTCGCGCGCCGCGAGGGCGCACTTGCCGAGGACGGGAGACGTCACGATGATCGACAGCACCATCGAAAGCGAGAAGGGCAAGCGCAGCCATTGGCCGAGGTAGTGAGAGATCACTGCCAGGATCGCGGTCAGGATCAACGCCGGCAATAAAGCGAGCAGGGTTGAGAGCGCTGCGAAACGCCGGATCGTCTCGCCGGCCAGGCCGGCAAATGGATAAGGCGACGCCAAGTCATCCTCCTCGCGCAGGGGGACCGAAGCACTTCAAGGTCACTGTCCCGCTCACGAGCGCGGGAGGCCAATTCTTCACCAAACAACTTTGAAACAATTTGGTGGTCGCGGCCTAGCCCACCCTGGCGGTGGATGTCGCGAATTCCCTCTTGAGGCAGCCTCTTCAAGCTCTTATCTTCCGCCCCAATGGCGACTTCGACGATTTCCGTTCATGCGTCTACCTCCGGGCTTCTCCTCGTTTCTCTGGTGTCCCTCGCGGCCGGTGGAGGGGTGTGTCGCGCCGCCGCCGCATCCGAGGCGCCGGCGAAGGGCTCCGCTGAAGCGGTCAAGAGAAAGCCGGCGCCGGAAGGTGGGATCGATCCGGATGCGACGAGCTTCCCCTACCCCTTCCCGGTGCGATTCCTCCCCGTCACGGTCGAGCGCCAGCAGGTGCGCATCGCGTTCATGGACGTTGCGCCCACCCAACGCCCCAACGGTCGCACCGTGGTGCTGCTCCACGGGAAAAACTTCTCCGGCGCATACTGGGAGCCGACGATCCGCGCTCTTGCCGGCGAGGGCTTCCGCGTGGTGGCGCCCGACCAGATCGGTTTCGGCAAGTCCACCAAGCCGGCGGCGTTCCAATTCAGTTTTCAGGTTTTGGCGGAGACGACGCGTGCCGTGATGGACTCGCTGCACATCGATCGCTTCACGGTCGTCGGGCACTCGATGGGCGGAATGTTGGCGACCCGGTTCGCCCTGATGTTTCCCGAGCGAACCGAGAAGCTCGTGCTGGTCAACCCGATCGGGCTGGAGGATTGGAAGACGGTCGTCCCCTATCGTTCGATCGATCAGGCGTATGCCGAGGAGTTGCGCGCCACCCCGGAGACGATTCGCAACTACCAGCGCGCCAGCTACTACGCGGGGCGCTGGGAGCCGGAGTACGAGAAGCTGATCGCTCTCCAGGCGGGATGGACCCGACATCCCGAATACCCGCGCGTCGCGTGGTGCTCCGCGCTGACCTCGGACATGGTCTTCACCCAGCCCGTCGTCTACGAGTTTCCGCGAGTCCGGACGCCGACGCTGCTGATCATCGGGCAGCGAGACCGCACCGCCATCGGTCGCGCCTGGGCGCCCAAGGGCGTCGCCGCGACGCTGGGCGACTACCCCGCCCTGGGCCGCAAAGCGGCGGCGGCGATACCCGGCGCCAAGCTGGTGGAGATCGAGGGCGCGGGTCACTTGCCCCAGGTCGAGGCGTTCGACCGATATCGGAGCGCCCTGGTCGACTTTCTGCGTTGACGGCTCGCGGCGTCGCTCTCTCTAACGCGAGTACCGTGCGCCGCCGTATCGCCGGCGGCGCACCAATTCAAACGCTATGGCACTCTTCCCACGATGCGCTCGCCGGGCGCGGGAGTGGTGAACTTAAGGACTTTGCTCTTCACCCCATCGCTCGTGCCATTGCTCTCCTCCGAACCGACCCGGTAGTAATAGGTTGTCTGTGGCATTAGATCGTCGATGCGCACC
>Ga0070708_100001850_pt1 | contig 16233 bp, 15 predicted proteins | sample KBSK5503metaG_FD_65469 | JGI IMG/M metagenome (GOLD analysis project Ga0070708, IMG submission 65469) | Corn, switchgrass and miscanthus rhizosphere microbial communities from Kellogg Biological Station, Michigan, USA - KBS K5-50-3 metaG | ecosystem: Host-associated > Plants > Roots >... | reverse complement strand
CGCGCGCGAGTCGAATCCGTTGTGCGCGAATCGCTCCGAGAAGCGGCGCAGCACCGCGGGCGCCACCGGCTCGGCGCCGTTGAGGGCGAAGCGCCAGGAGGAGAGATCGACTCCCTCCATCTCCGAGTCGCGAATGCGCCGGACGCAGAGACCATACGCGAAGTTCGGCGCGACCGAGATGGTCGCGCGCTTGCGCGAGATCGCTCGCAGCCAGATGGCGGGCCGCGCGAGGAACAATTCCGGCGGAATGAGCGTCATGGGGCCCGGCCGCACGATCGCGAGCAACAGGCATCCGATCAGCCCCATGTCGTGGTACAGCGGCAGCCAGGAGACGCCGCCCTGCGCGTCGTCGCGGGGGATGATGCTCTCGATGGCGGCGGCGTTCGCGAGCACGTTGGCGTGCGTCAGCGACACCGGCTTGGGATCGACGGTGGTGCCGCTGGAGAACTGGATGAGGAGGAGATCGTCCGGACGGGAGCGCTCCGCCAGCGGCCGCCCGTAGTGGATCCGCTGCAAGCCCAGCGGCGGCCGCGCCTGCGAGACGGCCACGCCCAGCAGACGCGAGATGCGCGCGTCGCTCAGCACCAGGCGCGCACCGGAGATCTGGATGGACCGCGTGGTCCGGCGATGGAACTCCTCCATCCGCCCGAGGCGCACCGGCGGATAGAGCGGCACTGGAATGGCGCCGGCCAGGACGGCGCCGAAGAACGCGTCCATGAACTCGGGGCCGGTGGGGAAGACGAGGGCAACGCGATCGCCGGGAGCGACCCCCATCTCGCGCAGGCCGCCGGCGGAGCGCTGCGCGCGGTCGTACAGCTCGGCGAAGGAGAGGGGCGTCTCCTTCTCCCCGGCGTCCAGGAAGGAGAGCCCCCAGCGCGATCGGGCGGCGTTCTCCAGCGCCGACTGCAAGGTCGGGTGGCGCCGCGGCTCCAGCGGGCCGCCGCTCAGCACGGCAGCGCCTCCTCGCGTCGCCGGATCACCAGGGTGGCGAGGTCGCCGACGGTCCGCACCGCCGCCGCGTCTTCTTCCCGCAGCGCCACGCGGAAACGGTCCTCGAGCCCGACGACCAGCGTGAGGAGGCCGACCGAGTCGAGCTGCAAGTCGGTCACCAGGTCGTCGCCGGACCGCGCTTCGCGCGAGAGCCCCAGCTCGTCGCGGAGCAGGCGCCTGATTTCGACCAGCACTTCATCCATGCGGGATGAACCTCGGGACCCCCGCAAACTCGCGCTCCCACGACGCCCCCAGCGCCTGCTCTTCGGTCCGGATGCGCGCGCGCAGCAGGAGCACGTTGAGGGCGGAGAATACCACCGCGCTGATCCATGCGCCGTGCGCCAGCGGGATCAAGAGCATCTCGGCAGTGACGGCCACGTAGTTGGGATGCCGCAGGAACCGGTACGGACCGCTGCGAACCGGGACGTCTCCCGGGACGACGATGACCCGCACGTTCCAGCGCGGTCCCAGCGCCGAGATCGCCCACCAGCGCAGCGCTTGCGCGCAGAGCGCACCGGCCAGGCAAGCCCAACCGAGGACGCCGGGGAACGGACGCTGCAGCAGGAGCACCTCGGCTGCGCAAGCGGGAAGGAACAGCGCATGCACCAGGGCCATCCAGCGGAACTGGCCCGCGCCGCTCTCCGCTCCGCCGGCGCGCAGGGCGATGCTCGCGTTGCGCCGGGAGAGGAGCAGCTCGGTGATCCGCTCGGCGCCGGTGAGCGCGAGGAAGACGAGGTAGACGCCTACCATTCCAGCAGCACCAACTCCGAAGAGAAGCCGGGTCCCATGGCGATCAGGACGCCCAGGTCGCCCGGCCGAGCCTCTCCGGAGGCGAGCAGATCGGAGAGGACGAAGAGCACCGAGGCCGAGGAGAGATTGCCGACGTCCTGCAAGGAGTCCCAGCTCCGCGCCATCGCGGTCCGGGGCAGCTCCAGTGCCTCCTCGAACGCCTCGAGCACCTTGGGTCCGCCCGTATGGCAGATCCAGTGCGTCACTTCGCCGCGGCGCCGGCCGTGGTCGGCGAGGAACGCGTCCACGTCCCCGCGCAGCTTCTCGCGCACCAGCTGCGGCACCGCCGGCGAGAGGACGACCTTGAAGCCGGAGTCGACCACGTCCCAGCCCATCACGCGTTCGGTGCCCGGATAGAAGAACGATCGGGTGGCGACGATGCGCGGACCGCGGCCGCGCGCGCCGCCCTCCAGCACCACGGCCGCTGCTCCGTCGCCGAACAGGCCGCTGGCGATGATGTTGGGGATCGACAGGTCGTCGCGCTGGAGCGTCAAGGAGCACAGCTCGACGGCCAGCAGCACGGCCACTTCCCCAGGCGAGCCTCGGAGCACGTCCGACGCCCTGGCCAGTCCGGCCGCCCCGGCTACGCAACCCAGGCCGAAGATGGGGACGCGCTTGACGTCCAGGCGCAACCCCAACGGCTCCACCAGCCGCGCGTCGATCGACGGAGTGGCGATCCCGGTGACGGTGACGAAGTAGAGATGGTCGACTTGCGCGGGCGAGATGTCCGCAGCAAGGAGCGCCGATCGCACCGCCTCTTCGCCCACCGCGACGGCGGCGCCGGTCCAAGCCTCGTTTCGCGCGGCGAAGCTCTCGAGCGCGGCATAGCGTTCCAGCGGGAGCGCCAGGTGCCGTCCTCCGACGCGCACGGCCCGATGCAGTTGCTCCAGGCGGTCCAGGTTGAAGTGCTTCTGTCCCCACAGATCGCGAAACGCGGCGAGCAGCGCGTCCTGGCTGGCGTAGTGCGGCGGCAGCGCCTGCGCGGCGGCGAGGATGCGGGGACCGGCGGAGGCGCTCATCTCGCGTCTTCCGACTGGCGCTGGCTCCCGGTTATTCCAACGGATCGCCCGTACACGCCGCCCTATATGCAGCCGGGACGTTCCCGGTGCAAAGGGACCGTGCGGCGCTGCCCTGGCGGGCGGGGGCTACAACATCTGCTTGCCGGCCTTGGTATTCACCGCGGCCCGGAGCGCGACCAGGTCGCGCTCCTCCGGCCGCCACTCGCCCAGATGCGAGAGCCGGCGGCGAGCGAATCGATGTCCGGCCGCCACCACCGAGGATTGCGCGGGCGAGGCGTGCGGCGCCTCGCTGCGCGCCAGCTTCATCGTCTCGTGGCGATGGTGCGGGTCGACCTTGCCTTCCGGGCTCACCCGGATCTTGGAGAACCAGACGCGCGCGACTTGCGCCGGCTTGCGGTTGTGCACGTCGACGGACATGCCGATGCAGCGGACGTATCCGTCGCCGTCGTGCGGAAGCGCCCGCTCCCCGACCAGGAACCGCTGCATCGACGGATTGGAGATGCGGCGGATCTCGCCGGGTCCGATGCGCTGGAAGAACCAGAGCGTCCTTCGCGACATTGGGATCTTCGTAACACGCACCCGCCCCGCGCTCGCCAAAAGAAGCGAGGCCTGTTCAAGGACCGACAGCGCTTTCGATCAGCTCGCGCAGCAGCGAACGATGACAGCGCGCGTCGTCGACGCAGGCGCTGGAGCAGAGCAGGGCGATGGTCTCACCGGCGCGCACCCGCGAGGCCAGCTCTTCGATGCGCTTCTCTCGCGCCTTCATCTCGCCGAGATAACGAGGGCGATACTGCTCCCAGGAGATCGGGGGTCCCGATTTTCCGTACACCGCCGCGTGCAGCTCGCGGCTCGGGCCCAGATCCGGGTCCCATTCGTCCCACGTCTCGTCCGACTTCCTCACCCCGCGGGGACGGTACCGGCAGATGAGCAAACGCAGCCCATCCCCGGGCAGCCTGCGGTCGTTCCAGCGGCGCGTCCGGACCGGCACGAGAGCGCGTTTGTAGGAGGAATGGCGCTGGTTTGCATGGGTGAATGCAAATTTCTCATCCGACGGTGCGTGGAGTAGGGTTTTTGTCGAAGGGGAAACCTTGCCCGCGCCACGCCTGCTCATCCTCGCCGACCCGAAGATGATTCCCGCGCTGGCGGGAGGGCTTCGGGAAGGCGGCAGGTTCGACGTGAGCGCGCTGTCCCTGGCGGACGTCGCCGCGGCGCAAGCCGCCGCCGAGCGCGCGGAAGCCCTGGCCGTCTTCTACGGCGCACCGGGAGCTCCGTTGTCCGCGACGCTGCAGGCGCTGGCGCCGAAGTTCCGCGAGCGGGGCGGACGCGTGGTGGCGGTCCTCCAGCGCGAACAGGCCGCCCAGAGAGACGACTGCTTTCGCGCCGGCGCCAGCGATCTGCTGTTCATGCCGATGCCGAAGGAGCAGTTCGTCGGCCGGCTCGCGGCTTCGGTGGGCCTTCTGTTCGCGCAGGAGAGCGGAGCGCCGGCCCCGGTCGCGGTCGCCGGCAAGAGCGCGGTGTCCCGGCTCGAGCGAGCCACGGTTTCGGCGGTCGGAGTGGAGGCGCCTTCCCCGCTTTCCCTCAAGCCCGGAGAAACGGTCCGCCTCTCCTGGGGCAGCTTCCAGAGCTGGGGCCTGGTGGTCCGGGGCGGGCCTTCGGCGCAGATCCGCTTCGCGGGCCTCGCGCCGGACGAGGAAGCGAAGATCCAGCAGTGGGTCAAGTCCGGAGCGCAGCTCGCAGGCGCCGCGCCGGCCCCAGCGGCAGCAGCGGCGCCGCTGATTCCGGCAGCGCCATCCGTCCCGGCCGCCGCGGCTCCCCGGATTCCGACCGGTCCGATCCGCCCTCCGGCAGCAGCGCCAGGCCCGACCACCGACCGCATCGCGCCCACCGCCGGGCCGCCCCCTGGATTCGTGGATCGCAAGCCGATCCGGCCGCAGACCCGGCCTGGGCCGCGCCCTTTGACGACGCCCGCCGCGGGCAACGCTCCGGTGGCGAAGGCGCCCGCCGGCGCGGGGGTAGCTCCAGGCGCTCCAGCTCCGGCACGGCCATCTCCGGCGTCGAATGGTTCAGGCGCTCTCGAGGGCCTCTTCGAGGGCGAAGCCGCGCCGCCCGTCGCGCCGGCTCCGCAGAAGAGGCCAGTCCCTCAAGGCCCTCCCTGGCCCAGCGCCATCGATGCGGCGGTGTGCCAGGAAGCCGCGCTCCAGCTGCTCACCGACGACACGGTGGGTCACGGCGTCCCGCCGCACGTCGCTGCCTCCGCGCGCAAGGTGACCGGCATGCTCAGTCCTGGCGAGCGCGTATCGATCGAGCGGACCGGCCAGGACGCGCACTTCGCCCAGACGCTGGCCGCGCGCATCGCGCTGGATGCCGCCTCGGCCGAGGCAAATCGTCTCGCCTCGGGAGGCATCAACCCGATGCTCGACACCGACGCGCTCACCGCGCTCACCAAGGTGGCGGACGAAGCGGCGGCGCGCCTGACGAAGGAAGCGAACGCGGCCATCGGCAAGGGCGAGGTCGAACACCTGCAGCTGATCACGGCGGCCAGCGCGGCGCTGAGCCGCGACCTGCTCAACGTCAAGGAGCTCGCCGACCGCTTCCGCGGAGTGACCGCCGCGCCTCGGCTCGGAGCAGGAGCGCTGGATCCGGACGTCGTGCTGCCGGGCCAGCAACCTCGGCCGAGGGCGCCGGTGTCGCAGGCCCCCGTCCCGGTCAGGGCTGAGCTGCGCGACTTCCGCGGCCTGGACCACAGGCCGGGGGGGCGCGCCAAGGGCGTGTTCGCCTTCCTGCTGATCGGAGCGGCGGTTGCGGCGGTGGCGAACGGATTGTACTTCGCCATCCCGCGCCACCGCCCGGTGCCCGCGGAGGAGTCGGGGGCCCAGACCATCAACGTCTCCGGGCCTTCCGCGCTGGTGACCGTCAAACCAGAGTGGTTGGCCGCCAGGGACGCGAACCTGCCCAGGCTCGTGCAAGCGCTTCGATCGCGTCAGGTGGAGAAGGCCGTGGTGATGCTGCCCAACGGAACGGCGGTGGGGATCGTCGACGTCGCGTCCGGGAAGATCGTGGGGGCGTCCACGCCGACCGCCGCGAAGTGAGGATGTGCCGCCTGCGGCGGCCGGGCTAGAACGCGGGGACCTCGGTGATGTCCGAAGTCCCGTTCCCGTGGAAGACTTCCGTGTAGAGATAGTTGCCGGTCATCGAGCCATTGCACGGGAGCGTGGGCGCACCGAAGCCCGGGAACGTGCCGCAGGCCTGCAGGGTGATGTCGTGCACGCTGCCACCGGAGTCCGCCCCCATCGTGTACCAGTACCGCATCTTGATGGCACCCTCGGGCACGCCGGTGACGTCGAGCCATCCAGACGCATCCGTGATCCACGGCCCTGCCTGACCCGGCGGGATCGTCGAAGAAGGATTCACGGCGCTGGTCGCGCCGGCGGGAAGCGTCTGCGGGGTCGAGAACGTTCCCTGGCCGTCGTGGATGTTCTTGAAGTAGAGCCGCATCTTGCTCATCGAGGTGAACATCTCGGTGCGGCGCGACTTGGCCGTGAACTTCTGGTAGCCGGGAATGGCGATGGCCGCGAGGATGGCGATGAGCGAAACCACGATCATCAGCTCGACCATCGTGAAGCCGCGCGCTGGCAGCGAGATCCGTTTCATCTGAAATATTTTCGGTCCTGAATCGCACACCGCGCAACATCTCTGTCCGCCCACCCGGGCCTACTTCTTGCGCGCTGTGAGCAAGTCGGCGGGCAACACCGCGTCGGTGCCGAACTTTTCCGCGATGGCGTCCAGGGACCGGTTGAGGCGGTCCCGCTTCTTTTGCCCGTGGTCGAAGAGCCCTAGCTGCGGGCCCTCTGTGCGCAGGTCTCCTGCGTGGACGCCGGTCAGGCGGATCGGGTGCGGATCGATCTTACCCAAGAGGCGCACGGCGACGCGATAGATCTCCGCCGAGTCGTCGGTCGGCAGCGGGAGCGTCTCCTGCCGGGTGACGACGCGGAAATCGGCGTACTTCACCTTGAGGTGGACGGAGCGCGCCAGGATGCCGGCCCGCCGCAGCCGCGCGCCCACGCGCAGCGCCTGCCCGTGGATGAAGGGGAGCAGGTCCTCGCCTTCCAGGTCCTCCTCGAACGTCTCCTCCGCGCCCACGCTCTTCGCGGCGACGTCCGGCTCCACTTCGCGCGGATCGATCCCGTTGGCGAGATCGCGCAGCCAGGGCCCGACCGAACCGAGCTGCGCCTCCAGGTAGGCGGCATCCGCAGTGGCCACGTCGCCGATCTTGCGCAGGCCGAGGCGCTGCAACTGCTCGTCGGTGCGGGGGCCCACGCCCCAGAGCCGGGAAGCCGGCAGCGGCGCGAGGAAGTCGCGAACCTGGCCCCGCGGCACCTCCAGCAATCCGTCCGGCTTGCACAGCTCGGAAGCGATCTTGGCGGCGAACTTCACCTCGGCGATTCCGACGCTCGCCGTGAGCTGCGTGCGCTCGCGGATGCGGGCCTTGATGCCCAGCCCCTGTTCGCGCGGCGAGCCGAGCAGCGCGCGCGAGTGGGTGACGTCGAGGAAGGCTTCGTCCAGCGACAGGCCTTCCACCTCCGGCGTGAAGGAGTGGAAGATCTGGAAGACCTGGTCGCTCACCGCCGAGTACTTGGAGAAGTCCGGCGGCACCACGATCAGCTGCGGGCAGAGCCGCAGGGCGCGGGCCATCGGCATCGCCGAGCGGACGCCGAAGGGGCGCGCCTCGTAGCTGGCGGCGCAGACGACGCCGCGCCGCGAGGCGCCTCCCACCGCGACCGGTTTTCCGCGCAGGCGCGGGTCGTCGCGCTGCTCGACCGACGCGTAGAACGCGTCCATGTCGACGTGCAGGATCGCGCGGTCCATCGCTGGCCGCATACTATGCGGCCCGCGTGCTTTCGAGCATGGAAAACCGCGCGCGCCGGTGGCTCTACGGGCGCGACCTGGCGGTCTGGTACACGCCGGAGTATCGCTGGCCGCTCAGCGCGCTGGAGGCGCGCACCGGCCTGCAGAACCGCCGCGCGGACTTCGCCGCCTGGTACCTGCTGGAGCGGCGGGCGCTGGCCCGGAGCAACCTGCGCAGGCCGCGGCGCGCGGAATACGAGGAGCTGGCGCGGGTGCACACCCCCGAGCTGCTCGATTCGCTCGGGCAGGCGGAGACGCTGGCGCGGATCTTCGGCGTCGATCCGGCCGACGTTCCCGTGGACGAGATGATGAACACCGTCCGCCTCGCTTGCGGCGCCACCATCGCCGCCGCGCGGGAGGTGATCTCGGGGCTGAACCCGCGCAGCGTGGGCCGGCGGGCGCTGAACCTCCTGGGCGGATTCCACCACGCGAAGCCCGACGTCGCCGGCGGGTTCTGCCCGGTGAACGACGTCGCGGTTGCCGTGGCCGCGCTGCGGGCGGACGGTTTCACCGGACGCGTGCTGATCCTCGATCTGGATGCGCATCCGCCCGACGGAATCGCAGCTTGCCTGGGCAGGGATCCGTCCTGGTGGATCGGGTCCATCTCCGGCTCGGACTGGGGAACGGTCGCGGGGATCGACGAGACGGTGCTGCCGGAACGCGCCGGCGACGCGGAGTACCTGGCGGCGCTAGACGCGCTGCTCTCGCGGATGCCGGAAGGGGATCTCGCCTTCGTGCTCGCCGGAGGCGACGTGCTGGCGGAGGATCCGGTCGGGCGGCTCGGTCTCACGCTCGGTGGGTGCCGCGAGCGCGATCTCCGCGTCGTGGACGCGCTCTTCCGCGTGCCTTCCGTCTGGGTGCCGGCTGGCGGCTATTCGCCGGCTGCGTGGCGGGTGCTGGCGGGGACCGGCCTCGCCTTGAGCATCCGCAGCCGCGCCGCGATTGCCCCCGGGTACGATCCTTTGGTGGCGAGGTTCTCCGCCATCGCGCGGAGCCTCACCCCGGAGGACCTGGGCGAGCCGTCGAGCGACTCGGACGACATCGCCGAAGACCTCGGCATCGCCACGCCGCGTCGCCGGATGCTCCTTGGGTTCTACAGCGCGGAAGGCCTGGAGCACGCGCTGCACCGCTACGGAGTCCTCGGTGAGCTCCGCCGGATGGGCTACGGGCCCTTCAGGGTCCGCATCGAGGATGGAGGAGTGGGGCAGAGCGCGCGGCTGATCGACCTGCCTAGCGGCGAGGCGCTGATCGAAGGCGTACTGGAGCGGCGCGAGGTCGCCGGAGCGAGGATGCTCTACGTACACTGGCTCGCGCTGCGCAATCCGCGGGCGCGCTTCGGGACGGAGCGGCCGCAGCTTCCTGGACAGGACGTGCCGGGCCTGGGTCTCGCGCGGGAGATCTTGACGCTGCTGCTGCGCATGGCCGCGCGCCTCGGACTGGAGGGAATCGTGTTCCGCCCCGCCGCGTATCACTTGGCGTACCGCGGCCGGGAGACGCTGCGGTTCGTGGACCCGGCGCGCCAGGGCCGGTTCGAAGCGCTGGTCGAGGCGCTGAAGGACTTGCCGTTGGTAGAGGCGACGCGGGCGGTGGCGGAGGGCCGCGTCTTGCTGGACGGGAAGAAGTACGAGTGGGAGACCGAGGAGATGGTGCATTGGCTCGAGCCTCGGGAGGAGGATCGGGCGGCGGTCGATGCGGCGAAAGAGAGGTCGCGGTTTACGCTGGAGCCGGCGGGTGGCGCGGGGCGGAATTCCTGAGCGGGCCGCCTGCGGCATGCCCACCGGGGCAGCCAGGTTGCGATGTCCGCCCTTTCAAGTCGGGCGGCCATCTAGACCGCGCAACGCACACAAACAGCGGAGCCGCGTTCAACTCCGCTGATACTTGAATGGGCGGACATCGCCTGGTTCCCTTCCCGGAGGGTGTGGGGGACCCGTGCTTGATGGATGGTTTCCAGCGCAGGCGTTCACGTCCACTAAACGGGATCGAAAGTATCCCGCGCAGATCGAAATCCGCACACTGCGTTGTGTCACATCGGACAAACCCACTGCGGACCTGCATCGAGTACATGCAGGTTGTCGCACTTGCACGGCTGACCGTGCGTGTCCGGATAGTAGGGACTGCAGTACGGCAACTCCGCCACGCAGCCAAGCGGGTACGTCGTGGGATTGGCCCCGGCGTCGGCTCCGAGAGCGGGATCGCCGACGCACCCGTCGGCGGTCGGATCGACGCTGTTGCAGGAGTACTTGGTTTGTGCGGGCGCGTCGCATCGGTTGCAAGCGCCGGCCAACGCAAGGATCAGAGCCGTCAAGCTTCTTCCAAGCGCGGCAAACTTGCGTGAACTGCGTCGCATCCGGGGCCGCCTTGCCATTACCGTATCAACCGCAGTGGTACATCACGCTACTCCTGTCCGACGCTCTGTCCGGAACCGCCACCGATCGGAGCTACCCCGAGTGCGCTTTTCCCGAGAACCAGAGGTACGCCGCGTAACACGCCGCCAAGAACCCGAGCACGCCAATCCCAATCGACACTCTGCCAAGACGAACCGCATCGTTGCCCTCGACCATACGGCCTCGATGCACCATCCTCTTCGTTGATATCGCGCGTTTGCCTTGGACCGTTGCGATTGTCCGCCCTTTCAAGTCGGGCCGCCAGACAGGCCGCGCAACCCACGGCTGCGTTCACGTCGGCTGCAACTTGAATGGGCGGACATCGCCTGGTCCCCTTCCCGGAGGGGCGTGGGCGGACCGTACTTGATGGTTGCCAGCACAGGCGTTGTCGGCGTCACACCCCGACGTGTCAGACCCCTCCCGTACGCTTTGCGCATGATTCCAGAACAGCAGGAGCTTCCTCTTCCGCGGTGGGGTGGGGCGCGCAACGGCGCGGGGAGGAAGCGGAAGGGGCCGCGCCGCAACGTCCCGCACCGCACGCGTGGCGGGTTCACGCGCGGGGCCTTGCACGTGACCGTGCGCGTTCGCCGCGAGGTGTGGAACCTGCGGACGCATCGCTGCTTTCGCGTCCTGCGGCGCGCCTTCGAGCGCGGCTGCGCCCGATTCGGGTTCCGCCTGGTCCACTTCTCCGTTCAGGGCAACCACATCCACTTCGTCGTGGAGGCGCCCGACCAGGTGGCGCTCACGCGCGCGATGAAGGGGCTCGAGGTGCGGATGGCGCGGGCGCTGAACAAGGTGATGGAGCGCAAGGGCCCGGCGTTTTCCGACCGCTACCACGCGCACCTGCTCCGGACGCCGCGGCAGGCACGGCACGCATGGGACTACGTGCTCTCGAACTGGCGCATCCACGCGGCCCGCGCAGGCCAGTTCATCCCCAAGGGCAACGATCCGTACAGCTCTGCCGCGGATCCGACCGGCACGCGCCGGCCCGAATTCTGGATGCTGCGAGTGGGAATCTGGCGGCGCGCGCGTGCTACGGCGCCGCCGTCTTCCTTCCCTTGAAGAACCCCATCACGAACAGGATCAACCCGGCGATCAGCGCGACGTGGATGAGCCAGGTGGTCGCCTTGAACGCGACCCCGATCACCCAGAAGACGATCAGCAGCGCACCGAGGAACCAGAGCATGGTGGCACCTCCTAGCCCTCTCCTAGCCCCGGCCGCCGCAGGCGGCTCAGGGGCTACCCCACGGCGCGATCACTGGCCGGTCGGCTCTTCGGATCGATTCTAGGGCGCCGAGACTGTCGTGGCTCGCCTGCACGGCCGGAGACCAGGTCAGGCGAGATCGATCCGCTGAATCGCGTGGTACGGCACGATGGTCAGCCGATCGTTGTGCAGCTTGAGCACCACCGTATACCCCGCCGCATGGTGGTCCATCTGCAAGATGCGCCCGGCCACCGACTGCCCGCCCGCGAGATGCAACGTCACCGGGCGCAGCTCGTCGGCCAGCGCCTTCAAATTCAAAGTATGCGCGCCCGTGGCCTCGATGCTGAACGCCACCGCCTCGCGGTACAGCTCGTTGGTCGTCCGCAGGCGCGACGCGACGATGCCGGCCATGTTGCGGAAGAATGCCGCCGCGATGTCCGGGCGCTCGCGCTGGACGCGGGCGAAGCTCTGCCGGGAGAGCACCAGGAACTCGCTCTTTTCGGTCGTGCGCGCGGTCGCGCTGCGGCGCGCGCCGTCGATGAAGCTCATCTCGCCGATCACGTCGCCGGGACCGAAGGAGGCCAGCGAGCGGTCCACGTCGCCGCGGATGTTCTTGAAGATGTCCACCCGGCCGCTCTGGACGATGAAGAGCGAATCGCCCGGATCGTTCTCCCGGAACAGCTCTTCGCCGCCGACCAGGTTCCGCTCCTCGCACGCCTGCAAGAGGACGTCCGCGTCCTCCGAGGTCAACTCGGCGAACAGCCGCCAGCGGTTCAACTTGCCTTCGTCGGCCACGCTCCGTGCATCGCACGGAGGGTGAGATCACCGCAAGTTATCCGGCGTGCAAGATCAAAGCCGCGTAGATCGCTTGGTGCGCGGGAGTGTGTAGCCCGTGCTTCTCGGCCCGACGGACCACCGCCCCGCTCAGCCAGGGCAGCTCCAGGCGCCGGCCGCGCAACAGGTCCTGCGCCATCGAGGAGAGCATCGCGGGAGGGAGCGAGTCGATCGCCTCCATCTGCTTCTGCGCGAACGCCTCGTCGATCCGCGCCCCTTCCGCCCGCGCCACCGCGACCGCCTCGCGCACCGCATCGAGCAGGAATGCGCGGGTGACCGGATTGGAGCGCACCTCGCCGATGGGCTTGCGGGTCATCGCCGTCAGCCCGCTGAGCGCGGAGAGGAAGACGAACTTCTCCCAGGTGACGCGGCGGATGTCCTCGCTCACCACGGTGTCCACGCCCGCCGAGCGGAACGCGTCGGCCGCGGCCTGCAGGCGGGGCGTGCGCGACCCGTCCAGCTCGCCGAGCGTGACCCGCTGCAGCTTGCCCGTCTGCGCGATCACTCCCGGCTCGACGATCACCGCTCCGATGTGGGTGACGCCGCCCAGCACGCGGTCGCGGCCCACCGCGGCCGCCAGCACCTCGTCCTTGTCCACGCCGTTCTGCAGGGAGACGACCGTGGCGCCCGGGACCCGCGCCACGGCCTTCGCCGCTTCCTCCGTGTCCCAGAGCTTCACCGCCACCACCGCGAGGTCGGTGGGGCCGGCCTGGGCGGGATCGTCGATCACCCGCACGCTCAGCTTCGCCTCGCCCAGCTCGCTGCGGATGCGCAGCCCCTTCTTCCGCATCGCCTGCGCGTGCGCGCCACGCGCGACGAACGCGACTTCATGTCCCGCCTGGAGCAGCCGGGCGCCGTAGTAACCGCCGACGCCACCGCTTCCCATCATCACGATCTTCATGCTCGCGCTCAGCGGCCGTCGATATAGGTCTGCAGCTGCTCGATCAGGTATTGCTTGTCGTCGAGCATCAGCTGGATCACGTCCCGCATGGAGATGATGCCCACGACGTGCCCGCGTTCCTCCACCAGGAGATGCCGCGTGTAGTGGGTGCGCATCAGCTCGGCCGCTTCCGCCTCGCTGGTGTCGGGCCTGACGCTGGGGAGGTCGGTGCGCATCGCCTCGCCGATGGGCATGGCGCCACTGTCTCCGGCGGCCAGGACTCGCGCCACCAGGTCGCGTTCGGTGACGATCCCCACCACCCGGCCGCCCTCGCGCACCGCCACCGATCCGATCTTCTTGTCGCGCATCAGCTTCGCCGCTTCGCGGCAGGGGGTCATCGCGTCGAGCGCCACCAGCGCGTTCGTCACATGCCTTTCGATGCTGGCCATGCTGAGCCTCCGGGCCGCGAGTATAGGAGAAGGCGGATGGACCTGGAACAGCACATCGAGCGGCTGGGCGGATTGCTCGACAAGGAGCGCGCCGCGGAGAAGGAGCGCTTTGCCCAGCTCCCTCTCGCGGAGCGGATCCGCCGCGGCCTGGCGCTCTCCGACGTCGAGGCGGTCGAGCAGGGGGGCCTGGCGGGGCGCTCGCTGGTCACGTACGCGAAGCCGCGGCGCCCGGATCTCGGTGCCCCGCAGATCGGCGTCGGCTCCATCGTCCGCGTGCTGCCCAAGCGAGACCTCAAGGACGACGCGCCTTCTGGAATCGTCGCGCGGCGTCAGCGCGGCAGCGTCGGCATCGCGTTCGATGAACCGCCTCCGGACTGGGCGACCGAGGGGCGGGTGGTCCTGGAGCTCCTCCCCTCGTCCGCCACCTACGACCGGCTCTCTTCGGCGTGCCGGCGCATGCGCGAGACGCGTCGGTGGCATCCGGTCCTGCGGGGGGAGGCGGCGAGATTCGCGCAACGGTCGCGGCAGGCCCACGGCGTCGAGCATTCGCTCAACGCCGAGCAGATGGGCGCCCTGGATCTCGCCGAGCGGGCAGAGGATCTGATGCTGGTGCACGGGCCGCCGGGGACGGGAAAGACCACGGTGCTGGTGGACCTGATCCGGCGCGCGGTCTCCCGTGGAGAGAAGGTCCTCGCCAGCGCTCCGTCGAACCTGGCGGTCGACAACCTCGTCGAGCGGCTGGTCGCGGCGGGGATCGACGCGGTTCGCGTCGGCCATCCGGCCCGGGTCCTGCCCACCGTCGTCGAGCACACCCTGGATCAGAAGACCAGGGCGCATCCGCAAGCGCAGATCGCGGCCGAGCTGGTGGAGCAGGCGCTCCGGCTGCGGGCCGATTCGCGCAAGCGGAAGCAGCGGCGGGGACCGGGGCGGTTCTCCGAAGCGCGCGCCCAGGAGCGGGACGCGCGGGAGCTGCTCAGGGAGGCGCGCGAGCTGGAGGACCGGGCGGAGCTGGCCGTGCTGGAGAAGGCGCAGGTCGTGCTCGCGACGCTCACCGGGATCGAGTCCCGCGTCCTGGAGGGCAGACGGTTCTCGCTGGCGGTGGTGGACGAGGCGACCCAGGCGGTCGAGCCCGCGGCGTATCTCGCCCTGCTCAGGGCGGACCGGGCGGTGCTTGCCGGAGATCACCTGCAACTCCCGCCCACGGTGCTCGCCGCCGACGCGCAGGAGCTGGCCGTGTCGCTGTTCGAGCGGCTCGCGCGAGCGCAGCCCGATGCGATGGTGACGCTGGCCGAGCAGCACCGGATGAACGAGCAGATCATGCGGTACCCGTCCGACGCCCTCTACGGCGGGAAGCTGCGGGCGCATCCCTCGGTCGCCCGCCATGCCCTGGACGATGCTCCGTTGGAGCTCATCGATACGGCCGGCCGGGGGTTCGAGGAGGAAATGCCGGAGGACAGCGACTCCAAGCTCAATCCCGGCGAGGCCGAGTTGGTGGCGGCGGAGGTCCGCAAGCTCTTGCGGCTGGTTCCGGCGCGCGACATCGCGGTGATCTCGCCCTACGACGCGCAGGTGCAAAAGCTGCGCGAGCTGCTGAACGACGCGGGCGAGCTGGAGATCGACACCGTCGACGGCTTCCAGGGACGCGAGAAGGAGGCGGTGGTCGTCTCGCTCGTGCGCTCCAACGAACAAGGCGACCTGGGATTCGTCGCGGACATCCGGCGCATCAACGTGGCGCTGACGCGGGCGCGCAAGAAGCTGGTCGTGGTGGGCGACAGCGCCACCATCGCGCGCCATCCCTTCCACGACGGATTCGTGCGGTATGCGGAGAGCGTGGGCGCCTGGCGGTCAGCGTGGGACCGATGACGCCCAGGCCGCGATCCCGTTCACGACCCGCGCCATGCGCTCGTAATCGAGGGTCTCGGGCGTATCGCGGGCGGTGTGATAGCGCGGATTGCGGTACCAGGCCGTGTCGGTGACCATCGCGGCCCGCACTCCCGCGCGCCAGAAGCTGGCGTGGTCGGAAGCGTCGATGCCGGGGATGCGCTCCGGCGCGTCGATGGAGCGGACGGGGGCGCCGTTGCCGTCGAGCGCCGCCTTGACCGCGCGGACGAGCAGGGCGTCCTGGAAGCGTCCGACCACGACGATGTAGTCGCCGCGGGACGGATACAGGAGCTTGAGGGCGCCGAAGGGGAAGTGCTGCGGCTGATCGAAGCAGCCGAGCATCTCCAACGAGATCATCGCGCGCACCCTGGAGACGGAGCGCGCGTGCACGCTGCTCCCCAACAGGCCGTACTCCTCGTTCGAGTACCAGGCGAGCTCCGCGCGGACGGGAAGGTCCGCGCCCCGCAGCATGCGGGCGAGCTCGAGCAGCGCGGAGGTCCCGCTGGCGTTGTCGTCGGCGCCCGGATAGGGCCCGCGCACGTCGTAATGCGCGCCGACGACGATGCGCTCCGGGGTATCGGGGCCCAGGCGGACGATCAGGTTGCGGAACGTGTCGCCCTGCTCGGTGTACCGCTGCTCCTCGACGGGGATGTCGCCGAGCTGCGAGCGGATGAAGTCGGCGGCGCGCGATTGCCCCCTGGCGTCGTCGCGCGGCCCCAGCGCGACGAGCGCGTGCACGAGCCTCGAGAGGCGCGCCGGGTCCGCGGGCGCTCCGTGCCAGGGCGGACCGCGCCGGAGCACGGGCTGCACGACGGCCGCGATCAGCGCCGCGAGGGCGAGTGTCACCAGGATCAGGACGACCAGAACAGATCTCATAACCGACTGGCGAGTGATCATC
>Ga0070708_100001848_pt1 | contig 16240 bp, 11 predicted proteins | sample KBSK5503metaG_FD_65469 | JGI IMG/M metagenome (GOLD analysis project Ga0070708, IMG submission 65469) | Corn, switchgrass and miscanthus rhizosphere microbial communities from Kellogg Biological Station, Michigan, USA - KBS K5-50-3 metaG | ecosystem: Host-associated > Plants > Roots >... | reverse complement strand
TACCCGGCGATCTTCATCCTCTCGGGCGCCACGCTGCTGCTCGAGCTCACGCTCACCCGCATTTTCGACGTCGTTCTCTGGACGAACCTCGCCAACTTCATCGTGAGCAGCGCGATCTTCGGGCTCGGGCTCGGGGGCATCGCGATCATGCTGTGGCCGATGGCCGAGACCCCGACCGCGAGACTGGTGGCGGCCGGATCCGGAGCATTTGCCGCGACCGTGCTCCTTCTGATTCCCGCCATCCGGCTCCTTCCGTTCGATCTCGGGGCGGTGGCCGAGCGCCCGCTGCTCCAGCTCGCCTACTTCGCGATCCTCTACGTGTGTCTTCTCGCGCCGTTTCTGATGGCGGGCGTCGTGATCGCCATCCTCCTCACTCGCTATGCGCGGCGCGTCCACCGTCTCTACTACTTCGATCTCGTGGGAGCCGGAATTGGATCGCTCGGGATCATCGTGCTGCCGACCCTCATCGGGCCCGCGGCCATCCTGGCGCTCGTGGCCACCGCCGCCGCGTTCGTCGCCGCGCTCGTGTCCGCTCGCGGCAGCCGTGTCCGGCGGGTGGCCTGCGCCGCGTCCGCCGTCCTGGTCGCGCTGACCTTGGGCATCACGGGCCGGATCGACTTCCCGACCCACGCCCTCAAGTCCTGGACCTTCAAGGACGATCCCGACCAGGCGGTGGAGTATTCTCGCTGGGATCCGGTAGCGAAGATCGACATCCTTCAGCAGCCCGAGCCCTTCCTGCGTCGGATCACCTACGACGGCGGCTCTCAGGCCTCCTTCTTCTTCCAGTTCGACGGCAACTTCGCCGCGGCTCGGGCGCGCTACTTCGAGACCGTCGATGGCCAGCCCCGCTATCACACCGGCAGGTATGTGGCCCTCCCCTACTGGCTCAAGCGGGACACCCCGATGCGGGTCCTGGTCATCGGAAGCGCGGGCGGGCAGGAAACCCTCGCGGCCCTGGTCTTTGGCGCGGCGAAGGTGGACGCGGTGGAGATGGTCTGCGGGGTCGTCCACGCCGCGAAGGGGCCCTACGCCGAGTTCATCGGCGATCTGTACACCGACCCTCGCGTCAACGGCGTGTGCGACGAGGGCCGCAGCTTTCTCCGGCATACCGATCAGCGCTACGACGTCATCCAGATCCACAGCAACCATACGACGTCGAGCGTGGCCCAGGGGGCGGGCGCGGTCGAGCCGATCTACCTCCAGACGGTAGAGGCGTACCGCGAATACCTCAGCCATCTCACGGATGACGGCATCCTGCAGATCAACTACTACATGTATCCGCGCATGATCACCACCGCGGCGCAGGCGTGGCACGAGCTGTTCCCCGATCGGAGCTTCCGAGACCACCTCGTCGTGGAAGGCAGCGGCTGGGCCGAGTTCATCATGCCGACCTTCGTGGTGAAGCGGTCACGATGGACCCGGGACGAGATCGCCGCGATCCGGCACTTTGCCAGCAAGGACTTCGCGGACACTCCGCGCCGTGACTACGGCATCCTCTACGCCCCCGGAGAGCCGGAAGCGGCCAACGTCCCGGACGAGTTCTTCCAGGTACCGCTGAGCCGTGCTCTCCAGGATCGCGTCCCCTATCTCGTGTTCCCACCGACCGACTCCCAACCCTTCTTTCGCGATCTCCGAAAGCACCTTCACCCGCTGGAGCCCGACGCGCGTGGTTACGTGCCGGCCAGCGCCGCCGCGTTCATCAACGCGAGCCTGCTGGGGTTCATCCCTCGGGATCGGATCCACCTCTACCTGCTCGGAGGACTGTCGATCGTGATGGCCGGCGTCTTCCTGCTCTCACCGCTCCTCCGGATGCATCGTCGGGGACTGCGGGGCGCGGTCGTGCTCCCCGCGATGCTCTACTTCGGGAGCCTCGGGGCCGGCTTCATCATCATCGAGGTCGTCTTGATCTCGAAGTTCGTCGTCCTGATCGGCTTCCCCATCTACTCCATGGCCACCGTCCTGTTCACGGTCCTCGTGTCGGCCGGAGTCGGCAGTGGCGCGTCCGCCTGGCTATCGGGGCGCCGGGTCGATCGGACGGTGTGGGTTTTCCCGGCTCTCGCGCTGCTGGTGGGCGCCTTGGTCCTTTGTTTTCCGTACGCGCGAGACCTGGCATTGGGCCTGGGCCAGGGTGCCCGAATCGCCCTGGCCGCCCTCCTCGTGGTGCCACTCGGGGTCTGCCTCGGCATGCCTTTCCCGCTCGGTATCGCCGCCCTCCAGTTCGCGGAGCCCCGGTTGATCCCGTGGGCTTGGGGGGTCAACGCGTTCATGACCGTCGTCGGCTCCCTGATCGCCGCCGTCGCCTCTATCAGGCTCGGTTTTGACTACACGTTGCTCCTCGCGGCCGGAATCTATCTCATCTCGATGCCCGCATTGTCTCGCCTCCTTCGCGCCGCCGGCGACGCTCCGTTGCAACGCACGAGCTGACCGCGGTGCCTCGAGAGTACGACTACATCATCGCCGGCGGCGGCGCCGCCGGGTGCGTGCTCGCTTACCGCCTGAGCGCCGATCCAGTCACGCGGGTGCTGCTCCTGGAGGCCGGCACCGGACACGCCTCCATGCTGGTGCGCCTGCTGGCCCGACTCACCGCCTGGTTCGACCCTCAGCTCCGCTGGCAGTATGAAACAGTTCCGCAGGAGGGCATGAAGGGCCGCCGGGTCTACCTGCCGCAGGGGCGCATGCTGGGCGGCGGTAGTGCCGTGAACGCCATGACCTACGTGCGGGGGCAGCCGGGCGACTACGACCTCTGGCACCGACTGGGGAACGACGGCTGGAGCTACGAGAGCGTCCTCGACGCCTTCAAGCGTCTCGAGAACAACCAGACCATCACGGATCGCTTTCACGGCCAGGGTGGACCGCTCAACGTCGCCGACCAGGTACACCCGCACCGCCTGACGAGGGTGTTCGTCGAGGCCGCGCAGGAAGTGGGCCTCCCATTCAGTCGCGACTTCAACGGGGCCACCCAGGAGGGCGTGGGAACGTACCAGGTCACCCAGCTCGACGGCAAGCGATACAGCGCCGCCGACGCCTTCGTGCATCCGGTGCGCCGACGTCCGAACTTGACCGTCCTCACCCACGCCTACGCGACCAAGGTACTCGTGGAGCGCGGCCGGGCGATCGGCGTACAGTTCCTCACCGCGGGTCGGGTGGAGGTGGCCCATGCGGCCGCCGAGGTGCTCGTCAGCGCGGGAGCCATCAACTCCCCAAAGCTGCTCCTGCTCTCCGGCATCGGGCCGGCGGATCAGCTCCGTCGCCTCGGGGTCCCGGTCGTGCACCCCCTGCCCGGCGTCGGTCGAAACCTCCACGACCACCTCAACGTGCAGGTGATCACGCGATGCAGCCGACCGATCACATACGACCACTGGGATCGACCGCTCCCGTTCATCAAGCACGGCCTCGAGTTCCTTCTCTTCAATACCGGCCGGGCGACGTCGAACCTCGCGGAGGGCGGCGGCTTCCTGCGCAGCCGCTCCGAGACGACCTCGCCGGACATTCAGCTCCATTTCCTCCCGCTCATCTGGTTCGACTACGGTCGGGCGCGCGTCGAGGGCCACGGCATGACGCTCGAGGCGGCGTTCCTGCGTCCGGAAAGCCGTGGTGCGGTCACGCTTGCCTCCGCGGACCCTACCGATCCACCCCTCATCGACCCTCGCTACTGCACGGAGCCCATCGACCTCGAGAGGCTCGTCGCGGCACTCCGACGCTGCCGTGAGATCATGCGTGCCGGCGCCTTCCGTCCGTTCACCGCGGCCGAGATATACCCGGGGCCGGACAGGCAAACCGACGTCGAGCTCGCCGACTACGTACGCCAGAGCGGCACCACCACCTACCACCCGGTCGGCACGTGCAAGATGGGAACCGATGACCTCGCCGTCGTGGACCCCCGACTGCGGGTACGGGGGCTCGATGCCCTTCGAGTCATCGACTCGTCCATCATGCCGCGGATCGTGAGCGGCAGCACCCAGGCGCCCTCCATGATGATCGGCGAGATGGGCGCGGCGATGATTCTTGCCTGACGGCTTCGGGGGGACTCCCTGCGGGGCTCAGCGGGCTCTACTGATTTGGGAGGCCTTTTCCCACAAGATCCCGGTCGCGCTCGCTCCCTGCGATACGACCAGCAAGCTTGCCAGCACCAGCGCCCGTCGACCGCGGGCCCGCGAAAAGGGATACCGCAGCATGTCGACGTAGAAGGCCCGGGCCTGCAGCCGGGCTGGTTCTCGTCGGACCCGCGCGCGTATCTGGTAAAACCGACATGCCCCCCGCCCGTAGTTGAAATGCTGCCGGCAGAAGCTGCGGAACGTCAGCGAATGCGCGTGGTGGACCACGGCTTCGGGGGCATAGACCATCCGATAGCCGGAGTGCAACCACCGATCGCAGAGCTCTCGATCCTCCGAGGTGGTCAGGGTCGCGTCAAAGCCGCCGGTGGCGCGGAAGAGCGCCGCCGGCAACGCGAGATTGTTGGAGGCGAAAAAGCGCGCCCGGCTGGCGTCCGCATTGTAGTGGGCATATACGAAATCGACGACCATCTGGCTGGTGCTCGAATATGGATTCTGAGGCAATGCATTGACCGTCCGCCCGCCGACCGCGCAGTCCGACGCTGACGAGAGGTGTCCGGCCAGACCCTGGAGCCAAGCCGGAGCCGGAGCGCAGTCGTCGTCGGTGAAAGCCAGGAACGTGCCCTTGGCTCGCGCCGCGCCGGTGTTCCGAGCTGCCGCGGGACCCGCATGCGACTGGAGGAACAGGGTGACATCGAGCTGATCTCGAAAGCCCTCGATCACCGCGTCGGTCGGCCCCTCGCCGCCATCGTCGACCACGATTACCTCGAAGTCGTCCCGAGGATAGTCGAGTCTCGCCAGCGACCGAAGACAGATGGCCAGCTGGTGAGGACGCCGATAGGTTGGAATGACTATCGAGAAGACCTTTTCCTGCCGTGCCATCAGTCCCCTGCTCCTTCTTGGATCATACGGGGTGAGTCAGGCGGCGGCTATAGGACCGTCCGTCAGGCCCAGGATTGGAAAGGCAGTTCCCAGTCTGGGAATTCTGTTTCCATGCAGTCCGTACAGTGTAGGCCAGAATGTCGCGATTCGATTCGCCCATCTCCCTGGCGTAGCAGTCGAATACGAGGGCGGGGACAGGCACAAGCGCCGAGTCCCCGGTGGCACGGAAGTTGCCCCTCACTCCCCGATGTGCGCTCACACGTGGAAGACCTCCAAGATCTCCCTTCGCCGCGGCCAGCCCAGACCGCGGCGGGCCCTCGCATCTCGATCATCGTCCCGGCCTACAACGATGCCCGCAATCTCCGGGAGTGCCTCGCGGCTCTGCGAGTCGCCGCGACTCCGGATTCGGAAATCATCGTGGTGGACGACGCGTCGACCGACGAGTCGGCCGCCGTGGCCGAGCGCGCGGGGACCCGCGTACTGCGCCTTCCCGAAAATTCGGGCCCCGCGGCCGGGCGTAACCGCGGCGTCGGCAGCGCGCGCGGCGAAGTCCTCTTCTTCGTAGACTCCGACGTGGCCGTCGCTCCGGATGCGGTGAGACGCGTTCTGGCCGTGTTCGACCGGCATCCGGACGTGGCGGCGGTCTTCGGCTCCTACGACGCCTCCCCGAATGCGCCAGGCGTCATCTCCCAGTACCGCAACCTCCTCCACCACTTCGTCCACCAGGAGGGAAATCCAGAGGCGTCCACCTTCTGGGCGGGCTGCGGCGCGATCCGGCGTGCCGCGTTCACGCAGGTCGGCGGGTTCGACGAGGGACACTTCCGGCGGCCCGCCGTCGAGGACATCGAGCTCGGCTATCGGCTGCGACAGGCCGGGCATCGGATTCTGCTCGACAAGAGGCTGCAGGGCACCCACTTCAAGACCTGGACACTCCGCTCGCTTCTCATCACCGATATCAAGGCGCGTGCGGTGCCGTGGTCACGGCTGATCCTCGAGCGCCGGATCTCGGCCAACGATCTGAACTTGAAAACCGGTCAGCGGGTGAGCGCCCTGCTCGTCCTGCTCGGTTTCGCCTGCCTGCTTCTGGCTCCTTTCCGTCCCGTTCTCCTCGCGCCGGCCGCGATCGCGCTCCTGGCCGTGGTTGGCCTCAATCGAGCGCTCTATGGCTTCTTTCTTCGCCGCCGTGGGATGTGGTTCACCGCTGCCGCCATCCTGCTGCACCTGCTCTACTACGTGTACAGCACGCTCAGCTACGTCTCGGTGTGGCTCGCCGTGCAGCTGGAGCGGCGCGTTCGCGGCACCAGGTCATGATCCGCCTGGCCTTCGTAGGGTGTGGCGCGGTGACCGAGGAGGAGCACCTCCCGGCTCTCCGGGGCCTTCGTGACATACAGACGGTGGCGGTCGTCGATCCCAATCCGCAGCGGCTGCATCTCGTCGCCGATCGCTTTCGGATCCCCGAGCGATACAAGGACGTGGACTCGCTCCTCGCCACCGCCAAGATCGACGCGGTCGCGGTTTGCATTCCGGCCACCGTCCACTGCGAGGTGGTGCTGCCCTTGCTCGAGGCGGGGAAGCACGTCTTCGTCGAGAAGCCCCCCGCGCTCTCGCTCGACGATGCCGACCGGATGATCGAGTACGCCCGGCGCAGCCCGGGCAAGGTGCTGGTCGGCTACCATATGCGCTGGCATCGGCTGGTACGCCAGGCGCGCGCCGTGCTCGAGACGGGGGTCCTCGGGGCGCTCGAGAGCATCCGCCTCGTCTGGTACGGCCCGCGCGACGACCTCGACCTGCCGCTCTGGCGGGAGCGCCGAGATCTTGGTGGCGGAGCCCTCGTGGAGACCGCGGTCGATCACTTCGACCTGTTGCGCTACCTGCTCGGAACCGAGATCGAAGAGATCTTCGCGATGAGTCGGCCGGGCCGCCGGGAGGATGAGATCGCAGTGGTCAGCGCCGTCCTCGCCAACCACGTCCTGGCTTCGGCGGTATTCTCGGAGCGGACGACGGGCGACATCGAGATCGAGGTCTGCGGCTCCGCCGGACGTCTCCGCGTCTCCTGTGAGCGCGTCGAGGGTTTGGCGCTCTATCCGAACGGCACCAGCCCGGGCAGCCTGCGGGCACGGCTTCACCGGATGCCGGAGGTCCTCCGGGCGCTGCCCCGCGGACTCGTCAACCTCTGGGGAGGCGGCGATTTCAAAGCCTCCTACCGGAACCAGTGGCGTCACTTCATCGACGCGATCCGGAACAACACCCAGGTCGAGTGCACCCTGGCGGATGGGCGGGCCGCGCTCCAGATCGCCCTCGCCGCCGCCGAGTCGGCTACGCTCCGGCGACCGGTGCGAGTGCTCCATGCGTCCCGAACCATGGTCCCCGCCACCACTTCCCGCGCCGGGGGGGCCCGAGTCGGTCGGGATGGCGAGTGAGCGCGTGCTGCTGTTCGTGGGAGCGCATCCGGACGATGAGTCCTTCGGCCCTGGCGGGACCTTGGCCAAGTACGCCGCGGAGGGCGCAAGAGTCGTCTACGCCTGCGCCACCCGAGGGGAGGCCGGCTCCGTTCCGCCCGAGCATCTCGACGGCTTCGCGACCGTCGGCGACAAGCGCTGGGCAGAACTGCAGTGTGCCGCCCGAGCGTTGCGGCTTGCCGGGGTCGTCCATCTCGGCTATCGAGACTCCGGGATGCCGGGATCACCCGACAACCGACATCCACGCGCGTTGATGGCCGCCCCTCTCGAGGATGTCACGCGTGAGATCGTGACCGTGATCCGGAGCGTCCGACCTCAAGTCGTCATCACGTTCGATCCCATCGGGAGCTACCACCATCCCGATCACATCGCCATCCACCGAGCAACCCTCGAAGCCTTCCTCCGGGCCGGAGAGCCGGACCAGCGCCACGGCGCTGGAATCCCGTTCGCCTCGCAAAAGCTGTATTACTGGGTCCCCTCTCGTCGCGCCCTCCGGCTCATGGTGCGGGCCCTGCGGCTCCTGGGGCGTGACCCCAGTCGGGTGGGCCGCAATCGTGACGTCGACCTTGGCCGCATTGCCGATGTGAATTTCCCGATCCACGCCCGGATTCGCGTGCCCAGGCACGCGGTGGCGTGGAAGCGAGCCGCCGCCGAGTGCCATCAGAGCCAGGCCGGGACCGCGACCGGCCACCGACGCTGGGCGTGGCTGCTCACGTGGTGTGTCGGCCTGACCGAGCTGTACATGCGGGCGCATCCCCGCCCGGACGCCCCGGCGATCGAGGCCGACCTGTTCCAGGGCGTCGCATGAAGCGCTCACGCAACCGAAGTGCAAGGAACCGTTCATGACAGAAGCGAACCGCAAGGTTGTGATCATCGGGGGCGGCCCCGCCGGCCTGACGGCGGGACGGGAGCTCATCAAGTTCGGGCACCGGCCGACGGTCCTGGAGAAGACGGAGCGCGTCGGCGGCCTGTCCTGCACGGTGCGCTACAAGGGCTTCTACTTCGACATGGGAGGCCACCGCTTCTTCACCAAGGTCGACGAGGTGAACAAGATCTGGCAGGAGGTGCTCGGCGGCGAGTTCCTGCGCCGGCCCCGCATGTCCCGGATCTTTTACAACAACCGCTTCTTTCACTACCCGCTCAAGCCGCTCAACGCGCTCGCGGGCCTCGGGATCTGCCAGGCCATCCTCGTCGTGCTAAGCTATCTGCGCTGGCAAATCCGGCCGCACAAGCACGAGGATACGTTCGAGCAGTGGGTGACCAACCGCTTCGGCTACCGTCTCTTCTCAATCTTCTTCAAGACCTACACTGAGAAGGTCTGGGGCATTCCCTGCTCCGAGCTCCGCGCGGAGTGGGCGGCTCAGCGGATCAAGGGCCTGTCGCTCAAGACCGTGCTGCTGAGCATGTTCCTCAAGCCCCAGCGCACCATCAAGACGCTGATCGAGGAGTTCGACTACCCGCGCCTCGGCCCCGGCATGATGTGGCAGGCGGTGGCCGGCGAGATCGAGGAGAAGGGCGGGCGGGTACGGCTGGGGGAGGACGTGGTGCGGGTCTACCGGACCGGCAATCGCATCGATTCGGTTGTGGTCGCCCGCGACGGCCGGGAGGAGATGTTGCCAGCCACCCACTTCCTCTCGAGCATGCCGGTGTCCGAACTGATCCTGAAGCTCTCGCCCCCGCCCCCGGCCTCCGTGCTCGCGGCGGCCCGGCACCTGACCTACCGTGACTTCCTCACCGTCTGCCTGATCGTGCGCAAGCGCGACCTCTTTCCCGACAACTGGATCTATGTCCACTCGGCCCAGGTCCAGGTCGGTCGCATCCAGAATTTCGCCAACTGGAGCCCCGACATGGTGCCCGATCCATCGAAAAGCAGCCTCGGCCTTGAGTACTTCTGCACCGAGGGCGACGCCCTATGGAACACCCCGGACGCCCGGCTCATCGAGCTAGCGGCTCGGGAGCTCGAGACCGTCGGCCTCGCCACCCGCGCCGACATCGAGGACGGCTGCGTCTTCCGCGTGCCCAAGGCCTATCCCGTCTACGACGCCTCGTACGCCGAGTACATGGCAACGGTACGGGCGTTCGTCGACGGCCTGGAGAACCTCCAGACGATTGGACGGAACGGGCTGCATCGCTACAACAACCAGGACCACGCAATGCTGACCGGGCTGCTCGCCGTGCGCAATCTGGTCCTGGGTGAGCACAACGACCTCTGGAGCGTGAACACCGAGGCCGAGTACCACGAGGAGATCACCGAGAAGACCCTCACTCCTACCCTCCAGGAGTACTTCCCGCGCATCGACGGGGTCGCACTTGCAGGGGCCACCGGCGCGGCGGGGGGCCTGGCCCTTTTCCTGGCCACCATCCTTCTGGTCCTCAAGGGCGGCGCGGTGGTGGGGCCAACCCTCGGCTTGCTCGGCCAGTACTTCCCCGGCTACACTGTTAGCCCGTCGGGTGCCCTCCTCGGCCTGCTGTATGGCGTCGTGGCCGGCGGGGCGCTCGGCTGGACCTTCGCGCTTCTGCGCAACACGGTGCTGCTGCTTTACGTCGCCATCGTCCGCCGGCGCGTCGAGCTCGGCCTGCTCCGGCGATTTCTCGAGTTCGTATAGGAGGGCGCCTTGGAGATCGTGATGGACGACCCACGCACGCTGGAGCATCTGCTGGTCACCCGGATGGTGCGCTTCAACGCCACCGTTCAGGGTGTCGTCACCGGCCTTGTGCTGGGCTTGATCGTCTTCGTGGCCACCATTTGGCTCGTGATCAAGAGCGGCCCGGTGGTCGGTCCGCACCTGGCCCTGCTCGGCCAGTACTTCATCGGCTACCGTGTGACCGCTTTGGGGAGCGTGATCGGCTTCGTATGGGGGTTCGTCGTCGGCTTTGCGCTCGGCTTCTTCCTGACAACCACGTACAACTGGCTAACGGATCCGAGGCATCGCACCGCCCGCCGCCCCTGATTTGGCCCGGTGGTCACCCCCCCGGTTGACCGTCGCGGCCCCTCCGGCCCGGGGAGGCATCCGCGCCCTCATCGCCCTGGTCCTAGTGGCCGGCGTCGCCCTGCGCGTGGTGCACCTCGACGCCGACCCCGACTACTACGCGTGGGTCGGCTACGTCACGGACGAGGGCCGCTGGATCGCCCACGCCCGCGAGATGGCCCTCTTCGGCCATCTCGTGAACACGGAATGGCTCCTCCACCTCCTAGTGGCTCCCCTCTTCCAGGTCGCCAGCTTTGTGGTTTTCACCCTGCTCGGGGTGAGCATCTGGACCAGCCGTCTCCTCACCGCCCTCTCAGGCAGCGCCATCCTCATGCTCTTCTGGCTGGGCTTCCGCCGCCTGGTCACTCCCGCCGGGATGCTGGTCGCTCTCGCGCTGCTCGCCTTCGAAGTCGACCTCGTCATGCTGAGCCGGGTGGCGGTGCCCGAGGTGCCCGCCATGCTCCTGCAACTGGCGGTCTACCTGCTGCTCGTCACCGGGCCACCGGCGCCCACGCGCCTGCTCGGAGCGGGGGTTCTGCTCCTCGCGATGGTCGGGATGAAGGCCACCACCATCCTCGTGGTGCCGATCTTCTCGATGCTCGTTCTCGCCCAGCCGCTTCCCGAGGGCTCGCGCCGTGGCTGGCCGAACCTGCTCGTGTTCTGGGCGGGGTTCCTGGTGCCCGTGCTGCTGCTCCTCCTGGGTGCCCTGCCCTTCGTCGGACGAGCACGCCTGTCTGTCGCGGCGAATCTCGGGATATTCCGCTCGTTCCTGAGTCTGAACACGCCGTACACCGTCCTGGCCTTTCCCTTCGAGACCGACTTCGGGCCCGTCTTCAACATGTGGGCGCTTGCCCTCTGCCTGGTCGCGGTGGCCTGGCTCGCTCGTCCCGACCTCCGGGTTGAGCCGGCCCTCCGGCGCGTGTTCCTTACCGCCGGCATCTGGGCAGGGCTCTACACGCTTCTGATGGTGTCGCTGCAATACTTCCCGGACCGCTATCGCGTCCACATCCTGATCCCGATGGCGGCAGCTCTGGCGGCCGGCATCACGATAGCAGCGCAGGTGCCGCTCGAAGCGATCGCGGCGCTGCTGCGTGCGCGGGGCGCGCGCGCCGCCGCGGCTCTCGTCTTGGTCAGCCTGCCAACGGCCGCGCTGTGGGCGCCGCTCCCGGCCGGTATCGGGAGCTTGGTCGGGGTCGATCCCACCCGGCTCCGACTCAAGCTCGTCTGCGTGTCGATCGCGCTCGCCGCGACCGCATGCCTCGTGCGCCGCGCAGCGTCGTCGCGACCGGCGCTGCTGCGCGCGCTCGTCGTCTATCCCATCGTGGGGGTCCTGGTCTGGCTCCTCGGTCAGCGCGGCGGCCTGCTGCACGCAAATTTCTGGCCGGCGGCCGGCGCCGGGGTGCGCTCGTGGTGGGTCCTCGGCCCGTGGGTCGCCGCTCTCGCCACCGCACTGCTCGCAAGCGCCGGACGCGAGTGGCGGGCCGAACGGTGGGCCGCGCTGGTGCCCGCCGCCGCCCTCTGCTACGGCGCGCTCGTGGTGGCCCGCGTGGCCCCCGCATACCTGCGTCCACACTACACGATGAAGGAAACCTCGGCGGCGCTCGGCGCCACGTTGTCGGGTGGCGCGGACGTCCTCATCGCCTCGCGCGCGGAGGGTCTGTTCACCGGCAACGCGCTGCCTTACCGCTCCACGCTGGGCCGCACCTGGCCCGCCCAGAAGCCGAAGCGCATCGTCATTGTTTTCCGGTTCGACGACCCCGAAAACCTGCTGCGGCGCGAGTACATGCTGATCGCGACCTACCGCCTCTTCGTGTCACCGGAGTACGAGGACGAGCACTCCCCGACCCTCGACACGGTCAACCACCAGGAGCCTGTCAAGGTTTACGTGCACCGCGCCGGCTAAGGGCCATCGCGCTGCATCCGCTTGGCCTGCTGCTGGCTCCTTCCCTGGCGTTCGGCTACGATAGCCCCGCCATGCTCGCCCGTGCCCAAGAGGCTCGGTCCGAGAGGTTCTCGGGCATCACCCGCCGGGGATGCGCAGGCATATTGCCGGGAGCATCTGGCGGCCAGCACGCAGATCCCGCTCGCGCATCTCGCCGACTCGCAGCCTTCGTCCGGAGCCTCCGAGCGTACGGGGCCTGCCAGACCCGCTACAGCGGCATCTGTGACTCCGACGGGCACGAGACGAGCGGCGGCTGATCTGGGGGCCGTTGACTCCGATGACGGCGCGACCTTCTAGAGCCGGGGTGTCCCGTGAGCGCTACGCGAGCAGCCCGCGAGGAGACGACTGCTCCGCTGGCTTCGACGTTGGTTCGGGCGGGGCGGACGAGAAGTGGCCGGAGGGCTACCCTCCTGAACAGAGCAGCTCACCCTGGCGTAGCGACGCACTATCCTCCCACAAGCCCCTCTGCTACACTCCCGTCAGCCATTCAGGAGGGCCGCCGCATCGACCCGACCGCCCGAGGTCCCGTGTCCCCTCGCGCCCAACTCCGCCCGCTATTCCACGTGCTTCAAGACGCGCGTGCTGATCCGGGTGATCGGGGGAGGCCCGGTGACGACCGTCGCTAACGCTGAGGCGGTCCTCGCCCGGGGGCGCCGTCTGCGCGCCCGCATACGAACGATGCGCGGAGCGGGAGCGCGCTGGGAGTTTACGTCCCCGAGCGATCTACGACCCTGGGGATCATGCCCGTAGAGCAGCTCGAGGTCGACGTCGGGGACCTGTTCGTATTCGATCGCCGCCGCTCCTCGTGGTTGTGCGTCCGCCGGCGCGCGGTGTCGCGTTAGGCCTGACCTTGCAGCCCATCATGGATCCCCCGGACTGGGCGGAATCCACGCCATGACGAATCGAGGCACCCCCTCCCTTCGGATGCTCGCTGTGAAGGCCGCGGCCTGGTATGGCGCCACGCGGCTCTGGGGCCAGCTCGTGTCCTGGGCGGTGACCATTCTTCTCGCCCGTCTACTTGTGCCTCATGACTACGGCCTCTTCGCTATAACACTGAGCGTGCTCGCCCTCGTTGAGCTGCTCCAGGAGTTCGGCCTCGGCACGGCGCTCATCCAGCGCCAGGACGTAACTCGCCAGCAAATCAACGCCGTGTTCTGGATCGTCGCCTTGACGAGCCTGCTGTTGACCGCCGCGACGTTCGTGGCCTCCGGTACGATTAGCCAAATCTACGGAGAGCCCAGCCTCGTGTGGCCTCTGCGACTCCTGTGCATGACCTTTCTGCTAAACTCCCTCGGCGTCGTTCCCTACAGCCTCCTCACGAAGGCCATCAATCTCCGACAGCGCTCGCTGGCCGAAGCCTACGGGAACACCGCATCGGCTCTCGTTGCCCTGACGCTCGCCTACCTAGGGTACGGCGTCGGTGCCCTGGTGACAGGACACCTGGTGCGAGCCGTCGTTCTGAACGTGTCTCTCTCCTTCTTTGCTGGATGGCTGCCCGACGTCCACGTCGACTTTGCCGGGACCCGGGGACTCCTGACCTTCGGTGTGGGCATCGCGGGCAGCCATGTCGTAGGCACAGCGACCACCGCCACGACCACCTTCCTCATCGCCCGCTTGCTCACGGGGACGGCGGTCGGGCTCTACGCCATGGCGCAGGGTCTCACCGAGGCGCCGACCCGCCTCACGGCGGCCATCCTCAACCAGGTCTCGCTGCCCATTTTCTCGAAGCTCCAGAACGATCCGGTGCTTCTCTCGGCTTACTTCCTCAAGATCTCCAAGTATCTCGTCATGCTGAGCCTCCCCATGCAGATCGGCCTCGCACTGGTCGCTCCCGATCTAATCCCCCTCCTCCTCTCGTCGAAGTGGGAAGCCGTGACCTTCCCGTTTCAGGTCCTGTGTCTGGAGAGTAGCGTGCTCCTCTTCACGCTCACGTGCAGCCCTCTTCTGACGGCGCGCGGTCGGGCGGGCCTTCTCTTCAAGGTGGCCGTGTTCTGGTACGCTGGGCTCACCGCCGCCACCGTTGCCGGCGTTCCGTTCGGGCTCGCTGGCGTGATGATCGCTCGGTTGACCATCATCGCGCCGATCCGTCTCTTCATGCTGATTGCCGCCTTGCGGGAGCTCGAGCTCTCTCCAGCGGTCTACCTGAGACGCCTTGCCCCGCCGCTGTGCGCCGTCGCTCTCATGGTCCTCGCCGTCGGGCTGCTCCAGCGCAGCTGGCCGCTCCACGCCAACCGACTGGAACTCCTCGTCTCCAGCATCGCGGTCGGGGCGATCACCTACGTTTTGGCACTTCTTCTGCTGGACCGAACACTCGTCACCGAGCTCAGGATGCTGGCGCGAGACCTCTTCTCCGTCTCGCGAGCATAGGGACTCCTCTGATGGGCCGTCGCGGTAGCGGGTCATTTGGACCAACTGTCGACCCTTCGGGATGAGACGGATGTCGGACCATTGGAGGACCAGTTATGCCTCTGTATGGGTACTACTGCGACAACTGCAGACGTGCGGTGACAGTCACGTTGTATCGGCGAGCATGACAAAGGCGTGCCTGCCTGCCCGCAGCAGCGGCAAGGACCTTCGCCCGTTGGTGAGTACGTTCTTTTCTCAAAAGTCCCGGAAGTCCTGATCACAGGCACCACGGCCGCGCGCCACCCAAGCGTCGAATCCCTCTCCGCGGTCGTGGGCAGGCTGCGGCACGGGCTCACGTTCTCAAGTTCGACAACGGGCCAGTGCGGATCACCCCGCTGCGGAAATGTAACCCGCTCCCCGGCCGCGGCGGGCGTACACTCCGGTCCGAGCGGCGGTCCGGCAAGTCTTCTTGAGCCGAAGGGGATGAGGCTCGGTCTGTGAGGTAGCGCAGCAGTAGGCGAAAACCCTGGCTATTGACCGCATGCACCATCCGCCCACGATGTGGAGGTCCGTATGGTCGACCAGCTAGCGCCCCAGCTCTCCGATCGTGAGCAGTACTGGGATCACAAAGTCGCGCAGACGGGAGGCGATCCCGTGCGGGCTGTCTGCCGCGATACTGCCGAGGAGAACTCGTGCATCGATCGGGTTCAGCGCGCCTTGGCCCGAAGCGCGATGAATCGGATCCGCCGGACGCGAGGGCAGACGGGCGCGGGCGTGCTCGATTACGGGTGCGGCACCGGTCGCTGGGTGGACTTCCTTCGCGGGTACGGATGCGAGTACACCGGGGTGGATCTGTCGAGCGCCATGCTGGCCGTGGCCCGGCGTGGGCATCCGGACGCTGAATTTCGCAAAGGGGATGGTCTGGTGGTGCCCTACGGGGACGGACGCTTCGATGTGATCTGGTCGGTCGCGGTGGTACATCACAATCCCCCGGACGGGCAGGAGCACCTACTCGCAGAGTTCGCTCGGGTGCTGCGTCCTGGAGGCATCCTGGTGCTGCTCGAAGGGGTCGGGCGAAGCCCTCGCGCCGAGAGTGGGATCTACTTCCCGCGCACGCGGAGCGGCTGGGCTGCTCTTGCCCACCGGCATGGACTGTTCTGGCGCTGGAGCCGCGGGGCCTCTTATTTCCTCCTGAGATCGATGGGGGAAAGACTCCAACGGCGGCGCGGTCCTACGATTGGCGGGGGGAACTCGGTGTGGCTTCGTTGGGCCGCTCGTGTTGATAGCGTGCTGTGTCCGTGGTTGGTAGGGGTCCTCCCCCCGCCCTTCCAGAGACGGGCGATCATGGTCTTCGAGAAACATCTCTACCAGCTGGCTCGAGCCAGCAAAGAACCCGCCCACGCCGCACTGCGGGGCGCCCGCACGAGCGCGAGGAGTTACCAAGGCGTGGGCACATAGCCGAACCGCGGCTTGTCAGCATCGGCCCGGGCAGAACGCCTCCCACCGGCGGGGCTAGGTCGGCCGGGCTCTGCAGATGGCCGTGGCGCCAGAGCCAGGGCGTTCCGAAGACCCTTGTACGTTCAGCAGACC
>Ga0070708_100001846_pt1 | contig 16258 bp, 14 predicted proteins | sample KBSK5503metaG_FD_65469 | JGI IMG/M metagenome (GOLD analysis project Ga0070708, IMG submission 65469) | Corn, switchgrass and miscanthus rhizosphere microbial communities from Kellogg Biological Station, Michigan, USA - KBS K5-50-3 metaG | ecosystem: Host-associated > Plants > Roots >... | reverse complement strand
TCCTCGGACATCGAGGATGCGCCGGTCGTCAAATACATCCAGAAGCTCCTGCTCGACGCCATCGGCCGCGGTGCATCGGACATCCACTTCGAGCCTTACGAAAAATACTTCCGCGTCCGTTACCGGGTCGACGGCATCCTGTCGGAAGTCGCGCAGCCGCCGCTCGCCATCAAGGACAAGGTCGCGTCGCGGATCAAGGTGATCAGCCGGCTCGACATTTCCGAAAAGCGGGTGCCTCAGGACGGCCGGATGAAGCTCGCGCTGAACAAGAACAAGGCGATCGATTTCCGGGTATCGACGCTGCCGACGCTCTACGGCGAAAAGATCGTCATGCGGATCCTCGACTCGTCGGGCGTCAAGCTCGGGATCGAGGCACTGGGGTACGAGCCCGAGCAACAGGAGCACCTGCTGAATGCCATCGGACGCCCCTACGGCATGATCCTCGTGACCGGGCCGACGGGAAGCGGCAAGACGGTCTCGCTCTATACGTGCCTCAACATCCTGAATCAGCCTGGCGTGAATATCGCGACCGCGGAGGATCCCTGTGAAATCCAGCTGCCGGGCGTCAACCAGGTCAACGTCAACGACAAGGCGGGGCTCACTTTCGCGGCGGCGCTGAAATCGTTCCTGCGGCAGGACCCGGACATCATCATGGTCGGCGAAATCCGGGATCTGGAAACCGCCGACATCGCCATCAAGGCGGCGCAGACCGGACACCTCGTGCTGTCCACGCTGCACACCAACGACGCGCCCTCGACGCTCACGCGAATGCTCAACATGGGCGTGGCGCCGTTCAACATCGCGTCGTCGGTGATCCTCATCACCGCGCAGCGGCTGGGCCGAAAGTTATGCGCCAAATGCAAGAAGCCCGAGGACATCCCGCCCGAAACGCTGCAGCAGGCGGGCTTTCGCGACGACGATCTGGACGGATCCTGGCAACCGTATGGACCGGTCGGCTGCGACGAGTGCAAGGGAACGGGCTACAAGGGGCGCATCGGCATCTACCAGGTCATGCCGATCTCTGACGACCTGCGCCAGCTCATCATGCGCGCCGGCAATGCCATCGAAATTGCCGACCAGGCGCGCAAGGAAGGCGTGAAGGATCTCCGCCAGTCAGGACTGGTGAAGGTCAAGGCCGGCGTCACGTCACTCGAGGAAATCGAGGCGATCACCAACGAGTGACGGGAAGCCCGTCGCGCGAGGACAACCATGGCAACCGCAACCGCACAAGCACGACGCGACGTCAAGGAATACACGTTCCTCTGGGAGGGCGTCGACCGGAACAACCGCCAGGTGCGCGGGGAATCGCGCGCCGCGTCGGTGACGGTGGTCACGACCAATCTGCGGCGCCAGGGCGTCCGGGTCGTCAAGATCAAGCGCCAGACGTTCCGCGGCGGCCGCGGCGTCGGCGAAAAGGACATCACTTTCTTCACGCGCCAGCTGGCGACGATGCTCAAGGCGGGCGTGCCCTTGCTGCAATCGTTCGAAATCATCGCCCGCGGCCACAGCAATCCGCGGTTCTCGCGCCTCATGATGGACATCAAGAACAAGATCGAAACCGGTTCGTCGATGTCGCAGGCGTTTCGCGAGCATCCCAAGTATTTCGACGCGCTCTATTGCAACCTGGTGGCCGCCGGCGAGACCTCGGGGATGATCGACGCCATCCTGGACCGGCTCGCGACCTACAAGGAGAAGATCCTGGCGATCAAGGCCAAGATCAAGTCCGCCTTGTTCTATCCGATCTCGGTCGTCACCGTGGCCATTGTCGTCATCTGGGTCATCATGGTCTGGGTGGTTCCGTCGTTCAAGAAAGTATTTACCGGCTTCGGCGCGGACCTGCCGGCACCCACGCTGATCGTGATGGCGATGTCGGAGTTTGTCGTCAAATGGTGGTGGCTGGGCGCCGTGATCGGCGCGGGCGCATTCTTCGCCTTCGCATTCCTGCTCAAGCGCTCGGCGGCCTTCCGGTACGCCTTCGACCGCGCGATTCTGAGGTTTCCGATCATTGGCCCGATCCTGCGCAAGGCAACGATCGCGCGCTGGACGCGCACATTGCAGACGATGTTTGCGGCGGGCGTGCCGCTCGTCGAGTCGCTCGACGCGGTTGCCGGTGCTTCGGGCAATGCGGTGTACGCGGCAGCGACCAAAAGACTCCAGACCGAGGTGAGCACCGGCACCAGTCTGACCAATGCCATGGGCAACACCAACCTCTTCCCGACGATGGTCCTGCAGATGACGCAGATCGGCGAGGAGTCGGGGTCGCTCGACAACATGCTGGGCAAGATCGCCGACTATTTCGAGCGCGAAGTCGACGACGCCGTCGCGGCGCTGTCGAGCCTGCTCGAGCCGATCATCATCGTGTTCCTGGGCGTAATCATCGGGGGCCTGGTCGTTGCCATGTACCTGCCCATATTCAAGCTCGGCGCCGTCATCTGACCATGGCCACCGTGCGCGGATGACGTCTCTCCTCCTGGATCCGGTGGCGGCGCCGTTCCTGGCCGCCGCCATCGGTCTTTGCGTCGGCAGCTTCCTCAACGTAGTCATCCACCGGCTCCCGCAGATGCTGGAGCGAGGGTGGCGGCGCGAGTGCGCCGAACTGCGGGGCGAGACGGCGCCCGAACATCCACGCTACAACCTCGTGGTGCCGCGCTCGCAGTGCCCGTCGTGCGGCCACCGCATTACCGCCTTCGAGAATGTCCCGGTCGCGTCGTGGCTGGCGCTGCGCGGGAAGTGCTCGGCGTGCGGAACGCGCATTTCCGCCCGGTATCCGATCGTCGAGATTCTCGGCGCCGCGTTGGCGGCCGGCGCCATCTTTCGCCTCGGTCCGACGTGGCAGGGGCTGGCGGCGTGTGCATTTCTGTGGACGCTGTTGGCACTGACTTTCATCGACTTCGATACACAACTTCTGCCCGACGACATCACGCTGCCGCTCCTCTGGGGCGGACTGGCGGTCAACCTCTTCGGCGTGTTCGTGCCGCTGTCCGACGCCGTGATTGGCGCCATGGCCGGCTACGTGTCGCTCTGGATGGTCTACTGGCTGTTCAAGCTGATACGCGGCAAGGAAGGCATGGGCTACGGCGATTTCAAGTTGCTGGCGGCGCTGGGAGCGTGGCAGGGCTGGCAGATGCTCCCGGTCATCGTTCTCATGTCCTCCGTTGTCGGCGCCTTCATCGGCATCACGCTCGTCGTGTTCAAGGGACGGGATCACAACATTCCGCTGGCCTTCGGCCCCTACCTCGCCGTCGCCGGCGCGGTCACGCTGTTCTTCGGCCGAACGCTGGTGCGCACGTTCGTTCCCGGATGAATGCGCCCCTCGTCATCGGACTCACCGGCGGCATCGGCAGCGGCAAATCGGAAGTCGCGCGGGCGTTTGCGGCGCGAGGAATCGAAATCGCGGACGCCGACCAGGCCGCCCATGCTGTGACTGACCGGGGAAAGCCGGGCTTTGACTCCGTGGTCGCCGCGTTCGGGCCCGAAGCCGTGGGAAGCAACGGCGAACTCGACCGGTCGTGGCTGCGTCGCCGCGTCTTTGCCGACGCGAAGGATCGCGCGCGCCTGGAATCGCTGCTGCACCCGCTGATCCAGGCGCGGCTCGAAAGCGCCATCGCGACGTGGCGCGGCCCGTATGGCCTCTTGTCCGTGCCGCTCTTGCTCGAGCGCGGCGGATTGCTGTCCCGCGTGGCTCGGGTCCTGGTCGTCGATTGCCCCGAGGACGAACAGGTGCGGCGCGTGGTGAAACGCGGCGGACTCACCACGGCGGACGTGCGCGCGGTGATGGCCACGCAGTTGACTCGCGCGGAGCGCCTGGCGCGGGCCGACGACATCATCAACAACAGCGGTTCGCTCCCGGACATCGCGCCGCAAGTGGCGAGGCTCGACGCGTTCTATCGCGAATTCGCGGCACGGCGGCGGACCGGCGAGCCGGCCGGCGCTTGAACCCGTGCGACGTTGCTCGCAAAATGGCGTGATTCGCGAAACACCGCGCTGCCGATGATTCGCTACGAACACCCGTTGAACGAGCGCGTCCGCACGATGATGCGGCTGGAGGACCTGTTTGCGCGCGTCGGCTATTTCGCCGCGCAGGACGCGGCCCCCGATCATCACTCCGCGTTGCTGGCGCTGTTCGAGATCACCGACGTCGCAGCGCGGGCGGACCTCAAGACCGATATCCTGCAGGAACTCGAGCGCCAGAAGCAGATCCTCGCGCCCCTCCGGCACAATCCGCAGATCGAGCAGAACGCCCTCGAGGAGTTGCTCGCGCAGATCGACCTCGTCAATGCGCAACTGCTTGCGCAAGCCGGCCGCGCCGGCGCCCACCTGCGCGACAACGAGTGGCTGATGGCGATCAAGCAACGCGCTGCGATTCCGGGGGGCGTGTGTGAATTCGATCTTCCGGCCTACCATTGGTGGTTGAATCAGGACCCCGGCCCGCGGCGCAATGATCTCGCCGGATGGATCGAGCCTTTCGCGCCGATCCGCGCGGGTTCGGCCATCGTTCTGAAACTTCTGCGCGACAACGGCCGCGAGAGTCGCCACATTGCCAATCGCGGCGTGTTCCAGCTGATGCTGACGACAACCAAGGTGGCGCAATTGCTGCGGTTGAGCGTGGCCCACGAACTGGCCTGCGTTCCCGAGATCAGCGCCAATAAATACGCGCTCAACATCCGCTTTCTCGGTGTTTCGGGGATGGACCGCGGCGCCGTATTCGACCAGGACGTCGAGTTCGAGCTGATATTCTGCAATCTCTGAACGTCGTCCCGACACCAAGGTGGCCACAAGATGCTCGGCAGCGTTCTTCGAGATCTGATTCGTCCACGCACCGCCAACCCGGCACCAGGCACTGTGCGACGCCGCGTTTTGAATGTCGGGGGCGGCAGCAAGGCCATTCCAATACCGGGCCACTACGACGGCTGGGAGCACCTGTTACTCGATATTGACGGTCGCGGACGCCCTGACATCGTCTGCGATGCGCGCCGACTGGAGTCGCTGACGGCCAGACAGTTCGACGCGGTGTATTGCTCGCACAATCTCGAGCACTACTATCCGCATGACGGCGCAAAGGTGTTGCGCGGCTTCCTGCATCTATTGAAGCCCGACGGATTTGCGGAGATCCGCGTCCCCGACATCCAGGCCGTCCTTCGCCGTGTCGTGCAATCGGGAATGGACGTCGCGGACGTGCTGTACGAGTCCGCGTCCGGGCCCATTGCCGTTCACGACGTCCTGTACGGATTCGCCAAGGAAATTGAGCAGTCGGGACAGGACTTCTATGCGCACAAGGCGGGCTTCACGCCGAAGTCGCTTCGCTCCGCATTGGAGCGCGCGGGCTTCACCGCGATTTTTGTCTTCGAGGCGCCCGAGGCGTTCGAAGTCAGGGCGCTCGCGTTCACGTCCGAACCGACGGCCGAGCAACGCGCCTCCCTTGGAATCCCCCTGAGTCAAGACCCTTTATCGTGAGTAACCGCGGACGGAACTGTCCATCGACAGCCACTCCGGCCCCGCGGGAGCCGCTTCGACGGATGAGAGCTTGCCGTTCAAGAACAGCAAGCGGCGTGTTCCTTCACTTCGGGCGTCGTATGTCCACTGCTCCTGCCACGCGTGCTCCGAGCGAGTGCGCACGATGGTCGAAGGCCGCCCCCACTTGGGAAGGTTCAGCACTTCGTCATCGGAAATCCCCATGCACAATGCGCCGCGTCCGAAGGGCAGCCGCGCATGTCTTCCGCACTCGGGCACGGCGGGTGCATTTCTGGAGTCCACCGGTCTTGCGGCAATTTGCGCGACCAGCGCGTCGGGTCCGCAGGGCGTGCCCTGATAAACGGTTCCCTCCGTCGTCACGCACTTGTGGACTGCCTGCGCCCCCTGCGCTTCGACGATCGACGAGAGACACACGAGTGTGAGACATGCCAACAGATACCGAACCATCAGCCGCTCCGCAGGATGCTTTGCGTAAGCGTGCCTTGCCGGCTAAATTGTCGTCATCCGTGAACGGCTGATCGTGATGTAGGATGCCGCGGACCGTCACCGGCCTACACGTGTTGGGTCGCAATCGGCCACAAAACGACGAAACGGTGGGTGAACCCGTCATGAATGCGCCGCGTATTGTCATCTGCCCGCAGTGCGGCGCTACCGTCGCGTGGACTGCCGACGCGAAATGGCGGCCGTTCTGCTCGGAGCGCTGCAGAACGATCGATCAAGGCGCGTGGGCCAGCGAGTCCTATCGCGTTCCCACGGTCGATCTCCCCGACGATTTCGAACCCGATCCGCCGCCTGACAAAGAATAAGACCTAATCGATTGGCCATGCGGCGCGGCGTAATGCGAGCCCCTGCGCGCCGTGATCGAGGGCGTCGGCCAAATCGGTGGCGGCGAGCCCGCCCAGTGCGTAAACCGGCAGCCTTGCGTCGGCCACGATGGATGCAAAGCCATCCCAGCCGAGTGGCGTCGCGTTCGGATGCGTAGGCGTCGGCCCCACTGGCGCCAGCAAGACGAAGTCGAGATCGAGCGCTCCCGCGCGTGCCAGGTCCCGATGCGTATGACACGACGCCGCCGTCATGAGATCGGCGGGCCGCTCCGATGCCAGCGCGAGCGCCGCAGCTGTCCAATGGACGCCATCGCAGCCAAGGCGTCGCGCATCGTCGGCCGTACCGTTCAACAGGACCTTGGCGCCAAAGCGATGCGCAAGCGGGACAAGTTGCTGCGCCAGCGCGTCGCGTCGCGCGGTCGGCCAGTCCTTTTCTCGCAACTGGATGAGCCGCAAGCCGCGCGCGAGTGCCCGTTCCGCGCGCGCGAGAAACGTCTCTTCGCCCATGTCGCCCGCATTGGTGACGCCGCAGACCGAAGGTAGCGCGAGGGCTGCGAGAATCCGCGTGTTGGCCGGCAGCAGCGGCGCCACCGTGTATTGACCCGGCACCTGCCACGCGAATGCTTGACCATCGTGCCCGACAAGTTCGCCCTCCCATGCAAACACGCGGAAGAAATGAAGCAGGACGTGTGCGTGCGGATAGACGAATTCCTGGATGAACCACGGCGCTGCGCGCCGGACGACGATACCCAGTTCCTCGCGAAGCTCGCGAACGAGAGCGTCGCGCGGCGTTTCCCCGGGCTCGAACTTGCCGCCCGGGAATTCCCAGTAGCCCGCATAGGGTTTGCCGGCAGGACGCTGCGCGAGAAGCACCGAACCGTCCCCGCGCAGCAGCACGGCCGCCGCGACGTGAACGAGTTGGCCGCTCAACGTTTCGCCGGCAGCGCGTGTTCGCCCGCGTAGTTCTTCGCGAACTGCCACGCCACGCGGCCGCTGCGGGACCCGCGCGACAGCGCCCACTGCAGCGCTTCCTGCGCGCGCGCCTGTTGTTCTCGCGCGCTGCCCGGCGGCTTCGCGCCGAAATGACCGAGCCAGGCGGAAACCGCGGCGAGGTAATCGTCCTGGGTAAAGGGGTAGAACGAGATCCACAGCCCGAAGCGCTCGGACAGGGAAATTTTTTCCTCGACCGATTCGCCCGGATGAACCTCGTCGCCAACGTGCTTCGTCTCGAGGTTTTCGCTGAAATATTCGGGCAGCATGTGGCGCCGGTTCGACGTCGCGTAGATGAGCACGTTGGACGCCCCGCCCGCGATGGAGCCGTCGAGCATCACCTTCAGCGCGCGGTAGCCTGATTCGCCGGCGTCGAACGTGAGGTCGTCGCAAAACACGATGAATCGCTCCGCGCGGCCTTCGACACGGTCGGCGATGTCGGGCAGGTCGGTCAGGTCGCCCTTTTCGACTTCGATGAGGCGCAGGCCGCGCGCAGCATATTTGCCGAGCATGGCCTTGACCAACGATGACTTCCCCGTGCCGCGCGAGCCGGTCAGCAGCACGTTGTTGGCGGGAAGTCCGGCGACGAAATGTTTCGTGTTGCGATCGATCGCGTGCTTTTGCGCATCAACCGCGACAAGGTCGTCGAGCTTTATCGCGTGCGGATGGGCGATTGGCTGCAGATAGCTTCGCCCGCCCTGCTTGCGCCAGCGCGCCGCGGTCACGTGGCTCCAATCGGGCTCCTTTGTCGCCGGCGGCAACAGCGCCTCGACGCGGGTCAGAACACCTTGGGCGCGCGCGATCAGTGCGGCAAGTTCCTTGTCCATGAGCGTTCAGGACCGGTAATCGGCGTTGATGGAAACGTAGTCGTGCGAAAAATCACACGTCCACACGGTGGCGGCGGCCTTGCCGCGGCCGAGGCTCACGCGCACGCCGATTTCGTCCTGCTTCATCACGCGTTGGCCATCTTCCTCGCGATAACTCGCTGCGCGGCTGCCCTGGTCGACGACTTGCACGTCGTCCAGCCAGAACGAGATGCCGGCTGGATCGCTATCGGGCGGCGCCGTATTGCCGATCGCCGACACGATGCGGCCAAGATTCGGATCGGACGCGAAGAATGCGGTCTTGACCAGAGGCGAATGCGCGATGCCGAATGCGATGCGCCGGCATTCCGCGGCCGACGTCCCGCCTTCGACGCGGATCGTGATGAACTTGGTGGCACCTTCCCCATCGCGGACGATCGCCTGCGCCAACGCGACGGCGACGTCCTCGATCGCCCGGCGGATGGGGGCGAGATGCGGATCGGCTGTCGTGGTGATCGGCGCCAGCGCGGCCTTCGCGGTCGCGGCGATCACGAAGCTGTCGTTGGTGGACGTGTCGCCATCCACGGTCGCACCGTTGAAGGACACGTCGGCGACTTCGCGCGTGATCTGACCCAAAACCTCCGCCGAGATCGGCGCATCGGTTGCGATGAACGACAGCATCGTCGCCATGTCGGGATGAATCATCCCCGAGCCCTTGGCGATGCCCGTGACCGTCACGGTTGTGCCGGCGATGTCCACGCGGCGCGACGCGGCCTTGGGAATGGTGTCCGTCGTCATGATGGCGCGCGCTGCCGCGAACCAGCCATCCGCGCGCGCCGCCGCGCGGGCCGCCGGCAATCCGCGGACAATCTTGTCCACCGGCAGCGGCTCCATGATCACACCCGTGGAAAACGGCAGGACTTCCTCGGGCGCGCAATCGATGAGGCGCGCCACCGCGACGCATTCGGCCCGCGCGTCGACGAGCCCGCGCTCGCCGGTGCCTGCATTCGCATTGCCGGCGTTGACGACCAATGCTCGGAAATCGCTGCCCGCCGCATGCTGCCGCGACAGGTGGTCGCGGCACACGACGACCGGCGCCGCGCAGAAGCGATTTTGCGTGAACACGCCGGCGGCGATCGTGCCGCGGTCGCAGAGGACGAGCAGCACGTCGTCGCGCGCCCAGTCCTTGATTTTCGCCGCCGTCGCGCCGAGCACGACTCCGGGGACGGGCAGCAGCGCTTCCGCGGTGGGCGGCGTGTAATTGACGGGCATCGTGTGATGGGGCCAGGCTCGATTTTTCACCAGAGGAAGCGTGAAAAATCGAGCCTGGCCCCTTCAGATTCGGCCGTGGCAGTGCTTGTATTTCTTCCCGGAGCCGCAGGGGCACATATCGTTGCGCCCGACCTTTTCGCCGGCGCGCGTGAACGGCGGCGGCGGCGCCAGCGCGACGTCCCCGTCGGGTGTCGCGGCCGCAAGCGCCTCGTCGTAGCCCGCATGCTGGTACTTGACGTTGGAAACGGATTCGGCCTCGCCGACCGCCGCCACATCCTGCTCCGATCGAACGGTGACGGTCAGCACGACTTTCACGACATCGTGCTTGATCCTGTCCAGCATGTCGGAGAAAAGCTCGAAGGCTTCGCGCTTGTATTCCTGCTTGGGGTTCTTCTGGGCGTAGCCGCGCAGGTGGATACCCTGCCGCAGGTGATCGAGCGCCGCCAGATGGTCGCGCCAATGGTGGTCCAGTGTCTGGAGCATGAGGCTGCGCTCGAACTGGCGCATGAGCTCGGGACCGACGAGTTTTTCGCGTTCGCGCCACGCACCCTCAGCCAGGTCGACGACGCGCTCGCGCACGGTTTCGTCGATGATCTCCGAATCCTGCTTCATCCAGTCGGCGATCGCGGCCGAGATCTGGTATTCACTGAACAAGAGACTCGTCAGGCCGCTGACATCCCACTGCTCCTCGACGGATTCCGGAGGGATGTGGATCCTGGCGGTGTCCTCGATCTGGCCGCGGACCATATTGCGGATCGTGTCGGCAATGTCGTCGCCTTCGAGCAACTCGTTGCGCTGCTGGTAGATCACGCGGCGCTGGTCGTTGGCGACGTCGTCGTACTCCAGCAACTGCTTGCGGATGTCGAAATTGCGCGACTCGACGCGGTTTTGCGCCTTGGCAATCGAACGATTGACGATCGGATGCTCGATGGGCTCGCCCTCGGGCATCTTGAGCTTCTGCATGATCGTGGCCAGGCGCTCGCCGCCGAAGATGCGCAGCAGCGGATCCTCGAGCGACAGGTAGAAGCGCGAGCTGCCGGGGTCGCCCTGCCGTCCCGCGCGCCCGCGCAACTGGTTGTCGATCCGGCGCGACTCGTGACGCTCGGTGCCGACGATGTGCAGGCCGCCCGCCTTGACCACCGCATCGTGGCGAACCTTCCAGTCGGCGCGCATTCTCTCGATCTCGCGCTCCTTCTCGTCCGGCAGCAGCGCCTCGTCGTCGCGCAGCTTGAGGATGAGCGGCTCGAGCGACCCACCGAGCACGATGTCGGTGCCGCGCCCCGCCATGTTCGTGGCGATGGTGATGGCGCCGGTCTTGCCGGCCTGCGCGATGATCTCGGCTTCGCGCGCGTGCTGCTTGGCATTGAGCACCTGGTGCGTGAGTTTTTCTTTCTCCAGGAATTTCGACAGCAGCTCCGAATTTTCGATCGACGTCGTTCCGACCAGCACCGGCTGGCCGCGCGCGAAGCAATCCTTGATGTCCCCGACGATCGCGTCGGCTTTTTCCTGGAACGTGCGGAAGACCAGGTCGTTCTCGTCCTTGCGCACCATCGGCTGGTGCGTCGGAATGACCACCGTTTCCAGATGATAGATCTGCTGGAACTCGAAGGCTTCCGTGTCGGCCGTGCCGGTCATGCCGGCCAACTTGCCGTACATGCGGAAATAATTCTGGAACGTGATCGAGGCCAGCGTCTGGTTCTCGCGCTGGATGTTGACGCCTTCCTTCGCCTCGACGGCCTGGTGCAGGCCGTCCGACCAGCGGCGGCCGGACATGAGGCGCCCGGTGAATTCGTCGACGATGACGACCTCGCCGTTTTGCACGACGTAATGCTGATCGCGGTGGAAGAGCGAATGCGCGCGCAGCGCCGCGTACAGGTGGTGCACCAGCGAAATGTTGTGGGCGTCGTAGAGGCTCGACCCGGCGGGGATCAGCCCGGCCTGGCTCAAGATCGCCTCGGTGTGCTCGTGGCCGGCCTCCGACAGGAGCACCGTGTGCGCCTTCTCGTCCACCCAGAAATCGCCGGCGCCGCTCTCCTCCTTCTGGCGCGACAGTTTCGGCACCAGCTCGTTCAGCCGGTTGTACATGTCGATGTTGTCGTCGGCCTGCCCGGAGATGATGAGCGGCGTGCGCGCCTCGTCGATCAGGATCGAGTCGACCTCGTCGACGATCGCATAACTCAACCCGCGCTGCACGCGCTCCGACGGCGCGAACACCATGTTGTCGCGCAGGTAGTCGAATCCGAACTCGTTGTTGGTGCCGTACGTGATGTCGGCGTTGTACGCGACCTGCTTGTCCGCGTGATTCATCTGCGACAGGTTGACGCCGACGGTCAAGCCCAGGAACTTGTAGATCCGCCCCATCCAGTCCGCGTCGCGCTGCGCCAGGTAGTCGTTCACCGTGACGATGTGCACGCCATTGCCGGCCAGCGCATTGAGGTAGCCCGGCAGCGTGGAGACGAGCGTCTTGCCTTCGCCGGTGCGCATTTCGGCGATCTTGCCGTAATGCAATGCCATGCCGCCGATCAGCTGGACGTCGAAATGGCGCATGGAAAGGGCGCGCTTGCCGGCCTCGCGCACGACGGCAAAGGCTTCCGGAAGGACCACGTCCAGTTCCGTGCCGCCGCCGACGCGCGCTTTCAGTTCGGCGGTTTTCGCCTTCAGCGCCTCGTCGGAAAGTGCCGAGATCGCGGGCTCGAGAGCGTTGATCTCCCGGACCACTTCGCCGTATTGCTTGAGCAGGCGCTCGTTACGGCTTCCGAAAATGCGGGTGAGGATATTCGAGATCATTTGGGGATGGGAAGCCGGCTCGATGACCACATGTGTCGCTGCGCGGGGCAAAAAACAAGGGGTGAGGACCGGCTCACCCCTATTTTGCACCTTCGGAATCGCGGAGCTCTAGCCTGGTGCTTGCAGGAACCGGGCGGGATTTTGCGGTGTGCCGTTCAGACGAACCTCGAAATGCAGGTGCGGCCCTGTCGACCGCCCGGTCGTCCCGACCGCGCCGAGGCGTTGACCCGCGACGACCAGGTCGCCCTCCTTGACCAGCATGGTGGACGCGTGCGCATAGCGCGAAACCAGCCCATTTCCATGGTCGATCTCGATCATTTTACCATACTGGGGATGCCACTCCGCGAGGACGACCTTGCCGCTCGCAGCAGCCACGATTGGCGTGCCGGTCTCCGCGGGAAAGTCGATGCCTTCGTGCATCGATTGCTGGCCGGTGAAAGGGTCGATCCGGTAGCCGAAGTTCGATGAATACCAGCCGTCGATGATCGGGTACTTCGTGGGCAGGAACTTGCGGTTGGCCGAATCCGCAACGAGCAGCGCCTCCAGAACCGACATCTGGTCGGAGCGCTCGTCGACCTGTCGCGCGAGCTTTTCCACCAGATCCGAGAATTCCTGCACCGACAGGTTGCGCGAGGGAAGCGACGACTCGGCGCCGCCGCGACCGGGTGCCGCGCCGCCCGGCAACAATGGCAACTCCTGGGGCTTCAAGCCCGCCGACTTGGCCAGCCGCTCGCCCAAGCCGTCCAAGCGCATCACGCGCGCCTGCAATTCTCCCAGCCGCAAAGCCATCGCATTCAAATGTCCCTGCACCCGCTCCTGCACGCGGGCGGCCTCCTCGCGCTGGTCGGCCAGGACGAATGCCTGGAGCAGCGGATGATTCACGGCCGCGGCCCACTTCAACGTCACGAAATTGAACATGAACGTGAAAGCGAGGAACACGGCCAGAAGCGAAAAACTGCCGGCCATCCAGTGCCGCCAGTCGAGCGTGATCGTGCGCGCACGTGCGGTGGAGCCCGTCACCAGGATAATGTTCAATCGCGTACCCTTAAACCTTTCTTGTCGCACGCGTCGCGACGCCGCTTCATCGGCCTGACCTGCTTATGTCGAAACCTCATTCACCGCAGCCCCTGTCGCACGTCTTGGCCACGGACGCGACCCTCGCGGCTTGGGCTGCAAGGGCGCGCGCCGAGGCGGAACTCACATCCGCCGTGCGCCGGCACCTTCCACGGGCACTCGCCGACCGGGTGCGCGTTGCCGAAGCCTCCGGCGCGACACTGACGCTCGCCACGAACGCCGGCACAGTCGCTGCAGTTGTCCGGCAGCGGCTGCCGGACATCCTTGGGGGGCTCCAACGGGAAGGCTGCAACTTTACTGAAATAAGGGTGCGCGTGCAAGTTCGCGTCGACCCGCAGGCTTCGGCAAAAACATCGAAAATTCAATGCAATAAGGGCGATCCAACCCCTTTGCGCCGGTTGGCGGAGAGTCTGCCGGACGGGCCGCTCAAGACGGCCGTGCTGAAACTGGCGCGAAGGCTCTAAGCCTAAACGGACAGCAACATCCGGTCGAGCGCGTAGAACACCATGACGCCCGCAAGAAGGAAGATCGTGTACTTGACGACCTGGCCAATGAAGCGCAGGTAGCGCCGGTCCTTCTTGAAGAGGTAGAGGATCGCTGCAACGGTGATCGTCGCGAGCGCCAGGAACAGCAGGAATCTTACGAGAATCAAACCGGACGAATCATACGGGCTGGAAGGCCCAGTCCTGGAATGCCGTCGGCACAGTTTTTTCGTCGCTGAACGTGACGAGTTCGAAGGCGTCCTGGCGCGCGAGGAGCGCGCGTGCGAGCAGGTTGTTGAGACCATGGCCCGACTTGAAGGCCGTGTACTGGCCGATCAGCGGGTGGCCCAGCATGTAAATATCGCCGATGGCGTCCAGCACCTTGTGGCGGACGAACTCGTTGTCGTAACGCAAGCCCTCGCTGTTCAGGACCTTGAACTCGTCCAGCACGATCGCGTTTTGCAGGCTGCCGCCCAGCCCCAGTCCCGCAGCGCGCATCGCTTCCACGTCCTGCATGAAGCCGAACGTGCGGGCACGCGCCACTTCCTTGGCGTACGAGTTCTCGGCGAAGTCGACGACGACCTGCCGGTTTTCGGAACCGAACACCGGATGCGGAAAGTCGATCGTGAAATCGAGCTTGAAGCCGTTGAACGGCTCGAAACGCGCCCACTTGTCGCCGTCGGCAACTTCAACCGGCGCGAGTATGCGCAGGTAACGCTTCCTCGCGGCCTGCTCCTCGATTCCCGCCGACTGCAGAAGGAAAACGAAGGGACCCGCGCTGCCGTCCATGATCGGAATCTCCGGTCCCGAAACGTCGACGAAGAGATTATCGATGCCCACACCTGCCAGCGCCGACATCAGGTGCTCGACCGTCGAAATGCTGGCGCTTCCGTCCTTCAGCGTCGAAGACAACCGCGTGTCGCCGACATTGGCGGCCAACGCCGGAATGGCGACGGGCTGAGGCAGGTCGGCGCGATTGAAGATGATGCCGGTGTCAGCGGGCGCCGGACGCAGGTTGACTTCGACGCGCGCGCCGGTATGCAGGCCAACACCCGTGGTCTTGATCGCGGCCTTCAGCGTGCGTTGTTTCAGCATCGACGTGCTCGGGTGGGCGTTGTTACGGGCATGCGCTAATAAATCGCGGCGGTTCAAGGAGTTACCTTTCGATTATAGCATTGTGCCCGAGGCGCGGGGGAGGCGACCCTCCCACCGCGTCAGTCGGCCTGCTTCCGCAAAAAAGCCGGAATGTCGGAAGCATCGAACGACGGCGCTGCACCTGCACTCGGGGCGCTGCGGCCTTTCCTTATCACTGCCGGTTGCTCCAGCCGTTCGTAGTCGATCGTCTCCGTGACCTGCATCCCCATGCCGTCGGTGCCGGTGCGCTCGATGACTTCGTTGTTGATCATCATCTCTATTTTCGGCGTACGCTTCGCCGCCGCCGCCGCGCCGCCCAATCCCGTCGCGATCATCGTGACGCGCAGATCCGCACCCATCGCGTCATCGATCACCGTGCCCACGATCACCATCGCGTCTTCCGCGGTGAACTCCTTGATCGTGTTCATCACTTCGTAGTATTCGCGCATCTTGAGACCGGCCGACGCCGTGACGTTGACCAGCACGCCGCGCGCGCCCGCCAGATTCACGTCCTCGAGCAGCGGGCTCCTGACCGCCTGCTCCGCGGCGACGCGCCCGCGGTCCTCGCCGGCAGCCGTCGCCGACCCCATCATCGCCATGCCGACCTCGCCCATCACCGTGCGCACGTCGGCAAAGTCGACGTTGACGAGGCCCGGGAAGTTGATGACCTCGGCGATGCCGGAAACGGCGCCGTGCAGCACATCGTTGGCCGCAGCGTAGGCTTCGAGCAACGCGATGTCCTCGCCCAGGACGTCGATCAGCTTGTCGTTCGGGATGATGATGAGGGAATCCACCTTCTTCTGGAGTTCCTCGATCCCGGCCTGCGCGACTTTCTGCCGCTTGCCCTCGAACTTGAACGGGCGCGTCACGACGGCGACGGTGAGGATGCCCAGGCTCTTCGCGATATCCGCGATGACCGGCGCAGCCCCCGTGCCGGTGCCTCCGCCCATGCCGGCGGTGATGAACAGCATGTCGGCGCCGGTGATCAATTCCGCGATGCGATCGCGGTCCTCCATCGCGGCGTCGCGGCCGATTTCCGGCTTGGCCCCCGCTCCGAGGCCGCGCGTCAGCGTGGACCCCAATTGCAGTTGCGTGCGCGCCGTCGATCGGCGCAGTGCCTGCGCGTCGGTATTCGCGCAGATGAACTCGACGCCCGCCAGGCCGCGCTCGATCATGTGCTCGACGGCGTTGCCGCCGCAGCCGCCCACGCCGATGACTCTGATGATCGCGCCTTCCTGCGGCGATTGGTCGATGATCTCAAACATGATGTGCTCCTTTTCTCCTGTCAAATGAAACTGCAAACTGTCGAGCAAACGCGCGTTGCTTTTCTTCCTGCTCTTTCCGCCTTGAATCGACTGGCTTTGCCAGCGATTCAAGGGAAGCCCTCATCGGACAAAAGTAGGGGTTCACTTTTGTCCGC
>Ga0070708_100001845_pt1 | contig 16261 bp, 13 predicted proteins | sample KBSK5503metaG_FD_65469 | JGI IMG/M metagenome (GOLD analysis project Ga0070708, IMG submission 65469) | Corn, switchgrass and miscanthus rhizosphere microbial communities from Kellogg Biological Station, Michigan, USA - KBS K5-50-3 metaG | ecosystem: Host-associated > Plants > Roots >... | reverse complement strand
GACGTCTCGTAACCCTCCACGCGGACCGCGTGGGCCTCGCCTGAGACAGCGAGCGGACGCTCGGTCTCGACCATAACCGCGACCTCGTCTGTGAACTCTTTCGTGCGCGACGCTTCGATCGCGGCTTGCTGGGGACCGTGATGCAGACCCTGCGGATGGAGCGTCATCATGCCGGGCCCGATGCCCGCGCGGCTGAAGAATTGACCAGAGTGATAGAAGATCACTTCGTCATTGTCGATGTTAGCGTGGAAGAACGGCACGCGAAGCGCATCGGGGTCGCCGGTCTCGGTTGGACGCGGGGCGAACGTGCACACGGCGAAGCCGTCGTTCGCCCACGTGCAATGGACCGACGGAGGCAGGTGATAGCGCGGCGAGACCACGGGGCGGAAGTCCGCGACGTTGAGGCGCAGCGGGCAGAGGTCGCCCTGCCAGCCGACGACGTCGAGCGGATGGTGCGGATAGGTCAGCGACGTGTAGGCGCCGTCGCGCTTCACGCGAACTTCGAACTCGCCCGCTTCGTCGTGGGGGTCGGGCTCGGGCGTTTCGAGAACGCCGGGATCGAATTGCGCGTGACGTCCGAGCATCCCGCGATCGGGCAGATGGAACTCGCCGCTCCCTTCGATGACGAACACGAACAGATCCGCGCCGGGCACGAATCGATGTGTCGTCCCCTTCGGAAGGATGAGGTAGTCGCCGGCACCGAATCGAAGCGGACCGTAATCCGTCTCGAGCACGCCGGAACCTTCATGGACGAAGTAACAAAGGTCGCCGTCGGCATCGCGTAAGAAGTAGGGCACCGCTTCATTGCCTCGCGAAACGTAGAGCGCGACGTCTGGGTTCGCAGCCACGGCGATCCAGTCGGACGGCGTATCCACGAGGTCCGGGGGTTTGAGAGCCGTCAGATCGAACGCCGCCGGCCGGAGCGGACCCTCGATCCGCACCCAGGAGGTCGGTGGGTGGGTTCGGTACAGGTGCGAGGCCCGGCCGGCGAAGGCCTCCCGGCCGTGCTCTTCCTCGAAGGTGCCTTCCGGCAGGCCAACGTGGGCCTGGCGGGCGACTTTCCCTTTCGATTGCGGGATCATCGGACCTAGAGGGTGCCGCGGAGCGCTTGCTCGCGCTCGATCGCCTCGAAGAGCGCCTTGAAGTTGCCGAGCCCGAACCCCCGGGAGCCGTGGCGCTCGATGATCTCGAAGAAGATGGTCGGCCGGTCGACCACCGGCTTGGTGAAGATCTGCAGCAGGTAGCCCTCTTCGTCCCGGTCGGCGAGGATCCTCTGCGACTGCAGCGCCGCAACGTCCACGTCCCGAAGGTCGGAGAACCGCTCGCGAACCTCCTCGTAGTAGGCGTCGGGAACGGGGAGGAACTCGACGCCTCCGCCGCGCAGCCGTTGCACGGTCGAAAGGATGTCGTCGGAGAGCAACGCCATGTGCTGGACGCCGGGCCCGCGGTAGAAGTCGAGGTATTCGTCGATCTGGGACTTCTTCTTGCCCGGCGCGGGCTCGTTGATCGGAAGCTTCACGCGCCCCACGCCGTCCCACATCACTTTGCTCATGAGCGCCGTGTAGTCGGTCGAGATCTGGTCGTCGCGGAAGTGGACGAGGTTCGTGAAGCCCATGATGTCGGCGTAGTAGGCGGCCCAGGTGTTCATCTTCCCGAGCTCGACGTTCCCGACGACGTGGTCGACCGCTTTGATGCCGACACCGGACCGGGCGCCGGGCCCGCCGGCGCCATCGGGCCCGGCCACGCCGCCGGTGGCGCGGAAACCCGGCAGGAACGGCCCCGAGTATTCGCTTCGCTGGATGAAAGAGTGGATCGTCTCGCCGTAGGTGCCGATGGCGGCGCGCACGACCTTGCCGTGTTCGTCCTCGGAAACCGTGGGCTCCTTGATGCCTCGAGCTCCGCGTTCGACGGCCAGCCGATACGCCTCCTCGGCGTCGGGGACGCGGAACGCCACGTCTTTGACCCCGTCGCCGTGCCGCGCGACGTGGCCTGCGATGGGCGAATCGGGCTGAAGCGCTCCGGAGAACACGAAACGGATGTCGCCCTGGACGACGAGATGGCTCGCGTGATCCCGGACCCCGGTCTCGAGTCCCGCGTATGCCGACGGGCAGAACCCCCAGGCATTCGTGAAGTAGTACGCGGACTGTCGCGCGTTGCCGACCCAGAACTCGATGTGATCGATCGCCTGGATCGGGAAGGCGCCCCCATTCGTCTCTGGCGCCATCGCGGGTCCTCCTGCCTCGTGAGCGACGAAAGCCCTTCGCAGAAGCAGCCTACCACCGGCTGGGTGAGCCGAATGACGAGCGGCGCGCCGTGGCGCGCCGCCGTCGTGGCTCGTTACCGCCCTCTACGCACGCCGTTTGGCGGAGCGCCTCACGATCACGTAGCTCAAGGCGCCGAAGCCGACCAGCATGACAGCCAATAGCGCCAGCCGAAGCACATCCGCCCCCGTTCGTCCGAGCTTCTCGCCGAGCACAGAGACACTCGGCGACGGCGATGCACCGCCCGCACCTCCGGTCGTCGTCGAGGTCGGCGAGACGGTCGGCGTCTCCGTCGTGGTGGGTGTCGGGGTCGGACTCACGGTCTCGGTCGGGGTGGGTGTCGGACTCACGGTCTCGGTCGGGGTAGGTGTCGGACTCACGCTGGAAGTCGGTGTCGGGGTTGGGGTCGCCTCGGAGTCGTAGCAGAACAGGACGTGACTAAGACCGTAGTTCTGGCCCGAGTTCTGGTTGAAAGGCGTGTGCAACCCGGTGTCGGACGTGGCATCCGGGTCGTACTGGTAGACGTTTGCGTTGGGACCGCCCTTGACGATCACCTCGTCGACGCCGATGTTCGAGGACCAGTCGAAGTTCGTGGTTTGCGGGTCGAAGTTGCTGATCGTGACGGTCAACGTCCCATCGCTTTGGGTGCCGTTGTGGAATCCGCTCCCATCGATGTCGAGGGCCGTCAGTCCCTCAGGACACGTGGGGTTGCCCGCTACGTAGATCGGATCGACCTTTGAAGCGAGAGCCGTTAGCGAACCGATTACGATCACAGCGAGCACGATCCCGGTCAACGCGACAGCACGGACACGCCGCGAAGCAGTTCCTACCCCTCTCATGAGGCCCCTCCCATCAACATCGATGTCGAGACCTTCATCCAACCACAATGGGCTCGACGCCGCATTTCTCTCGAACGTGGACTATCGTCCCTATTTTTGGGACCTCAGGGACAGAGAGGAAAACCGACTCCGTGCGCGCGGCGACGAGTTCCCCTCGCCGGCGTGAGAAAGTGACTACGACTCTTGCGCGACGCGGAAGAGCTGCTCGAACCAGTTCGACTGTTCGAGCAAGAGGTGGAAGTCGAGGAGGTCGTCGTGCGTGAGCGCCGGGCCGTCGTGGGTCTCGAGGACCTCGCCGGGAAGCTCCCATACGAGCGCGCGGACGCCGCCCGAGATCAGCAACTGGATCACGCGGTCGTCGGCCGGCTTCTGGACGTCCGATCGGCACAGCGGACAGCGGAAGACGTAGTAGGACGCGGGGGCGTGGGTGCAGACGCGAAGCTCGATGTCGTCGGGGGTAAGCTCCACCTCCGCACATCCGGGACAGGTGGCCTTGATGGTGGTCACGGTGCCTCCACGTTTCCGGTGCCTGCTCATCTGTTGAATCGGGTATCGGCACCGCGCCGGGGGGCTTGAGTAGCACGTTCGGGGGATCCGGACCGCCCACTCGGGCCTGATCGCCCCCAACCGGACAACCCGCAGGCCAGACCCTTCATCCCGCCCCCCCATTCGCCGATACATCCCATGAACGGCGCGGGCGGCGCCTCGACCATCACGCCCTGCCACCGATGATGAAAAAATCCGGACAAGCAGAGATCCAACGGGCCCGCTGGCAGCTGTGGGCCGTGACATTCGCCATCCTTGGAAGTCTCGCCATCGTCTTGGTTTTCGTCTCCAACGGGGCCGCCGCGATCCGCAGCGATCTGTTGCCCCAGGGCACCCTCCGCGTGGCGCTCCTCGGCCTGATCGGTGCGTTCGTGCTTTACGCGATCGACCGCGAGCGGCATCTGCGGCGTCTGGCCGAACGGCTCACCGAGGAGCAGGTCGAGTCCGCGCAACTCGCGACGCGGCTGCGCTATCTCGCGGAGCTCCAACGGGAGCGCGACACATCCGCCGCCCTGTTCGACGGCGCGGCCGACGGGATCGTCGTCGTCGATCGCGAGCTCCGGCTGGTGCGCTTCAACAGCGCGATGCAACTGTTGTGCGGGATGAACGGCAACCGGGTGCTCGGCGGCCTCGCGCCGGTAGTACTCCACTTCGAGTCGACGGACGGAACACCGCTCGAAGGAGCCTCCTACCCGCTTGCGGCGACTCTGGAGGAAGGTACGCCTCGCACGATGGAGCTGTTGCTCTTCGAATCCGGCGGGGACCGCCGGTGGATATCTGGAACGTTCTCGCCGATCCGCGACCCCGAGACGTCTGAGCCGGTGCTCGTTCTCGCGATCCTGCGCGACATCACGAAACAGAAAGAGATCGAACAGCTCCAGCGGGATTTCGTCTCGATCGTGTCACACGAGCTTCGAGCCCCATTGACGGCGATCAAGGGCTTCGCGAAAACGCTCGTCATGAAGGACGACGAACTCGCGCCGGCGACGCGGCGCGAGTTCCTCTCGACGGTGAACGAGCAAGCCGAACGCCTGGCGCGGCTCGTCGACGACTTGCTCCAGGTGTCGAGGATCGACGCGCAGCGCGTCCGGGTGGAATGGTCCGAGCTCGACGTCGACGAGGTTATGCGCGACCTGATGGCGCAGTTCCACTCGAAGTGGGGGGCCCGACGCCTCATCCTCGACACCGCGCGGGGATTGCCGGCGGTCCGCGCCGACCGCGCGAAGCTCGAGGAGATCCTGATCAACCTCGTGGACAACGCCATCAAGTACTCACCGGAGTGGACGCCGGTGCGCGTCACGGCCCGCGTGACCGGGGATGAGATCGAAGTCGCCGTCGCCGACCGCGGGTTCGGCATCGCGCCGGAGGACGCGGCGCAGCTGTTCCAGAAGTTCCAGCGGATCACGACGCCTGCGACGCGCGATATCGGCGGCACCGGGCTCGGCCTCTACATCGTCAAGGGACTCGTCGAAGCGCACGGCGGTCGCGTGTGGGTCGAGAGCGTCCCGGGCGCCGGGTCGACGTTCGCGTTCACGATGCCACGGGCACGCGAGATGGTTTTGCGCGAAGAGGCGCACGCATGAAGCGACTCTGGTCTGCTCACGAGCAATCGCCGCTGCCGGCCCAGACGGCGCCGGACGAGCTGGCCGCGTTCCTCGAGGCCAGCCGGGCCGCCAACGAACCCGCCGACCTCCCGACTCGCCTGCGGACGATCCTCGCCGCGGCCTTGCGACTGCTCGGCGGCGACGAAGGCTCGGTCCAGTTGCTCGATGAGTCCGGTGGCGTGCTGGAGATCGCCGCGGCGAGCGGCATCCCCGAGGAGGTGATCCGCACCGAGCGCGTTCCCGTCGGACACGGGATCTCCGGCCACGTCGCGGCGACCGGGCAGCCGCTGCTGCTCCCCTCGGCGCTCGATGTGGAGCGCTTCGTCGGCTTCGTTTCGAAGGAACGGCAGATCCACGGCGCCGTGTGCGTGCCTCTCCGCGCGCGCGGACGGACGATCGGTGTGTTGAACGTCGACATCATGGGGCCCGGCCGCCGCTTCTCCGAGCACGACTTGCACATCGCAACGCTATTCGCCGAGAACGCGGCGCTCGCGATCCAGAACTCGAAACTGCTCACCGACGCGGAGCGGTACGCGCGTGAGCTCGAAGGTTTGCGCGGCGCGAGCGTGCGCCTGGCGGCGACGCTCGACATCGAACAGGTCGGAGACGCGGCGCTCGGCGAGGCGCTCGGGCTCGCGTCGTCGACGGCCGGGTTCCTGGTCCTCGCCGGCGGTGTCGGCCGGAGCCTGGAGCTGGCGCGGTACAAAGGGCTGTCCAGGTCGGCGCTGCGCGACGTGATCGCCACCCCGGGGTTCCGCACCTGCTTCGACCGCTCCGACGCGATCGTCGTCCGCAACGTGTCGGCCGACCCCGTGTTCGGGCCCCTGGCGGCCGACGTCGGGACGTGGCCGCTCGCGCTGATCCCCCTGCGGAGTGCCGAGGGCGCCGTCGGTGGGCTGCTCGGCGTCACGCTTCCGCACGGAGAGGACGCGCGGGTCCTGCGAACGCTGACCACCTTCGCGCTGGAGGCGGGCTTGGCGCTGACGAACGCGATGCTCTACCGGGAGATCTTGACCCGAGAGGAAGAGCTCGAGACGATCGTCTTCAGCGTTCGCCTGCCGATCTTGCTCGTCGACGATCACGGCCGGTTCCGCGCGATCAACCCGGCGGCCGCCGAGACGTTCCGCATCTCCCCCGACTTCGAACTCGGTCAGCAGGCGCGCGGGAAGCTGCCGAAGCCGATCGAGGAGCTTCTGCTCGACGAAAGCGAGGACGTGCTGCGTGAGATAACGCTCACCGTCGACGGAACGCCGCGTGCGTTCCGGGCCCGCGCCTCGCGCGTGTCGGTCGGGAAGGAAGGCGGCGGGCGCGTGCTGGCGCTCGACGACGTCACGGCCGAGCGGGAGCTCGAGCAACGCAAGGCGGACTTCCTCGCCGTCATCGGGCACGAGCTCCGCACGCCGCTCACGATCATCAAGGGGTTCGCGTCCACGCTGCGGCGCCGCGGCCACGAGATGGACGACGAGGCCCGCGTCGACGCGCTCGAGCGGGTCGGCGTGCAGGCGGAACGGCTGGAACGGCTGATCGAAGATCTTCTCTACGTCTCACGGATCGAGTCGGCGAGGCCGCCGCTGCACATCGCGTGGGACGATCTGGCCGAGGTAGCGAGCCACGTGATCGATGAGTTCCGCCGCCGGGATCTGTCGAGGCCGATGACGCTCCGCACGGCCGTCCCGCAGATCCCGCTCCAAATGGACCGGACCAAGGTCGAGCAGATCCTGTATCACCTCGTGGACAACGCGGTGAAGTATTCAGATGCCGGCACCCCGGTAACCATCGAGCTCGTCCCCGCGGAGGAAGAGGTCCGCGTCACGGTGATCGACCGCGGCGTCGGGATCTTCTCCGGCGACTTGCCGCGGCTGTTCCGTCCGTTCGGCCAGCTCGATTCACGCTCGACCAGACGGCACGGCGGCACCGGCGTCGGGCTCTACGTGTGCAAGACGCTCGCCGACACCCTCGGCGGCCGGATCTGGGCGGATTCGACGCTCGGGAAAGGCTCGAAGTTCTCCTTCACCGTTCCGAAATCACCCCCGCTCGGCCCCGATCACGCGTAGAGGGCGAGCGAGCGCCGGGCCGCCGACTTCACGTGCTCGGACAGGGCCTCCGGGGCGATGACGCGGACGTCGGGCCCGAGACGGAGCACGAGCCGCTCGAGCCACTCGAGGTGCGGGGTGCGCAGGGTCATGCGGATCCATGAGTCCGGCTGCGGTTCGGCGCCGTCGTGTGGGGTGACCTCCAGAACCCATGCGGCGGCGGGTGAAAGATCGAGCGTCACCTCGACGTCACGTGGCGAAGGAACGAACAGCGCCGCGCCGGCTGCGGAGGCTCGGTCGGGATCGAAGCCGTCCGGCAACTCGTACGGCTCACCGGTCCGGGTCATCTCTTTGATGCGGTCGACACGGAAGACGCGCTCCTCGCCACTCGCGCCGTCGAGAGCGAGCAGATACCAGTTCCCGAGCGTGGAGAACACCACGTATGGGTCGACGGTTCGTTCGCCGACCTTGTCGCGACCGAACGAGTAGTACGTGATCCGGATCCGGCCCCGTCCGGCGATCGCGCCGCGGAGTTCGGCGAGCAAAGGGTCGGCGCCGGTACCTTCCAACGACACGGCGACACGCGCCGCGAGGTCGGCCGCGGCAGAGGCCTCCTCCGGTGACAAAGCACTTTCCAGCTTGGTGAGCGCTTGGTGGAGCGAATCCGCTTCGGCCAGGCCCGGCAGCGCCCCCATCGCTCGGCCCATCACGAGCAGCGCGACCGCCTCCCATCGCGTGAGCCGGAGAGGACGCGACAGGTAATCCGCCGCGGCGATGTGCACGCGATTCCCGTCGATCCATGCCTCGATCAGGTCGCCGGGCCCGAACGGCGGCAGCCCACAGATGAACAACAACTCGATATCGGCGACGAGTTCGTCCCTCGACATCTTGAATCGTTCGCAGACCTCGTCGACGGTCGCCTCGGGGTTGGCCATCACCCACGGGACGAGCATGAGGAGCCGCTCGAGCCTCGGGCTCGCCGCGAACCTCGGCATCAGCGCGCGTCCTCGGCGAGGCCCGCCGCAGCCAGCTCGAGTCGCGACACGACCATCTCGCGAAGGTCCTCCGGCGCGAGCACGACTGCGTCGGAGGAGAACCCGAGGATCCATGAGCAGAACATCTCGCGGTCGCTCAGCGGGAAGGTCATCTCAACCCAACCGTCTTCGCGTTCCGCTTCGCGTCGCGCACCGGTGCGCCGCTCGACCCACCAGGCCGGATCCGGCGCGAACGCCACCCGCGCTACTTCGGCGCTTTCGATCGCCCACGGGCCGCGTGGCACGTCGGCCGAGATGTCCGCGGGCGGCGTGAAATCGGGCTCCTTTCCACCGGCGATCGAGACCTTACCGTCGATCCGAGCGAGCTTGAAATGGCGGATCTCCTCGCGCAGGTGGTCGAAGCCGGCGAGATACCACGCGCCGCGATGGCGCAGCGCGTACGGATCGACGCTGCGCTCCTGCGCCTCTCCCCCACTCCGGCTTTTGTATCGGAACGTCACCCGCTTGCGCCGTTCGATCGCCTCGAACAGCGGCCCGAGCGTCGGTTGCGAGGCGTCGACGCTCGCACGGATCCATCTCGCTTCTCCGGAGCCCGTGGCGGCGCCCTTGCTCGCCAGGGAGAGCTTCATCAGCGCGCGCTCCGGGTCCCCGGGGATGGCTTGGCCCTGCCACGCTTGCGCTGCGAGGAGCAGCGCGGCGCACTCGTCGGTGGAGAGGTCAAGCTCCGGCAAGGTCGCACGTTCCTTCCGGATCAGGTAGCCCTCTTCGGCCTCCCACACATCGGTTCCGACCTTCTCAAGAGGCAGTCCGATGTCCCGCAACTCCTCCTTGTCTCGCTCGAACATGCGCCGGAAGGCGACGTCGGTGCCTCCGTATCCCGGGATCTTCTTCCGGATCTCCTCCGGCGTCAGAGGGCGCCGCGTCTCCAGCAAGAGCGCGATGAGGTTGACCAGACGTTCGGTCTTGTCGGCCACGTTCGTCATGCTAGAGGAGGGACGGATGGGCCTCCAGCACCTCGAACAGGACGGGTAGGCTACGAGACGTGATCCGGATCCGTCGCGGCCTCGCGCTCGAGGTCGAACGCGCCCGGCCCGGCGTCCTCGACGTTTCGGTCGAGGTCGAGGGCTCGAAGGCGCACGCGATCGCATATGAGGACCTAACCGGGCCGATCGCGCCGGGCGACCGTTGCGTCCTGAACACCGGAGCGGTCGCCCTCGGTCTCGGAACCGGAGGCGTCCATTTCGTCATCGCCGTTGAGGACGGGCCCGACGTCGATCCCACGAGCGCGGGGCACGCGATGAAGCTCCGCTACACGCCCGCGCAACACGCGATCCTCCCCGTCGAAGATACGCACCGGGATGCCGTCGACGACTTCGCGGGGCTCGACGGCCGCCCCATCGTGATCGCGTCTTTGCACAGCGGGCTCGCTCCCGCTTGCATCGCGGCGAAAACCTTCAGCCCCGAAGCTCGCGTGTCCTACGTCATGACCGAGGGCGGCGCCCTGCCGCTGGCGTTCAGCGAAAGCGTCGCCGAGCTCGCCGAGCGCGGACTCCTCGACACCACGATCACGTGCGGCCAGGCGTTCGGGGGTGACCTCGAAGCGGTCAACAAATTCTCGGGGATCATCGCGGCGGCGGCGGTCGCCGAGGCCGACCTGATCATCATCGGCGCCGGGCCCGGCAACCTCGGGACGGCGTCGCGCTACGGCTTCGCGCTGATGGAGGTGGGCGAGAACGTCAACGCGGTCGCCGCGCTCGGTGGACGCCCGATCGTCGCGCCGCGGCTGTCTTTCGCCGACGCGCGCGAGCGGCACCGCGGCATATCGCATCACACGCTCACCGCGCTCGGAACGGCAGCGCTCGCCGGGGCGGAGATCGCCCTGCCGCCGCTTGCCCCCGACCGCCGCGAGGCCGTGATGCGTCGCCTGGAGGAGGCGCGGCTCCTCGACCTTCACCGCGTCATCGAGGTCGACCTCGGTGACGGCGTCGAAGACGCCCTGAAGCACGCGCCGGTCCGTTTGGAAACAATGGGCCGAAGCTTCGACCACGACCCCGATTGCTTCCGGGCGGCTGCGGCGGCCGCGGTGCTCGCGCTGGGCGGAACCGCTGCGGTAGCCTCTGACGCATGATCCTCGACTCGCTCGACGTCGACGTCTCCTCTTTCGAAATACGAACCGGATGGGCGATCAAGCCGCAAGGCGCGTGCAAGGCGGAGATGTGTGTGGAGATGCCCGAGGGATCGGACTCGCCCACGATCGACGGGCGCATCCTGGCCAAGCGACTCGGCATGCCCCTCGTACCCGACACCACGCACGGCCTGTGGGCGCTCGGCCCGGAGACGCTCGGCCGTGCGCTCTCCTCCGCCGAGGCGCCAGAGCTCATCCTCCCCGATCGTGGCGGCATCGAGTTCCGGCTTTCGTCCCTGCGCGGCCTGAAGGTTCTGCTTCTCGCATGGGCTTCGTGGTGAGGGTGTCGATTCGACCTGCCCGTGTGGCAGGAAGTTCGTTCCGAGCTCCGGCCGAAAGGGCTCGAGATCGTCACGGTCGCGCTCGACGTCGGCGGGGTTGAGGCTGCCGGAAAGTTCATCGACCGAGCCAATGCGGAGCACCCGTCGCTCATCGACGCGCAGCACCTGCTCGACGAACTGTTCGGCGTGGTGAACGTCCCGAGCGGGATCTGGATCGACGAGCAAGGGATGGTCGTGCGACCGCCCGAGCCGGCGTGGCCCGGCAGGGCGGTCTTCCAGGACTTCATACCCAAGGAGCTGCCGCCCGACGCCGACCCGTGGGTCGTGAAGGCGCTCGCGCTCACCAAGCGGATCCGCCACGATCCGAAGAGATACATGGTTGCGCTCCGCGACTGGGTCGAGCGCGGAGCCGACAGCTCCTATGCGCTGGCTCCGGACGAGGTGGTCGCGCGCTCGCGACCGAGAACGCGGGAGTCGGCCGAAGCGGCGGCACACTTCGAGCTCGGCCAGCACCTGCATCGCGCTGGCTTTGCCGACGACGCCGTTCCCCATTTCCGCGAGGCGCACCGGCTCGAGCCCGATAACTGGACGTACAAGCGCCAAGCGTGGACGTTCGCCGATCCGCTGCAGCGCCCCAACGAAGTCTACGAAGGCGACTGGGCCTCAGACGTCGAGAAGGCCGGGCCCGAGAACTACTACCCGCCGAGCGACATCTGATCTTCCGCCGGCTCACCGGCCCGAAGGAGCGTTCGGCGTTGCGTTCCGCCCGTCAGGCCGGTCTCTCGCGTCAACCGTTGAGCGACATAGACGGGGATCAGGCTCGCCAGCACTACGGCAAACGCCACGACGTTCACCTGGGGCGCTGCGTCGGCAGCCGCAGGTTGTTGAAGATCCATTTCGGGAGCGTGATCTCGCTCCCAGACGTGAAGTTGGTCACGATGATCTCATCGAACGACAGCGCGAACGCGAGCAACCCCCCGGCCACGAGCGCCGTTGAGAGGCCGGGCAGCGTGATGTACCGGAACGTTTGCCAGCCGTCGGCTCCGAGGTCCATCGACGCTTCGACGATCGAGTCCGACGTCCGCCGCAGACGCGCCACGACGTTGTTGTAGACCACCACGATGCAGAAGGTCGCGTGCCCCACGATGATCGTGAACAGGCTGAACGAGAGGCCGAAGATCTGCCCGCCGAAGTTGATCGCCGAATTGAGCGCCATGCCGGTGACGATCCCGGGGAGAGCGAGCGGCAACACGAGAAGGAACGACACGGTCTCCCGGCCGAAGAAACGGAACCGATGCACCGCGAACGCAGCGAAGCTGCCGAGGGTCAGGGCGATGACCGTAGCCCCCGCCGCCGCCTTGATCGAGGTTGCCAGCGCGGAACGGATCTCGGGGTTGTGCCACGCCACCGAGAACCAATGGGTCGAGAATCCCGAGATGGGCCAGGACTGTGATCGTGAGGGGAAACCGGCGATCATTCGAAGGCACGTCGTCTTGCCGGAACCGGACGGCCCCAGGAACGAGAAGAACTCTCCCTCGTAGACGTCGAGATCGACCCCGTCGACGGCGACGGTGTCGCCGAACGACTTATGGACTCCTTCGAGCCGGACGTCGACGGGGATGCTCCCGGCTCTCATCGGTTCGGCCGTAAGAGGGTCCGTCACCAACGGCTCCCACCCCCGGCCGATTCTATCCCGGGCTCGTTTCGCCTGAGCCCCGTCCACGTGGGGGAACGGACGTTTCGGTCGCTCATTCTCCGGAGGTCCTTGCCGACCCCCGGGGGGGCTCTGGTAGCCTTGATTCAAGCCTCGGGAGCGTGAAATGTATGCGGCGCCAGCAGCACCACGGACCACACGCGCCGAGCGGTCCTGACCTCGAAGAGGCCCTCTTTCAATCCCGGCAGATGCTCGACATCGTCATGGACGGTGTCGGCGAGACGATCACTCCCGAGTTGCTTGCGAAGCAGGCCGTCGAGGATTGGGAGGAGCACTTCACTCCCGGCTTCGTGCGCTATCGCAAGTCCGTCACGGAGGCCGGCGATTTCGCGGCGCTCGAGTGGACGGGCGAAGGGTCGATGTTGCGCGACCCGGCCGGGCGTGAATGGATCGATTGCCTCGGGGGGTTCGGGATCTACGACCTCGGTTTCCGGCATCCGGAGGTCCTCGCCGCCGTTCACAGCCAGCTCGACCGCAATCCACTCCCGACACAGGAGTTGATCGATCCCTTCCGCGGGATGCTCTGCAGGCTGCTCGCCCAGATCACGCCGGGAGATCTGTCCAACGCGTTCTTGACGAATTCCGGTACGGAGACGATCGAGGCGGCCATGAAATTCTCTCGGATCTTCACCGGGCGTACCGGGTTCGTTTGCTTCGATGCCGGCTTCCACGGCAAGACGTTCGGGTCGCTCTCGCTGATGGGGAAAGCGATGTTCCGTGATCCCGTGGGGCCGCTGCTTCCCGGCATCCGCCGTCTGCCGTTCGGCGATGCCCGGGCGATGGAAGATCTGCTCGCGAGTGAAGGATCGGACATAGCGGCGGTAGTCGTGGAGCCGATCCAAGGTGAGGGCGGCGCGATCGTTCCGCCCGACGACTTCCTGCCGCGCATGCGCGAGGCGTGCGATCGTTCCGGCGTGCTGCTCGTCGCAGACGAGGTCCAGACCGGCCTGGGCCGGACCGGCGCGCTTTGGGGCGTCGATCATTGGGGTGTGGTGCCGGACATCCTCTGCGTCGCGAAGTCCCTCGGCGGCGGCGTGCTTCCGATCGGCGCCGCCGTCGGACGACGCGACGTGTTCCAGGTGATGGAGGCGAACCCGTTCCTCCACACAACGACGACCGGTGGTAACCCTGCCGCGTGCGCGGCAGCGATCGCCGCCATCCACGTGACGCTCCGCGACCGGCTTTGGGAGCAAGCGGCTCGCAAGGGCGAGCGGTTTCTCGCGGGGCTCGAGCGCATCCGGGCCCGATACCCGCAGATTCTCAAAGAGGTCCGCGGCAAGGGACTGCTCATCGGCATGGTGTTCGGAGACGACGAGACCGGTTACGCCATCTCTGCCGGCGCGTTCCGGCGGGGCGTGCTCATTTCGGGGACCCTTGTCTCCGGCGTCACGATCCGGATCGAACCGGCGCTGACGTTCCCCGACGACCTGATCGACGTCGTGCTCGGCGTCCTAGAGGAGACGTTCTCAGACGTCGCCGGCTGAGCGTTACCGCGTCCGCCCGGACGAGGTGAGCCTCACACCTTCCGATCGAAGCGCCTCCAAGAACTCCTCTGGATCGAGCGCGGTTTCCGGGGGGCGTACGCCCGGTCGAACGCGGCCCTCGGCCAGCCAACGGACGGCGACGGCTATGGGTGCCGCCGTTCCGAACGCGCCGCCACCGATGCCCTCCGCTTGGGGCTCGAACAGCGCGCGCCCTGCGAACGTCGCCGGTCGCCCGTCGCGCTCGCCGGTCGCGACGATCTCCAACGCCTCGACGTCGCCGGGTGGCCCCGTCGGCCCCGGCAGCCGGGCGAGCAGTTCGAGAAGGACGTCCCTCGGTCGCACCTTCCCGCCCGCGGTCTCTACCGGTTCGGTGCTGCCGAGGCCGAGCCCCGCGAGAGTCGCGAAGACGTTCGCGAGGCCTTCGGGGAGCGCCAGCCGCCAGCGCACGTCGCGAACGCCGGCGATCGTCGTCGGCAGCGTCGCCAGCTCCGAGTGCAGCGTGTACACGGCCTCAATCTCTCCCACCGGATCGGCGAAGCGATGCCGCACGGCGCCGGACCCGGCCGGCACCTCACGCAACACGCCGTCTTCGAACACGATCGCGGGAAGCGTGAACTCGTCGAGGATCGTCTCGGCCGAGTACGGGACCGAGAACGCGGCGCCCGAATCGACGGCGCCGTCGTAGATGTCGAGCGTGTGTACGCGATCGAGGACCCCTGCTGCGAGCCCGGCGAGGAGGTTGCTTACCCCCGGACACGCGCCGATGCCGACGATCGCCGGGAGCCCGGCGTCGCGGAATCGGGGGTCGAGCTCCAGCTGGCGGAGCGTCATGTGGTAGAGGCCGCCGAGGTCCGCGTACGGGCACCTCGCAGCGAGCGCCGCCTCCATCGCGGTCAAGTTGAGGCGATAGGGAAGGCAGGCGGCGAACGCATCCACCTCGCGCAAGGCGGCGACAAGCTCCTCGCCCGTGACGTCGACGCTTCGCGCTTCGCCGCGCTCGAGCTCGGCGGCGACCCGCTCCGCGCGTTCGCGGTCGGCGTCGAGCACGAGGACGTCGGTGTCCTTGTGCCGTTCGAGCAGCTTCGCGACCGCGGCCCCGATCGCCCCGACGCCGAGGACCGCGATCCTCATCGCGAACCCGGCTAGAGCTTCACCATCACGTGCTTGATGTTCGTGTAGTCGTCGATCGCGTAGGTGGACATGTCCTTGCCGTACCCGCTCCCCCGGTAACCGCCGTGAGGCATCTCAGACACGAGCGGGATGTGGTCGTTGATCCACACCGTCCCGAAGTGCAGCCGGCGTGCGGCGCCGAGCGCGCGCTGCACGTTCGAGGTCCACACCGATGCGGCGAGGCCGTACGGGACGCCGTTTGCCCATTCGATCGCCTCGTCGTCGTCGGAGAAACGCTGGACCGTCACCACCGGGCCGAACACTTCCTTCTGAACGATCTCGTCGTCCTGGGAGACGTCCACGACCACCGTCGGCGGATAGAAGAAGCCGGGCCCGGCGCCCCGAGTTCCACCGGTGAGCGCTTTCGCGCCGTGTCCGACGGCGCGCTCGACGAAACCGGAGATGCGCGCGAGGTGCTCGGAGGCGACGACGGGCCCCATCTCGGTCTGTTCGGCCCGCGGGTCGCCAACGACGATCTGCTCGACGGCCGGAACGAGATCCGCGACGAACGACTCGTAGATCGAATCGCGCGCCAGGATCCGGCAAGCCGCCGTGCAGTCCTGCCCGCTGTTGAAGTATCCGGCCACCTTGACGGCCTCGACCGCCGCCGGGATGTCGGCGTCGTCGAACACGATGACCGGCGCCTTCCCGCCGAGCTCCAGGTGCACGCGCTTCAACGATTCGGCTGCGGCGCGGGCGACCTCTTTGCCGGTGCCGACGTCGCCGGTCAGCGAGACCATGTCCACCTGCGGATGCTTCACCAGCGCGGCGCCGGCCGGGGATCCGTGTCCGGTGATCACGTTGAGCACGCCCGGCGGGAAGATGTCGGCGGCGAGGTCCGCCAAGCGCAGCGACGTGAGCGGCGTCCATTCCGACGGCTTCAGCACCACGGTGTTCCCGGCGGCGAGCGCGGGGCCGATCTTCCACACGGCCATCATCACCGGATAGTTCCAGGGCGAGATCGACCCGACGACGCCGACCGGCTCGCGCCGGATCATGCTGGTGGAACCGCGGAGGTACTCGCCGGCGGCGCGCCCTTCGAGCACGCGCGCTGCGCCGGCGAAGAAGCGAAGGTTGTCGGTCGCGAAGTCCAGGTCGAGCCCCACCACGGACGCGGGCTTCCCCACGTTCCGCGATTCCAGCTCTGAC